>Ga0184633_10000076_pt1 | contig 26710 bp, 19 predicted proteins | sample PLM31_170_b1_FD_133156 | JGI IMG/M metagenome (GOLD analysis project Ga0184633, IMG submission 133156) | Groundwater sediment microbial communities from an aquifer in East River, Colorado, USA - PLM3-1_170_b1 | ecosystem: Environmental > Terrestrial > Soil > Riparian zone | place: USA: East...
TAACCCTCCTCGCGGAGATAGGAGGCCAGGAGGTCGACCACTTCGGGGTCGTCGTCGATCACGAGAATTCTGGCGACTGGAACCCTCACCATCGCCACACTCCTCGTTCATATCTGAGTTGAATCGGGCTCCGTGCGCCACAAGAAAGATAGCCATACGGTGGTTTCTTCGTGAAAAGCCCCGGGTCGAGATCCCTCTCCAGGAAAGTCTTTTACGGCCGGGGAACCCATACTTGACATTGGAAGCAAGGCTATACCAGCTCGAACCCCTTCGGGGAATCATTCACGGAGGACCGCATCAAGGCGATCCTCGACGAGCTCGATCGGGTCGCCGCCGAATACGCCGAGGCGCAGTCGGGAGCGGTTCGCTAGCATCAAACGAATCGCGTCAGGGGCCGGCCGTGAAACCGCGCCACATGCCCGGCCGCCTGGGTCTTCTTGACAGCCTCCGGGCGAAGGACCATCCTCGCGCTGGCCCCCAGAGCGGGCAACGGGAGGGAGCGTTGACGGATTGGAAGACACCGCTTCTAGCGCCGGTGGCCGGCGATCACCACGCGCTCTCCCCGGCGGCCCGCGACGAGGTTCTCGCACTCGTCCGGCCTCGGCCGCTCCGCTTCCTGACCCGGCTCGTGCTCACGTGGGCCACGATCGTCGCCGTCATCGTCCTCGCGGTCCGGGCCGACAGCTGGCCGGTGACCGTGGCCGCGATCGTCGCCGTCGCCACGCGCCAGATCGTCCTCGGCCTGCTGATCCACGAGCAGGTCCACGACCTGGGCCTGCCCCAGTGCCCCGGCGACGCCCTGGTCAACCTCCTGGCCGGCTTCCCGCTCCTGCTCCTGACGGTGGAGGGTTACGCCCAGGTCCATCTCGCGCACCACAAATACTACTTCACCGAGCGCGACCCGGACTTCGTGCGCAAGAGCGGCCCCGCGTGGGCGATCCCGATGACGCCCGGACGCCTCGCCGGGCTGCTCGTCACCGATCTCCTCGGACTCAACCTGTTCGCCCTGATGAAGGGCAAGCGAGCCATGGGGCGCCGGCCGGAGTTCAACCGTCCCGCCGCACCCCCGGCCGCGCTCCGCGCGGTCTACTACCTCGTCGCCGCGGGCGTGATCACGCTCCTGGCCGGCTGGGCCGTGGTCGTCCTCTACTGGGTCGTGCCGCTGCTCACGGTCACCCAGGCGCTCGTGCGCTGGGGCGCCCTCTGCGAGCACAAGTACAATCTCGATCGGCCGAGCGTCGCCGAGTCCTCCCCGATCATCGTGGTGCGCTGGTGGGAGCGCCTGCTGCTGCCGAACCTCAACTTCTCCCTGCACCCCTACCATCACTACTTCCCCGGCATTCCCTTCCCCGACCTGCCGCGCGTCCACGCCATCTTCGAACGCGAGGGGCTGGTCGACCGTGCGCGCGTATTCCACGGTTACGCCGCGTTCCTGCGCTTCCTCGTGCGCAGCTCTTGACCCTGTCCCTCGCCAAAACCTCATCCGGCTCGGTTGACGAAACTGCCGCACAGGCGCTGGGCATGCGCGTTGGGCCTCGCGTGAACGTCGGCAACCCCGAGGCCTCTCGGGGTGCCTTCGCAAACCGCTCATGCGACGGTGCCGATGTGGAGGCCGCCGGCGACGCCGGTCGTGAACTTCCCGAAGTACAATACGACGCAGATGCAGCCCCATGAGAAAGCACAGGTGTTCACGGACGTTAGTGACTGCGCCGTCCGACTGGAGCGGGAAGCCCGCCGCAACCCGGCACTCGCTGTCCTGTCGTGGCCCCACTCCACCGTCGATTTCGATCCGGTCGGGCGTGTGTTTGGCGGTTCCATGGGGGAACGGAGGTACTCCGTCAGGGGCGCCGGGCAGGACAACCGATGACACGCGCCGGACGCAGGGCCTCGCTGCTCCTCGCGTTCTGCCTGCTCGCCTCGGCTGCGACGGCCCACGCCGAGTGCGCGTGGGGGTTTTGGAAACAGGCGTCGGTGAAGAACCCGGCGGAGACGTTCCCGCCGTCGGCGGTCACGACTCAGGACAAGATCGATTGGCTCACCGCCGAAGCCGACTTGGCAGCACAGGCCGTTGATGCGGAGGCCGAAAAGCCGCTACCGCAGCAACGCGAAGCATTCTACCGCGCCACACTTGCGTGCGGGGCCGATCTCATTCGACTCATCAATACGATCGCGGAGAGATTGCCGAGGCTCGAGGCCCGAGTGAATGAGACCATGACCAGGACAATCGGGGGCCTTGAGCGGATCGCAAATGGAAGATTGAAGATCGGCATGAGCGCCGAGCAGGTACGCCAGATCCGCGGTGAGCCGTCAGGCATCTCGGAGATGACGACGGCCGTCGGAGTGCGGCAGCAGTGGCAGTACGGTGCGACCGTCTTGCTATTCAACAACGGCAAGCTCGTCGAGATCCGCCAGATGCTGAACGAATAATGGAAGCCGACGTGCGGACAACCGCAGAAGGCGATTAGCTCGCGCACGCGCGAGTCATACCACGTCCTGCCAGAGCGCTTCCTCGACAGATACGCGATCAGGCCGCGGGACCGATTTCCGGATTTCGCCCGGGTCCGGGCAGAACGCCTTGTGCCTGGGAGACTCTCCCGGGGCGTTTAGGAACCTGTTCAGGTTCAACGTCGTGCGATAATCAGCTGTTTGCGGGACAGGCCGCCTGGCACGGCCGTTGCAGGTATTGACCGGACGCTATGAAGTCTGACCGCGCGCGGCCACCCCGACCACCAGTTGAAGACACCGCTTCCGGGCGGGGGCGCGCGACCCTGTTTTGGCGCCACTCTTGATTGGCAGGTGACGATGTCCAGACAGCACTCGAGCGTCGGTGTCCCGTTGGTCGTGACCATCGCGTCGGTGGTCATGATCCTCATGGCCGTTGCGGCCGGGGAAGCGCAGGTGGTGAAGCTCCAGAACCCGTTGCAGCAGCCTTCGCCGAGCCCTGTCTTCGACCCGTTTCTCGTGGAGCTCCAGGAGCGTACCTTCCGCTTCTTTTGGGACACCGCCAATCCCGAGAACGGGCTGATCCCGGACCGGTATCCCACGCCGTCGTACTCCAGCATCGCCGCGGTGGGCTTCGCCCTCACCACGTATCCTATCGGCGTCGAGCGTGGCTACATCACGCGCCAGCAGGCACAGCAACGCGTGCTCGCGACCCTACGGTTCCTTGCCACGGCTCCGCAGGGTTCCGAGGCTCGGGGTGGGACCGGTTACCGGGGATTCTTTTATCACTTCCTGGACATGAAGACGGGCGAACGCTTCGAGGACAGTGAGCTGTCGACTGTCGATACCGCCATCCTGCTCGCCGGCGCGCTGTTCTGTCAGTCCTACTTCGACGGCTCGGACCCCGAGGAAGTGGAAATTCGCTCTCTCGTGGACCACATCTACCGGCGTGTAGACTGGCGATGGGCACAGCCCAAGGCGCCCGCCATCAGCCTCGGCTGGTCGCCCGAAGAAGGTTTCCTGAAATACGACTGGCGCGGCTACAACGAGGCCATGCTCGTGTACCTCCTGGCGCTCGGCTCGCCCACCTTTCCCGTGGGCCTCGACGCCTGGGCGGAATGGACGAGCACCTACGACAAGCAATGGGGCACGTTCTTCGGTCAGGAATTCCTGAGCTTTCCGCCGCTGTTCGGTCATCAATACACGCACGTGTGGACCGATCTCCGCGACATCCGCGATCCCTACATGAAGCGGCGCGGCCTCGACTACTTCGAGAACAGCCGGCGCGCGGTCTACGCTCAGCAAGCGTACGCAGTCGCCAACCCGCGTCGGTGCCGGGACTACAGCGCAACCATCTGGGGGATCACCGCCAGCGATGGGCCGGCTGACGTCGAGATCGAGGACGCCAGCGGGCGCCGACGGTTTCGCACCTACACGGCACGCGGCATCGACCACACGGGCAAGCACGACGACTGCACGCTGGCGCCGACCGCGGTCGTCGCCTCCATGCCGTTCGCGCCGGAGCTGGTCATCCCGGCCACCCTCGAGATGCATCGCCGCTTCGGCCAGCACATTTACGCGAAGTACGGCTTTCTCGACGCGTTCAACCGAACCTTCACCTTCGACGTCCCACTCCGGCACGGCCGTCGCGTCCCCGACTTCGGTTGGGTCGCTGGTGACTACCTCGGCATCGACCAGGGGGCCATCCTCGCCATGATCGAGAACTACCGTAGCGCGCTGGTCTGGCGCGTGATGCGCAAGAACCCGTACCTGCGTCGGGGCCTCGAGCAGGCCGGCTTCTCGGGTGGTTGGCTCACCGGCCGCGGTCAATAGTTCTCGGCCGGGTCTGGCCCGGGCCGCTATCCTCGGTCTCGTTGCGGCGCTGACGCTCGCAGCGGGCTGCGGCTCCTCGTCCTCGCGCGAAACCGTTCTCCGCTTCTGGGCCATGGGTCGCGAGGGCGAGGTGGTGGCCGAGCTGCTCTCCGAGTTCGAACGCAGCCACCCCGGCATCCACGTGAAGGTGCAGCAGCTGCCGTGGACCGCGGCCCACGAGAAGTTGCTCACCGCCTTTGCCGGAGACGCCACCCCGGATCTCTGCCAGCTCGGCAATACGTGGATCCCTGAGCTCGTCGCGCTGAACGCGCTCGAACCGCTCGACCGGTACGTGGCCGCCTCGCCGATCGTCGACGCCGCCGACTACTTCGCCGGGATCTGGGACACGAACCGGATCGACGGCAAGCTCTATGGTGTACCGTGGTACGTGGATACGCGCCTGGTGTTTTACCGTCGGGATCTGCTGAGGCAGGCCGGGTTCTCCGCACCGCCGAGGTCGTGGCACGAGTGGAAACGGATGCTGGCCGCCGTCGACAAACACGCGCGTCCTGATCGCTATGCGATTCTGCTGCCGCTCAACGAGTTCGAGCCGCTCCTTGCTCTCGCCTTGCAGCAGGACGAGCCACTCCTGCGTGAGGACGGGCGGTGGGGCAACTTCGGCGGGGCTGGCTTCCGCCGCGCGTTGGGGTTCTATCTGGAGATGTTCCAGCGCGGCTGGGCGCCGGCGCTGGGTCATGCGGCCATCGCCAACGTGTGGAACGAGTTCGGGCGTGGTCGATTCGCCTTCTACGTGTCGGGCCCCTGGAACATCGGCGAATTCCACCGCCGGTTGCCGGCCGAACAGCAGGATAGCTGGATGACGGCGCCCTTGCCCGGGCCCGACGGTCCCGGCGCCTCGATCGCCGGCGGCTCGAGCCTCGTGGTGTTCCGGGCGTCTCGCCACCAGGCCGCGGCGTGGCGCCTCATCGAGTTCCTCTCGCAGCCGGCTGTGCAGCGCCGGTTCCACGCGCTGACCGGCGACCTGCCGCCGCGCCGCGCCACGTGGACGGATCCGGGGCTGGCAGCCGACGTCCACGCACGCGCCTTCCGCGAGCAGCTCGAGCGAGTCAAGCCGGCGCCCAAAGTGCCGGAGTGGGAGCGCATCACCACCGAAATGCGCCTGGTTGCCGAGCGCGCCGTGCACGGCCGGCTGTCGGTGGAGCAGGCCGCCCGAGAGCTCGATGCGCGCGCCGATCGGATCCTCGAAAAGCGTCGCTGGCTCCTCGGGCGGAGAGGCGCCGATTGAGAAACGTGGGCGCTGCGTGGTGCTTCGTCGCGCCCGCCCTGCTGGTCATCGCCGTGTTCTTCTTCCTGCCCGTGGTCGCGGCGCTGGCGATGAGCCTCACCGACTTCGACATCTACGCGCTCGCGGACAGCCGGAATCTGCGTCTGGTCGGTCTCCAGAACTACGCGCAGCTGCTCCGGACACCGCTCTTCTGGCAGGCGTTCGGGAACACGCTCTACTTCGTGGTCGTCGGCGTGCCCTTGTCCATCACCGTCTCGTTCGGGGCAGCCCTGCTGCTGCATTCCCGACTGGTCAAATTCCAGGCCTTCTTCCGCACGGCGCTCTTCGCCCCGGTCGTCACGACGCTGGTGGCCGTCGCCGTCATCTGGCGTTACCTTTTCCACCCGCGCTACGGACTGCTCAACTACACGCTGGGTCTTATCGGCATTCCCCCCATCGACTGGCTGGGCGATCCACGCTGGGCCATGCCCGCAATCATCGTTTTCGCCGTGTGGAAGAACTTCGGCTACAACATGATCATCCTCCTGGCCGGGTTGCAGAGCATCCCTGAGCAGCTCTACGAGGCGGCGCGCATCGATGGCGCGTCGATGTGGCGGCAGTTCCGTCACGTCACGCTGCCGATGCTCGCCCCCATCGTCACGATGGTGAACATCCTCACCATCGCCGGCTACTTCCAGCTCTTCGCCGAGCCCTACGTGATGACGCAGGGGGGGCCGCTGCAGAGCACGGTGAGCGTGCTCTACTTCATGTACGAGGAAGGCTTCAAGTGGTGGAATCTGGGCTCGGCCTCCGCCGTCGCCTTCGTGCTGTTCCTGTTCATCTTCTGCGTGACGGCCGTGCAACTGCGGCTCGCGCGATGGCAGTCTGCCGCGTGATGCCCGGGCTGGCGGGACTGCTCGTGAACGGGCTCTTGCTCGGTGGCGCCACGATCACACTCTTGCCGCTCGTGTGGATGGTCTCGGTGTCGTTGATGTCGCCCGGTGAGGCCAGCGCGTCCCCGCCTCCGCTGCTGCCGGGCCGGGTGACGTTCGCGAACTACCGGGAGCTCTTCGCGCATGCGGGCATGGGCCGCTACCTGGTCAACAGCGTCGTGCTCACGATCGTGGTGACGCTCGTGTCGTTGCTGTTCAACGTCGCGGCCGGCTACGCCTTCGCCAAGCTCCGCTTCGCTGGTCGGGACCGGATCTTCAAGGTGCTCCTCGGGGCGCTCGTGATCCCCTCGCAAGTCGCCATGGTGCCGCTCTTCTTGCTGCTCAAGCATCTCGGACTCGTGAACACGTATGGCGGCGTGATCGTCCCGGCCATGGCCGGCATCTTCGGCATCTTCGTGGTGCGCCAGTACGCGCTGTCCATTCCGGACGACCTGCTCGAGGCGGCGCGCATCGATGGCGCGAACGAGTTCCGTATCTTCCGCTCGGTGATCGTGCCGGTGCTGAAGCCCATCGTCGTGACGCTCGCGGTGTTCACGTCGCTCGGCACCTGGAATGACTTCATGTGGCCGCTCATCGTGCTCAACGATAGCGAGCTCTACACGTTGCCGGTCGCGCTCGCCAGCCTGTCGCGCGAGCACGTTCAGGACAACGAGTTGATGATGGCGGGCTCTGTCCTGACGACACTTCCCGTGCTGCTCGTGTTCCTGGTGCTCCAGCGGTACTACATCGAGGGCCTCACGCTCGGGAGCGTGAAGGGATGACGCGGGACGCCGCGGCAGCACGCCGACCGCGCCGCGCCACGGGCCACGTCCTGGCGGCGCTCGGCCTGGCGCTCGCCGCGTGGGGGACACCACGCCCGGCGCACCCGTCCACCGTGCGGGTTCTCGATGCCTTCGAGGATATGTCGCCGTGGAAAGCCGTGGCGTCTGACGGCGTGCAGGCCACGGTGCATCCGACGGAAGGTGTGCGGGGGCGCGGTCTGCGCCTCGACTTCGACCTGGGCGGCACCGCAGGGTATGCGCTCGCGCGGCGCGCGCTGCCGCTCGACGTGCCGCCACACTACGAGATCACGTTCTATCTGCGCGCCGACGCGCCCGCCAACAATTTCCAGGTCAAGCTGGTGGACGCGAGCGGCGAGAACGTCTGGTGGGTCCACCGGCCCGATTTCGAGTTTCCGCGCGAGTGGCAACTCGTCAGGATCAAGAAGCGGCACATCGAATTCGCGTGGGGACCCAGCAAGGAACGCACGCTGCGCCATGCCGCCGCCATCGAGATCGTAGTGGCGGCCGGTCGCGGTGGCGGCCGCGGCTCGGTGTACGTGAGCCAACTCGCTCTGCGCGAGCTGGTCGACGAGCCAGCCGTCGTTCCGCCGCCCGTCGTGCAGGCTTCGTCCTGGTCGTCTGGCGCCGGCCCGTCTCTGGCAATCGACGGCTCCGTCGCGACCGCCTGGAAGAGCGACCCCGCCGCAGGCCCCGCGCAGGCGTTCACCATCGACTTCCATCGCCCGCGCGAGTTCGGGGGTCTGGCCGTGCGCTGGCTCACCCGCGCGCATGCCTCCCGGTACGACGTTCAGTTCTCCGAAGACGGCGTGCGCTGGCGAACCGTGCGCAGCGTGGTCGACGGCCGCGGCGGCCCCGACGCCCTGCTCCTGCCCGAAGCGGAGACGCGGTTCCTGCGCCTCGCCCTCCACGACGGCCCAGCGCGTGCGTATGGCCTGGCCGAGCTGGAGATCAAGGACCTCGCATTCGGCGCCTCACCGAACGCTTTCTTTCAGGCCGTGGCTCGCGAGTCCCCGCGCGGCACGTACCCGCGCGGCATGTCCGGCGAGCAGACGGCCTGGACCCTCGTCGGCATCGACGGCGGCGACGAGAGCGGTCTGCTGTCCGAGGACGGTGCGCTCGAGGTCTCGAAGGGCGGGTTCTCAATCGAGCCGTTCGTCGTGGCCGATTCGCGCGTCGTCAGCTGGGCCGACGTCAAGGTAGGTCAATTCCTGGTCGATCGATATCTGCCGATTCCTGGGGTGACGTGGCGCCAGGCCCGGTGGGAATTGCGCGTGTCGGCCTTCGCGTCGGGCTCACGCGGCGACTCCCGACTGGTCGCGCGCTACGAGGTCCGCAATCTGACCGGCCAGCCGCTGCCAGTCCACCTCGTACTGGCCATGCGTCCGTTCCAGGTCAACCCCCCAGCCCAGTTCCTCAACATGGTCGGTGGCGCCAGCGCCATCCGCCACATCGAATGGGACGGCACGACACTCTCGGTCAACACCGATCGCAAGGTCTTCCCGTTGCGCGTGCCGGACCGCGTCGGGGCCTTCCCGTTCGATGCTGGGCCGATTCCGCGCCTGCTCAGCGCCCCCGACTGGGCTGGCCCGACCGAGGTTCATGACGAGTTCGGTTACGCCTCGGCCGCGCTCGGCTACCACTTGACGCTGGCGCCACACGCCAGCACGACCGTGGGCGTCGTCGTGCCGCTGTCGGGGCCGCGGGTCCGTCCGGGTCTCAAGGGAGAGGCGCCGACGACGTGGATGAACCGCGAGCAAGCCGCCGTCGTCGCGGCATGGCGCGAGCGCCTGCATCGCGTCTCCATCGATGTGCCCGCGCCGGGCCGTCCGTTGATCGCCGCGCTCCGCACCGCGTTGGCGCACGTACTCATCACGCGGGACGGTGCGGTGCTACGGCCGGGGACGAGATCCTACGCACGCTCGTGGATCCGTGACGGTGCGATGATCGCGGAGTCGCTGCTCCGAGTCGGCCACGCCGGCGTCGCGGCCGACTACCTGCGCTGGTACGCGCGGCACCAGTTCGCCAACGGCAAGGTTCCCTGCTGCGTCGACGAGCGCGGGGCCGATCCCGTACCCGAACACGACAGCGCCGGTGAGCTGATCTTCCTCGCCGCCGAGGTGTATCGCTACACGAACGATCATCGACTGCTCGAGGAGATGTGGCCGCACGTCGAGGCCGCCGCCCGGTATCTCGAGTCTCTGCGGCAATCCGAGCGCACCGACGCCAATCTGGCCCCCGCGACCCGCGCATTCTACGGGCTGCTTCCTGCGTCGATCAGTCACGAAGGCTATTCGGCCAAGCCGATGCACTCGTACTGGGACGACTTTTGGGCGCTGAAGGGCTATAACGGCGCCATCGCGATCGCGACTGCGCTGCGCCGCCGCGATGCCGCGAGCCGGCTCGAGATGCAGCGCGAGGAATTTCGCATCGATCTCGCCGCATCGCTTCGTCATGCCACCGCCGCCCACGCGATCGCGTACCTTCCCGGCTCCGCGGAGCTCGGCGATTTCGACCCCACGTCGTCGACCATCGCGATCGCGCCAGCCGGTGAGCTGCACCGTCTCCCTGCCGACCTCATCCTCGCGACGTATGAACGGTACTGGCGTGAATTCGTCGACCGGCGGGACGGCCGCACCGCGTGGGAGGACTACACGCCATACGAGATCCGGACGGTGGGCACCTTCGTCCGCCTAGGCTGGCGCGACCGGGCGCACGAGCTGCTCGCGTTCTTCCTGGCGGGTCGTCGTCCTCCGGCGTGGAACCAGTGGCCCGAGGTGGTCGGCCGCGATCCAAGGCAGCCGCGCTTCGTGGGCGACCTGCCGCACGGCTGGGTCGCCTCGGATTTCATCCGCGCGGTGCTGGATCTCTTCGCGTACGAACGAGAGGGCGACCACGCGCTCGTGCTCGCCGGTGGCGTGCCCGCGGAATGGCTCGGGGGATCCGGCGTCACGGTGAAGGACTTGCGCACGCCGTATGGGCTCTTGAGGTATTCACTCAAGAAGGAGGGCGGAAGCGTCATTCTCCACGTGGCCGGCGGATCGCGTGTGCCGCCCGGCGGTTTGGCGTTCGTCTGGCCTGGCAAGCATCCGCCACCGCCCGACGCCCGCGTCAATGGCAAGGCGGCGCAGTGGCACGGCTCGGAACTGCGTTTTCACGAGCTGCCGGCGAAAGTGGTCGTCAATGGGAACCCCTGAGCATGGTCGGACCCGAATGATCGAGTTTCCCCAGCACTTCCTCTGGGGCACCGCGACGTCGGCCTATCAGATCGAAGGTTCGCCTCTTGCCGACGGAGCCGGTGTCAGTATCTGGCACCGCTTCACGCACACGCCGAACCTGGTGCGCGACGGGGCCACCGGTGATGTCGCCTGCGACCACTACCGGCGGTTTCTCGACGACGTCGCATTGATGCGGAGTTTCGGAACGAACGCCTATCGTTTCAGCACGTCCTGGAGCCGGGTCATGCCTCTGGGACGAAACGCGGTGAACCCGGCGGGCCTCGACTTTTATGACCGGCTCGTCGATGCGCTGCTCGCCAACGGCATCGAGCCCATGGTGACGCTGTATCACTGGGATCTTCCGGCCGCCCTGGACGACCTGGGCGGCTGGCTCAATCCAGAGATCGCGAAGTGGTTCGCCGAATACGCGGCGGTCGTGTTCAGAAAGCTGGACGGCCGGGTGAAGATGTGGGCGACGCTGAACGAGCCGTGGGTCGTCACCGACGGCGGCTATTTGCACGGTGCGCTCGCCCCCGGCCACCGGAACCGCTTCGAGGCGCCGATCGCCACGCACCACTTGCTGCGTGCGCACGCGGAGGCGGTGAAGACGTATCGCGCCGAGGGACGTCACCGCATCGGCATCGTCGTGAACCTCGAGCCGAAATACCCCGCGTCGCATGATCCGGCGGATCGGGCCGCGGCGTTGCGCGCCGATGCCTACATGAACCGCCAGTATCTTGATCCCATCTTCCTCGGCCGTTATCCGGAGGAACTGGGCCAGATGTTCGGCGAGGCGTGGCCCCAATGGCCGGCCGACGACCTCGCGGTGATCCAGCAGCCCATCGACTTCCTCGGCGTCAACTACTACACGCGCAGCGTCACGCGCTTCGATCCCCACGTCTGGCTCTTGCAGGCGTCGCCGGTGCCCCAGAAGCGCGCGACCTATACCGAGACCGGCTGGGAGGTGTTCGCGCCGGCGTTGACCGATACCCTCGTCTGGGTCAAGGACCGGTACGGCAATCCGCCAATCTATGTCACCGAGAACGGCGCTGCGTTCTTCGATCCGCCGGCGGTCGAGGGCAACCGTCTCGCCGACCCCCTGCGCGTCGACTATCTGCGCAAGCACATCAAGGCCGTCCACGCCGCGATCGAACACGGTGTCGATGTGCGCGGGTACTTCGTGTGGTCGCTACTCGACAATTTCGAGTGGCGCCTCGGCTATTCCAAGCGCTTCGGGATCGTGCACGTCGACTTCGACACCCAGAAGCGCACGCCCAAGGACAGCGCACTGTTCTACGCCGAGGTCATCGCCTCGAAGGGACACGTGTTGAACAACCCCCCGTCGCCGGCGCCGCTCTGAGCCGCCCGTCGACGGCAGTCGACCGGGCCGCCGCGGCTTGACGTCCTCGATCGGCGTGGGTACTTTGACATCTGTCCTCCCTCGTTGTGGGTCGTGGCGGCGCGACGGCGCAGTCGGCGCTCGGGCAGGTATTTGATCGGCGATGACGAGATGAAGGGGAGCGGTTCGCCTTGTATTCCAGCGGGGTATCAGCGAAAGGAGCCGGCTGTTGCTGAAGCGGATCTCGCTCGCCTTGCTGGCGACGCTCGTGCTGATCACCACCGATGCGCGTGCCTTCAGCTTCGACGACGTCGCCGCCCGGGCGGCGAAACTCGCCGCCTCGACCTATCAGAAGCCGAGCGCTACCCTTCCCAAGAGCATCAAAGCGCTGAACTACGATCAGTATCGCGATATTCGATTCCGGCCCGATCGCGCGCTGTGGCGGAACACGAAGCTACCCTTCGAGATCATGTTCTTCCATCCCGGCTGGTTCTACGAGGATCCAGTCGCGATCCGTGAGGTCGACGCCGAGGGGGAGCGGGACATCCGCTTCGATCCCGACGCGTTCGACTACGGCCGGAACAAGATCGACCGCGAGGAGCTGCGTGGGCTGGGCTTCGCCGGGTTTCGCGTCCACTTTCCGGTCAACAACCCGACCTACAAGGACGAAGTGCTCGTGTTCCTCGGCGCCAGCTACTTCCGGGGGCTTGGGCGGGGGCAGCGGTTCGGGCTCTCGGCGCGCGCGCTCGCCGTCGACACCGCGGAAAACACCGGCGAGGAGTTTCCACGGTTCGTGGAGTTCTGGATCGAACGCCCGCAGGCGACCGCGAAGGAGGTCACCATCTACGCGCTTCTCGATTCGCCGCGCGCGGCGGGCGCGTACCGGTTCGTCCTCAAGCCCGGTCTCACGACGGTGCTCGACGTGGACGCCAGGCTATTTCTTCGGAAGAACGTCGCCAGGCTGGGCCTTGCTCCGCTGACAAGCATGTTCTTTTTCGGCGCAAACCAGCGATCGGCGCGCGAGGACTATCGCCCGCGGGTCCACGATTCCGATGGCCTGTCGATCCAGGCCACTGCGAAGGACTGGATCTGGCGCCCGCTTGTCAATCCGAAACGCCTGCTGGTAACCTCGTTTGCGCTGACAAACCCGCGGGGCTTCGGCCTGATGCAGCGGGGGCGGGCGTTCGGCGACTACGAGGACCTGGAGGCGCGCTACGACCTGCGACCCTCCGCATGGATCGAGCTGAAGGGACCGTGGGGTCCCGGCCGGGTGGAGTTGGTGCAGATTCCGGTGCCCGACGAGACCAACGACAACATCGTGGCATACTGGGTCCCCGATTGGCAGCCGAGGCCGAAGGAGGTCTTGCCGTATTCGTATCGCGTGCTGTGGCAGAAGGACCGGGAGATCCGGCCGCCGCTCGGGTGGGTGCGCGAAACGCGGCGCGGCCGCGGCTATGTGAAGGCGGCGGACGGCAGCATCGAGCTCCACGTCGATTTCGAGGGCCCCACGCTGAGCCGGATGCCGATCGGCACGGTCGCGGACGTCACGCTGTGGATCGACCCCAACGGTGAAGTCCTGGAACGACGCATAATGCGCAACGAGGTCACGGGAGGCTGGCGCTTCGTCGTGAGGTTTCGCCGGATCGACGGCGCCAAACCGGTGGAGCTCCGGGCGCACCTGAACAACAGCAAAGAGGTCTTGTCGGAGACGTGGAGCTACATCCTGCCGCCCGAATAGATTCCGACGCCGCCCACACGTGCCGGCGTTACCTGGACCAGCTGCTCCTTCCACGGGAGCGGAAGGGGGCGCTGCTCGAGCTGGCGCAGCGGGAGGCCGGGGGGAGTCCAGCCATGGCCAAGCTGCACCATGCCCTGACCGGCGCGCCCCGTGTTGGCGATCATGCCGCCTTCGCCTCGATTCGTCGCCGGCTCGAGCTCGCCGTCCCGGGGCTCACGGCGCGCGACGGTCGCCCCGACGCCCACGACGGCGCCTGGGCGTTGACAATCGCTCCGCCGGTTCGCCGGACGCCCATGGCTCCGACTGGGTGGCCGGCCACGCTCGTGAGGCGGATCTTCCGTGGGGTCAGGGCACAGATGCGCGGCCATGCCACGCTGGCGAATGCGGCCACGGACGTGCCGGACTCATCGGACAGCCGCAACGTCGCGCGAACAGCCACGATACGCCGGACGGTTTTCGCCGTCCTGGCGCTGACCCAGACGGCGGCGTTCGCGTACTACATGACCACGAGGGTCTTGCCGTATCACGGGCAACAGCCCCTGGAGCTCGCGATCCTAACCCTGTTCACGATCCTGTTCGCGTGGATCTCACTCGGATTCTGGACAGCGCTGAGCGGGTTCGTGCTCCTGTGCCTCGCCCGTGATCGCCACGCCATCACTCGATCAGTTGCGCCCGGGACCGCGATTCCGCCAGAGGCCCGCACGGCGATCATCATGCCCATTCGTAACGAGCACGTGGCGCGTGTGTTTGCGGGCGTTCGGGCAATCTACGAGTCGGTCGCCCGTACCGGCGCCCTGCAGCAGTTCGACTTCTTCGTTCTCAGCGACAGCAGCGAGCCGGACACGTTGACGGCGGAACGACAGGCCTGGCTGGACCTCTGCGCGGCCGTCGAGGGCTTCGGGCGCATCTTCTATCGCTGGCGCCGCCATCGCATCAAGCGCAAGAGCGGGAACGTCGCCGACTTCTGCCGGCGCTGGGGCAGCCAGTACCGGTATATGGTCGTCCTGGATGCGGACAGCCTCATGAGCGGCGACTGCATCACGACGCTGGTGCGCCTGATGGAGGCGAACCCGACCACCGGCATTATCCAGACGGCGCCGCACGCCGCCGGGCGAGACACGCTGTTCGCGCGTATGCAGCAGTTTGCCACCCGCGTCTACGGGCCGCTGTTCACGGCGGGCCTGCACTTCTGGCAGCTGGGCGAGTCGTATTACTGGGGCCACAACGCGATCATCAGGATCGCGCCATTCATCCGTCACTGTGCCCTTGGGCGCCTGCCCGGGCGGGGTCCCCTCTCGGGTGAGATCCTCTCCCACGACTTCGTGGAGGCGGCGCTGATGCGCCGGGCGGGCTGGAAGGTGTGGATGGCGTACGACCTGCCCGGCAGCTACGAGGAGGTGCCGCCCAACGTCATCGACGAGCTGAAGCGCGACCGGCGCTGGTGCCAGGGGAACCTCATCAACTCCCACCTGTTCCTGTGGCAAGGCCTGCACCCGGCGCATCGCGCCGTGTTCATGACCGGGATCATGGCGTACGTGTCCTCGCCGCTCTGGTTCCTCGCCCTGGTGCTGTCGACCGTGTTCATCGTGTTGCAGACCGTGATTGGCCCCCAGTATTTCGTCCAGGCGCGCCAGCTGTTCCCGGTGTGGCCCCAATGGGATATCAATGCGACCATCGGCTTCGTCATCGCGACTGGGGTCGTGCTGTTCACGCCCAAGATCCTCGGCGGAATGCTGGTGGTGGCGCAAGGCGCCGATCGATTCGGCGGCGTCCTCGGCGTCACGCTGAGTGTGCTGCTGGAGCTGCTGTTCTCCGCCTTGCTCGCGCCGATCCGCATGCTGTTCCACACGCAGTTCATCGTGACGGCGCTCACCGGCCTGGGCGTGCACTGGAAGAGCCCGCCGCGCGAGGACGCCGAAACCACGTGGGGCGAGGGCGTCCGTTGCCACGGGGCGCATACGCTCCTCGGGGGGGCCTGGGCCGCCGCGGTCTACTGGCTGGACTCCTCGTATGCCTGGTGGCTGCTGCTGCCGGTGGTCTGCGCGCTCACGCTGTCGATCCCGATCTCCGTCTATTCAAGCCGGGTGTCCCTCGGCCGCGCGATGCGACGCGCCGGGCTGCTGCTGATTCCTGAGGAAACCGATCCACCGAACGAACTGCGGGCCATACGCGCGTTCGCGGACGGAGCCGGCGCCGTGTCAGGATTCGTCGATGCCGTGGTGAATCCGCAGGTGAACGCAATCGCCTGTGCCGTGTCGTGTACCCACGTGAGGGTCTCCCCCCGCGCGCAGTTGCGGCGGCACCGTGCCGTCGCGGCCGCGGTGACGGCGGGCCCGTGGGCGCTCACCGACCGGCATAAGCTGTTCTTCCTGACAGACGCCCTGGCGCTTTCCCACCTACACTTCGAGGTTTGGACGTCGCCGGATGCGCATCCCACCTGGTTCGCCGCGTGCCTTCCCGGCGGCCGCGGCGATCAACCGGCGCTCCGCCAGGCCTCCTGAGGCCACGAAACGAGCCTCGGGCCGTTCTCCGTTCCCAGGGTACCGGAATCCGAGGCAGGCATCATGGCGGCACCGGCCTCATGAACGTAGACCCGCGCGCGGGAACGCTCGCAGAGCCGACGATGCTGGCGAACATTCCGCGCCTGATGACGGCGTACTACACGAGGCGGCCCGATCCCGAGCGGCGCGAGCAGAGAGTGGCGTTCGGAACGTCGGGCCATCGTGGCTCCGCGCTCGTGGGCTCGTTCAACGAGACCCACATTCTCGCCATTACCGAGGCCATCTGCGCATATCGACGTGCGCAGGGCATCGACGGGCCCCTGTTCCTCGGAATCGATACTCACGCCCTCTCCGAGTCGGCCTTGGCCAGTGCCCTCGAGGTGCTGGCGGCTCACGGGGTCGACGTGATGATCGACGACCGCGATGGGTACACGCCCACGCCCGTCATCTCCTACGCGATCCTCACGTACAACCGCGGTCGCACGAGCGGCCTCGCCGACGGCATCGTCGTGACGCCCTCGCACAACCCGCCCGAGGACGGCGGCTTCAAGTACAACCCACCGCATGGCGGACCCGCCGACACCCACGTCACCGGATGGATCCAGGATCGGGCGAACGCGCTCCTCGCCGACGGTCTCGCGGGCGTGGAGCGGATCCCGTTCGAGCGAGCGCGCCGTGCGTCCACCACCCACAGCTTCGACTACATGGGCGCGTACATCGCGGATTTGGGCAGCGTGATCGACCTGGAAGTCGTGCGCGGCGCTCGGGTCGCCCTCGCGGTCGATCCGCTGGGAGGGGCCGGGGTCGACTATTGGCCGATGATCTGTGACCGCTACCGCTTGCCGATGACGGTGGTGAGTGACGCGGTCGATCCGACGTTCGCGTTCATGACGGTCGACTGGGACGGCAAGATCCGTATGGACTGCTCGTCGCCCTATGCGATGCGGCGCCTCGTCGGGCTCAAGGATCGCTTCGACGTCGCGTGGGCGTGCGATACCGACCACGACCGGCACGGCATCGTCGCCCGGAGCGCCGGTCTCATGAATCCGAACCACTATCTCGCCGTTGCGATCTCCTACCTTTTCCGACATCGCCCCGCGTGGCCGCGGGTCGCCGGAATCGGCAAGACAGTCGTGAGCAGCAGCATGATCGACCGGGTGGCCGCCCGGCTCGGGCGCTCGCTGCTGGAGGTGCCTGTCGGGTTCAAGTGGTTCGTCGACGGACTCATCGCAGCGTCGCTGGGGTTCGGGGGTGAGGAGAGCGCGGGAGCCTCGTTCCTGCGTCGCGACGGCACGGTGTGGACCACCGACAAGGACGGGATCATCCTCGGCCTCCTTTCCGCGGAGATGACCGCGGTGACGGGCCGCGACCCCGGAGAGCTCTACCGCGAGCTCACGGCGGAATACGGTGAGTGTGTCTACGAGCGCATCGACGCGCCCGCGGCTCCCGAGGAGAAGGCGCGGCTCGCCCGGCTATCGCCGGAGCAGATCACGACCTCCGAGCTGGCGGGTGAGCGGATTACGGCGCTGCTGACGACCGCGCCGGGGAACAACGCTCCCATCGGCGGGTTGAAAGTGGTCGCTCCGAGCGGCTGGTTCGCGGTGCGGTCCTCGGGCACCGAAGACGTTTACAAGCTCTATGCGGAGAGTTTCAAGGGGAGCGACCACCTGCGACGCATCCAGGAGGAGGCGCTGGCGATCATTCAGAACGCCCTCCGACGCGGGCCTTGAGGGAGGTCAGCGCGCCGGCGCCGGTGGGTCCTTGAAGAAGCTGCCGGTGAAGACGACCGAGTTGGGAAAGACGACGACGCGTCCCGACGGTTGGAGCGGGTCGCCGGCCAGCTCCTGCAGCTTGATGCGCACGAAGCCGATCTCCGTGACCTCGCCGTGCACGTACCCGAAGGGCCCTTGCAGGCTCACCCGATCTCCCACGCGAATCCCGTTCGGCGCGACCATCGTGAAGTAGCCGGCAACCGCCAGGATGACGTTCTGGAGCGCGAACGCGATCCCGGCCGCGGCAAAGCCGAGCGCCGTCACCAGCGCCGTCATTTCGCTGGTGAAGCGAAAGATCAGCACCAGCGCGACGGCGACCGTCACGACGACGCTCCGAACGGTCAGGAGCAGACGCCGGCGCGTTGCGTCCGTCACATAGCGGATCACCCCAACCCGCCACAGCACTCCGCCGACGAAGACGACGGCGAGCGCGACGACGACCCCGACGAGGTCCAGCGCCAGGCCCTGGAGCGCCTGGCGGGACTCACGGTCGATCACCTCATTCCAGCCCTTGAGATCGGCGGTGTACCGGCGGGCGAGCGCGGACTCCTCCCGCAACGGCAGCACGACCGCCGCCAGGAGCTTCTGGCGCTCGAGCAAGCCGCGAAATTCGCGCTGACTGTCCTTCAACGATATCCCGGAGTCCGTGGGATCCTTCGCCAGCACTTCCAACCTGGCGATGATCGGCTTGATGCTCGCCCGGACAGCGGTGATATCGTCGTCCACGCCGCGCACCAGGTCGTTGGTCGCCGCCTCCAGCTCGTCGAGGTTGCTGCGGCTCCTCTGCACGGCGAGCAGACGCTGGACCATCGCCCACGTGCCCGAGGTGGCCCGCTGCGGTGGCGCTGCGGAGACCGGCGGCGCCGCAGTCGGCGTACGCAGCTCGGGCACGGCTGCCTGGAGCGCCTCGATCTGGTGCTCGAGATCGTCGTCGGAACCAGAAGGAGACGACTCGAGCTCTCGCAGCTGGGTGAGAAATGCGAGGCGGGCTCGGTCGAGCTCGAGTCGGTTGTTCGCGGCTACGGATGCCCGTTCCAGCGCCGGACGTTGCCCGGGTGCGGCCTCGCGAAGGCGGGCCCGAAGGCTCGCGACCTCCTGCTCGTCCTGCCGGACGGTCGCTTCGAGCTTCACTCGCCTCTCGCCACGACGCCCGTCCGCGCTCGCCGGAGCGCCGGGCTCCCGGCCGAGCAGCGCGGCCTGCGCACGCGCGGCGTCGAACGCGCGACCGAGGAGACGCACAGCGGTCTGCTCGTCGGTGCCGGCGAAGACGCCGGTGCCATCGATGGATCGCATGACGATCCGGGCCTGGCGATACCAGGCCATCGCCCGATTCAGCGACGCCAGCACCTGCTCTGGGGAACGCGGGGAGCCACGACTCGCCGTCGACCGCGCGTCCGACGCCGCCCTGGGCTGCTCCTCGTCGGCGCGCGCCCCTGACAGCGCGACCGTTCCGACCGTCGCGCCCAGGGCGATCAGCGCGACCAACAGTCGACCCGACGTCGTCCGCGTCGATAGCATCTCTTTGCAGCTTACGACCTCGATCGGGCCTGGCGCCACCGACCGTTGATTCGGCTCCCCGGCCGGCTCAGCCCTCTCGGCGTGGCATCGCGACCGTTCAGCCCCGATCCAGACGGGGATCGAGGGCGTCTATCGTGGCCCGTACCTTTCAGTCGACGTGCGCACCGGCCTGGGGCACCGGGTGGGACCCGCGGAGCCCGAGCGCCGCGCGCGTCCGGACCGTGGCCCGCCCCACCGCCACGCGGAAGCGCTCCATGTAGAGATAGATGACCGGCGTCGTGTAGAGCGTGAGCAGCTGGCTCAACAGGAGGCCGCCGACGACCGTGATGCCGAGCGGGCGACGGAGCTCGGAGCCCGTGCCCGTCCCGAGCGCCAGCGGCAGCGCGCCGAGAAGCGCGGCCATCGTCGTCATGAGGATCGGCCGGAACCGCTGCAGGCACGCCCGATGAACGGCCCTGGATCGTCCGCCGAGGCGCACGTCCTGCACGGCCTGGAGATAGAGCGTGGCCCCCGGCACCTGCGCGAGCTTCGGTCTGAGACGCGTGATGACCGCGTCGGCGGAGATCTTTCGCTCCTCGCGAGGCTTCAGCGAGATGAAGCCGCGGCCGGTGTTCGCGGTCGTGCCGCGCCCGCATCGTCGACGGTCTATCTGCCGACCCGTACACGACGAAGACAGCCGCCCTCGGGGGCGCGCACACGTCATACGTGACAGCGAAGAGGGCCGGCGGCGAACCGGCCCTCGGTTTCCTGACCCTGGTGGTCGCTCGGTGAGCGAGGCGAAGCCTACCGCCGCGCGCTCGTCGGCGGCACGATTCCGTTCATCCGCAGATAGACCACGAGCTGGCCGTGGTGGTTGCGGATCTGGTACAGCGGGCCCTGCCAGAACGTGGCGCGGGTGACCGTGCGGTCGCCGAACGGGAACTTCACGGGCTCGAAGAGCTGGGCGTCGGTCAGCGGCGTGATCATCTCCTGCGCGCTCTGGAACGTCTTCTTTAGTAGGCCGATGACCTCGGGCTTCGCCATCGCGCCGTGATGGGCGGCTTCCGTCTTGGTGCCCTTGGCGGTGTCGATGAAGCGTTGGGTGATGCCGGCGACGTGCACGAGCTGGTCGCCGAAGCTCGAGACCTCGGGCGTCGGCTTGTAGCCGTACTTCTCAGCGGGCATCACTTCCGCGACGTCGAGGATCTCGGTGGCGGCGCGCTGGAAGCTCGCCGCGAGCTCCTTGGCTAGGCTCGGCGCCGGCGTCTGGGCCGAGAGCCACGAGGGCACGGCGGCTGCGACGACGGCGAAGAATACCACGCACGCGTAGGTCAGGGTTTTCATGGTCGCCTCCCGGCGAGATTCATCCCACAGCGTTCACTCCTGGTCAAGGTGACCGAGCCCCGCGCGCGTGCGTGGGCCGTCACCGGCACAACCGGCGGTAGAGCGCTTCGTAGCGCGGCACGATGACCTCGGCGGAGAACCGCTCGCGCGCGCGCGCCTGCGCGGCGCGCCCGAGGGCGTGGCGTCGCCGCTCGTCGTGGATCAAAGCCTCCAGCGCCTTGGTGAGCGCGGCGACGTCGCCGGACGGCACGAGCAGGCCGCTCTCGTTGTCCTCCACCACCTCCGGGATACCGCCCACGCGCGTGGAGACGCTCGGGCAGCCGAAGCACATGGCTTCGAGAATGCTGAGGCAGAAGCTTTCGGCGTCGGATGTGTAGAGGCCGATGTCGGCGATTTGAAGATACTCCTCGATGGCGTGGACCTTCTCGCGGACGATCACGCGGTCGGCCAGGCCGAGGCGCCGCACGTCGCCGGCGAACGGCGCGAACGCCTCGCCGGCGAGGATGAGGAGCTTGAAGGCCTCGCGGGGGCGCACGCGCGCGGCGGTCTCCAGCAGGAGGTCGACACGCTTGCCGTGGCGCAGGTTGGACGAGTGCACCACGACCACTTCGTCGCCGAGGCCGAGCTCGCGGCGGACGGCCTCGGGCGAGCGGGTGGGCGGGCGCGGAGCGAAAAAGTTGTGGATGACCTCGATCGGGCCGTCGAAGTCGAGCACGCGCTGGGTTTCGCGCTTGAGCGACTCGGACACGGCGGTGACCGCGTCCGACGAGGTCAGCGCGTGCTTGATGGCGGGCGCGTAGCCGGCGTCGTGGCCGAGCAACGTCGTGTCCGTGCCGTGCAGTGTCGTGACGACGCGGGGCTGCTGGCCGGGCGGGAGCATCGCGCGCGCGAGGATCGCGGCGGTGGCGTGAGGCACGGCGTAGTGGACGTGGAGCACGTCGAGGCGGTGGTCGTGGCTCACCTCGGCCATGCGCACGGAGAGCGGCAGAGTGTAGTCGGGGAACCGGAACAGCTCGTACTCGTTGATTGCGACGGGATGGAAGTGCAGGCGTGGTGCGTCCGAGGGCAGGCGGAACGGACGCTCGTAGGCGATGAAGTGCACGTCGTGCCCGCGCGCCGCCAGGTCCTCGCCGAGCGCGGTCGCCAGCACACCGCTGCCGCCGACCGACGGGTAGCAGGTGATGCCGACGCGCAGCGTGTCCGTAGCCATCTCAGAGACCGTGCGCGCCGGCGGGCAGCATGTCAGCCCGACAGCTCCGTGAATGCTTCATCCCATCGCTCGATGTCCTCCCGTCGCACGTACGCGATCTCCGGGGCGTCCTGGGGCCGAAGATACGCCTGCTCGCCCGCGCCCGTCACGTAGTGCGTGCAGTGGATCACCGATTGCATCCACCGGAGCCGCGTGTCCCGCGTCGGGCTGATCTGCTCCTTCCCGAAGCCGGAGGCCGCCGCCGGCAGCGAGAGGAACGAATCGCCGCCCTCGTGCAGGTACAGCGCGCCGTCGCGCGCGCGTGCTCGCACGATCTCGCCCTCGTACGCCACATCGACGAAGAAGTCGTCCACGTCGCACGCGCGGCGCCGCACCTCCGGATCGCCCGAGCGCACGACGTCCACGCCGTCGATCAGGCCCATCCCGCGGTACATCTCGAGACAGAAGTCGGCCACCGTCTCCGCCGACGTCTTGCGGAACAGGTCGATGACGGGATGGTCCACGTAGTTCGTGAGCTGCCCCAGCGTCCTGGCGTGCCAGTCGGCGGCGATGCGCTTGGCGTAGAGCGGGGAGAACTTGCGCTGGAGTTTGTTGACGACGGCGAAGTTCAGGTGCGCGGGCCGGCCCGTCGCGCGATGGCGCAGGATCGTGCGTGTCTCGCGTGGATCGTGGTCGCTGTCGTGGCAGAAGTACACGACGCGCCCGCCAATCTCCGCCTGCAGGCGTCGCGCGGTCCGGATCTTGGCCACGAGGAACCGCCGCGGGAGGAACCCACAGGGCTGCTGGCCGAACGCGATGACCGGCGCCGTGCTCATCCGGCGCGGCCCTCGTCGGCGCCAGCGCGCGGCGGGAGGACCGCCTGCAGCGCCACGCTCAAGGCGATGCACGCGGCGCAGCCGATGAGGTTGTACCAGAGGTAGCCGATGTTGAGCGAGAAGTACATCACGATCACGAGGGCCTGCGCGGTCACGGCCGCGAAGAACACCGCGCTGCCGCCCACGCGGCGGAGGAAGAACGCCACCATGAAGAGGCCGAGCAGGACGCCGTAGAAGATCGAGCCGAGGATGTTGATGGCCTCGATGAGGTTCTCCGCGAACCCGGCGAAGAGCGCGAACGCCACCGCGAAGACGCCCCACAGCGCCGTGAAGCGCCGCGCCACGCGCATGTTGCGCGCCTCGTCGGCGGCGGCGAGCGGGCGGAAGTGGCGCCAGATGTCGATCGTCGTCGTGGTGCCGAGCGCGGCGAGCTCAGAGGCCTTCGACGACAGCGCGGCCGCGAACATCACCGCCACCAGCAGGCCCACCGCCCCGTGCGGCAGCTGCGTCAGGATGAACGTGATGAAAACGTAGTCGGAGTCCTTGGTCTTGGCGCGCGGGTCGGCGGCCACGAGGGCGGCCTTGGCCTCGGCGCGGATCGCGCGGGTGCGATGGCTGGCCGCGACCATGGCGGCCCGAGCGCTCGCTTCCCGCGCGGCGTCGTCGGACGCGCGGGCCTGGAGCCACGCGCGAATCGCGGACTGGCTCTGCGCGACGGCGCTGGCGTGCTGGGCCTCGATGGCGGGGAACCGGCCGTCCTGCGCGTGGCGGCGCCACTCCGCCTGGTTGAAGAACACCGGGTGCGGCGTGAACTGGTAGAAGACGAACAGAAGCGCGCCCAGCAACAGGATGACGAACTGCATCGGGATCTTCAGCACGGCGTTGAACATCAGGCCCAGGCGGCCCTCGCGCAGGGAGGCGCCGCCGATGTAGCGCTGCACCTGCGACTGGTCGGTGCCGAAGTACGCGAGCGAGAGGAACAACCCGCCGAACACGCCGGTCCACACCGTGTAGCGCCGGCTCGGATCGAGCGAGAAGTCCACCGCCTGCAACTTGCCCAGCGCGCCGGCCACGTGCGCGGCGCCGGTGAACCCGAGGCCGTCGGGCAGCCGGAGCAGCAGCACGACCATGGCCGTCACCATGCCGGCCGAGATCACCGCCATCTGCCACTTGTGGGTCAGGGCGACGGCCTCGCTGCCGCCGGTGACCGTGTAGACGATCACGAGCAGCCCGGTGAACACGATGACGAGGTCGAGCGGCCAGCCGAGCACCGTGGAGATGATGATCGCGGGCGCGTAGATCGTCACGCCGGCGGCGAGGCCGCGCTGCAGCAGGAAGAGGCCGGCGCCGAGCAGGCGCGTCTTCTCGTCGAACCGCTGGCCGAGGAACTCGTAGGCGGTGTAGACGTTGAGCCGCCGGTACATGGGTAGGAACACGGCGCACACGATGATGAGCGCCAGCGGCAGGCCGAAGTAGTTCTGCACGAAGCCGATGCCGCTCTCGAAGCCCTGGCCCGGGATCGAGAGGAACGTGATCGCGCTCGCCTGGGTGGCCATCACGCTGAGGCCGATCGTGCCCCAGCCGGTGGACGTGTTGCCGCGCAGGTACGTGTTGAGGCTCCGCACGTGCCGCGTGCGCCAGGAGCCGTACACGGCGATGCCCACGATGGTGCCGAGCAGCACGACCCAGTCGGCAACGTTCACGAGAAGATCCCCGTGAACACGGACAATAGGATCACCACGAGCAGGAACCACCCGAAGACGACCAGGTAGATGCCGCGCCAGGTGCCGAACCCCGGGACGCCGGGCGGCTCGGCCTCGGAGCGCTCGTCGGGGCGCGGCGCGGGCGTCACTTGCCCAGCGAGACGAGATTCGCGAACAGCCGATACGCGCCGGGGACTGCTTCGGGGAGCTGGCGGAACCACGCCAGGCTGGTATAGACGAAGTATCCCTGGCCGTGCCGCGCCGCGAGCAGGCCGCCCTTGAGCTGCATCTCTCCGGCGTCGCCGAGCGCGAGGATCGCTGTGAAGCGCTCGTCCCACTGATCGGCGAAGTAGAGACCGCGCTCCTGCACCCAGCCCTCGAAGTCCGCCGCAGTGATGCGATTCGGCGTGGTCAGCACGGGATGCTCGGGCGCCAGGATCGTCACCGGCGCGTGCTCGTCGGTCACGCGGTCGCGCGAGAGGCGCAGGGGGAACGGCGCGAGCCAGCCCTCGCGCAGGCCGTCCAGCGTGTTGTACTGCGCGACGACCGTGCCGCCCGCCTCGACGTAGGCGAACAGCGCGGGCAGGCGCTCGGCGAGATCCGTCCTCACGTTGAAGGCGCGGATGCCGATGACCACCGCGTCGAGGCCGCGCAGCCGTTCCGGCGTGAGGTCGGCGCCGGTCAGTGACGTGACCTCGTATCCCATCTGCTCCAGGGCGGCGGCCACGTCGTCGCCGGCGCCCGGCAGGTAGCCGACGTGGCGGCCGCGAGTCGCCAGCTCGAGCGACACCGCCTTGGCGCGCGCCGGGGGCTGCAGGAGCTGGAGCGGCAGGTGATCGTAGCGGACCTCGACGCGCTGCTGGTTGAAGCGCCGGCCGTTGATCTCCACGCTCGCGCCGAGCGGCGCGGTCGCGAGCTGCGCCGGCGCGATCACGGTGAAGGTGAAGCGCGCGTGCTCGCCAGGGGCGGCGAGTCGAAACGGCTGCGAGGCCGGCGTCGCGGTCCAGCCGGCCGGCGCGTCGAGCTGCACGGTGCCGGCGGCGCGCGCGCGGGCGGCGGTGAGCTCCACCGTCACCGGGCGTGCGGCGCCGGGCGCGAAAAGCCGCACGCCCGCGATGAACCGCAACGAGACCGGCGCGATGACCTCCAGCCGCCGGCGCAGCGCGGGCTTGGCGGGATCCGCGGCCGGCATCGGCTCGCCGGCGATCACCAGCGTCTGCCCGCCGACGTCGAAGACGTACTCGAGTGGGAACGTGGGCGGGTTCTCGGCGCGGCCGATGAGCGACGGATCGTCCACGTCGAACAGCCCGGCCGTGCCCTCCGAGCGCAGCCAGTACGGCTGGCTCGGCGGCGTGCTCGCGGGCACGACCTGGGAGGTCTTGCGAACGACCGGCCGGTTCTGGCGCAGCTCGGCGGCCTTGTTGATCGCGCGGTGAGCGCTCGGGTACCGCACCGCCGTCCAGCGCACGGGGATGCGCGAGCGCACGACGGCCGTGTGGCGCAGCTTCAAGGTCTCACCGGGCACGACCTCGGCGCGATCCACCACGGTGTCGACCTCGAGGCCGAGGCACGCCTGGAGGATCCGATCGAGCTGCTCGCGCTTGTCGCTCACGATGGGATCCGCGGGGAGCGCGGCGAGCAGGCGGCGGATCGCGAGGAGCGCGGTCACGCGAGCGGGCGCGTCTTGCGCGTTGAACTTCGCGATCGCCTCGTCGATCGACCGCGCGATCTCGGCGCCGCCCGGCACGCGGTTCCACGTCGTGTCCACGCCGGCGAGGAGATCGTTCGTCGCCGCATCGCCGGCGAGCAGCACGAACGGCTCGATCCGCGAGCCCTCGTTCACGCGCGGGCCGCCGATGCCGAAGCCCTGCGTCTTGTGCATGCCACGGCTGCGGGCGGCGATCGACGCGAACGACTCGCCCGACACCGGATCCCGGCCGCCGACCTCGACCTTCACCACGCCCGGACCATCCGGCACGTTCGCGGGCGAGCCCGCGACGGCCATGCCGGCGCCCGGATTCGCCGCGGCGGCGCCCCGGCCGACGTTGTGGACGATGCGCCGCGCTTGCCAGGGCCTGAGCTCGCGGAGCTGCTCGGGAAACGCCGCGGGGTCGGCGGCGAGCCTGAACGCTTCGACGGCGAGCACGGCGGACGCGGTGTGATGACCGTGCGTGGGCGCGGGCTTCGGGGAGAACCGCGTGATGATCACGTCCGGGCGGAACTCGCGGATCACGCGCACGATGTCGCCGAGGACGCCCTGCCGGTCCCAGACGCTCAGCGTCTCCTCGGCGTTCTTCGAGTA
>Ga0184633_10000077_pt1 | contig 26548 bp, 36 predicted proteins | sample PLM31_170_b1_FD_133156 | JGI IMG/M metagenome (GOLD analysis project Ga0184633, IMG submission 133156) | Groundwater sediment microbial communities from an aquifer in East River, Colorado, USA - PLM3-1_170_b1 | ecosystem: Environmental > Terrestrial > Soil > Riparian zone | place: USA: East...
CGGGACCACCGAGACGGTCTTCGCCACCAGTTTTCAGCTACCTGCCAACTTCATCGTCACGAATAAGGCTGTGGAGGTACGGGCATGTTTTGAGTATCTAACTGGCGCGACGGTAGACGCCTTCAAGATTCGAGGCCGCATTCAAAAGGCTGGCCCGACGAATGTCAACTTTTATGTGCCTCAGTTCAGCGGCTCAGTAAACGCAAGCACAGCAAATGGTTGGTGTGAAGAATTTTCCATCCAGGGCATGGGAGCGGCGAGCACGACTGCTTCCGTTGAAGCTTCAATAGTAGTAAGCCCGCAAGGCGGAAACTTCCAAAACAGCCTTTCCATGCCGATCACCGCCGACACAACCGCCGCTCAGACCGTGCAGTTCACCGCGCAGTTCGATACCGCGAATGCGACCAATGCGCTGCGTCTGCGTCAACTCTTCATTAAGGAAGTATTCTGATGCGCCACCTGTTCCTCCCCATTCTTCTGTTCGTATGCGCCTTGCCCGCGCGCGCGCAGACACTGACATCGCTGAGCCCGGCGACCGCAGTGGCGGGAGGAAGCTCGTTTGCGCTGACGGCCAGCGGCTCCGGCTTCAAGGGCAACGTGAAACTCTACTGGAATGGATCGGTGCGCTCGACGCTTGTGGTCAGCTCCGTGCAAATCGTCGCCGCGATTCCAGCAGCGGACGTTGCCGCAGCGGGCACGGCGCAGGTCAAGGTCTGCCAGCGCAAAGGCTGGTGGTCGCTGGCCTGTTCAGCGTCTCTGCCCTTTACCGTGGCGCCGCCTGCTCCACCGCCGGTTGCGCAGCTTGTGGTGACCACCGCGTCACTCCCGGCCGCGCAACTCGGAGTTTTCTATTCTTTCGAGCTTACAGCGGCTGGCGGCGTGAAACCCTACACCTGGTCTCTACAATCAGGCACGCTGCCGCATTGCCTGACACTCGGTGCGGACGGAGTTCTTTCGGGAACGCCCTGCGTTGCAGGAAGCTATTCGTTCATCGTGCAGGTCACGGACTCGGGCGGCGTCTCCGGAGGCGGAGGTACCCAGGTGGCCGTCCTGATCTTTGGGGTAAAAATTCGGTGACGGTCGGGGCACAGGTTCCGGACGGGGCGCTGACATTCCGAACCGGACGGCGTGCTGACCGCACCGGGCGGGCCGCGATCTACATGGGCACGGAGGACGTGCGCCAGCCCGCTCTCTGGAGCGAGCTGACGGAACAGGAAAAGAAAACCTGCATCCTCTACGTGGTGCACAACAAAACCCATCAACAAATCGTGGACGAGCTGAGGCTAAGCCGTAGTCGCGTGAACCAGATCCTGACCTGCGCCATGCGTATCCTACGCGTGGACGGGCAGCGGCGTCTGGGCTTCTGGATGGGACAGCATTGGCAGGAGATTTGCTGGCAGCAGGAAGGAAGGCCACTGCGAGGGAAACCATGAAACGATTGCTGGGATTGATTCTCATCGAGCTCCGCCCTAGGCGGATCAGCCTAGGGCTGATCCTCGTGCTCGCGGTCCTGGTCGCCATCGCACAGGACAAAAAGCCCGAGGTTGCACTGCCGGGCAGCGGATCTCCGCAAGAACGTCCGGAGTCCCGCAAAGGCATCCGGGATAATGGATCGGCAGATGCCGCGACGCCGAAAGAAGCAGATCCGGCGCGCGCGCCTTCTGCGGAGTTCCTGGCCAAATACGACAAGCTGCAATTGATGTTCGAGGTGCGCGGGCTGCGACAGGCACAATTCGATTCTGCCGACAACCGCCTGGCCGAGCAAATAGATGCGCTCGTCGCCGAGCTCCGCGCGCAGGTCCCCGCCGGCTATGAATGGAATAACGCCCAGCGGTCGTTTGTGAAGATTGCGGTCGCAGCGGCCCCCGCGGCCCCGCCCGCCACCGACAAAGGCCCTGCGCAACCCCCCAAAGAAGGCGGCGCTTCGCCGCCGGCTGCCAGAGCGAATCCCGCGCCGCAGGGTTCGCCCCCTGTCCGGGAACCTAAGAAGCCGTGAACCAGGAGCGAATCTGCGCCTGCCCCTGCCGCCGTGCGTTTGAGCCAAAAAGACCCTGGCAGAAGTTCTTCGAGGCGGACTGCAGATACCGCTTCAACAACGCCAGATGGAGGAGGCATAGGCCCATGGGGCAGCCAAGCGTTTCCGCCCGCCAAAATGCGAGTACTCGCATTTACCGTAGGGTTTGGTGCCGCCGCGTCGTGATCCCGGGCCTCACCAGGCGGGCGCTTGAATTGATCGAGCGGGCCATGTCCGGGGAGGCTCTATATGGCTGAGGCGTGCATCACGCCCCGGCAGCTTCGCCGCCTCCAGACGCTGTGGGGGATATTTTGCCGGCAGCTTGGCCTGGGGCGTCCAGGAGATACCCGGGAGGCTCGCCTGGCCTGGGTGGGCGGCCAGATCGGGCGGCAGATCTCGAGCTGCAAGGACCTGAGCCGGGCGGAAGCCGAACGCGCGATCGACGCCCTACAAGCCTGCCTGCCGCCGGAGCTGGTAAAGCATCGACGGCTGGGCCGCGGGGAGGCGCGCGCCCTCGGAACTGCCGGGCGCCGGCAAGGCGCCTCAAAGGTTGCCCGGCCGGCTGGCCCGGAAGAGCTGCGGCACATCGAGGAGCTCCTGGCCAAGCTTGGCTGGGACAATAGGCGCCTGGAGGCTTTCCTGCGTTCGCGGAGCGGCCCGTTGCGCGGCCGCGCGGTGATCCGCACGCTGGCGGATGCGAACCGCGTCCGCTGGGCCCTGAAGGCGCTGCTCAAGAGATCCGATGCCAAAACCGTGTCCACGAATGGGAAGGATGCAGAAGCCAGCCCAGCCCAAATCTGAATCTGAGTTCGTCGATGCGGTGACCGCCGCAGCCATGCTTGGCGTCCACCGCAACACAGTGCTTCTCTATCTGGAGCAGGGTAAACTTCGCGGCCGCCGGATCCCGCCGCGCGGCTGGTGGAAGATCTCGAAAACCTCCGTGGAGCAATTGGTGAAATCGGCACAGGCCTGAAAAATCTCACAGGACTCACAATCCCTCCGCATTTACTTGGCGCACACTCCAGCCAATGTGCGTATACGCAGCCCTGGACCTACCCATGCTCGAGGGGCGCGACAACCACTCCGCGCCCCCCTACTCTCTTTTATGGTGATTCGCGACTTCATCGTGCGCCTGGCGCGGCAGTTCATCGGCACGCCCTATATCTGGGGAGGCTCGCGGCCCTACGTGGGCTTCGATTGTTCCGGGTTCATCATTTTTCTTTTGCGGCCGTTCGGAATTCTTCCCGAGGCGGGTGATTGGACCGCGCAGAACCTCTCGCGGATGTTTGAAGAGACGCTCGCTCCGGAACCGGGCGACCTGGTTTTCTTCGGCGCGAAGCTCGATGGCGCGACGCATGTCATGGTGTATCTCGGCGCGGGACAAACCATCGGCGCCACCGGCGGCGGGCGCGCGTGCACCACGCCGGCGATTGCGAAAGGCCTGGACGCGCGGGTGAAGACCGAGCCGGTCTCGTACCGCAAGGACCTGATCGGCTATCGAAACGTTTTCGCGGCAAAGATCGGGCGCCCGCCAGAAGTCGGGCGGGCGGCCTGAGAAAAGGAGGGCTGGACGATGCGGACAATGAGGAACTCGAGCCTAATGAGGGGGACTCGCCGTTCTGGCGCTGCGGCCGCTTTGCTGGTCCTCCTATGTTTCTCGATGACGCTGTCGAGCTGTAACTGGGAGTTGGATGCCTACCGGGCGCTGGCCGTGGCGCAGACAAGCTACGAAGCGTACTGGAGGACCGTGGTGACGTTGTACGAGCAGGGCGTTGCGGATGAGGCTTACTACAAGAAGGCGGAGGACGTCGCCAACCGAATCTTCAATCTAGGCAAGGGCACGACATCGCTGATGGTCGAATACCAGAAGCTCCGCCAGGCCAAGGATTCGCAGGCGGGAGCGATGCGCGCGAAGATTGATGCGGCGGTCCGTGAGCTGCCTGGTCTACTCCTAGCGCTCGGGCAATTCGCCAAAGGCATCAAGCCCGCAGCGAACGGAAAATATCTCCCGGAAGATCTCCGAGGTTTCATGACCGCGACCCAGCCGAAGCTCGATCGAGCTTCCTACGACATTGCCATCATCGAGAGATTGCAGGAGGCAACACGATGAAGATCGACCCTGTACTCCTCGCGTACATCATCGCGCAAGCCCTTCTAGCCGCGCAGCGCGCGCTGGACGCATTCATGGCAATAAACGGCCGCGAGCCAACGCTCGCCGAGTGGAAGGCGCTCGAGGGAGCCTGGAAATCACCGGATGAGATTGAGGCCGAAGTAAAGGCCCAGCTCTCCGGCGGAGGCGCGTCGCCGGCGCCGCCGGCGACCTGAATCGTCACGGATTTGGAGCTGGGCCTATGACCCGTTCGGCAAGCTCAGGGTCATGGTGAGGAACCCGAACCCATGAAATGGCTGGAAGGAAAGAAAACGTACCTGGGCGCAGCCGCGCTGGCAGCCGGCGCAATCGCCGCGTTTTGGTTCGGCGAAATCAATGGCGCGCAGCTCACCATGGTTCTGGGCCTAGCTCTGGCGGCCGCAGGCCTCGGCGACAAGCTGCAACGCTATCTGCCGTTCGTTGTCAGCGCGCTCGAAGAGCTGAAGCAGCGTGAAAGGATCCAGACGCAGCCGCTCCTGGGCGGGCGGCAAGTTAGGTCGCCCGAGGCTGGCCCGAAGGCAGGTTCTAGCTCATGAGCGCCGGCGGCATCTTCGACCGGATTCCCTGGCTGAAATATATCGTGAGTGCAGGCAGCGCGGGCGCTGGAATCACGGTCGTGGTGGTGGTGGTTCAGGCCGTCGAACGGCATCCGGAATTCATGCCGCAGCTGCTCAGCGGAGGCTTCCTCAGCTTCGCGGCGCTCGTGATCGCCATGCTCGTGTTCGACCGGCGCATCGGCGCGTTCGTCGAAATGCATGCACGCAGCACCGCGGCGCAGGAAGCGTTGGCCGCCAATGTGGGCCTGCTGGTGGCCAAGGACGATACGCGCGCGCAGGCCGAGGAAGCGGCCATCCGCTATCTGGCTCTGGACATTCGCGAAATCCTGGAGCTGGTGAAAAAGCAGAAGGAGACCGGCCTTGGCGGTTGACGCGAAAACCAAGCGCAACATGCGCGGCGCGATCCTGAAGCTGGTCTACCAGAAGAACGAGCGCCAGGAGACGCGTTTCCGCGACCAGACGCTGCTCGCCGCGCTCGACGATCTGGCTTTCTCCGTGTACCTCAACCTCGTGCACGAGCTGCTGCAGAGCTTGAGCGACAGCGGCCTGGTGAAGTACAAGGAAGACAAGGACCGCAAGACGGGCGAGCTGAGCATTTCGCAGATCCAGCTGACGCCGCGAGGCCGCAGCATCGTTGAGGGCGCGGAGACCGATAGCTCCGTCAACGTGTGATGGGGATGAATGAAGGGCGAGCACAAACCGGGCTACCAGCGTCCGCGCACCGGCGAGCCGCGGCTCACGCGGCAGCCGCTGCGCATCGACCGCCTGCCCGAGGAAATCCGCCAGGAAATCCAGAAGCGCCGGGCGCGCGGAGAAACGTGGGGCGAGATCGAGCAGGCCTCCGCATTGTTTGCCGGCGAACGCCTGCCGGCCAATACGCTCTCGCGCTGGCACGACCTGCGCATCGAGCAGGTGCGCAACGAAGTGATGGCGCAGTCGGAGCGCGCGCGGCACATGGCCGCGGCCTTCGCTTCGAAAGGCTTCCGCGAACTGCCCGAAGCCGCGGTGAATGCCCTGAGCGCGCAGGTGTTCACGCTGATGGAAACGAAAGGCGGCGCGGAGTTCGAAGCCTCACTCGGGAATCTGGTTCTGGTGCTCTCGAAGCTGATTACGGCGCAGGCCAAACAAAAGCAGGTGGAGCTCGCGGAACGCAAGTTCAAGGACCTCAAGGCCAACGCGGAAAAGACCACGCATGAAGCAGCCGCAAAACTCGGGAAAGGACAAGGGCTCACCCTCGCGGATATCAATCGTATCCGTGAGCGGACCTTTGGGCTCCCGCCCATCGTTGCCGGCAGTCATCCAGCTTAGGCCCTATCAACAGCGCTGGGTGGACGACGGCAGCCGCTTCAAGCTCGCGGTGAAGGGCGCGCGGATCGGCTTTTCGTTTGGGACTGCGCTCGAGGCCACACTCGACTGCCTGGCGCGGCCGACGACCTGGACGGTTCTGAGCGCTTCGCAAATGCAGTCGAAGGAATTCATCGAGGAGGGCGTGGCCAAGATCGTGCGCGCCATCCAGGCGACAGCGGAAATCTTCGAGGAGCCGTTCACGGACGAGCTGGGCGCGACCGACATCCAGACGATCATCGTGCGGTTTCCGAACGGCTCGCGAATCATGGCCTTGCCGGCGAATCCGCGCACCGCGCGCGGCTATCCCGGCAACGCCATCCTCGACGAATTCGCCCACCACGAGCAGAGCTACGCCATCTGGGCGGCAGTTTCCCGGCAGATCCTGTTGGGGCACAAGATCCGCATCCTCTCCACGCCGAACGGCCGACAAGGAAAGTTCTATGACCTGGCGCGAGAATTCGGGCTGATCGATGGCGTGGCGCCGCCGCAGAATCCGTTCCGGCAAGGGCCCTGGAGCTGCCACTGGGTGGATGCGCGGATGGCGATCGCGGAGGACTGCCCCATCAACATGAAGGAAGCGGAAGAGCTCTATAAGGGCGACCGCGAAACGATGCAGCAGGAATTGTTCTGCGTCTTCCTCGAAGCGGTAGGCGCCTGGCTGCCGCTCGAGCTGATCGCGCAGGCCGAATCGGATGGCGCAACGCTGGACTGGCCGCCGGGCTATGCGCCGGTTGGGCCCGTCTACCTGGGCTTCGATGTCGGACGCAGCGGCGACCGCTCGTGCTTATGGGCGGATGAAATGATCGGCGACGTGGCCTGGACTCGGATGGTGAAGTGGATGCACGGAGTCCCATTCTTCACCGCGGAGAAGATCAACGACCAGGCGCGCATCGTGCTTCCGTGGGTGAAGCTCGCCACACGCACGGCGATGGATGCGACCGGGATCGGCTTGGGCCTGTTCGAGTTTCTCGCGGCGGAATGTCCGGGCCGCGTGATGGGCGTGAATTTCGGCGGCTCCATCAGCTCGGAGAAGCAAGGCGTGCGCAGCGTGGGTGCGGAGACGGTGAAGGTGAAGACGGACATGGCCGTGCGCATCAAGAAGCGCTTCGAGATGGGCCGCAACCGCATCCCGCACGATAACGACATCCGCCAGGAGCTGCAGGCGGTGAAAAAAGAATATTCCGGGAACGCGGTGCGGTTCGATGCGCCGCGGATCGAAATTGAAAGCGCGGCGGGACAGAAGCGCAAAGCCTACAGCCACGCCGAGGCCTTCTGGGCCAAAGCCCTTGCGGACCTGGCGGCCAGCGGATCGGCGTGCTCGGTGGAGCTGCGCAGCGCAGGGCGTCCCACGGCGGCCGCGCAGCTCGTAAGCTCGCGCGAAAGCTACGCAGGCAGCGCGGCCGCGGCCACGGCGGGATACTGATCGATGGCCACACAGCCACAAATCGTGACCGCGCCGATCACCCGCGAACTCATCACCCAGGCCGTCCTGCGCGCCACAGGCTTGAACGCGCAGGCCTTCTCCGGAGCCCAGAACCCCTCGACGATCTACCGCGCGCTGGTGGATGGCTCGTCTTCGATCTTTCCCTATCTCCGCGAAGTCGAAGAAAAAGATTCCGCCGTATCTTCCGCGCTCGATACCCGTCGGATCCTGGCTATGTCCCGCGAGGCCAAGGTCCAGGGCGCGGACCCCGATAACGGCGAGGCCGTTCGATTCGCCGACGAGGCTGCCGCTTTCCTCAACTCCATCCCCAACTTCCGCAATTCCCTCCGCGAGCTCCTGGAAGCCCCGGCCTACGGCTTCAAGGCTCTCGAGATCCTGTGGAGCATTGCGGACGGCCGCGTGGGCATTGAAAAACTTGTGGGACGCCCGCAGGAACTCTTCAGCTTCGGCGCTCGCACCGAGCCCCAAACCGGCGAGCTGCGCCTGGCAAATTTTCCCGGCGGCGAAGGCGTTCCCGTTCCTCCGGCGAAGTTCCTGGTCTCCACCTACCAGGAGCGCGACGCCGATCGTCGCGGACGCCCGCTCCTCCGGCGTCTCTTCTGGCCGTCGTGGTTCAAGCGCAACGCGCTGCGGCTGGACCTGCAGTTCCTGGAAAAGCCGGCGGGCACCGTGGCGGTGAAATATCCCGCCGGCGCGTCCCCCGAAGAGCAGAAGCTCGCACTCGATGCCGCGCGGGCCATCGTGGACGAAGTGGCTGTGGCGGTGCCGGAAACGTTCAGTGTGCTCGAGGGAGTCCTGACCAGCTCGCGCACCCGCGACGGCGCGGATTATCGCACCCTCATCGATTATTTCGACGCGGAGATGACGCGCATGATCCTCGGACAAACCCTAGCCACCCGCGGCACGGAGCAGCAGCGCGGCTCGCAGGCCCTCGGCGAGGTTCACCAGTCGCTGCTGTTCGAGTATATCCGCCACGATCTTCTGGACCTCGAAGCCATCATCAACGAGCAGCTCTTGAAGCCCTGGCTGCTGTGGACCTTCGGCCCGCGTGCGCTCGATGCCGCATTCCGTCCGCGCTGGACCACTGATTCCGAGCCGCCCAAAGATGCCGCCGCGGCGCTGGACATCCTGGCGAAAGCCCGCGGCATGGGCGCAGAGGTTCCCACTCTCGAAGTCTACGAACGCGGGCAGATTCGCCAGCCCGAAGCCGGCGAAGCTGTCTTGCCTCCACCGGCGCTGTCTGCGGCCATGCTGCCGCCGGAGGTTTTCCCAGGGGAAGGGGCATGATGCTGCACATCGCCCAATTCCGCGAAGCCAGGCCGCCGCTGCCGGAGATGCGCATCCCGCCACACACGCGCCGCGAGACTACGGAAATCCAACTCGACCTCGAAACCCTCCTGGGCGCGGCGGTAATCGAGCAGGCGCTGTTCTTCCGCAGCATCCGCGCGGAACTGCTCGAAGCGGGAACCTGGGCCTACGCCACGCAGCGACCAGCCACTTTCTCTTTCGGCGTGCCCATCCCGCAGCATGCCATCGAACGCATTGCTCGCCTCTTAGCCGCGGCCAGGCTTCTGGGCGCCGCGCAGATCCGCACGAGGGCGGGCCTTCAGGTCCCGCAACCCCATCCGGGACTCCGGGACTCCGGAAGGTTCAGCGGAGTCGCAGCGCGGAAGAAGCCAGGCTCTGAATTCGCCGAGGTCCTCGGACGAGTCCCGCCGGCCGGCGCCATCGAATTCCTGCGCAAGCTGAATGTCTTCACCCGGCGGCAGTGGGAAGCGGCCATCGCCTCCCAGCGCGACCAGGCGTTCCGCATCGCCGGGGTCAACCAGAAGGCCGCACTCGAATCGATGCGCGAGCTGATCGCGCGTTCTCTCGAATCCGGCCTCTCGCCGCAGCAGTTCCAGCGCGCGGCACAGGACTTGCTGCGGAATTTCCAGCTCAGTCCCAGCCGCCTGCGCACCGTCTGGAACACCAACGTCGGCCAGGCGCTCGCCCGCGGCCGCGAAGAGGAGCTGCGCGATCCGGCCGTGGCTGCCATCCTCGGCTTTCGCCTCTTCGACGCCATGAACGACCAGTTCACGCGCTTCAATCACGCCGAGCTCGATGGCGCCATTGCGCCCGCCAGCTGGTGGGATGCCGAGGGTGCCGAGTTCAAGCCCCTCTTGGGGTTCAACTGCCGCTGCGTACTTTTGGCTATCCCCCAGGTGCGCGCGGAAAAACTTCTGGCGCAGGGCGGAATTTATTTCGATGCCACGCAAGGCGTGCCATCCGAGGCAGGGCCGGACGCGGGGTTCAGGAGTGCAGCGTGAACCTTGGCCTGAGCAAGCCGTGGCGGGGCGGGAGTGAAAAGCATGCCGTTCGCGGGGTTTGATTCCCCTGCGCGCGGGACCCGATCCTGGCTTCGAGAAGGCGGCGTGAGGAGAGAAGTTTGGCTTGGTATGGCTTATGTCTACGCACTGACGGATATGAGCATTGTCCACTACATCGGGTATACCGAAATCCATCCAGAGGTTCGCTTGTATACCCATTGTCAAATGTCGACGGGGGTGAGCAGAAGTGCTAGCAAAACCGGCGTTCAGGCCTGGATCGCCCAACTGCGGGAGCAGGGGAGATATCCGCGCCTAAAAGTCTTGTTGAAGGGTGCCTGCGGAATGGCCGATGAGCGCGATTACATCAATTATTTTTTGATGATGGGGGCGCCGCTGAAGAACAAGGAAGCGCTAAGCCCAAACAGAAGACTTCTCTTCACGCAGCGATTTTACGACGAGTTCGTAAAGCCAGCACTGGCTAAAGTAGATTGGAAAATCCACAGCCGCTGGCCGCGCGGCCAGGTAATCTCCACGAAGGAGGAACTCCTGGCCAGGATTCGAGAAACCAGCGTGAGGACAAACCATGCCCTATACGGCTGACAACACTCCCTCGAACGTGCCGAGCGCGATGCGCGCCCGCTGAGCGGGAGTGAAAAGGATGCCGTTCGCGGGGTTTGACAACTTCGATGCCTGTGTCCTGGGCGTTACGGCCAAGGGTCACAGCGAAGAAGAAGCCCGCCACATCTGTGGCAAACTGCAGGCGGACGCGGAGCAGCACATGTCTGAAAACTTCAACAACCAATGGATCGAGATCTTCAAGACGGGAAATTACGGCGACAAAGGCACGTTCACCCCGGCGGAGCTCGACCAGATCGTGGCTAATTTCGATCCGAAGAGTTGGCAGCCGGTCCTGACTCCTCCCGTCGCGCAGGTCGGCCACGGTGACGCCGCGCCAGCCCTGGGCTTGGTGAGCGCATTGCGGCGCGATGGCGAATCCCTGCTGGCGCAGTTCGAGAAGGTGCATCCCAAGCTCGAAGAATCTGTGCGCGACGGCCGCTTCCCCAACCGCTCCGTGGGGCTCTACAGCAACCCGAAGGGCAAGGGCTGGCTCTTGCGCCACGTCGCGTTTCTGGGAGCGGTGCCCCCGGAGGTCAAGGGTCTGGCACGCATCCAGTTTTCCGATGGCGAGTTCATCGCTATCGACTTCAATGAGGAGGACACCGTGGATCCGAAGGAACTGAGCAAGACCGTGGGGACCGAGATCCGCAACTTCTTCAGCTTGCTGTTTGGCGAGAAGAGGACGGAACCGGTGACGTTCACTGAAGAAGACCGCAAGAAGCTCATCGAGGACGCGCAAAAACCGTTCCTGGAGGAGCTCAAGGGCCTCACCAAGAAGTTCGACGAGAGCGCCAAGGCCGCACAGACCGCCGCCGCAGCAACCACGGAGACGGCGAAGAAAGCCGAGGTGCGCGCCTTCATCGAAACGCAGCGCGCCCGCGGCGCCTGGGTGCCCGCTTTCGACGTGCTCATCCCGGTGCTCGAGCAGGCGGCCATCTCCGGCGCCACCGTGAAGTTCACCGAAGGCGCGGGAGAGAAGGCAAAAACCATCGAGCTCTCGAGCTTCGAAGCTTTCCGGAAGTTCTTCGAGGCTCAGGCGGCCATCGTGCCGCTGGGGGAGCTGGCCAAGGCCGGACGCAAACTGGGCAAGCTGATCCGCTTCACCGAGCCCACCGACCCGCACTTGACGGTGGACGCGGAATCGCTGGCCCTGGCGGAATCCGCGCAGCGGCGCGCGGAAGAGCTACGCAAGGCCGAGCCGAAGATGGCCTTCCACGAAGCCTACGCGCAGGCGCTCCTCGAGCTGCGCCGCGAAGGCGTCCAGCAGCCCGGGGGCATCGCCGCCGGCCAGGCCTGATTTTTTCCGGTTCAGTGAAGCGTCCCCGGCGCTTGAACCGGGGAGGAGGAATCGGCAATGCCAATGGGAGTCGTAGGACCCCAGGTGATTCGCACATACCGCGCGGAGGCTGCCATCGGCGCGGGACTGGCCGTGATGGCCGGCACCGCCGCAGACCAGGCCAAGCTGACGACCGGCGCGAATGTCCGCGCGCTCGGCGTCAGCGCCGCGGCCGCAGCGCTGGCTGACGATCCCGTCAGCGTGGTCGAGTTCGGCGAAGCCAAAGGCGTCGCCGACGGCGTCATTGCCCGAGGCGATTACGTCATGGCCAACGCCGCCACCGGACGTCTTGCGCCCATCGGCGCGGTGGCCGCCACCAACTACCACGTTGTGGGCATCGCGCTCGAAGCGGCCGCGGCCGCGGGCGATGAGTTCGCGCTGCTCGTCAATCCATCTCGCGCGCAGGGATAATCTCCCCGCCCCGGCGTGGACATTCGTTCGTTTCTGTCCGGTATAACCGGAGAAGGAGAAAACAGGAATGCCGACCATCGTCAGTCCCACACAGGGCAAGGTGGATGTTCCGCTGTCCGTCTACGCCCGCGAATACCGCAACAACGAACTCATCGGCGAGCTGCTGTTCCCGCGCGTCCCGGTGGCCAAGCAGAGCGATAAATACTGGCTCTTCGGCCGCGAAAGCCAGCGCGTCGCCGCCAATACCCTGCGCGGGCCCGGCGCCGCAGCCGAACAGGTGGTGCAGACCATCTCCACCAGCAGCTACTTCGCCGACGACCGCTCGCTCGCGCGGTTCATCACCGACGAAGAGCGCGGGAACTTCGAGGCCGGGAACGTCGAGCAGTGGGCCACGCGGCTGCTCGTGGACCAGCTTCTGCTGGACCTCGAGAAGCGCATCGCCACGCTGGCCACCACGCTCGCCAACTATCCGGCCGCGAATCGCACCACGCTTGCCGGCGTTTCGCAGTGGAACGACGCAGCGTCCAATCCCATCGCCGATGTCGTCGCGGGGCACGTCCAGGTGATGAAGAGCGGGAAGCGCGCCAACACCCTGATCATCAACCCCGACGTGTGGGCCAAACTCAAGACGCACCAGAAGATCATCGACCGCGTGGCGCCCACGCAGCTCGGCCCGGTGACCTCGGAAAACCTCGCGGCCATCTTCGAGGTTCAGCGCGTGATCGTGGCCATGGGCGTGGAGCTGGACGCTGCGCTGGCCGTGGCGAGTTTCGTCTGGGGCAAGCACGCCATCTTGGCGAACGTCGAGCCGGCGGCGTCCATGATGGACGCCAGCTTCGGCAAAAACTTCGTGTGGACCGCCCCGCCGGTGGGCGGCGCCGGAGGCATCGCCACGGTGATCGGACGCGCGCCGATGCCCAGCTCGCTTGCGGACGAGCTCTCCGTGCACTTCTACCACGAGCCGAAGATCACGTCGGACATCTCGGCGTACTTCATCCAGAACGCTGTCGCGTAATTCTGACGGCGTGTCTCGTGGCCCGCGGGGCCGCCCAAGCGGCGGCGGCCTCGCTTTCGCTTCTTGCCGCCTATGAATGGGAGAGGAGCCCATGGCCAAGGTTCTCGCAAAATCTTCCATCAGCTACAACGGCAAGCAGTACGCCGAAGGCAAGTCATTCACCTGCTCGGATGAAGAAGCCGACGCGCTGGTCCGAGCCGGCGCGGCTGAGCTGCTCGAAAAGGAAAAAGAACCCGAGAAGGAGAAAGAGCCGAAGAAATAGGCGGAGTACCCGCGTGCCTTTAGTGTTCGATTTCAGCGGCTCGGTGGAAACCGCAGCCGGAATTGTGCTCGTCCAGCGGACGCCCAAAGATTTGTCGGCCCTTGGCGAGACGGAAGTCATCGCTGCGCAGGCCGGGAAGAAAATACGCATCTTGGCGCTTTACATCCGCTCCGCCGCGGCCGTGGTGGTTTTTTTTAAGACCGGACCAGGGGGGATCAAAATCTCCTCAGACTTCTCGATGGGCGTCAACGACGATACGGTGCTGCCGAATAATATCCATGGCTGGATGGAGACGAATGCCGGCCAAGCCTTCGTGGCAAACCAATCGCTCGCCGTAGCCAGCGGTCTACAGGCGGTGTGGATTGCGTTGTGAAAGGAAGGAAGATTAAGAGCGCGTGGCCTACATCGCCCAAAGCGACCTCGTTCCACGGCGTCTGACGCAGCAAGAGCTCGTGGAGCTGACCGACGATGGCAAGACCGGCGAAGTGGACGCTGCCGTCGTAGCAGCCGTGCTCGACGAGGCCAGCGCCAAGCTGGATGCCTACAGCCGCGGGCGGCACGCGCTGCCGCTGGTCGCGAGCGAGCAGGTCAAAGGCATCGCCCTCGACGTCGCTGTCTTCCTGCTGTTCCTGCGCCGGCGCCGCGTCTCGGCTGAAATCGAAGCGGGATACGACCGCGCGCTCTCTTTCCTGCGGGATATTGCCGCCGGCAAAGCTTCGTTCGACCAGCCCGGAAAAGCGCAGGTTGCGGGACAGGCCGTGAAGATACGCGACCATGCCGCCGATCCCGAAACGTTCGATAAAACCAAGACGGAGGCCTTCTAGGTGACCCTGCGCATCAAGGTCGATCTCCGCGATGTCGCCGCGAAACTCGGCCTGCTGCGCGCGAACCTCAAGCTCGCGCTGCTTCAAGGAATCGCCGAGGGCATCTTCCAGATGGCGCGCCGCTCATTCGACCAACAGGCCTCGCCCGAGGGCGCGCCGTGGGTGCCGCTCTCGCCGCGCTATGCTGGACTGAAGGCGCGGCTCTTTCCCCGCAAGCCCATCCTGCAAGCGCACGGCATACTCTTACGGTCCCTTTTTCGCGGGGTGGAAGGCGATCAGGCCATTATAGGCTCCAGCCTGCCCTATGCCGCCATCCATCAATTCGGAGGCGCGGCGGGTCGCCGCGGGCCATTTAAGAAAAAAGGCGGGAAGCGCGCGCAGATTCCCGCGCGGCCCTTCATGCCCCAGCTGGCTACCGCCGAAGCCGAAGCCGTGCGCCTGGCGGAAGAGATCCTGGAGCAAGCTGTGCGCAACGCAGAACTCCAATGAGCACCGGCACGCACATCACCGAAGCCTACGACGCGCTCGAAGCGTTACTCCGCAAAGAGCTCCCCAACATAAGCGTCGCGGCGCTCACCGAGCAGGAATTCGACGAGCAGAGCGGGAGGCTGCTGGCCAGGCCGCCGGCCGTGTTCCTGGCCTTGCGGGATGAATCGCTGGACCGCCGGCGCGACGCCACGGCGCTCACCTATCAGTCGGCGCAGACCTACCTCGCCGTGTGCGGCGCCCTCAGCCTGCGTAGCACCCAGGAAGAGCGCGCAGGCGCGCTCGGATTACTCGCGCGCGTCTGCGACATCCTGGCCGGCGCGCGGCTCACCCTGGCGAGCTCCGCAAACCGCCCGATCGTTGTGCTCCAGTCGGTCCGCTTGGCGCAATTCGACCGCGAGGGCACCTGGTACGAGCTGCAGTTCATCGTGGAATCGGTTTCGCAGTTCAGCGGAGTGGCCGCCGCGTAGGGAGGGCCCAACATGCGAGAAGATTACGTCGTGGTGAAGCTCAGCGCCAAGGGCGTCGAGGTTTCCCAGGGGTGTCTGGTGATCGCCGGCGGCACGTACCACTTCACCTTGCACCCGGACGAACAGTTGAGCGTCACCCGCGCGGAATTCGACGCCTTCCTCAGCCGCGAGGAACGCGACGGGGAGCCGCTTTTCGAAATTCTGGAAACGTCCCGCGGAGTCGCGCGGAATTTTCCGGAGGATGCAGCGGAAGGAACGTAGCTCCGGTTTCAGGATCCGGTGGTCCCGGCTGGCCGGGACCGAACACCGGACCGCCACAGCCTGAAGGAGACACGCGATGCCCTATGAGGCGCAACAAAGCAACATGCGCAACCTGGTCATCAGCGCCAACAAGCAGAACACCGCCGGCGCGCTGGCCGACGCCGCGCTGACGCATCGCCTGCGGCACGACCCCGCGGCTTTCGCGCAGTTCACCAAAGAGTTCTTCTCCGATATCGACCGCGCCGGCAAGGGCCATCCCTGGCCCACCGTGCGCCAGGAAATCGCGCGCAATACCGCGTTCCAGTTGGCCACGGATATCTACGACTTCCTTGCCGGCTGGCTGCCCATGACGCTTTTCCAGAAGGTGGTCACCTCCGGCATCGGGCCGTTCACGCACCTCTTCACCTTCGAGGTAGCCACCAACATCGCCGCGGTTACTTCCCTCTGGGCGCAGGACTCGAACGACCTCAAGTACAAACTGCACGACCTGGCTGCCACGCAGCTCTCCATTAGCGGCGCGCAGCAAGGCCCTTTACAGGCTTCCATCCAGATGATCGGCAGCGGGAGGCATACCGACGGCACGCTGGCCCTGCCGGCGTTGCCTACGCCCGTTTATCTCGTGGGCTCGGATACGGATATCCTGATCGGGCCGCAGGCCGCGCCGGTCTCCATCAAAGAGCGCGTGCGCTCGTGGGAAGTGACGTTTGTTTCCGGCATCGCGCCGCATCGCGCCCCTGGCGGCGGGCTCTTCTCCAGCTTCCACAAGATCGGCCTCCACCGCGCCACCGCGCGACTCGGCGTCGCCGCGAAGGACGTGGACGATATCCGCACGCTCTTCCTTGGCGATACCAAACGCGAGCTGCAGATCAACACCAATTCCGGCGCGGCCGCCCAACTCAATATCAAGTTCCCCGCGATCTTTTTTTCCGGGTGGAGCTTGTCGAACGACGGCATCGAGATCGTCCACCAGCTGGAAGCTTCCGAGCAGGATGTCCTCAAGGAAGCCGGCAACCTGGTGGAGCTGACCGCCATCAACAGCCAGGCCACGTACCTGGTTGGCGCGGCGTAAACAAAGAGCTTGCTGGCCGCTTCTCCTGAGACGGCTAGAGGAACGAGCGGGGCGCGCATGCTTGGGCAAGAAAACCACGCGCTGTAGAGCAACGCACCGGAACGGGCCCCTCCGCAGGGCAAACAAGCTGGCCGGTGAAAAGAACTCAGGGCTGACGAGCTTGACCGCAGCGGGACAGCGCAAATCCCACGCGCACCCCGAGCCTGAGACACTTCAAATGCGAGGTGTCTCATGGACAGCATGCTTCCGCTCGACCAGCCCCGAACCATCGTACTGTTCCGCGGACCTCAAAAATTCACCCACCAGTTCTCGCGCATCGCCTCAGACACCTGGGCCGAATGCTTTGGCCGGTTTGTCATCGAGGAGGAACAAGTCACCATCGGCGACGGCGGCGATAAAAAAGCCGAAGGCATCGCGCGCCGCGTGGATATCGAAAGCGCGCTCTTGTGGCTCTACGGCAAGACGATTCTTTCCGTACAGGGCTACCTCCTCACCGATGGACGTCCTCTCGTGGAGATTCCCGAATGGCAGGAGCGCGTGCCGCGCGAGCATCGCCGCGCTGTCGCCAACGCCTTGATCGACGTCACGCGCACCCCCGATTCGGGCGGGCTGGCCATCCATCCCCAGTGGGAAGAGGTGAAGCTCGATGCCGCGTGGTCCGCCGCCGCGGATGGCGCGCTGGAAAAATTCACCGGCCTGGTCCATCGCTTCGCGCCGCCCACGCTGGCCCACCAGCGCACCTTCAAGCGCAAGTCTTCGGAGTCCGTGGTGATCGGAGGCTCGCGCACGGGCCGCACCATCTACCGCGCCCGCGAGAGCGTGCTCCTCGGCCTGTACGATGAACTGATCCGCGAGGTCGCAGGCTACGCGGTCAATGGCGCCGCACTCACCGGAAGCGAAGAGATTCAGCGCTGGATGGACGGCTGGCACAAGGTCGCCGCCGTGGGACAGCTCTTCGCCGGCGGCGATTCCGAGCTCGTCGTGGGAGCAGAAGCGGCGAAGGAATGACCGGCGCTGCCATCCCGCTACCTGCAATCCGCGTCAGCGAGGACTTCGCAGGTCTTCGCCGCGCCGCCCTCGAACTCTTCGAGGAGATGCTCCCGAAACCGGAGATGGGTTTGCGGGACTTGTCCAGTGGGCGCACCCTGGCCCCCGGATACTATCGCCGCGTCGGCGAATACCTCCTGTGGCTCGACCGCCTGGTCGAGATCGGACTCGATGCCCAGTCGCTTGCCCTCGACGACCTTACCGGCCTCGATGCCCTGGCCGCCGCGCGCAGCGAATTCCAGCGCAGGCATCCGCCCTGCGGCCGCTGCGGCCAGCCGCTGGATAGCCCTTCCGCATTTTCCTGCCGCTGCGGCTGGAGAAAGGACCCCGCCGCCATGAATTTGGGCGGGAATTGATGGCCGGCGTCGTCAAACTCATCCTGCAGCTCGACGACCAGGGCGCCGTCAAGGGCTTTGAACAGATCGACGAAGCCGCGCAGAAGCTCGATCCCGCATTCCAGAAAGTCGGCGCGCGCGGCAACGTCGTCCTCACCAGCCTGACAAAACAGCAGAACCAGGCCCGCGACGCCACGGCGCTCTTCGCACGAACGCTTGGGCTGGAGCTACCGCGCCAGTTGGAGAAAGTCATCGCCAAGTCCTCCCTGCTTGGTCCTGCAATGAGCGCAGCGTTCAGTGTGGCTGTGATCGGCGGCTTCGCATTCGCGATCATCGGCCTCATCCAGAAAATCCCCGAGCTTACCGATAAGATTTTTGACTGGAGCGGCGCGCTCAAAGCGAATCTCGAGCTGGAGAAGGACCTCAACAAGGAGCTACTCGAAAGCGGAATCAGGCTCCGCGAACTCCAGGAGCAGTACCGCCTGATCGGCCTCGAAGGCTTGCCCCGGTTTTCCGAGTCACAAAAAATCGCTGCGGAACAGGTGGCGAAAACACGCACCGAACTGGAGAATGCGCTAAAAACTCTGGAACGCGTGCAGAAGCAGGCTGCGAAAACGCGTCTCACGTTAGGTCAGACGGGGAACGTCGGCCTGGTGGAAGAATTCACGCCGGGGGCACTGGAGGCCCAGAAGCGGCTCCCGGAATTGAATAGAAACGTCGCGAAGCTCGCGGCGAATCTGCGTGAGGTCGAGGAAAAGGCTCGGGGCGCCGGAAAAGAACTTTCGGTTGCATTCTCGAAGGAAGCGAAAGACCAGATCGCAGCCGCGGCTCAGGTTGCGAAGCAGGCCGGAGAAGAGCTCGAGCGCGGTGCCGTGCAGCGCGGCCAGGCCGAACAGCAGGCCATCGACCAGCTCAAACAGGCGCGGAGCCAGGCCCAGGCTGCCGGCCTTTCCGGGGAGCAGGCCATCCTCGAGAAACTCGACCAGGAAATCGCAAAAATCAAGGAACTGGCTAGCCAGTTTCCTCGTTCGGCTCAGGTGCAGGCCGATGCTCAAAAGGCCATTACCGCGGCTATGGATGCGGCCGCGCGCGAGCAAAGTAAGATTTTCGAAGATCAGCTCGACAGCCGCGGCAAGGCTGAGGATGACGCGCAGAACGACCGCATCGCCGCGAATAGGCAGGGCAACGACGCCATCCGGGACGCCGAGACTGAACTCCAGGTTCTCCGTGCGCTGCTCGCGGGCGATACGGTCGCTGCCATCGAGATTCAGGAAAACGAGCGTGTCGAGAAAACCCTCGAAGGTCTTGCGCGCATCGGCGTCGGCGAAGAGCAATTGGCGCAGCTCCGCGTAACCCTCCAGGCGCAGGCCAACGCGCGCATTGTTCAGGAAATGAGCTCGGAGATGGAGAGGTTGTTTGACGACATCACCAGCGGAAATATCGGCAAGCGCTTCCTCTCCATGTTCAAGAAGCTGGTCTTCCAGATGATTGCGACGTGGATTCTTGGCCTCAACCGGATGCGCGCGGCCACCGCTGGCGGCCTGGGCGCCCCCGGATCTGGCGGCGGATTCGGCGGCATCCTCGGCGGGATTCTTGGCGGCATCTTCGGCGGCGGGGGCGGAGGCTTCGGCTTGCCCGGAAGCGGTCCCGGAGGCACGCCGCCGTTCATAGGCTCAAACTTCCTTGGCGGAGGCCTAGGGTTTGGATCTGTACTCAGCGGTGGGGGCAGCGCCGGCTCCCTTGGCGGGGGATTAGGACTCACGCCGCCGTTCTCTGGAGGCGGCGGCGCTGGGCTGGGCACGACACTGCCCGCAGGTGCGGCCCTTGGCGCGGGTGCTGGCCGCGGCGGATTGCTGGGGGCATTGGGGCCCGCGGCTCTGCCATTGCTTCTCGGACTCGGACTGGTCGGCAGCCAAAATCGAGCCCTTCGAGGGATCGGCGGATTCTTCACCGGCGGTGGGATTGGCCTCGCACTCGGTGGCGCCGGATTAGGCCTCATAGGCGGCGCATTAGGAGCATTTTTGCCGATTATCGGCGCTTTCATTGGCCTTTTTGCTGGCCTATTCCTGCACCGTTCGACCAAGAAAGCGCGACTGCGAATCGAGGAAGACGTCAAGAGACAAGCGCAGCAGATCGAGGACGCGTACAAGGTTTTTCAGACCGACTACGGCTCCGCTATCCAGCAGCTCGAGCAGGTGCGCCAAGAGGGCGTCGATGCGCTGCGCCGGGCCGGCGTGAAGGACATCAATCGCTCGCGCGTCGGCCATGTGGATTGGTGGGTGGACCAGGCGGAGAAACAGATCAACGCGATCGAAGCCGAGCGGCAGCGCCGCGGCCAATTAGTCTTCGGCCCTGCCCAATTCCACGAGGGCGGAATGGTGACGTCGCTGCACGCCGCGCGATCGCCTGCTCTGCCCGGCTTTCCCTCGTTCGACCGCGGCGGCCAAGTCAATGCGAACCTCCTGGTCGGAGAAGGCGTGCTCACGCGCAGGGGCATGCGAGCCGTTGGGGGGGAAGCAGGGCTCAATCGAATCAATACTGGCGGCGGCGGCGAAGTCCACCTACACATCAACGCCATAGACGCGAAGAGCTTCGCCCAGTGGCTGCGCGCCGGCGGACTGAAAGAGATTCTGCGAGAAACGCACCGCGCGCAACTCGAAGGTGCGGCGTGAGAGAGATAGACGAGCGATAGCAAATGTCCGAGCAGAACATCCTGAACCCGACGCAGGCCAGCCTGTTCAACCCAGACTTCGGCTATACCGAGGGTCTGCCGGAGATGCGCTTGAATTTCCAGGCAGCTTCCGGAAAACTCTTTTCGCGGCGGCAGTTCGCGCGCGGCCGCGCCTACGAGTTGGCGTGGAACGACCGCGATCTCGCGACAAAGCATACGCTCCAGCAGTGGGAGCGGCAGTACGAGAACGATTTTTTCACGCTGGCCGATTGGGAGCGCGCGCGGTACTTCAGCGGGCGCTTCGAAGCGCCGCTCATCTTCACCCCAGCCGCGAATGAGAAGTACAACATTCGCGGGCGCTTCATCGAGCTGCCGGGCCAGGCCCTGTTCGCTTACCCGAGCAATTGGGCGCGCGACGCGATCTTCCTCGAGGAGCGTAACGGCTTCGGCGAAGACATGGTCAAATTGACGGGGACGTGGGTTTACGACAACACCGACTTCAACTGGCACGGCGGGGCCCACTACCAGTCAGCCATCACGAATGACACGGCGGAATGGATCTATTTCGGACATGGTTTTCGGTTCTGGAGCGTAAAGGCCGTGAGCCTGGGCATCGTGGAGGTCACGGCGACGCGGGTCTCGAGTGGGGCGGTGGCGCAGGTGACCAATGTCGATCTTTATAACGCCACCGAAATACCGGCCGCCGCATTGCTGACTGCCACGAATTTCCTCCTCGATTTGTATCGCGTCAAGCTACGGGTCACCGGAACAAAGAACGCTTTAGCATCGACGGTCACCTGTGGGGCCGACGCCATCGAGGTGATGCAGTGAGCCGCGAAGCGCGCAGCGCGGAGCGAATATGAGAACGCTGCCGGCGGGAATGTTGTCGGAGCTGGCAAAGCGCGGCCGCTCGTTGCAGCGCGTCCACCTGGTGGATGTCCAGCGAGCCGACGGCAGCACCTATTTCTGGTCGGATTTCGAAGGCGTTTTCCTCTCGCGGTTGACGGGAGCGAACCAGCAGTACAAGCCCTGGATCACGCAGGCTCCGACGATTAAGATGTCGCGCTCGCTGAAGTCCGACAATGGAGAATTCCACCTGCAGAACCTGAGCGGCACCACCATCGACCGCGAAGTCGCCGCGCTGATCAAGGGCGGCGAGTTCGAGGGCGCCTACGTGATCTACCGGCCGTGGTTCGTGCCGCTGGACGCCGCTGCGTTCGAATTTCACGGCTTCCTTTCGGACATCCAGGTGGACTCCGACGAAGTGCTCTTCCGCATGCTCCAGCTTTTCCAGCCGAACGATATCCCGGCCTACGACTTCATTCAGACGGTGCAATGTCACTTCCGCTTCAACTCGGCGCAGTGCGGCTACCGCCGCGGCCAGCTCTTCCTGCCGCAGACGACGGCGACAATCTTCAGCGCGAACACCATCGGAGCTGCGGGACTCGCCCTGACGCCGGACCTCTTCAAGGACGAGCTGGTGATGGTGCTCTCCGGCACCGGCGCGGGCCAGGAGCGGTTCATCTCCACACACACCGCCACAACCTTCACGCTGAAGACGAATTGGACGACGAATCCCGACGCGACGAGCAAGTTCATCGTGACCGGGCCGGGAGCGATGATCGTTGCGACGACTCTGGCCGATATTTTTTCCGCCACGACGATCGGGAAGACAGGGCTCGGCCGCACAGTTGACCAGGACAAAGGCCAGAGCGTGGCCATCATTTCGGGCACCGGCGCCGGCCAGAACCGGCAGATCACCACCAATTCCGCGACGACCTACACCGTGACGCCGGCGTGGACGACGACTCCGGACGCGACGAGCAACTTCATCGTCGTGTTCCGCCTATGCCCGAAAGACCGCGCGTCCTGCAACACGCGCGGGGTGCTGGAACGCTTTCCGGGGATCATCCAGTTACAGCCGCAGATCACCGGCATCACGGGGCCGACGGGCGTCGGACTGGGAGGAGGCGGTTTCGGTGGCGACGACATCAGTGCCGGCCTTCGGCCGCTCACGGTTAAATTTCGGGTTTTATAGGCATGGCGACGCAGAGCGCACAATTCGATCTCGCCACAGCCTTCCTGGACCAACCGAAGGTGCTGGCATACGGACTTGTCCGCGGCGCGGGGAACCTGGTCTTCCAACAGGAACTCGCCAACAAAAACCGCATCGCGTTTTATCTGCTCGGCGAAGGGCCGTGGGATTCGCTGTTGCGGCTGTGGCTGAACCGCAAGCAGATAGCCCTGCCGAATACCGCGATCGCGCATTTCCATCAGGGCCTTGACGGCGAGATCGGCTTCGGGATGGGCGCGAGCTCCACGGGCCCCGATCAGCATGTAGATTCGTTCTGGGCCAGCGTGACAGGAACGTTTTCGCTTGTCACCTGGAGCCGCTACGCCTATCTCGCGTTGAACGTGCCGCCCGATCCGGGCGCACCGACGGCGGACCTGGAGGTCCTCGCGGACTACCAAGCAATGAAATGCAGGATCTTCGATGCGGGCGGTGTGCAAACTTCCTTTGCGTGGACGCAGAATCCGGCCTGGTGGATCTGCGACTTCTTGATTCGCAAATTCGTCCTGCGGGAAGCGAAGGTGAACCAGCCGCTCGTTGCCGCGGAGCTCGCGCGGTTCGATTGGCAGTCGTTCTCCGATGCCGCGACGTACTACGACGCCGACATTGGAGCCGGAATCAAGCGCTTCAGCGACGGCGGCCTGGTGTTCCTGGATAGCTCGGCGACGGCCGACAGCGTACTGGAACAGATGTTGTTGCTTTCGAGGAGCTACCTCCTCGAGCGCAACGGCAAACTCTCTCTCTACGCCGACAAAGCCAGAGCGTCCGACTTCACCTTCAGAACGGACAATATTGAGGCGCTGAGCTTCAAGGCCAAGAAGTCAAATCTTCGGAACGGCAAGAACCGCATCAATGCCGCCTATCGCGAGATCGGCCTGGCCAGCGGAAGCACTGACGACGCCACGCGTTTCGCGATCGCTACGCAGACGCTCAGCCACGAAGCGCACCAGAAGGCCATTGGGGCGCGAGGGCCCGGACTTTCCGTGATCCCGAAGATCCAGGAACTGAAGCTCGATTACGGCAACAACACGGCCGAGCGCGTGGCCCGGCTCGTGCAGTTTCAACTCACTCGCCAGCTCGCCGACGACACAGATCCCAATCTGGCCTATAACGCGCCTTTCGATGCCGAGTGGATTGGCTTCGAGGACTCCATCGCCGTCGAGCCTGCCGATCTCGCGACGATAGATTCCTCGATCAGCGAGGAGTTCGGCGGCAAGCTGTTCGAGGTCTTGGAGACTGAGGGCAGGCCAGATGGCACGATTCTTTACCTCGGAAAAGAATACCAGCCGAACGCCTTCACTGACGTCGCGCCGACGCAGCAACCCATCGAAGCGCCGAATCCCGGCACGGGTCTCGCGCCAGTTACGCAGCTCGATGGCAGCGGCAGCCAGATCGTCTCGCTGGCCAAGACGATTGATGACGCGACGAGCGACCGCCGAGCGGCCACTGCGAACCAGAAAACGGGCGGGGATCGCGCTGCCGCCGCAATTGACGCAGGGAACGTGGTGGTGGCTGCGGGGCTGGATTTCGCGCGCGCCTACACGGGCAAGAATCTGAGCAATGTGCCCGATGATGCGGTGAGCGATCGGCGCGCAGCCACCGCCAACGAGAAGACCGGCGGGGGGCGGGGATTCAATGCGATCGACGCCGGGAACGTGGTGGTGGCTGCGGGGCTGGATTTCGCGCGCGCCTACACGGGCAAGAATCTGAGCAATGTGCCCGATGATGCGGTGAGCGATCGGCGCGCTGCCACGGCGAGTCAGAAAACGGGCGGCGATCGTGGATTCGACAATATTTTCACCGATGGTTCCTATAAGACGACTGCTTATCATTTGTCCGCTGGTCGCAGAATCGTGGATACGGATCGGACTGGGAGCACATCCGCAACCATCTGGGTAACGGTAGCCTCCTTCGGGATCACCCTGCCGCCGCAGGTGACCATTTTTCAAGGATTCCTTACTTCGCTACTGGGCACTGCGCCGGCGGCGGATCGGGAAGCGCGCATTAAAATCGGGGCACTCAGCAGTGGGATCGTATTGGGAACCGATACCTTCCCAAAATTGGTCAGCCGCAGCGGCTTGACCGCAGGCTCTGTGATCACGGTGGAAGTGCAAGCGCAGGTTCCTTTGGGCACGGGCTCGTCCATTCCCCACTTCCGGCAGCGCGAATATAACGACCAGGATCAAGAACATTGGGCATGATCCGCTGGGCGCTCACGCAACGGCTTCCGGGCGGAGGCTTTCCCGCCTCTATAAAGAACGCCAGCCGCAGTTTTGAAGTTCCCGGCGGCGTTCTGGTAGAACTGGAACTCACGGACGCGGACTGGGAAGCGCTGGAGACCGATCCGCTGGTCCTGCTCCTGCCTGGCCTGGAAACCCCAATTGCGAATCTTGCTTTGATTCTGCAATCGAGGCTGCTGGCCCTGGAACCTACGATCGATGTGGCCTCGGATCGAGTGATTCACGCGCTGCGAAAAATACGCGCCAAGATGGGTTTGACGTTTCAAGAGATTCGCATTGAATCCAATTCGTGAAGCGCCGATGACCGAAGTGGAATTCCGTGACTGGATGCGCGAGAAGATCGCGCGACTCAGCACGCAGATGGATGCGCTTCTGGGCGACGCAGGCCGACGCGAAGATTTTAGTCCTACCGAGCAAAGCGGCGCCGGCGGAGCGTCTGCCGCAAAACATTCAATCCTGGCTGGCCGCCGAACGCGTTGTAATCAACCCCGGCGACACGGTTCTGAATGTGCTACGCAGTATTCGCTCCCGCTTTGGGCTGAAGTTTAGCGTCAGCCAGCGGGAGTAGTCGAAGGACAGTTCTCTAGCAGAAGCATGAACCCACTCTTTGGAAGACCGGGCGGGAAGAAGACTCTAGTCAAGCGCCTACTCTTACTTGTCCCCGAACATGGCATCTACGTCGAAGCATTCGCCGGCTCCTGTGCGTTGCTCTTCGCAAAGCCGCCGTCGCGTTTCGAGATTCTGAACGACACTGACCTAGAGGTGCTCAACTTCTTCCGCGTCGTGAAACACCGACCGGCGGAGCTGGCCGAACTCGCGCGGAACGAATGCGTCCATGCGGAGCGTTTTAAGGAGCTCCTTTTCTGCCCCCCCCGCAAGATGAATGCCATCGCGCGCTCCGTTTTGCGTATCTGACGTGGTTCTCATTTGGGTCGAAGCAGCAGCACTTTCAGTCCATGCGCCCAGCCTCTGCGGAGTCGACAAGTATGGCGACGCGGAGAGATCTCTCCCTAATCAAAGACCTCTTTGAAACTGCTAGCGCGCGGCTGCATCGCGTGCTGATCGAGTGCCGAGACTTTGTGGATTGCATCCGCCGCTGGGACAGCAGGAAAACATTTTTCTACTTGGACCCGCCCTACGTGGGCACCACGGGGCAGAATGGCGTCTATCAACCGTTGTCCATGGAACGGCATGTCGAACTTGCTGCGCTGCTCCGCAAGGTTCGTGGGAAATGGCTCTTGAGCTATAACGATTGCCAGTTCGTCCGGTCGCTTTACCGCGGCTTCAAGCAGCAGGCGATCTCTGTTGCTGCCAGTTTGCCTAAGACTAGCTCGGCGCGCCGGCGCGAGCTCCTGATTCGCAACTTTTAGCCTTTCTTGGCGGCCTCTCTTTGTGGCGCTCCTGCCCAGCCGCAGGCGAAGAGGAGGCGAACATTTTTACTGACACGGAGCTCTGAGCTACTGACACCGAACGGCACAAACTACTGACACCGAACGATGAAAGCCCCACTTTCCGCCTCGAGTTTGCCCGCGCGACGTGTGCTATGATGACAAATCGCCCCGATGTGGCGCCTTTCGATGCGGTTCTCGCGCCGGATTCTCCTTTTGCTCGC
>Ga0184633_10000078_pt1 | contig 26367 bp, 22 predicted proteins | sample PLM31_170_b1_FD_133156 | JGI IMG/M metagenome (GOLD analysis project Ga0184633, IMG submission 133156) | Groundwater sediment microbial communities from an aquifer in East River, Colorado, USA - PLM3-1_170_b1 | ecosystem: Environmental > Terrestrial > Soil > Riparian zone | place: USA: East...
CCCACGGCTTCTCCGACAGGAACGAGTCGGGACCCGCCTCGATCAGGAACCCGCCGGCGCGCTCGGTCGCGATGGTGCCGCCGAGCCGGGCTCGCGCCTCGATGAGCGTGAGGTCCAGCGCCGTGGACCGCTCGCGCGCGAGCTCGACGGCGCGGTGCGCCGCCGCGAGCCCGGTGATGCCCCCGCCGACGACGACGAGCTTCAGTCGAGCCATGTCACCGCTCGGCTCGACCGGCGGCCGACCTCACCTCGCTCTGCCGTGAATGCCGCGGACCAGCTCCGCCAGCATCGCGATGAACTCGGGATGATCGTTCACAGCCGCCGCGCGATGAAGGCTGAGGCCAGCGGCGGCGGCCACCCGACGGGCCTCGACGTCGAGGTCGTACAGCACCTCGACGTGATCGCACACGAAGCCGATCGGCACGACGACGGCGTGGCGCTCGCCGTCGGCCGCGAGGCGCCGGAGCACGGAGGTCACGTCCGGCTCGAGCCACGACTCGCGCGGGCTTCCACTCCGACTCTGGTAAGCGACCGACCAGCGAGCGTGGCCGAGGCGCCTCGCGACGGCACGCGCCGCCGCGGTCAAGTCCGACACGTAGGGCGAGGCCTCGGCCATCGCGACCGGCACGCTGTGCGCCGTGAAGACCAGTGGCGTCGACGCTCGCGCGTCTTGGGGAATCTCCCCGAGCGCTGCCCGCGTACGGTCGGCGACCGCGGCGACGAAGCGCGGGTATTCGAACCACGCCGGCGCGAAGCCGACCTCGGGCGCGCGCGCGACGCGGGCCCGCGCCTCGGCCACGTCTTGCATGTAGCGCTCCCACGAGGCCTCGGTGCGGAGCGGCGAGAGGATGATGCCGAGCGCGCGCCGCGCTCCCTTGTCCGCCATCTCCGCGAGCGTCTCGTGGAGGAACGGATGCCAGTTCCTCATTCCGACGAACACGGGCAGCGCGGGCCCGGCCTGGGCGAGCGCCTGCTCGAGCCCGCGGGCCTGGGCGAACGTGAGCTCGGCGAGCGGCGAGCGGCCGCCCGGCATCTGCGCGTAGTGATGCGCGACCTCTTCGAGACGGCCCGCGGGAATACCGCGCCCGCGTGTGACGATCTCGAGAAACGGCCGGATCTCGTGCCGCGCCGTCGGGCCCCCGAAGGCGACGAGCAGCACCGAGTCGACGGCGCTCATCGCCGGTCGGAGAGCTCGTGAACCATCTCGACCAGCGCTCGGGCGTGCGCGACCGGCGTCTGCGGAAGGATTCCGTGGCCGAGGTTGAAGATGTGGCCCGGGCGGCCGGCGGCGCGGTCGAGGATGTCCTTCACGCGCTGGCGGATGTACGCGGGCTTCGAGAGCAGCACCGCCGGGTCGAGATTGCCCTGCACGGCGACGTCGTGCCCCACCGCCGCCCAGCCCGCGTCGAGATCCACCCGCCAGTCCAGGCCGATCACGGCGCCGCCCGCCGCGCGCATCGAGGGCAGGAGCGACGCGGTGCCGGTTCCGAAGTGGATGACCGGCGTCCCCGGTGTCAGCGCACGGATCAGCGCGCGCGTATGCGGCAGCACGAAGGTGCGGTAGTCGTCGGGCGCGAGCACGCCGACCCACGAGTCGAAGATCTGCACCGCGTCGGCGCCGGCGGCGATCTGGCCGTTGAGATAGCGCGCGGTTCCGTCGACGAGGATCCCCATGAGACGGCTCCAGCCCTCGGGCTCCTCGTACATGAGTCGCTTGGTGTGTAGATAGTCGCGCGACGGGCCGCCCTCGACGACGTACGACGCCACCGTGAACGGCGCACCCGCGAAGCCGATCAGCGGCACCTTGCCGGCGAGCGCTCGTTTCACCCTCCGCACGGTCTCGAAGACGAACGGCACCGCCTCCTCGACATCAATCCTGGTCAGTCCCGCGATCGCCGCTTCGGTGCGAACCGGCCGATGGATCACCGGCCCCTCGCCCTTCGCGAACTCGAGCCCGACGCCGAGCGGCTCGACGATCAGGAGGATATCGGCGAAGAGGATCGCCGCGTCGACGCCGAGACGCTCGACGGGCTGGAGCGTGACCTCCGCCGCCGCCTCCGGGTTACGAGCGAGCTCGAGGAACCCGTACCGCTCGCGCATCGCGCGATATTCAGGCATGTAGCGGCCGGCCTGCCGCATGAGCCAGATGGGGGTGTAGGGCGTCGGCGCCCGGCGCGCGGCGCGCAGCAGCGGTGCATCTGGAACTGACACGCAGGTGAGCTTATCATCTGCCCTTATGGCATACATCACCGGCAAGCAAGCGTTCCTCCAGATGCTCAAGCAGGAAGGCGTCTCGATCATGTTCGGCAACCCCGGCACCACCGAGCTGCCGCTCATGGACGGGCTCGCGCGCGAGCCCGGCATCCACTACGTGCTCGCGCTGCAAGAGGCGGTTGCGATCGCGATGGCGGACGCCTACGCCCAGGCCAGCGGCGGGCTGGCGGCCGTCAACGTGCACGTGTCACCGGGGCTGGGCAACGCGATGGGCATGCTCTACGACGCGAGCAAGTCGGGCGCGCCGATGCTCCTCACCGCGGGCCAGCACGATCAGGGGTTCAACGTGACGGAGCCGATCCTCTGGTCGGATCTTCCTCCGATGGCCGCGCCGCTGGTGAAGTGGTCGACCGAGGCGCGCCGACTCGAGGACCTGCCGCGCATCGTGCACCGCGCGATCAAGACCGCGTTCGCCCATCCGAGCGGGCCCGTCTTCCTCTCGCTGCCGGTCGATGTGCTGAACGCCGAGCGCGACCTGGATCTCGGCGCGCCGACGCGTGTCGCGCCGCGCATCGTCGGCGACCGCTCGGCGGTCGCGCGCGCGGCCGAGCTGCTCGCGAAGGCTCAGAACCCGGTGATCATCGCGGGTGACGCGGTCGCCCACGGCGACGCCCTCGCCGAGCTCGCCGAGCTGGCGGAGCTGATCGGGGCGCCCGTCATCACCGAAGGCGTAGCGAGCACGTGCAGCTTCCCGTTCACCCATCCGCTCTACGCGGGCTCGATGCCGCGCATCGGCCCGCCGATCAGAGCGCTGCTGATGCGCCACGACCTGCTCTTCTCGGTGGGCGGTGACCTCTTCACGCTCTCGCTGCCCGACGACGTCGATCCGATGCCGCCGGGGCTGACGGTCGTGCACCTCGACGTGAATCCGTGGGAGCTCGGCAAGAACTACCCGGCGGAGGTCGCGATCCTCGGCGAGCCGAAGGCAACGCTGCCCGAGATCTCCGAGGCGATTCGTCGCAACACCGGCAAGAACGGACACCCGCAGGCGGCCAAGCGCAAAGAGGCGGTCACCGCCGCCTTCGCCGCCGAGCGCGCCGATCTGGCACAGCGCGCGGAGGCCGAGGCCTCGCGCGTGCCGATCTCGCCGCTGACACTCATGCACGAGGTTGCGAAAGTCACGCCCGCCGACGCGGTGATCGTCGACGAGGCGATCTCGTCCTCGCAGGGCATCCGCCACTTCTTCAAGTGCGCCGACTCGAAGAGCTTCTTCGGGTTGCGGGGCGGCGGCATCGGCTGGGGGCTGCCGGCGGCGCTCGGCGTGAAGCTGGCACTGCCGAAGCGCCCAGTGGTCGCGCTGGTCGGCGACGGCAGCTCGATGTACACCAACCAGGCGCTCTGGACCGCAGCGCGCGAGTCGCTGGCGGTGGTCTACGTGATCTTCAACAACACGTCGTACCGGATCCTCAAGCAGCGGACGAAGGCGCTGAAGGGCTTCTCGGCCGAGGACGACCGCTACGTCGCGATGGACCTCGACAAGCCGTTGATCGATTTCGTCGGTCTCGCCCGGGCGCTCGGCGTCCCTGGTACGCGCGTCGAGAAGACGTCGGATATCGGCCCGGCGGTCGGCAAGGCGCTCGCCAGCGGCGGTCCGCACCTCGTTGACGTGAGGATCGATCCCTCGTTCGCGTGAGCCGGATTCCGGCCCCGCGAGGGGCCAGAATCACACGAGCCGCGGGGCGACGCGCTCCGCGAACAGCCGCATGGAGGCCAGCACGCGCTCGGGCGGGATGCGCGAGCCGACGTTCATCCAGACGGCGAGCTTCGTGAAGCCGAGGGCCTCCCGCAGGTTTTCGAGTCGCTCGACGATGCGTTCGGGCGTGCCGTAGACGGCGAAATCTTTCAAGACCTCGTCGAAGCTCATGCGCCGGAGCCGCTCACCGACCGCCAATCGCGGCCCGGTGAGGAGCGCTTCGCCGACCGAGCGATAGAAGTGCATCGCGCTGGCCTCGGTCTCCTCCCGCGCGCGGCGCTCCGAGTCGGCGACGTAGACCGGCAGGATCACGCCGACCTCGCCGCGCCCGGCGTGGCCGGCTTCATGCCAGGCGGCGTGGTAGGCGCCTACGTAACGCGTGAGCTCGCTGATGCTCGACGTCCGCACCGCCAGGAAGATCGGCAGCCCACGGCGTCCGACGGCCGCATACGACTCCTCGGACGTCGCCGCGACGCGGAGCGGCGGATGCGGTTTCTGGTACGGTTTGGGGACCGCGCACACGTCGTGGAACTGGAAGTACTTGCCCTCGTACGTGAACCGCTCCTCGGTCCACGCCCTCAGGAGGATCTCGAGCGTCTCGTCGAACCGCTGCTGGCTTTCTTCGTACGGGATGTTGAAACCCGTGTCGTGGCTGGGGAGCCCGCTTCGGCCCACACCGAAGTCGAGTCGTCCTTTGCTCAAGTGATCGAGCGTCGCGACGTCCTCGGCGAGGCGTAGGGGATGGATGAGGGGCAACACCTGGACGGCGAAACCGATCCTCACGCGCTTCGTCCGCCCGGCGATCGCCGCGCCGACGACGAGGGGCGAGGACAGGACCGAGCGCTCCTTCTGGAAGTGCAGCTCGGCCAGCCACACGGCGTCGTAGCCGAGGTCCTCGGCAGCCGTCACCTGGGCTAACGAGTCGTCGAAGGCCTGGGCCTCGTCGACGCCCGGGCGCCATTCGAACTCGGTGAAGAGCCCGATCTCCACGACGGTTTCGCCAGCGTGACAGCGCGGCTAGGAGGCCGCCGCGTTGCCCGCGCCCGGTGCGGCGACGATCCGGCCGAACGTCTTCTCGACCAGCTCCCGCGCGCGCACGGGGTCCACGTGATTCGCGGTCTGGCACGGCGTCGCCTCGGCCAGCACACGCTCCGGGTCTTGCCAGAGGCGAAACTTCTTGAACCGGTCCTCGAACTCGATCCCGAGCGCCCGCGCGAAGACCGAGAGGTAGTGCTCGATGGTGATCGCGCCCTCCGCCTCGAAACCGCAGACGAGCCGCTGGCAGCCGTGGTAGACCGTCGCGAGGATCTCGGCGCCGCCGGCGCGCGCCCGGCCGATCTCGTCGCGGATCAGCCCATCCCAGACGTCCTGGCCGAGCTGGGCCTGGACGTCGGCGGTGCAGAGGCGCCCGAACCGCGGCTCCGGCTCGACCTCGACGTAGCGGAGCCCGGGCACGGCCTCGAGCAGCCGGCGGGCCGCCGCGCCTTCGCGCCGGCGCGGCTCGCTCTGGGAGTGGTAGTGGAGCGCGACGGGCGCGTCGACCCGATGCGTGAACTCGAGCGCCGGCAGCCGGTCGACCAGGAACTCCGTCGCGTGACGCACCGGGAACGGCCACGGGAATTTCTGGATCTCGTCATAGAAGTACATGCACGACGGGCACCACATCACGACTTCCTCGGGCTGGTAGCGCTGGAAGAGCTCGACGGTGCGCTTGTTCATCCCGCCGGACGCCGCCGTGTCGCCGTTCCGGTGGTGGACGATGCCGCAGCAATACGTGGGGCCGCCCACGGCCACGTAGTCAAGCCCGAGCCGGTCGAAAATCGCCGTGACGGTGCGCACCATGTGGGAGGTGCGGAGCACGTTGCAGCCGAGGTAGAGCACGATCTGGTGCGGCTCCGGTTCCCGCTCGGGCGCCGCGAGACGCCAGGTACGCTCTTCCGGCAGCGTCGTCAGGTCCTGAGTCAGCGTGATCTCACCGAAGTGCTTCTTGTAGTCGTAGGCCATCTCAGGTCTCCCGTCCTCGCCGCTGGCGCTCGAGCTGCCGCAGGTCGGCGCGCTTCACCTTGCCCGTCGTCGTCACGGGCAGAGCCTCGATGAATTCTATCTCGCGGGGGTACTCGTGCGCCGACAAACGTGTGCGCACGTGGGCCTGGAGCTCGCGCGCCAGTTCGGGCGTGCCGGTGCCCCCGGGGTGGAGCTGGACGAACGCCTTGACCACTTCGCCGCGCACGGGATCGGGCGCGCCGATCGCCGCGGCGAGCGCGACCGCCGGATGGCCCTGCAGGCAGTCCTCGATCTCGCCCGGGCCGATGCGATAGCCGCCACTCGAGATGACGTCGTCCTTACGTCCGACGAACCAGAAGTAGCCGTCCTCGTCCTTCCGGGCGAGATCGCCGGTGAGCGCCCAATCGCCCACGAATTTCTCCCGTGTGGCTCTGTCGTTGTTCCAGTAGCGAAGAAACATCACGGGATCGGGCCGGCGCACGGCCACCTCTCCGACCTCGCCGGTAGGCACGGATCCGCCCGCGTCGCTCACCACGTCCACGACGTGGCCGGGAATCGGCCGCCCCATCGACCCGGGCTTCACCGGCATCAGCATCGAGCAGTTGCCGAGCACGAGGTTCACCTCGGTCTGACCGAACCCCTCGTGGGGCGTGACGCCGAGCGCCTCGCGCGCCCAGCGGATGACCTCTTCGCCGACCGCCTCACCGCCCGTGAACATCGAGCGCAGCTCGAGCTTCCAGCGCCCGCGCGGGTCGCCGACCGACCGCATCATCTTCAGCATGGTCGGCACGAGGAACGTGTTGCGCACCTTGTGGCGGGCGAGGACGTCGAAGGCGCGCTCAGCGTCGAACTTCTTCGGCCGGTGAGCGACGACCGTCACACCGTAGTGCCAGCTCGGGAGCAGCACGTCGAGGAGGCCGCCGGCCCACGCCCAGTCCGCCGGGCTCCAGTGACGGTCGCCGGGCCTGGGAAAGTACTCGTGATAGAACTCGATCGCCGGCAAATGACCGAGGAGCACGCGATGGGCGTGAAGCGCCCCCTTCGGCGGCCCCGTCGTCCCGGACGTGTAGATCAGGATCGCCGGGTCCTCCGCCGCCGTCGCCACGGGATCAAAGGAATCGGGGACGCCCTCGATCGCCTTCGCGTACTCCACCACGCCATCGGCGTCGGCGTGATCGACGCACACCACGCGCGCGAGCGCCGGGAGCCCTTTGGCCACGGCCAGCACGCGCTCGACGTTCTCGCCGTCAGTCACCACGACCTTGGCGCCGGCGTCGCGTAGCCGGTACTCGAGCGCCTCCGGGCCGAAAAGCGTCGAGAGCGGCAAGGCGACGGCGCCGAGCTTGTAGGCGGCGAGATGGGCGACGGCCGTCTCCGGCCGCTGCGAGAGCACGATCCCGACGCGATCGCCGCGCTCGATCCCCAGCCCCGCGAAGACACGCGCGAGCTGGTTCGAGCGCGCACAGAATTCGGCGAAGGTGTGCTCGCTTATTCTCCCAGCGTCATCCTCGTAGACGAGGGCCACGCGGGAGCGGTCGCCGGCGTGACGGTCGCAGGCGTCGACCGCGATGTTGTACGCAGGCGGCACCGTCCAGCGGAAACGGGCGTACACGTCCTCGTAGCTCTCGCCTCGTGGCAGGAGCGTGTCCACCATGATCCGGTAGCCTATCACCCTTGACACGGTGCCGCGATTGACGGAACGTCTCGGTACTCACCAAGGAGACTTCGCCTAGCGATGACGTTCGGGATTCACATCGGGCACATGGGCGGGCCGCTCGACGAGATGCGCAAGCTGAGGAGTTCGCCGACGCCAACGGCTTCGACCCCGCGGTGGCGACCTCGACTGCTACGAGGCGATCTCGACGCGGGTCCGCCTCGGGGCGCTCGTGTACTGCGTCGCCTACCGCAACCCCGGGCTCCACGCGAAGTCGCTGACGACGATCGACCATCTCTCCGGCGGCCGCGTCGGCTGCGGCATCGGCGCCGGCTGGCACGACGTCGAGGCGAAGGCGTTCGGCTTCGAGTTTCCGCGCATCTTTCGCAACCACTGGGGCCCGCGGGGCGACGAGCGCTCGGGCTGGCTGCGCGGCACCCCGAAGGACGCGCGGGAAATGATCGCGAAGTTCCGCGACGCCGGATGCGCCCGCGTCAACATCGCCTTCCGCGACGGCCCCTACGATTGGGACGCGCTGCGCGCCTTCGCCGAGGACGTGGTCGCGAAGTCCTAGGAACCCCTGAGCCCGGCGTGTCGAGCTTTAGGCGCGCCGGAGCAAGGAACCTCGCACTCGACGCGGCAACTCGATTTGAACGAACCGTTCTGCCGGGTAGAGGTAGTCCTCGCCGCTCTCATCGATGATCCTGAGGTCACCGTCTCGCCCCGCGGCCTCGTCGACGAGGACTCGATAGATCTTGTGCAGCTCCAGCGATGCCGGGTACTCCGAGTTGTCGATGCACACTGCAAACTTAGGCGTCGACCGTCGCCCATTACTACGGGGCCTAGTCAAGGTAGCGCTTTCGTTTGATTTCTTTGCGACCAATACCGTGCGCCTCATACCAGTGTAGCTCCGCTCTTCGTACGCGCCCCGTCACCCGGATGAGCGCAACGCCTTTGATCTTACGCCACCGTCCCCTACCATACCTCTTTGGGAGTCTCGCTATTTCACGGATTCGCTGTCCAGATGCAATCGTTTCGATCTCCGTGATACGGCCAACGACCTCGAAATGCATGGACTTGCATTATCACGACCCCGCTCACACCCCGAAAGTGTGTCTTTTATTAGACGGCGTATTAGACGGCGCGCCGCATGCGCGCAGGGTCGGTGGTAACCTCCACGGGATGCCACGCCGCCGCGTTCCGTTGCGCGCCGTCGCCGCGCTCTTCCTGCAGCGGCAGCATCTCGCCCGCCCACAGGCGACCGCGCTGACGGCCAAGCGTCTCGTTCGCTTCGTCGAGGACGTGGGCGGGCTCCAGCTCGATTCCATCAACGTCCTCGACCGCGCGCACTACCTGACGGTGTGGAGCCGCTTCGGCCCGTACGACCGCGCGTGGCTCGACCGGCTTGTCTACCGCCGCCGGCTCCTCTTCGAGTACTGGGCGCATGCCGCGTGCCTCGTGCCGACGTCGACGCTGCCGTGGTGGCGGCGCGCCATGCTCGACTATCGCAGCCGGCACACGGGCTGGTCGGGCTGGTTACGCCGGAACGCGAAGGTGTTGAGCACGGTCCAGGCGGCCGTGCAGGCCAACGGACCGATGGGCAACGCCGACTTCGAGGGGCGGCGCCCGGCCGGCGGCGGCGGGTGGTGGTCGTGGCGACCGGTCCAGCACGCGCTCCACCACTTGTGGATGACCGGCACGCTCACGATCCACTCGCGGCAGCACTTCCAGAAGCGCTACGACCTCCTGGAGCGCGCGATGCCGGACGCGCTCGCGATCGAGCCGGCCTCGTCGGAGGAGTTCCAGCGCTGGCACGTCGAACGCTCGCTACGCGCCATGGGCGCAGCGACCGAGCTCGATCTGGCCCGCTATCTCACGTTCCCCCGCTTCATGCCGGGCGCCCGCCGCGCCGCGCTCCGCGGCATGTTCGAGCGAGGCGAGATCACGGAGATCGAGATCGAGGGAACGCCCGGCCGCTGGCTCGCGCTCACGAGCGACCTGCCCGCGTTGGCCCGCGCCGGACGCGCGCCCGCGCCATCGCTCGGGACGACGCTGCTCTCACCCTTCGATTCATTGATGTGGCATCGCGACCGGGTGGCGCGCCTGTTCGGGTTCGATTACCGCATCGAGGTCTACACGCCCGGGCCCAAGCGCGTGCACGGCTATTACACGCTGCCGATCCTCCATCACGGCCATCTCATGGGCCGCGTCGACGCGAAGAGTCATCGTACCGAACGCCGGCTGGAGATGCGTCACGTGCACTTCGAGCCGTGGTTCGCTGCGTCCGGGACGCCGCCATCCGGGCGGGGCTGTGTCGATCAGGACGAGGCGCTCGCCGGCCTCGCAAAGGCGCTGGGCTCCCTAGGCGTATTCATGGGCGCTGACGAGGTGGAGATCAGACGCGTGACGCCGCGGCGGCTCCGGGCGCCGCTGGCGCGGGGGTTGCGGGGATGGGAAACCTAACGCGTCCTGAGCAAGGAACCTCGTACCCGACGCGGCAACTCACTCAATCACGTGGTTGGCGCTGAGCAGCACCGATGGTGGAATCGTGAGACTAAGCGCCTTGGCGGTTTTGAGGTTGACGACAAGGTCGAACTGCGTCGGCTCTTCGACGGGAAGGTCGCTCGGCTTCGCGCCTTTCAGGATTCTGTCCGCGTAGTACGCCGCGCGCCGGTATGCGGCAGGAAGGTTCGGGGTAGCGAGTGATTCGTCGCTAGCTTGAGGATCTGAGCCCGTTGCTGCGTGAACGCCGTATCGTCGAGGACAAAGAGCGCTCCGGCACGAGCTCGAGTGGCGGTCTGAAATGCTCCCGGGAAGTCGGTCGGACCGCGTGCGGGAAGACGTAGAAACTGGAGACCCAGCTGGGAGCTCGCATCCTCCATCTCTGTGACGGCGAACTTTGTGCCAGGATTGTCCACATTAAAGAGAACGACCACGCGAGAGATGCTTGGAACGATCTCCCTGAGGAGCTGGATCTGTTTGGCAGCTAGACCTCTCGGGAGAATACTCAAGCCGGTAACGTTCCCACCCGGACGGGCGAGACTGGGCACGAGGCCGGATCCCACGGGATCAGCGACCCGCGTCATCACAATGGGGATCGTTTTAGTTGCCTTCTTGGCCGCGTGGGCTGACGGGGTATTCACCGCCAGGATGACCTCAACCTTGAGCCGCACGAGCTCATCGGCCAGCGCGCTCAGCCGCTCATTCTTCCCCTCTGCATTCCGCAACTCGATGGCGATGTTTTTCCCTTCGGCATAACCAAGCTCGCGGAGCCCCTCCCGGAAGGCTTCGAGTAGCCCCGGGGGAGCGCCATCGTGCAGGAGAACGCCGATTCGGTGTACCTGACTCGCCGGCTGCGCCTGAGCGACGACCGCCGCCACGAGAAAGGCAACAATGAAGATCAACGTTCCTCGTGTCATTCAAGTCCCCGGCAGTCGGGGTTGTCGGACATTAGCATGTATGTCGGCCGCGGCGATCGTCTCGCGTTCCGGCAAGCGACCCGCGATGGGCGGACCGATCACTGCGCCCGCAGCCTTCGTCAGGCGGGAGCGGCGACGTTGCCGTCCCGACACGTCACGCAGCAAAGTAGTCTACCGCGCCCCGTTCGCAACCCATGAGTGCTGTCGACCAGAGAGGGCGTGGACGACTGATTCCTGCTACCATCCAGGCAATCTAGTTCCAAGAGGCACGACCATGGACCAAGAAGGCAGCCAGCTCATCCGCGGGCTCGAGGGCGTCGTCGCCGCCGAGACGAAGCTCTGCGACCTCGACGGCAAGAACGGCCGCCTCGCCTACGGCGGCTACGACATCGAAGATCTGGCGCGACGCGCGAGCTTCGAGGAAGTCTGCCACCTCCTCTGGCACGGCGATCTCCCGACCACGGCGCAACTCGACAAGACCACGCTCGCGCTCATCGCGGCCCGCGAGATCCCCGGCGATCTCGTCCAGGCCTTCCGGCTCATGCCGAAGGCGACCGATCCGATGCGCGTGCTGCAGGCCGCGGTGGCGATGCTCGGCATGAACGATCCGGACACGACCGACAACTCGCACGAGGCGAATCTCCGGAAATCGCTACGGCTCACGAGCCAGATGGCGACGGCGATCTGCGCGCATCATCGAGTCCGGAGCGGCCAGGAGCCGATCCGCCCGGCATCTGACCTCTCGCACGCCGCCAACTTCCTCTACATGCTCACGGGCAAGCGGCCCAGCGGGGTTGTCGCCAAGGCCTTCGACGCGAGCCTCACGCTCTACGCCGAGCACGAGCTGAACGCCTCCACCTTCACGACGCGCGTGATCGTCTCGACGCAGTCCGACATGCACTCGGCGGTTGCCGGTGGCGTCGGCGCGCTGAAGGGGCCGCTGCACGGTGGCGCCGGTGAGGCGGTCATGCGGACGCTGATGGAGATCGGTGAGGTCGCCCGGGTCGACGCCTTCACCGAGAAGGCGATCGCCGAGAAGCGCCGGCTCATGGGCATGGGCCACCGCGTCTACAAGGCGGGCGACCCGCGCGCCGCGATCCTCAAGGGGATGGCCGAGGAGGCATGCCGCCAGTCCGGCCAGTTCAAGTGGTACGAGATGGCGGTGAAGCTCCACGCGCGCATCAACGAGGCGAAGAAACTCATCCCGAACGTCGACTTCTACTCGGCGCCGCTCTTCTACTCGCTGGGGATTCCCGTCGATCTCTTCACGCCGGTGATCGCCGCCGGCCGCATCGCGGGCTGGACGGCGAACATCATCGAGCAACACGACGACAACCGGCTGATCCGGCCGCGCGGCGACTACATCGGCCCGGGCCGACGTGCCTTCGGGCCCGTGGATAAGCGCTGAGATGGTCGCGTCCAGAGCGGTGGGGGGGTCTGGGGGAGGAGCGGCGCTCGCTCCCCCCCAGTCACGCTAATCGGCCAGAGCCTCACGCGGAAGCTGATCGAGAGCCACCTCGTCGCCGGCAAGGCGGAGGCCGGCGAGGAGATCGGCATCGCCGTCGACCAGGTGCTCCTGACCGACACCAACGGCACGATGTCCTGGCTCCAGTTCGAGGCGATGGGCTTCCCGCGCGCCGTGCCCGGCCGCATCGTGAGCTACGCCGACCACAACGTCTACCAGGTGGACTCCCGCAACTCCGACGACCACCGCTACATGCAGGCCGTCTCGCGACGCTACGGTGCCGTCTTCTCGAAGCCCGGCAACGGCATCTGCCACCAGGTGCACATGGAGAGCTTCTCCATCCCGGGCCAGACGCTCCTCGGCACGGACAGTCACACGCCGCTCTGCGGCGCGGCGGGGATGCTCGCGATCGGCGCGGGCGGGCTCGACGTGGCGGTGGCGCTGGGCGGCGGCCCGTACTTCTTCCAGATGCCGCAGGTCGTCCGCGTCCACCTCACGGGCGCGCTCCAGCCCTGGGTGACCGCGAAGGACGTGATCCTCGAGCTGCTGCGGCGCCTCACCGTGCGCGGCGGGAGCGGCAAGATCTTCGAGTACGGCGGCCCCGGCCTCCGGAGCCTCGTCGCGGCTCAGCGCATGACCATCGCCAACATGGGCGCCGAGCTTGGATTAACGACCAGCGTGTTCCCGTCGGACGAGGTGACGCGCTCGTTTCTCGCGCGTCTGGGCCGCGGCGAGGACTGGCGCCCGGCCGCGCCCGATGAGGACGCGACCTACGACGGTGAGATCGAGCTCGATCTCTCGTCGATCACCCCCCTCGTCGCGCTGCCGGGCTCGCCCGACCGCGTGGTGCCGGTCGAGGACGTCGCGGGCACGGCGGTCGAGCAGGTGATGGTCGGCTCGTGCACGAACGGCTCGTGGCACGACATGGCGTCGGTCACGGAGGTGATCCGCGGCCGCCGCGTCCACCCATCGATCTCGTTCGTGCTCTTCCCCGGCAGCCACAAGATCCTCGAGACGATGGCCCGCGAGGGGCTCCTCGCCGACCTCCTCGCCGCGGGCGCCATCGTCTCCGAGTCCAGCTGCGGCGCGTGCGCCGGCATCGGCCACGTGCCGGCCGCCGGCGCCAAGAGTCTACGCGCCTTCAACCGGAACTTCTCGGGGCGGAGCGGCGTGAAGGACGACGAAGTCTACCTCTGCTCGTCGGTCGTGGCCGCGGCCTCGGCGCTGACGGGCGTCATCACCGACCCGCGCACGCTCGGCCCGCCGCCGGCGGTGACGCTCCCGCCCCGCTTCGCGTCCTCGACGGCGGGGTTCGTCGAGCCCGACGGTGGAGGCGAGATCCTGCGCGGGCCGAACATCAAGCCAGTGCCCCTCGGCGAACCCGTGGCCGAGGCGCTCGAGGCGCCTGTCGTGATCAAACTCGGCGACAAAGTATCGACTGACGACATCTCGCCGGCCGGCGCTGCCGTGCTCGTCTTCCGCTCGAACATCCCCGCGATCTCGGAGTTCTGTTTCAAGTACGTGGATGCCGACTTTGTGGCGCGCGCGAAGGCCGCGGGGCGCGGCATCATCGTGGGTGGCGAGACCTACGGTCAGGGGTCGTCACGCGAGGCGGCGGCGACCGGGCCGATGTACCTCGGCGTGCGCGCGGTGATCGCGAAGTCCTTCGCCCGTATCCACCGGACGAACCTGATCAACTGGGGCGTCGTGCCGCTCATCTTCGACGATCCGGCCGCGTGGGCCGGTATCGAGCGCGACGACCGCCTGCGCCTGCCGGGGCTCCGCGCCGCGCTGGCGGCGGGCGAGCGGGTGACGGTCGTCAACTCGCGGACGGGTGCCGTGTTCACGGCGTCGTGCGTGCTCACGCCGCGCGAGCGCGACATATTGCTGGACGGCGGCATCCTCGCGCACACGAAGAGCGGACGCGCGTGAATCGGAGGTGCCGGTGAACCAGAAGAAGATCCGCGCCGTCTACATGCGCGGCGGCACGAGTCGCTGCCTCGTCTTCCACGACGGAGACCTTCCGGCGCCGGGACCCGAGCGCGACCGCATCTTGCTGACCGCGCTCGGCAGCCCCGACCCGTACGGTCGCCAGCTCGACGGCCTCGGCGGCGGCATCTCCTCACTCTCGAAGGCGTGCATCATCGGGCCACCGACCCACCCGGACGCGGACGTGGACTACACCTTCGCCCAGGTAGACGTGAAGTCGCCGGTGGTGGACTACAGCGGCAACTGCGGGAACTGCTCGTCGGCGGTGGGGCCGTTCGCGATCGACGAGGGGCTGGTGAAGACGACCGACGGCACGACGATCGTGCGCATCCACAACACCAACACGCGAAAGCTCATCGTGTCCCACGTCCCCATGAAGGACGGCGAGGCGGCGGTCGGGGGCGACTTCGAGCTGGCCGGCGTGGCCGGGCGGGGCGCCAGGATCACGCTCGACTTCCAGGACCCGGGCGGCGCCGGCACGGGGCGGCTCCTGCCCACCGACCGAGCGCGCGAGTGGATCGGCGGCGCCGAGGCGTCGCTCGTCGACGCCACCAACCCGATGGTGTTCGTCCGCGCGAAGGACCTGGGGCTCGTCGGCACCGAAAGCCCTCAGGCGATCGACGCCGACCGCCCGCTCGCCGCCCGGTTGGAAGCGCTTCGCGTCGAAGCCGCCGAGCGCATGGGCATCCCCGGCAGCGCCGCCCTTCCGAAGATCGCGATGGTCGCCGCGCCCGCCAGCTTCACGGCGCTCGACGGCGCCCGCTACGAGGGCGAGAGGGTCGACGTCGTCGCGCGGGTCATCTCCATGGGAGCCTGCCACCGTGCCTTCGCGCTCACGGCCGCGATGTGTCTCGCGGTGGCGGCGCGTCTCGACGGCACGCTGGTCAGCGAGTGCTCCGGGAACGCGGCGGGCGACATCCGCCTGGGCCATCCCTCGGGCGTGCTGCCGATCGACGCGGCGGTGCGGCTCCGCGACGGCAGCCCGTGGGCAGAGCGCGTCACCGTCTATCGGACAGCGCGCCGGATCATGGAAGGCTTCGCGCGCGTTCCGTGAGCCGGCTGTACCTGACGACCGAGAAAGCCGAGCTCGCACGTCGCCGGGCGCTCATCCCCAAGGGGCAGGTGGTCGAGGCCTGGGCCGATCACCACGACGGGGGCGCCCTCTGGATCGGTGAGGAGACCAAGACGCTCCTCGACGAGACCGGCCAGCCGCTCAAGGTCGGCCTCTCGCTGCCCGCCGACCGGGTCTCGGTGTACTACGGCCCGCAGCTCTGCGATCTCGAGTCGATGCCCCGCGAGGAATCGCTCAAGACGCGCGTGCTCTCCGCCCACGGGATCGCCGTGGCGTGGATCACGCTCGACCGCTTCGGCCAGCGCGCCTCCTACGAGCCCACGTCGCCCGTCGATCCCGTCTTCCACCTCCGCCGCGTCGGCGGGGGCGCGGGTCATCTCTGGCGCCTCTTCCGGACGAGGCAGGAGGCGGTCGTCTACATGGGGGAATCCTACGGACGGGATTCCGAGGGCGCCGCGTGGGCCGAGGCGCTCACCGTGAGCGACTTCGAGGAGCTGGTGAAGCGCTTCGCCCAACGGGAGATTCCATGAGCGCGACCCTCGACACCCGGATGCGGCGCGCCACGATGGACGGCTTCTATCGCGCCGTGCGCGCCGTCGGGCGCTTCTGGCTCTGGTTCTTTTTCCGCTCGGTGGACGTGCGGCACCCCGAGCGCGTGCCCGCCGTCGGGGCCGTGCTCCTTTGCATCAACCATCCCAACAATTTCATCGACTCGCTGCTGGTCGGCGGCGCGCTCCGGCGGAAGGTCCATTACCTCGCGACGGCGGCGCTCTTCCGCCACCCGCTCGCCGCTCGCTTTCTCCGAGCGTGCGGCGCGATCCCGGTGTACCGCAAGCAGGACGACCCGGACAAGATGGACAAGAACCTCGGCGCCTTCGCGGCGTGCTACAAGGCCTTCGGCGACGGACGGCTGGTCGCCATCTATCCCGAGGGCACCACGCACGCCGAGGTGCGCGTGCAGCGCATCAAGACCGGCGCCGCGCGCATCGCGCTCGGCTACGAGGCCGAGCGGCCGGGCGAGCTTCACGTCATTCCGGTGGGGCTCAACTTCGACGCGCGAAAGTCCTTTCGGGGGCGCGTCCTCGTCTCCTTCGGCTCGCCCATTCCCGTGACCCCGTACCGCGACGCCTATCGCGCCGACCCGATCAAGGCGGTCGAGGCCCTGACCGACGCGATCCAATGGGGCATGGAGGCGGAGGTCGTCCACGTCGAGCGGATCGACGAGAGCCGGCTCGTGAACGCGGTCCAGGAGCTCTACCGCGGCGAGCTCGTGCGCGAGCTCCGTGAAGAGCGCGGGCTCGCGGAGCGCCAGATCGACCTGGTGCGCCTGTCACGGGCCATCGTGGATTCGACCAATTACTTCAAGCGGCGCGATCCGGCGAGGGTCGAGCGGATCTGGCAGCGCATCCAGAGCTACCGGGCCCTCCTGGCCGAATACCACGTCAAGGACGAAGCGGTGCGAGCTCGGCTCGAGCGGACCCGGCCGCGTCAGCGCATCCGCCTGACCTGGGAGGCGATCGCGGGCTTTCCGCTCTTCGTCTACGGCGCGACGGTGAACTTCCTCCCGTACTGGATCCCACGCTGGGTGGCGCGGCGCCGGTCGCGCAAGGAGACGGACTACGCGACGTGGCGATTCCTGACGGCGATGCTCGCGCTTCCGCTCTTCTGGGGGCTCGAGATCTGGATCGCGGCCCGGCTCGTTGGACGGGCGGCCGCGTTGGTGTTCGCCCTCTCGCTGCCGATCTCCGGGGTCATCGCGTATCGTTACTGGGTCGGCGCCGGGCGCCTGCGGAGCCGGCTGCGTTTCGGCGCCCTCGCCCTGACCCGGGAGCACGCGGCCCGACGGCTCACGACCGAGCGCCAGGCCCTCATCGCCGAGCTCGAGCGGGCCAAGAACGACTACCTCGCCGCGACGAAAGGGAGCTCTTTTTGAGCGTTCGCCTGCTGGAAGAGATGTCGACCCCGGCGCTCGACGCGCTCGACCGCGCGCGCACCGCCGTCGTCCTGACCGTGAGCCCGCTCGAGGAGCACGGGCCCCACCTGCCGGTCGGTGTCGACGCGATCGCCGCCCGCTACTTCGCCGAGACGCTCGCTGAGCGCCTCACCGCCGCGCGGCCGGGCTGGACCGTGCTGCTGGCGCCCACCCTCCATCTCGGTTCCTTCACGTTCGACGCCGTCGGGACCGTGAGCGTGCGGCAGCGCGTCGTGCGCGACGCGCTGGTCGACTACGGCGGCTCGCTGGCGCGCGCCGGCTTCCGATACATTCTGGTCGCCAACGGCCACGGCGGGCCGGGACACCTCACGGCGCTCGAAGAGGCCTCCGCGATCGTCTCGCGGCGGCACCGCGTGACGATGGCGTCGTTCTCGGGCCATCTCGCCTGGCAGTTCCTCCGCGGCCGGTATCTCGAGAAGGTCGCGACGGCGCTCGGGCGTCCCCTGTCCGACGAGGAGCGGCAGGCGTTCGCCGAAGACGCTCACGGCGGCTGGTGGGAGACGTCGCTGATGCTGCTCCTCCGCCCCGACCTCGTCGATCCGTCCTATCGCGCGCTTCCTCCGGCGCGCTATTCGCTCGCCGAGCGCGTCGTGCCGAACTTTCCGCTGCGAAACGGCGGGCGCGGATACGTGGGCCATCCTGCGCTGGCGGACCCGGCGTTCGCCAAGGCGGCGATCGAGGTGCTCATGACCGAGACGATGGAGCTGGTGGAAGGACTTCTCGACGGGAGAATTCGACCCCGTGACGGCCGCTCGCCGTTCTTCGCCGTCCCCTTCTTCAGGACGGATTTCTGGCCGATCACCATCACGGCAACGCTCGGTCTCGCGATCGGAGCCGTCACGTACCTAGCGCTGGCCGCCCTCGGTCGAAGCCGGACTCAAGGCACCCGTTCCCGTGATCGAGCTTGAGGCGAACGCCGGGGTCGCCTGGCTCTGGCTCAACCGCCCGGAGGCTCTCAACGCGTTCAATCGCCTGCTGACCGGCGCGCTCGAGGAGGCGCTCGAGCGCGTCACCGTCATGGACGACGTGCGCGTCCTCGTCGTCGCCGGCCGGGGACGCGCCTTCTGCGCCGGGAACGACATCAAGGAGATGGAGACCGTCACGCCCGAGGAGGCCGAGGCGCTCGCCCGGCGCCACGCGGTGCTCATGGACCGGTTCGCGACGCTGCCCCAGGTGACGATCGCTGCCGTCGACGGCTACGCCCTCGGCGGCGGGCTCATGCTCGCCATCGCGCAAGACCTCCGCGTCGCTTCCGACCGAGCGCGGTTCGGGCTCCCCGAGGTCACGCTCGGCTTCAACCCGGGGTATGGCATCGCCCGCCTGCTCGACATCGTGGCCGGCGGCCACGCCCGCGACCTGCTCCTCACCGGGCGCACGATCCACGCGGTCGAGGCGCTGCGGATGGGGCTCGTCAACCGCGTCGTCGCCCCGCCGACCCTCGCGGCCAGCGTCGCGGCTCTCGCGGCGGACATCGCGCGGTCGCCGCGCGGCGGCCTTGCCGCAACGAAGGAGATCGTCGCGGCGATCCGCGCGGGCGCGCGGGGACGCGAGGCCGAGGGATACGGCGCCGCGCTCAGGACCGGTGCCGCGGCGCGGGAGCGGATTCGGGAGTTCGCGAGTCGGAGGAAACGGTAGCCGCCTACCGTTTACGGCGCAGCATGTCCTGGTCGGCCTCGCGCAACAAGTCCTCCGCACTCTCCGGAGGCGCCTGAGCGTACACGACCCCGAAGTTGCACGTAACGGCGACCGGAATCCCGCGCTTGGCCGACAACCGCTTGATCTTCTCGCGGACCCTGGCGATGACGGTGTCGGCGTCGCCGGGACCCGCGTCCGGGAAGAACACGACGAACTCGTCGCCGCCGTGGCGGACGATCAGATCCGTGGTGCGCGTACCCTCGACGAGCGCGTCGCCCACGACTCTCAAGACGTCGTCACCAACCCCGTATCCGTAGCGATCGTTGATCGCCTTGAGCTGGGAGACGTCGAGGACGAGCAAGAGCGCCCCCGTTTTGCGGCGGCGCGCGACGGCGGCCAGGCGCCGGTATTGATCGTGGAAGGCTCGACGACCCGCCAGCCCGGTGACCGGGTCGGGGGCGTAGCGGGACAGCCGGCGGTCGGTCTCGTAGAGACGCCCCGCGAGCGTCCGCAGCAGGGACACCGCCAGCTCCGTCGAGTTCTGAAGCACCTTCAGAAACTCGCTCTGCGGGAACACGAGGCAGTGCGTCCACTCCATCGCGACGACGGTCGCCGAGCGCGACTGGTTCCGGAGCATGCTCAGCTCGCCGATGATCTCGCCCTCCCCCAGCTCACCCACGATCAGCTCCACGGGCGAGTCGGGCGCCACTTCAAGAACGCGGACGCGCCCGGAGAGAATCACGAAGAGACGCTCCGGCGGATCGTTCTCGCGGATGAGCACGTGGCCGGGCGCGAAGCTCTGCTCCGCCGCGCTGGCGAGGAGCATGTCGCGCTGCTCGCCGTTGAGCTGCCGGAAGAGGGGGACGGAGGCGAGCAGGCTCGCGCAGCGGGCACGGCGGTCGCTCCCGCCCGGCGTGCGGTCGACGCCCGACGCCGCGCTCACGCGCTCGGCCGAGTCAAAGACCATGAGCGTGCGGGCCAGCCAGGCACGAACCCGGGCGCGCAGCATGGGCGGACTGAACGGCTTGGCGAGGTAGTCGGTCGACGACGCCTCGCCGCGGTACACGGCGTCAGAGGGGATCGAGCTGTCGGCCAGGACGACGATCGGAAAGTTTCGCCGCCCGAGGCGGTCCCGCAACATCTCGAGCATCGGGTCACCGTCGTCGCCGTCCAGCAACTCGCGGTCGATGATCGCGATGTCGGGCAGCAGCTCGTGACCGCGGGCCAGCACCGCGCGCATGTCGGACTGTCGCAGGAGGATCAGACCGTCATCGGTGAGGATCTCCTCGATCTCGGCGACTTCCGTCTCGTTCGCGCTGACCACCAGCACGCGGCCGCCGGCGATCTGGCGGTGCTGGAGCGCGGACGCTTCGGCCACGGCAGGCGCAGCGCTGCCGCCCATGACCTGCAGCTCGAGCCCCTCCCGGGCGGCGAGGACCTCCAGCGCCTGTCCCCGATGGGCGACGTGGGCGCGCGCCATCACCTCCATCCGCTCCATCGTCTCGTCGTCGTGCGCCGGATCGTGGTGGAAGAGCACGAGGCGCTCCACGCCAGCGGCCAGCGCGACGTCGACGGCGTACTCGAGGCTACTGTGGCCCCAGCCGACCTTGTCGCGGTACTCCTCTTCGGTGTACTGCGCGTCGTGGATGACGAGGTTCGCGCCCTTCAGGAAGGCGATGTGGCGCTCGTCGCCCGGGTGCTGAGAGACCCGACCCGAAGCGTTCCAGAAGGGTTCGTGGTCGGTCGCGTAGGCGATGGTCGCGCCGTCGCTGGTCATGCGGTACGCGACGGTCGGCGCGGTGTGGTTCATGAACTGCGTCTCGACGAGCACGTCGCCGACCCGGAAGAAGCCCTCGTCGAGCTCCGTGAAGTGAATACGCGAGCGCAGATCGCGCATCTTCACCGGGAAGTACGAGTACTCCATCTGGCCCCCCATCGCTTCCTCGAGGCCGCGCTGGAAGCCGACCGGCGCGTAGATGTTGAGCTCGGAGCCCGGCAGGAACGCGGGGACGAAGAAGGGAAAACCCTGGATGTGGTCCCAGTGGGTGTGGCCGATGAAGAGGTGGAGCCGCATGGGCTGCGGCATCGTCTGCGCGAGATGGAGCCCGAGCTCGCGCGCGCCCGTGCCGCAGTCGAGGATGATCACCGTCCCGTCGGCGGCCCGGACTTCGACGCAGGACGTATTTCCTCCGTAGCGCGCGGTCTTCGGCCCGGGCGCAGCGATCGATCCGCGCGTGCCCCAGAAGCGGACTTGCATGACGGTCACTCTTATCATATCGCGCGCCCAGGATCGCCTGTGTCGACACAATTCCGGCAGTCTGGGCCTGGGCGGACCCGCGCAAGGTCGAGTCCGTCGCCGACCTGTGTCCAGGTCGCGGGGCCGCCGAGCGGGTCCTCGCCGCCATTGCCAAGCGTCGGCCCCTCTGATAAAGAACTGCGCGTGACCGCCGCGCTGCCCCCGATCTCGACGCATGTGATGGGAAGCCACGGCTTCCCCGGCTGGTTCTGGACCGCGCTCGACAAGATCAAAGCGGGCGAGTACGGCCAGACCGACGTGAAGGAAACGTTCGACGACGCAACCCAGCTCGCCATCCGCGATCAGGAGCGCGCGGGCATCGACATCGTCTGTGACGGCGAGATGCGACGCTTCTTCTTCGTGCAGACCTTTTACGAGAAAATGGACGGCCTCGACCCGGTCGAGCCGCTCCGGAAGACCGGGCTGTACGCCTACGACTCGGCGCCGCGCTACCGGCCGCGTCATCGCATCCAGGTGCCGAAAGGGCTCGGCGTCGTCGATGAGTTCCGGTATCTGAAGACCCAGACCGACAAGCCCGTGAAGGCGACCTGTCCGGGACCCGTCACGCTCTCGATCCACGTCCAGCTCCGCCCCGGCGACGTGTACGGCAACGACCGGCTCGCCCTCTGCTGGGACTTCGTCCCCGCCATCAACGCCGAGCTGCGCGCGCTCGTCGAGGCGGGCGCGGACTATATCCAGCTCGACGAGCCGTCGGCCGCGATCGTGCCCGGGCAAATCGACGAGTACGTGAAGATGTTCAACGCCTGCGTCGAGGGCGTGCGTGCGCGGATCGCTTACCACGTCTGCTTCGGCAACCTCCTGTCGCGCCCGCGCGGCAAGCGCTCGTACCGCTGGCTGTTCCCGGCCTTGCTCGACGCGAAGTGCCAGCAGTTCGTCTTCGAGTACGCCAACCGCGAGATGGCGGAAATCGAGCACTGGAAGGAGATCGGCGTCGACCGGGACGTGGCCTGCGGCGTCGTCGACGTGAAGTCGTTCTACATGGAGAGCGCGGAAGACGTCGCCGAGCGGCTCGCGCGCTGCGCGAAATTCATTCCGGTCGAGCGCCTGTCGGCCGTGCCCGACTGCGGCTTCTTTCCGGTGCCGCGCTGGGTCGCCTTCGAGAAGCTGAAGCGCCTGGTCGCCGGTACCCGCCTCGCGCGCCAGCGACTCGGCCTGGTGTAGACACGTGTTGACGAAATGCCCTCTCACGATGACCCATCTTGCTCAGGCCACCCTCGGATTCACTCAGGCTCACCTCGGGCGTCGAACGCCCTGCGGCTTCGCACGGCCACTCCGTCCCCGCGGACCCCGCTACAACCACTCATGCCGCTGCCGCTGATCCCGACCACCGTCGTGGGCTCGCACGGCAAACCCGGCTGGTGGTTCGCCTCGGTCAAGGCGGCCGAGCAGGGCGCATTCGGCCCCGGGGACCTGGAGGAGATGTTCGACGACGCCGCGAACACCGCCATCCGCGACATGGAGACGGCGGGCATCGACATCATCACCGACGGCGAGGTTCGCCGTCTCGACGGCTACGTCGACTCGTACTACACCATCATCCAGGGCATCGAGCCCCTGCCCGTCCGCCGCAAGGCGGGCCCGTGGGGTTACGACCAGCAGACGCGCTACGAAGCGGTCGGCCGCATCGAGACGCCACCGGGCGGGCTCGGGATCGTCAAGGAGTTCGAGTACCTTCGGGCCCACACGACGCGAGACACCAAGGCGACCTGCGCCGGACCGCTCACGTTCGGCTCGCGGATTCACCCGGGCAAGCTCTACAAGGGCGTCGTCGACGTGGCGGAGCGCTTCGCCGAGGTCATCAACGAGGAGCTGCGCGGGCTCGTCGCGGCCGGGGCCGACTTCATCCAGCTGGACGAGCCCGCGCGCGGCAACGTCTCCGGCGAGGAGATGGCCCGGCTCTTCAACCTGGCCACCGCGGGCGTCAAGGCAAAGCTCGCATTCCACATCTGCTTCGGCAACCGGTTCGGCCGTTCGCGTTTCAGCCGCTCCTACGAGCCGTACTTTCCCGGCCTCCTCAAGACGCGCGCCGACCAGCTCGTCCTCGAGTTCGCGGGCCGGGAGCTCAGCGAGCTGGACCTCTGGAAGCGTTACGGTGAGGGACGCGAGCTAGGCGCGGGCGTCATCGATGTGAAGGGGTTCAACCAGGACACCGCGGACGACGTGGCGCGGCGGATCCGGCGCGTGCTCCAGGTGTGCTCGGCCGAGAAGCTGACCGTGAATCCCGACTGCGGTTTCGGCTGGTCACCGCGATACATGTGTAACCAGAAGCTCACCGCCCTCGCCGCCGGCGCCGCCCTCGTGCGCACGGAGCTGTCTGGCCGGAGCTGATCCGACTGCTAGGAAGGAGCAACACGATGAACGGAGCGCGCGGGTTACTCGCGCTGGCGGTGGGCCTGAGCGCGTGCTCGACCGCCACCCTCCCCTACACGCCCGAGTCGCCGCCGCCGGGCGGGGCGATCTCCGCCGATTACATGATCCTGATCGATCGGCTTCGCGTGGAGATCGACACCGGAGGCTACCGCCTCGAGGATGTTCAGATCGTCAAGGCGGACGGCGCCGCCGTCCGACCGCAGACCATCGAGCATCCGCCACCGGGCGGCGGCAGCAGCATCGGTTTTGGCATCGGCATGGGGGGAGGAAGCGTGGGTCGAGGCGGCGGTGTCGGCGTGGGAACCGGGGTAGGCGTGGACGTGCCCGTCGGCGGCGGCAGCCGGATCCAGGGCACCACCGTCCTCTACTTCGCCCTGGATCAGGTGGGGCCCGCGCCCTGGCGCCTCAACGTCAAGATCGCCTCGACGAACCCCGCCGTGATCGTGCTGCCACCGCGCTGACGACCGCGGAGCGAGCGCCGTCCTTATCGATCGTGCTTCACAGACACGTGTGGTCGGCGCGGGCGCCGCGGAGCCGCTCCATCCCCGCGAGCATGCGCGGCAGGTTCATCGGCTGGTCCAGCTCGTTGCGGAACTCCTGATAACAGCGCATGACGTTCGGCAGGATGCGCTCGGCGTCGCTCCAGGACGCGTAGACGCCGAGCTTGATGTCGCCCGCCGCCGCCTCCGCCGGCATTCCGGCGTCGAACCGCTGCTTCGCTTCGCGCCGTACTATGGCCAGGTAGGCGCGCATGTGCTTCAGGTCCTTCTTGGTGCCGATGGGCCCGTGGCCGGGAACGATGACGTCCGCCTCGTAGCGCAGCAGCCGATCGGCGACCTTGATCCAGTTGCCGATGTGGCCCTGGAACGCGAGCGGCGTGACGTAATGAAACGCGATGTCACCGGCGAACAGGATCCGCTCCTCCGGCAAGTACGCGACGGCGTCGCCGATCGTGTGCGCGGCGAAGCCCGGGTGCCAGAGCTGGATCTCACGGTCGCCGTCGTGGAGGACCATGCGGTCCTGGAACGTCACCGTCGGCAGGACCACCTTGAGCTTCGGAAACTCGGCGGCGAACCGAGGCATGAAGCGCTGCAGCAACGGCACCGGTGGAAAGCCGAGGGCCAGCGCCTCACGGCACTTCTCGCTGGCCACGATCGTCGCGCCCTGGAAGAAGCGGTTGCCCCCGGTGTGGTCGAGGTGGTGGTGGGTGTTGATGAGCTGGGCGATCGGCTTGCGTGTCGCCTTTTTGATGGCCTCCACGAGCTTCTTCGTCATCGAGGGGACCATCAGCGCGTCCACGGCCACCGCCGCCTCGGTGCCGACGATGAGCCCCGAGTTGGCGACGCCGGTGTCGCCCGTCGGGTCGATCCCAGACGCCTGGACGTACGCGAAGACCTTGGAGCCGATCTCGATCATCCCGCTCTTCCAGCGCGTGGGCACCACGTGACGGGCCATGTCGTCCTCCGTGCCGTGTGGCCGCGCACGATAGCACATGCCCGGCGCCTTGACACAACGAAAGCCTCCACGGATCTCCGCTGTGCCCGACTCCGTCCTGCTGCGCGCCGAGCGGCGCATGCGCGCGTACGGCAGCTGGCTGGCGGCATCGGGCCTCGACCTCAGCGTTCGGCGGGGCGAGTTGCGCTCGCGGGAGAGTCAACATGCTCGCCGCGCACCTCTCCCGCGGCGAGAAGCGCCGCCGCGAGCCCGCCGGCGAGGGCCTGGCCCCTCGTCTCGTCGAAGAAACCTCGCCGACATGCGCGGCGTGATCAACCGTGACCACTATTCTGCTCGTGGAGCAGGCTCTCGAAGTCGCGCTGGCGCTCCTCACCGCCTCTCCGTCATGGAACCAGGGGCGGATCCAGTTCGAGGCTGGAGCCAAAAAGCGAAGAGCGCCCCGGTTCCCCCGAGGCGCTCCGAGCCCGCCGTTGTAGGGACTTGGGGGGGGGCATCGAGGCCCCCCCATGCAATTAGCGCTCGTACCCGGCGCGGCCCTTCTTGGCGTGGCCCGGCGGGGACCAGCCGCGCTCTTTGATCACGACAACCCGTCGCGCCGGCGCGTAGTGTACCGGCGGATACGCGTAGTAGGCCGGGGGCTGAACGTAGACGGGATAGTACTCGCGCACGACCACCCGCTGCTGGACCAGCGGATGCACGACGACCGGCTGGGGCGCCGGATGGAAAGCGCCGAAGATGCCGGTGCCAGAGATGATCTGGTTGAAGACGGCGAAGGCGCCGAGCCCCAGTGCGGCATCGGTGGATGACCCTGCGAAGGCTGCGCCAGGGACGAGCATCGCCACCAAGATCGCAACAGCGACAAGCGTTTTCATTTCAGTGCCTCCCGGGGGGCCTAGCCGCTGGCCTTCCCTCTGGCCCGATTAGACCGGCGACCCCCGGGAACTATTCGGCGAGGAGCGATCAGCGCCCGGCATCGGGATTGGTCCCGGCGACGTTGAACATCGCCGCATCGAGCCCGAGGGCGCTC
>Ga0184633_10000079_pt1 | contig 26343 bp, 30 predicted proteins | sample PLM31_170_b1_FD_133156 | JGI IMG/M metagenome (GOLD analysis project Ga0184633, IMG submission 133156) | Groundwater sediment microbial communities from an aquifer in East River, Colorado, USA - PLM3-1_170_b1 | ecosystem: Environmental > Terrestrial > Soil > Riparian zone | place: USA: East...
CTGCGCTTCAACCCGGATCTCGGCACGCTGTTCGGCGGCGAGTACCAGTACGTGCGGCTGTCGTCCGCAGCCGATGACTCGCCGGCCATCCCGGTCGGCACGCTGATGTACTGGGACAACACGGTCGACCCGTCCGAGTTCCAGGTTGTCGAAGCGGTTGATGCCGGTGACGAAGCGGGCTACGTCGTCAGTGCTGTGTGGACGGCGGGCTGGTACGCGTGGATCTTCCGGTTCGGGCAGGCGGAGTCGCTGACGCCGATCGCCAGTACATAAATCGGTCGTTTCGCCGATAGACAGGAGCAGATCGTATGCGACCGATGGATGGATCTCCAACCAGCTTCGGCTCCTCGCGCGCCTCGGTGTTTCCACACCAAGGTCCGGCGAGCTACGTGCAACTCGATCCGGGTGCGGCCCCGGTGCTGGCCGCTGGTGGTGATGTCGTCGAAGCTGGTCCCGAAGCCGGCATGAAGTACTTCGACTTCCTGACTGGGGGACATAGCGACTCTGGTACCTACTACGTGATCGCCGCCCCAACGACGCAGAGTGGTGATCCGGCCATCCCGAGCAAGCTGGGACAACCGAGCACGACGTACCGCCTGCGGTGGGTTGTAACGGCTACAGGTGCCGAAGCGGCAGCCGATCTGGATCTCTCGGCCGAAGTCGTCCGGCTGTTCGCCCTCGGCCCGAAGTAGGCGCGGGAGGGCGCTGACGATGGATCAGTCAGCCGTCCTGTACCCGTGGCCCGCACGCACCATCGTGTGTCTCGGGGGTGGGCCAAGCCTCACCCCCGAGGATATTGACACCTGCCGGGCGGCTGGCGCCCTCCTCCTCGCCGTCAGCGACACCTACCGCCTCGCGCCTGATGCCATTGCCGTATTTGCGAGCGATCGCAAATGGTGGAAGTGGCACCTGGACGCGCTCGATCATCAGGGACTTAAATTCATGCTGCCGCCCGCGGGGGATGTCGCGCTGCGGCCAGTGACCGTCCTGCGGCGCGCCGGGCAGATCGGCCTGGAGCTGCAGGATCGCGGCGCCGTCTGCTCGGGCGGGCACAGCGGCTACGCGGCGATCAACCTTGCCGCGCATCTAGTCGGCCCCGGTAGCCGCATTCTCCTCCTCGGCTATGATCTCCAAGCGACGGGCGGCAAGCATCATTGGTTCGGCGATCATCCTGACAAGAGCCATCCGCGGTACGATCATTGGCCGCCTGTGTACCAGACGGCGCTGCCACCACTTCATGCCCGTGGCATCACCTTGATCAACTGCTCGCGGGCGACGGCGATCACCGCCGTGCCGCGCATGGCGCTCGATGAGGCCCTGCATGCGTGTGCCTGATCCCTTGGACCCGCTGTACCGGCAGCATCTGACGCACACGCGTCGGGCGATGACGCCGCATCTGGCGCGGCTGCGAGCCTTGGCAGGTGGCCTAGATCTCTGTGTCGAGTTCGGGGTGAAGCAGGGAGCGTCGTCGGTGGCGCTGCTCATGGGCGCGCGGCATGTCATCAGCTATGACATTCTGGAGACGCCGCAAGCGCGATCGCTCCAGGCGATTGCTGGCATGCGCTGGGACTATCGAATACAAGATAGCCGCACGGCGATCCCCACGCCGTGTGATCTCTGCTTCGTCGATTCGCTGCACACCTACGCGCAGGTGAAAGCGGAACTGGCGCAGCATGCCGTGCATGTGCGTCGGTACCTCGTCTTCCACGACACCATCACGTTCGGATCGATCGGGGCCAACGGTGAAACAGGCACGTGGATCTGGCGGCAGGAGCCCGGCGTTGCCGTCGATCTCGCCCACATGGGGATCCGTCCGGCGATTGACGAGCTGATGATGGCGGATCGGTCCTGGCGGATCGTCGCCCACTACACGAACAGTCACGGGTTGCTCGTCCTGGAGCGTCGATGATCACCATCGCAGAAGCTGTCTCGGCGGCCGATCGTGTCAAGGGGTACATGTACGTGCAAGAGTTGCGGTGGCTCGCGGAAACGGCACAGGCGCTGATGCCGCCCGCGGCATGGTGCGAGATCGGATCGTGGCAGGGACGCTCCGCCACCGCCGTAGCTGCGGCGCTGCCTCCGCACTCCCGCCTGCAGCTTGTCGACAACTTCACTGGACCAACTACGCGCGAGGCCCCGAAAAAGGCCGACGTGCGCCGGCAGCTCCAAGCCTCCATCGTCGCTATGCAGAAGCGGTCGTCGACGCTCCGCGTGGATCTGGCGATCGGCTTCAGTGCGCAGGTCGCGCCGACGTTCCCATACGACAGCTTCGATGTGATCTTCATTGACGGCGATCATGCCTACGCAGCCGTAGTCGACGATATCCGCTTCTGGACGCCCAAGTTGAAGCCCAACGGTCTGCTCTGCGGTCACGACTTCACGAACAAGTGCGGCGTCGAGCCGGCGGTGCGCGAGCTGTGCCCTGGCTTCGCACAGGTGCCCGACACGTCGATCTGGTACTGGAGGCGGCCAGCGTGATCCGTATCGCACCGGTCAGCCTGCGCGCTATCGTGCGTCGTCTGGACGCTGGTACACCCCTGGTCTTCTCCCGCTGGGGCGACGGGGAATGGCGCTGCGTGCTTGGGTACTCTGGTAGGAACTGCGACGGGCATCCGTATAGCCTCGCGCTCCGTGTCGCTCTCTCACGGGTGCTCGAAGCGCGGCCACCGTACTGGCTCGGGATGCAGCCGTTTGCCGTGCGATCGCTCAGTGCACCCATTGAAGCGTGGCTGGGTCGACGGCATCTGGCACCCACCTGGATCGACGCGGATGTCTTTCATCGTACCTCTATCGAACAGCGGCTGGATCCGCTCCTACACGTGCTGCGTATGCGGCCGGTAGTGATCGTTGGACCGTCCTATCTCCAGTCGCTCTCGGTGCTGCCGCACGCAGCGTTGATCCCGATCCCCGAGCAGAACTGCTATGCGGCGTATGACGACGTGCTCGTACGCGTGCGGGAAAAGGTCGCGCGATGCTCAACTACGATCTGTGTCGCCGTCAGCGCCGGCATGATGGCCAATGTGCTGATTCACGATCTGTACGTGCAGTTTCCACAGCACACCTTTATTGACTTCGGATCGCTCTGGGATCCGTACGCGGGGCGCGTCACCCGCGGCTACCACCGCAAGATTCTGCAGGCTTTATGCGCCTAGTAGTCTTCACGAGCGTGATCGGCGAGACGGACCCGCTACGGCGGCCTCGGATCAACAATCGTCAGGTGCGCTACGTGTGCTTCTCAGATGTTCCGCAGTACGTGCCACCGTACGAATGCGTACTTGTGGAGCGCGCCGAGAATCACAAGCTGCAATCGCGTGAGCTGAAGATCCTGGCGAATCATCCGGCGCTGGGCGATGCCGATGCGACGCTCTGGCACGATGCCGCCTTCCGCCTCGATTGCGATCCGCTGAAGGTCGCGTCGTTCCTGCTCGACGATACGAACATGGTGGCGCTGCGGCATCCGCACCGCAACACGATCGAAGAGGAAGCTGACGCGATTCACAAATTGGGCTGGATCCCTATGGAGACGATGCAGGCGCAGATCGCGACGTACCGCGCCGAGGGTTTCCGGCAAACGCAGATCACATCCACCGGCCTGTGCTTTCGCCGCCGGACGCCGACGCTCGACGCCTTCAATGCGCTGTGGTGGGCGCAGGTGCAGCAGTGGGGCTGGCGCGATCAAATGAGCGTCGACTACGCGCTCTGGAAAGCGGGCGTGCGTCCGCACTACATGCCAGGGCACTACCGCGACAACGTGTACGCGAAGTGGTTCCAAGCGGATGGGCACGAGGCACGGCCGCTTACGCGACAGCGGCCGTTTCAGGATCGGCCGCGGCGGATGCTGCCGCCGAAATCCATCGGATATCGGACGATCAGGCGAAGCTGATGGTCAGTGTCATTACACCGACGTGTGATCGGCCGGTGGGGCTCGCGTTGACGGAGCGGTGGATGGCGCGGCAGACGCGGCAACCGGACGAGTGGATCGTGGTCGACGGTGGGGCACAGCCTGTGATGCCCGCATCCCTGCAGCATTCTGCTGTGCGGATCATTCGCCGCGGCACCGAAGGCATCCGCGCCGAAAACTTCGTCCGCAACCTGATAGCCGGACTCGACGCCGCGCAGGGCGATCAGATCGTCTTCTGGGAAGACGACGACTACTACGCCCCTACACACCTGGAACAGACGCTGGCCCTGCTCGACGAGCCGGGGATCTGCCTCGTCGGCGACCCGATGCAGCGGTACTACAACGTCGGAGAACGGCGCTGGCGCACGTACCGGAACAAAGGATCGTCGCTCTGCCAGACCGGCATGTCCCGCGAGGCGGTCCCATGGTGCCATGAGGTATTGGCCGTCTGTCTTGCGACGAAATCCTACGGCGTTGATGGCCGACTCTGGGTACCAGTACTCTGTGGCACAATGCGGGGGACGCTTCGGCCGCTCCAGACCGTCGTGGGGATCAAGGGCGTGCCTGGACAGGTCGGGCTCGGTGTCGGTCATCGCGTGCCGATTGTCGAGAAGTGGACGGCGGATCCGCTGTTGACCATGCTTCGTACGTGGATTGGCGCGGACGCAGACGTGTACGCCCCGTACCGGCGGGCACAGGAGGCCACAGCACATGGCGTACTTAGATCTCGTCGCTGAGCTGACCGGCATGCTGCCGGGGTTGTCTCCGTTGCTGGCGCAGAAGTACATCAATCGCGCCTGGGAAGAGATCCGCGACGCACGGCTCTGGAGCTTCCTGACGGTCGAAGCCGCGGTGGTCTGCCCGATTGTTGAGACGACCGGCGCCGCGGCGATCGTGCAGTACACCGACACCGTGACGCTTGACGCAGCCGCATCAGCCGTGCTGCTGGCGCAAACGTTACCGACTGCCGTACCGGGCCTCACCAACATGGCGATTCGGTTTGGTACCGTACCGGCCGTTGGGCAGGTGTACAGCATCAGCGACGCGGACGCGTCGATCCCCGCCGCGATCGTGCTCACCCTCAGCCGCCTCGTCGTCGAATCGACGGACGCGGCGGCCAGTATTCAGGTCTATCGTCCGTACATCACGCCGCCGGTCCCGGACTTCCTCAAATGGGAGTCGCTGGTGGACATGACCAACGCGCTCACGATCGCGGGTGATCGACTGAACAAGACATCCAAGTACTTCGACTTCCGCGATCCGCAGCGGCAGGCACAGGGGCTGGCCTACTTCCTCGGCAACTTCCTGGGGAGCTACATTCCCGATCCCGCGACAGGGATCGTCGTGCCCAACCCCAACGTGCTCGCCGGCTCGAACACATACGAGCTGTGGCCGCATCCCACGTCCGGGCAGACGTTCTGGGCGAAGTTCCGCCGGAAGGGCACGGACTTTACCGGCCCGGCTGACACCCAGCCGTCGATGATCCCCAATAACCTGATCGTCCAGCGGGCGCTCGCGTGGCACGCCTACCCGTTTGCGCAGGCGAATGCAGCGAACTTCCCGACCTTCAAGGGCGTCAACTGGATGCAGTTGATCTTGGACGGCAAAGCGTCGTACCGTGACGAGCTGCGCGACACGAAGCGCAACGATGAGGAAGCCGCGCCGCAGCAGGTGTGGAACAGAGGCCACGGGTTGCGTTGGAGTCACGATGGCGCGGCGGGCGGCGATAGTGGGTACCCGATCGACTCGAATTTTTTGCAGAGCCACTTGATTCGTTTGTGATCTGAGAGGAGATCATCATGGCCAAGTCAGCGTCTCGCGGTGCCGGTCCTGGCACCAATCTCCGTGGCGGTGTCCGATCGACGATGGATCCTCCCTTCACCGGGGGCGCGAGCAAGGGATCACAGACCAACATGACCGGCTCGTTCGACAAGCCCCGCTCGGGGGGCGACAACGGCCTGCCGACGCGGGTGACCGATCGGATGGGCGGGGCGAAATCGGCACCGAAGGTGTCCAGCCGCGACTCGCTGGGCACGGTGCTGACCGAGGGCTCGTCGAATACGCGGCGCTAAGGGCCTCGATAGGCCCTCTATAGGCCCTCGTGCCGTTCACGCTCCCGACACTCGCGCAGGCGCAGACGGCGTTGGCCGCGCGCCTGAACGATCCAGGATTTATCCACTGGACCGCGGCGGAGCTGACTGTCTACCTGCGCGAAGCCCTCCGGTGGTGGAATGCTGCCACCGCACACTGGCGGGATCAGGACGATTTCAACACGGCGGCGTTGACATCCTTCTACGATCTCGGCACGGTACTCGCGCCACTGCGGGCGCGGACGGTCACCAACTGGGATCTCGTCACTGATCTGCAGTACGCGCTGCTGGAGCCGCCGGCCGCGGGCGGCACGTGGACCGGCACTGATCAGTTCAATCTGGCGGTGCTGTCGGCCGCCATCCAACGACGCCGTGATCAGTTCCTGCGGGACACCGGATCGATCCTCACCAATACCGTGACGGCGTACTCGCCTGTGCCCGCGAACGGGCGCATCGATCTTGACGAGGCGGTGCTGATTGTGCGCCGCGCGGCCTGGGAACCAGTCGCCACGGGCTCGACGCTGCAGCCCCTCATGCGGACGGATGAATGGGCCGGGACGCACTTTGCACCGGCATGGCCGCAGTCAACGGATCTGCCGTTCTGCTATTCCACGTCGGTCGTGCCGCCGATTACGCTGCAGTTGATCCCGCCGCTTGGCGCCGATGGCGATCTTGATCTTGTGTCGCTGAACAAGGGGGCGGTGGTCGATCCACTCGCTGCGCTGTCGCTCGGGATCCCCAATGACTTTGCGTGGGTGGTCAAGTTCGGCGCGCTCGCGGATTTGCTTCAAGGTGACGGACTCGCGCTTGACCCTCAGCGGGCGCAGTACTGCGAAGCGCGCTGGAAGGAAGGCATTGAACTGTGCAAGCGGGCGCCAGTAGTGCTCGCGGCACGGATCGATGGCGTCACTGCACGAGTTGGATCGTTGGCTGATGCCGATAGCTATACGCCGACATGGCAGATCATCCCCGGTGAGCCGTCTGAATTGCTGCTCGCAGGACAGAATTTGATCGCGACGACGCCGCGCGCGGATGCTGGTGGTCCGTACGTCATCACGCTTGATGTGGTGCGAAACGCACCCGTACCCGCCATCGTGAGCGACATCTTGCAAGTCGGCCAAGACTTCTACGATTCGCTGCTCGATTACGCGCAGCATCTGGCACTGTTCAAAGAGGGACCGGGACAGGTGGAAGTCGCCACCGGCCTGCTGCAGCGGGCGGCCCAGTCGGCCGGTGTCGAGTTGAAGATCCAGCAAGCGTCCCAACCCTCGCGCCGGCCACTGCTCCGACAGGATCAACAGGATGCGCAGGCGGTGCCGCGCGAGTTGCCCCCGGTGCCGGTGGAGTAGACGTGACGTACTGCGAATGGCTGGAGACCTGCGAATGAGACGGCGCTTGGTGCCACCGTCGTACTTGTGCCGAAACCCACGCTGTAAGTCGTTCGAGTTTGGGCATGGGCCACTCTGCCCCTCGTGTCGGCTCGCTGGGTCATGGGGCGTTGGGCTCGCTGTGGTCGTCGGGTTCATTCTGAAACTGATCGGGCTGGTGTAGGTATGGCTAATTACACCCGGTCCCCCCAGCGGTTTTTCTATCGCGGCATCGCCTTGCTGCCGGCTGATGCACTCCCGCAGGGCAAAGTCGCCTTTGCGCAGAACATCCGCTCGTACCAAGAGGGCGTGATCATGCCCCGCTGGGGCACCGTGCGGCAGACGAGCGTGGCGCTTGGCGCACCGGATCCCGTCCACTCGCTGTTTCGGCTGAACGACACGAGCGCGTATGCCACCACGGGGGGTGGGCTCGTCGCCCGCCGGTTCGCGGGTGCCGACGATACGCTCTATACCGGGCTGCCCACGCCGAGTGGGTGGACATCGGGGATCACCGGCTTCTCCGGCTCGCCGATGACGGGCGTCGTCGCCACGCCGGTCAATTCGCCGCGGCCGTTCCTCTACGTCGCGGACACACTGCTGCAGCGGAAGGTCAATAGCAGTCTCGACGTTTTCCCGTTCGGGATTGAGACGCCGATCCTACCGCCGACTGCCGTGCTCGACGAGATTCAAGTCACCTTCCTCGAAAGCATCGACTCAGGTGGATGGTCGGACTACGGATCGTCCACTGGGGCCAACATCGTCACGCGGCTGAACACGCTCGTCAACGAGATCATCTACGACGTGGGTACCACAGGCATGGCCAGCGTCAACCTGGACGACATGCGTGGCATCGTACCGGGCACGACGGTCGAGATCGGCGCCTCACCAGTCACCGTGATTGTCCAGGAAGTGATCCCCCCAGTGTCGTCGACGACCATCGGCCGGATCATGTACGACAGCGGCGTGTCGGGCCTCTGCACGATTCAGCCGGACGGCAGCTTCACAGCCGGGGCGATCGAAGCCCCGCTGCCCGAAGAGATCCGCCGCCGGTACGAAGATCTCGGCCAGCCCATTCCGCCACGGGTGACCGTCTCGCGCACGGTTGACTTTCCCGTGAACGGGCTTGTCATCCTCAACAGCAGCGAGACGGTACGGATCCTGTCGGTAGCGATTGGCCCGGACGGCACGATGTCGTTCCGCTGCTCTACAGCGGGCACGTTCAGCGCCGGGCAGGATATCGATGGGCTGTCCTGCTTCCGCGCCTACTTCCCGGTGACACGCAGCGCGGGCGATCCGGCTGATGCTGCAGCGGTGCAGAACAGCATTACGCCCTTGATGGTCGATACCCCGATTGTCGGAGGGATCCAGTGCCCAGTGACCGGCGGGATCCGTAACTGGGGCCTTGTCGGCATTGAAGCCAGCAAGCCCGACGACATCATCCGCCTCGGCGTGAAGGTCAGCCTCTTTTTCTACTTGGCGTCGGTGCGGCTGTTGCTCAACGTGAACGATGATGTGACAGCCTCTGACTTCACACAGAACTACTACGTATATGAATGGCGGAAGTCTGATCTCGCTTCGGCGATTCAAGCAGCAGCCGGGGCGGCGACCGGACTCATGGCCGATGCGCAAGCTGGTGCCGTGACGCAGGGACAGGTCGACGCGGCTTACGGCGAGCAGTATGGACAGCCGCCGTCAATTGAGCCTGGAGGCGTCGCGCCCCCTAGTAGTCCCAGCGGTGTGATCGGGCCTCCTGGTCGCTTTGGGGATCGTCCGAGTATTACCCGCCGTACAGACAGCTTCGTCTCAGCCGGCGCCACCTCCTCGCGGCAGTTGTCCCTGGGCGACGATCAATGGGTCATGCTGCAGTGCCGTGTGCGTGATCTCACGCGCATCGGCACCGATGCGACGCGGACGCTGAGCCACATCAACGCCGCGGCTGTCACCGTGCAGTTTGTGTGGACCGGTGATGATTCTCCTATTCCATCGATCACGTGCGAGTTCAGCGACGCCTATCTGACCGGAGGCTACGGGCCAGATGTCGGCGCGACGCTGCCGCCGTATGTGTACCGGTACCGGGGCCGTTCGACCATCACAGGTGAGCGCGGCAACCCGTCACCGTCCATGCGTGCGGGTATGCTGCCGCATCGCGGCCGGGTCATCCTGACGCCCGGCGACAACATCGTCGCAGCACAGTGTGACGTGATCGATTGGTTCCGGTACGGTGGTGCACTCGCACGGTGGCAATACGTCGGCACGTCCGAGAACGAGGATTCGCCGCTCGTCGAGTTCCTGGATCCGATGGCCGACAGCGAGATCGATGGGGGCGAGGTACTGCGGACGGATCTCTTCCAGCCGTGGCCCAGCTTTGATCTGCCGCGGAATGGGATTGCTGTGCTCGCCGGCACGTCGCTCGCCCGCGTCTCGGGCGATCTATTCAATCTCGACTGGGCGGCTGACTCCGCGATCATCGTGAACGGGCGTGCAACCTCACTCTACCGCTCGCCAACGTCGACATCTCGTATGGAAGTCGTCGATAGTTGCGGTGAAGGAGCCACCGTCGAATGGTCGATGCCATCGCCAACGCTACTCGCGCAGGCACTGCCGGCGATCTGGGGCGGTCCGATCAATAACGTCTATTTCATGTTCGCCTGTGGGGATCCGGCGGATCCCGGTCTGTTGCACTGGACGCACGGTAACGATCCGGATGCGACATCGCCGGACAACACGTTGGTGGTGACATCGCCCAGTGAGCCGCTGCAGAACGGCTTTTTCTTTGACGGCCAGCCGTACGTCTTCTCAACGGAGAAGCTGTACCGCATCGTGCCAGATTTCGGCGGTGTGGCCACCTTCCGCGCAGTGGAAACCGCCTGCACCAAGGGCCTCTGGGGACGCTGGGCGTTCTGCATCGCGCCCGAGGGGATCTACTTCCTTACGAAAGACGGGATCTGTCTGACTGCGGCTGGCGGCGAGGCGATCAACGTCACGGCTGAAGATCTCGCGATCATGTTCCCGCAGGACGGTGGTGATGCGTTTGTCGGGCCGGGGGCCTAATGGCCAAAACACAGATTCTCGAGTACACGATCTGGCTGACCGACGAGGCGCTGGTCAACGCGTACAACGCGGACCTTGCGGCCGGCAACGGACCGGGGCTACTGCTGTTCTATTATTCGCCCGCGCTCCAGGCGAATACCTTTGGTGTGCTCCGAGCGCCCGGCGGTACTGGCGCCCAGATCGAATTTGCGGCACCCCTTCAGACTGACGATGAACCCTTTGTCGCCCCCTGCATTCGCTCGCCCTGGTTCACGAATGGGGCTAACTTTCCCACCGACGTAGCGACCTTCACGCGCAAGTCGGGGGGCTGGTTTGGCATCCCGATCCTGTTTGGTACCACCATCAAGTTCTATTGGGCTGGCAAGTTTGCGTTTTCCCCTGCCTCTACTGAGTCGCCAGATCCGCCCCCCATCCCGCCGCCCCCACTCATGGCCCGCCGCTGGATCGACGGCTTCGAGCTACCCGGTCCCACCGCAGGATCGGGCGAAGGCGGTACGAGCAACGCCAATTCGACACGCGATTCGTCTCGCACCGCCGATGGCTTTGGGTGTGCCGCACGTAGCTCCTCCGCCGCTCAGCGGATCCATCAGGTCATGGAGAACCGTGGTGGGGGTACGTCCGACCAAGATTGGTCGTGGGAACGTGTCTACGTCCGTGTTCGTCGATACCCGACGACTGGGGAGATCACCCTGTGGCGTACGGCTACCCAAGCGGCAAATGGGGCCACCAACGACTCCGGCATGATCTTGCGCATGGCACCAGATGGGACGCTCCTTGTTTATAGTGTGACGAGTACAGCGGTATTCACACTACGGGCGGCGGGAGCGAGTCTTCCGTTGAATACATGGAGCAAACTTGATCTCATCGTCGGCTATACGGGTACAGAGACGAGTGCGACGCCCGATGAAGTTCTTCGATTTGGATCGCTCCGTGTCTATCTTAATGGTGCGCAGACAATCAACGTCGGCCCTGTGGGGATTGAACCCGCAGCGGACATCGCCTTTACCTACCGCCATCGGGAAAGCCAAGTAGGCATGGTGGCCGCCAACGATGCCGAGATCGACTTCGATGACTGGATCAGTGTGGACTGCCCTATCGTGCTCCCTGATCTTGGTATTGGAACCCGTCTCGCTGATTACGCCCTGCTTGAGACGCAGACTGATTTCATCGCTGGTACCCATTGCCAACTGCTCCGGCCATCGGGCGTTGTGTCGCAAGTGGGCTGGGTAGGGGCGTGGCAGCTCGCTCTGCAACGCCCCATTGAGAACCCCGGCACCGTCAATCGGCTTACAAGTTCGACATCTGGTGCTCTGGTCGCTTTCGACGCTGATGTTTCACCGTCGTACTTGCGTATCGGGGCGGTCGGCGTCGGTGCCGTTGTCATGGGGTGGCACGGCACGCGTGGCGCAGGTACGCCAGGGAACGACACGCTTGAAGCTGAAATGGTGTTTGATCCGTTGGATCCCCCGATTGCGGTGTCGCGCAGTGTCGCTCCGCCGGGGTCTGGTGTTCACGAGTGGCGGTCGGTGCTCTATGCCGCTGATGGGGTCGATCCCGCACCGGTCTTGACGGCGCTCGAACTGCGTTTCACGCATGGGGCGGACGTGATCCTACGCACGGTTAATTCCCTACACGCTGTGGCGGAGTTGATCGGCGTCTTCGGTCCGGAAGACACGACAAACGACGATTATCCTCCGCAGCCGCCTGTCTCGCCGCACAATTCACAATACCCATTCACGCCGTGGGCGACGGGCGGCAGTCCACCGTTCGGCGCGGTGGCAGTGATTGCCGGGTCGTATCTTAGCGACGGGCTCCCGGTGGATCTCATCTTCCCGCTCCCGGTCCAGATGCTGTGGATTCGCCGTACATCAGGCACTGCTGCGCAGATGGTCGGTGCGCGGTGGTGGACTTCGATGTTCACGTCACACTTTGAACTGGAACAGGCCATCATTCCGTACGGGATCCCGATGGCGCTGCGCGATCTCGCCTTCCCGCCCGCGCCGGTTGAAGACGATCAGGAAATGCAGTTCCTGGTGCGGATTGCGACAGCGGATGCCATCATCAACGCCTCCGGCGCGACGTACGCGTATCTTGCGATCTGCGATCCGGCCGCGCGTTTCGTCCAGTGTGGGGCCTCTGCGCATAGCGCACCGTTTCCGATCACCGAAGTGCTGCCCAATCCGAACTTCACGCCGGAAGCGGGATTCTTCTATCCCGAAGATCGGGGGACGGCGACAACGGATCGGTTGTCCTACAAAGGGCCAGATCACGCCGCCAACGAAGCCTCGCTGTTGACGGGTACTATCCTGACCGATTACGTCAACTTCGCTGCGGGGGCGCTCAGCGAGCGTGCCAATCTATTCCCGGCTGGAATTGAGCAGGCGGCCTACACGTTGTTCCGTCACGACGATGGCAACGGCGTGGCGCCGATGTTCCAGACCGCGACCTATGTGGGGGATGGTATCAATCCACGTACGATCGGGCTGCTGCCGGCGTTCGGCATCCGACCGATCTGGGGGATTGTGCTTGGCGCGAACGGCACGAGTGGTGATCGACAGCGTGATACATCGCACACGGGGACAACCTCCACGGATCTCTCGACAGGGACGCTTATTGCTGCCAACGGCATTCAAGGCGGCGGTATTGATCAGATTATTGTCGGCTCGGATCTGAACGCGGTGGGCGTCACCTATTACGTCTTTGTCGTTCCCGGTGACGACACGGCCTGCGAGAACGGGTGGGGCTGTCCAGGCACGTACTACGTCGCTGAGCCAGACTCGCCATTCGATCCAGGGTGGATTGAGCCGGAAGAAATCGATCCCGGTGGGGGCGACGAGATCCCGGCCATCCCGCCGATCGACTTCGGCGATCCCGAGCGGCTGCGGTTGACGTATATCGACCGCATGGTCTACTTCGACTACGCCGACACCGAGGGCGATGGGCACACGTTGATCTTCGAGCCGCTGTACAAGCGGTGGTCGCTCGACTTGTATCCGTCTGGCGCGTCGGTCCGCTACAACGAACCCGGCCCGCAAGTCCACACCAACCTCATCGGCTGCTACAACGGGCAGATCTATCAGTTCGATGAGCTGACCCGCACCGACGACGGCACGGGGATCCCGTGGGTGCTCTGGCCGATGTGGGCTGGCGGCGACGATCCGCGTGGGTTGAAGCAGTGGGGCGATGCGATTGTCGATCTGACGCCCGGTGGCGGGTGTCTGATCACGCCGGTCGCGGCCAACGGTGGTGTACTCGCCGCGACGACCGTGACGGCCAGTGCCACTCGGCGCACGCAGATCGTCGAAGTCAATACGGGCAACGGGATCGTCGCGCGCAACTTCGGCTTGCGCATCGAAGGTACACAGGAAGCCGCCGATCCCTCACGCCCGTTCCTGTACGCGTGGGAGCCGGCGTTCCTGCCGAAAGATGTCTCAGTCGAGCGCCGCGCGACTGACTGGGACGATCTCGGCTACAAAGGCGCCAAGTTCATCCAAGGCGTCGTCATCCGTGCGAACACCTTCAACGTCAGCAAGTCGGTCGAAGTCCAGTACGACGGCGGTACGGTGGCCGAGACGTTGGAGCTGCTGCACAACGGTGAGCAAACGATCGCCTATCCGATCGATCCGTACGGCTGGACGCCGTTCATCGCCGAGCTGGTCCGCCTCAAGGGCGCTGATGCGACGCCGTGGTCACTGCTCGACTGGCGCTGGGTGTGGGAGCCGGCACCGGAAGCCGCGACACAGTGGGAGACGCAGGAAACGACCTTCAACTTGCCGGGCTTCCTGTCAGTGCATGACTGCCTGATCGCGTACATGGCGGATGATCCGGTGACGCTGACGGTGTGGCACGACAACGGCCTGCAAATGCACACGCTGCCGGCGACGGCTGGGGCCTACTTGCGCTACTATCAGCGCCTCAGCGCCGCCAAGGGGAAGTGGGCGCGCTTCCGGCTCACGTCGGATTCGCCCTTCCGCCTGTTCGCGCGCGACACGAGTGTGCGGGTCCAGGGCTGGGGGATCCCCGGCGGCTATCAGGTAACGCAGCCATTTGGCGGGCCGCATCGTGAGGTAGGGGCACAGATCTGATGCCGATTGAACTACCTACTAATTTCGGGAAAGTTGATTACAATGTTGTTCTGTCGCTGCAGCGGCTGGCAGAGGGCGTCAATCGACTCGAAGCCCAGGTGACAAGCCAGCGGGGCACTACGGGATCCGCGGAGGGGCTGCAGTCGATCCGCACGGATCTGCGGCGCTTGACAGAACGGGTGGATGCCCTCTCGCGCGCCGTCGAGATGCTACAGAATCCGTAGAGGAGATCACGATGCCCAACTGGGGAGGCGGCGCACGTGGGGCGGCACAAGGTGCATCTGCTGGATCGATGTTCGGTCCGTGGGGCACGGCGATCGGCGGTGGCGCCGGTTTCATCGGTGGGCTGTTCACTGGTGGGGACGACAAGAAAAAGAAAGAGGAAGCGGACGCACAGGGGCTGACTGAAGAGGCCCAGCAGATGCTGCGCGGACAGGCCACACGCCTGCAGGGTAAAGGAACACAGCTTCAGCAAGAAGGCACCGAGGCACTGTCGCCGGTCCTCCAATACTTCAAGCAACTGCTCAGTGGCGATCCGGCTGCGATGATGCAAGCGACCGCCCCCGAGCGCGGCAAGGTGATCGATCAGTACGATGCCGCGCGCAATGCGATCGCCAGATTCGCGCCACGCGGCGGCGGGCAAGGGACGGCGATCGCGGGATCGTACGTGCAGCAGGCGCAGCAGCTCAGTGACATCACGTCGAAGGCGCGCGAAGGGGCCGCAGCAGGACTCGCTCAGCTCGGACCACAACTCCAGGCCCTCGGCCTCAGTGCTGATCAGGTCGCGAGTATGGATCTCAATACGTTGATTCAGTCCGTGCTCTCGAAGGAAGAGCTGGATCTTACTAGGCGTGGCCAGACGTTCGGCATGTGGGGCGACATTGGGACGGGTGTCGGAGAGCTGTTTGGACAGTATCTCGGGCGGGACAAGAGCGGTGGCGGTGGAGGTGGCGTGCCGAACTTCGTGGGCGGAGGATAGATACGATGGCGAGTGGAGCCGGCGCACTTGGCTTCGGTGGTGGATTTGCGAAGGGGCTTGCGGGCGCACTCCTGAGCAACCGTGAGCGATCCGATCAGAAAGCGCGCGAGGCCCAAGCATCAAAGATGCAGGAACTGCAGATGCTGTGGCCGCAAGTATGGAAGAGTGCGGAAGAGTCAGGGGACTATGCCCGCGCTGGAGAGTTCCTTGAACAGTACCTCCCTGGTACACTCAAGCAGTTCCAGAAGAAAGGGTTCTCATTTGAAGATATCGGACCACTGCTGTCGGCACCGGGGCTGCAGGCGCCAACCGCGGTAGGGGCGGGACAGACGCCGGCTGCGGCGGCCGTCACGCAGGGGGCGGGAGGCGCCCCCGATACGGGGGTCAGCGGTGAACCCGCCGTGCTGCCGAGTCGTGCTGCCGTCGCCCCAATGACGCCCGCAGCGCCTGCTGCACAACCCGATCCGCGACAGTCGTTTCTCGGTTTTCAAATGCTCACGCCCGAGCAGCGAGACGAACGCAGTGTCGGTGCGCGGCGATCCCTCGCACAGAAGATGGGATTGCCGCCAGAGGAGATTCCGTACTTCGCTCTGGGCACGACGAAAACTGCGGTGGCCGGATCGCAGATGGGGCTGCAGTCGGTCCCCGGTGAATTGCCTGATGGGTCTCCTGCCTTCGGCGTCTTTGATCGACGTAGTGGAAAATATCTCGACGCGGATACAGGACAGGCGCTGGAAGGCTTCCAGCCGCGGACGACTACCGCCTCTACGTCTCTCGGGCAGTACGCGGAACGCGCGGCTGGGGAACTGGGCTATCCCAATGCGGCGGCTGCGCGGCGCGCTGGTCCCGAGGCGATGGCGAAGGTGAATCAGCGCGCGATTGAGCTGCAAGCGGCAGGCACGGGAGCCTCGACGACCGCACGTGTGACGGCCGAACAAGCGGCTCGACTACTGACACCGGACGAGGCCGCGCAGCTTCAAACGACGTACGGCATTACTCGCGACGAGGCCAGCCAACTCGGGCGCGTCCCCCTGACGCCGCCGCAGATTCAGGCGGGCAGTGCCTCCTTTGCGTTTGATCGCGACGTGAAGCGTGCGCGAGAACTGTTTGAAAAGGTATGGCCCAAGGATGCCAACCCTGAACTGCGGCGTGGGCGGTTGATGATCTTGCAGCGTACGCAGAATCCCCAGTTCATTGAGCTGCTGGGCCTGTTGAATCGGATGCCGCAGCGGCTGGCTGTGATGGAACAGGGATCGCGGCCGAGCGACATTGACGTGAAACAGTTCCAGACGACGTTGCCGACGACAGCGGCGAGTGATTGGAGTCTGATCACGGTACCGTCGACGTACGAATCAGGGCTGCAACTACTCACGGCCGCTGAGAACATTGCGAAGACCGCTCGTGAGTCGATTGGGATCATTTCGATTGAGGAGCGGAGCCGCCGTCCGGGTGCTGGTGGCGCGCCTGGGGCGGCTGGCGCACAGAATAACGCGGCGCCGACTGCGACCAAAGACGCACAGGGCAACTGGATCATTCCGTAGGCCGGCATGCCTGATACCGTCCAGGATCTCATTCGTAAGGCGGCGACCGAGGCGGGCGTGCCCACGGCCCTCGCCCTCGCCGTGGCCGAACAGGAATCCAGCTTCAACCCAACGCTGATCAATCCCAAAAAGGTGAAGACGGCAGCCGGCGAGGAGCAGGCAGTCGGGACGTTCCAGCTTCTGCCGTCGACCGCCAAGGGCCTCGGTGTGGATCCGATGGACCCACGACAGAACATTGCTGGTGGCGTGAAGTACCTGCGCCAGTTGCTCGATCAACATCAGGGCGATCTGTCGAAGGTGCTGGGCGAGTACGGTGGCGTCGTGCGCGATACGAAGTACGTACCGAGTGTCCTCACCCGATTGGAGAAGTTCAAGATTGAGAAGGCACCTGTAGTTCCGGTTGCGGAACAGTCTAGGCCGAGTGATATTGGTGCCCTCGGGGCTCTACGTGGATCGACGGCCATCGGTCCTGCTCCACCGTGGTATGCCGAATATGATCCCACCACGACGCGTGGGCGGGTCGGCTTGGCGGGTACAACAGCTGGAATCCTCGCGGGGCTCGCCACACGGCACCCCGTTATAGCCGCAGCTGCGCGTACGAGCGTCACGACGGCCGCCGCGACGGCTGCACGGACTGGCGTGGCCCCGTGGTTGATTCGGACGCTCGGCCCGCCTGTGGCGGCAGCGGTCGCTGGAGGTGCTGAGGCGGGCGCAGAAGTAGGGCTGGGCACGGCCCCTCCCGGCACCTCTCCCGTCAGCGAGGGACTGTGGCAGGGCGGCTACGAGGCGTTTGGGCAGACCGTCTTCTGGCCCATCCGGCGGGCTGGCGGGGCGTTCCTGGGCACCCGTGTCGGGCGGCAGGCGGCAGAGGCGTTGACGCAGCGCGTGGAAGCCATGCGCGTGACAGGTCGGACAGCCGTGGCGGCGGTGCGTCAGCGCGTCCAGCAGGGGTTGGATGCCGCGAGAACAGTTGCGGAAGCGACGAAGGATGCGGCAGCGGTACAGGGACGGCAGATCGTTCGAGCGGTCAAGCAAGCGGGGCGGGCGGAGATGGGAGAGGTTCACCGTCTGGCTGGGCAGCAAGCTCGACAGGCACGAGAAACAGCGACCGCCCTGCTGGCGGATACCGAGCTGGCCAATGCCGATGCCGTCTCCCAGTTGACGCGGCAGTACGACAATCTGCTTGCACAGCCGCCAGATCCGCTTACTCCTGGGGCATTGACTCGTGAGGCCGTGCAGGGGCCAGCGAAGCGGGCACTTGACATGGCCGGACAGCGCGTCGCGGAGGCTGCTGCTGATGGGCCAGTGATCGCACTGACGCCGATCAAAGCCGCGCTCGACGACATGGCGAGCAAGGCACGTCCTGCCGCCCTGTTCCCGGCGAAGGAACAGCCAAAGGGGATCGGCTTCCTCACTGGGGTGGCACCGGGGCGAGTAGGGGCTGCAGCATCCACGCGCATGAGCCGCGAGGAATTTCAAAAGTTCATGGCGCAGCAGCTCGGTGTAGAAGAGACACATCCGCTATCGGGGATCCTCGGACAGATTCAACAAGCACCGGAGTCGTTGTCGTTTGCAGATGCCCACAAGCTCAAGATGCTGCTGGATGAAGCCGTCAACTGGGAGACGCCAGCGAAAAAGCATCTCCAGAAGATCACCAAGGGCCTGCGCACCGTTGTGCGTGATGCGCTATCGGTGCATGAACAGTACAACGTCGCGACTGCTGCCTATGAGGCGATGGTGCCGCTGTATCGCAAAGGCGTGGGCAAGTCGATTATTACGGCGGCGAGTACCCCAGGCGGGGCCGATAAGATTGCGCGATCCCTGAGCCCGAAGAATACGGCGGGGGCGCTCGCGCTGAAGGATCTGCTCGTCACACAGTCAGCCGCCGGGGGGGACGCCGCGACCGGCCAGCAGGCATGGGACGCGGTGCGATCCGCCTTCACCTACAACCACGTGATCAAAGGCGGCTTGGACGGACTGTCGGATCGCGTGCATCAGCTCGTTGAGCAGTCGCCTGCGTTCGCCAAAGCCGTATTCGATGATCTGCCTGCGCAGAAGATCCTGACGAATCTCGATCAGCTTGGGCAGCAGCAGGTGGCGTTGATTGATCGTGCCGCCGCAGCAATGACTGCAGCCAAAGTTACAGGCCAGCAGTTGACCGAGGCTGCGCGCACCGTCACACGCGAGGAAGTCACGGCGGCGCGGGCACGCGGAGCGACGGCTGTGGACATCGCACAAGAGGCCAAGGCGCGTCTCACGTCAACCACGCGGGATCTCGTCCGCGAGCACATGACGGCGCTGCGCCGCGCAAGTGATACCGAGATCACCGAGGCGGCAGCGGGCGCGAAAGGGGCGGTACTCGGCGCGCAACAGACACGGCGTGCATTCCAGAAGTCTACTGTTGGTCAAGCCCGCACCGCCGCCATGCAATTCGCTGATGCCTTCCGCGCGTTTGGCCTTGGCCCGACATCGATCTGGGGACTGCTGAGCTTTTTGCGGTTGACCTTGAGCACCGAAGCCCCTGACATCATTCGGTGGGCGGCCTATTCTGATCAGACGACGCAGCGGCTCGTCCGGCTGTTTGAAGGGACGTTGCCAGAGAGGGCGGTGGTGGTACTTGTGCGCAGTGCGGCAGCGGTGGCCAATCCACGCACGGACGTGTCGCAGCTCGTGCCTCCTGGTGGATCAGCAGCTCCCGAACCGCAGGAGGCGGTACGCTAATGGAAAGCTGGCAAGTCGTCACGATGTTCGGTGCCAACCTGATTGTGATTGTCGCTGGGATTGGGCGTGGCCTGCACCTACTCGGTCGTGGGTTGTCGGTGTTGATTTCCGTTCGTGATGAAATCCAAGATCTGAAGCGGCATGTCGGAGTCAAGGATCCGCCAGACGGCCTCCTCGGGGACATGGCCGGCGTCAAATACGAACTGGGACAACATCGCGACACCTTGATCGAAGTCACATCAGAGCTGGGCTTGCGCCGTCCAGGAGGGCAATCCTGATCACGTGGGCACAGATCCGCCACTTTCGTCCGGGAGAATTTGACTCGCCAGATTTACCGGGTTCCGGTGAGCTGTACATGAATCTGGCCTTCGTGGCGAAACTGGATGCGGTGCGGGCGGCCTGCAGCTTCCCCTTTTTTATCAGCAGCGGCTATCGCACGGCCGCGCACAATGCCCGCGTCGGCGGCGTGGACAGCTCCGCGCACACGAGTGGTCATGCCGCCGATATCCGCGCCACAGCCAGCGCCACCAAGTACGCGATTGTCGCAGCGGCGATGGCGATGGGCTTTGCACGGATTGGGGTGGGCGCAACCTTCGTGCATCTCGACGATGCGCCGACACTGCCGATGCCCGTGTTGTGGACTTATTAAGGAGTACTGCATGAAACGTGAACCTGTTCTCCTCGCAGCCCTCGTGCGTGCCGCTGCTGTACTGGCCGCCGCATTCGGCTTTGATCTGACCGTGGAACAGATTGCCGGAGTGATCGTAGTCGTGGAGCTGATCGCGGGCGTCGTGGTGCGAGCCAAGGTTACGCCGGTCGCTGCACCGCGCCTGCCTTAGATCTCGACGATCTCGACTTCGATCCCGCGACGCCCTCGCGGGTGATCGATCGGCATCAGCCGCACGTGGCTGCCTATCTGGAGATCCCCGAAGTCGTGCTGGCCCATCGTCTCCACTGCGTTGTGAAAAATGAAGTACTCCACGCCGTGAGCGTCGAGCGCCTTTGCATAGCCTCTGTCGAAGCGTAGCAGCGAGACGGTCGCGGTGATCTTGTGGTCGCGTGGATGCGGGAAGTCAGCTAGGGCCATTCGATGATCTCCTCGGCATAGGGTTTCCGCTCGAACAGGAAGACGAACCGCACGCGGTGGTTGGTCGAGCGCGCGATCCCGATCTCGCCCCACAGGTGCCATTCGGCGGCGCGGTACATCGGCTTGACCGTATCGAGCCACGCGAGTTGGCCGCCGGGCTGCACGGTGTACGCCAGCTCGCGCATGACCTTCCGGCGGTCGGGCATTGGTGTGTCGTAATTGACCGCATCCTCCTCCGAGTACGGCGGATCAGCGGCGACGAACTCCTGACTGGCCATCGGCAGATGCCGCGAGAGCTGCTGTACGTCAGCTAGGAGATCCGGCTGCCGGGCCGGGTTCACGTCGATTCGACGATAGGACTCCTCGGGCGGCAGCGAGCCGGCGAACACATGCCACCACAACGCGCGCGGATAATCCGGGAACACGGCCGCGAGGCGATCGAGATAGCTGGGTGGGTACGCGCCGTACAACGCGGTGGGCGACGTGCTGCGATAATTCGCGCCGATCTCCCAGATGCCGTACAGCCAGCGTCCCCAGGTGACGAGCGGCGGGTACATGGGATACGCCGCGTTGTAGCTGGCGGCGCGCTGCTCGACGGTCAGGGCCATTCGATGATCTCCACGTCGTCGTCTGGATCCTGGATATCCGTGATGATCTTCCGCGTGGCCGGTGTCGGGCTGTCCGGCACGAGTGGATTGACACTGATCGTCCTAACGGTGTTGTCGCCCTGGAGTTGATGGACACCTGCACGGTCGATGAAGATCGGTCCGTCCGATGAAGGCTCATAAGCCGGGAAGTCTGGCCCTTTGGGCAATTCATTCCCCCATGCCTCCCAGCCCTCGCGCCGCTCGCGCGCGAACAGTTCGAGATACGGTCCTGGAAACAGATTTTCCAGTAGTGCGTAGGTGGCGTCTGGCTTCCGCGAGTGCTTCGACTTTGGCGCGACGATGAACGCGGCTTCCTCGGCGATTAGCAGCCCGTTGATCGATCGGGATTTTACAAGCTGCGTGTACTTGCCCCGCGTGGCGAGGATCAGGTACTCGACGCAGCCGCGGGTGAGATGGCCCATGCCGGGTTGAATCACTAATCGCGCGCGTGCAACGAGATCACCGTCGCTGTCTAACACCTTGTCGGCGACCAGCCTCCCCTTGAACCACGGGATGATCTGCCGGGGCGTAAATCCCCAGGCGTTGCACGCGCGCATGTGAATGCCTTCGATCAGGAACGGGGCGGTGATCCACAGGCCCAGCAGCGCAATGTCGGCGATCGGGTAGCCGGCGAGCTTGCCGGGTGTGACGATGTTGCGGGACGCGCGGCCGTCCCCGACGACGGTGATCTTCTGTGTCGTGTAGAGATCACAGATCGCCTGCACCGACATGGTGGTGTACTGACTGCTGCTCGACCGCGCGACGCCATCCGCCATCTTCAGCTTTTGGTCGTACTCCCATCCGGGGTCAGCCAAAATGCACTGATAGCCGTTCATACCTCCTCCGAGGCAATGCGGTTCGGGAACGCGACCGGCGGCGCCTCATTCCGGTAGCCGCGCTCGAACCACGAGTTAGCGATCAGGCCACAGCGTACTTCCTCCACAAACTGTTGCAGCGGCCAGCTTCGGCCCATGATGTGCGCCTGGGAGGGATCGACATCGACGTACGACGGCATGCTGTGCTGCTGCGCCCAGTCGTGCTCGGCCCGCGCACCTGTTGACTTCTCCCAAGTGTGCGTCAAGATGATCGCGTCACAGCGCGCGAGCAACTGCAGCGTGCCGTCCAGCCAGAACTGATAGGTCAGCAGCTTGTCGAAGTCAGCCGTCATCGTGTGGGGGATCACGGGGTACGCGCCAGCCTCGGCGACGCGCAGCCCGAGATCGCGTGCGGCTTCGACGTTGCGACGTACGCTGATTGGCGTATCGCTCCGAAGCGGCCCCGCGATGTAGATCAACGGCACCTTATTAGTCAGTGCAGACACGGTTCAGCCTCCTCGTTGACGAGAAAACGGACTTGTAGGCCGTGTATCGTCCACAGCACAGTATTCTGGAACCCTCCGAGATCAGCGGTGATGCGATGGTCGATCGGAATGCGTTCAATGAGCCGTGCGAGTGCCGCTCGCGTCATTGGTACATTGATCGGCTCTGTCTTATTAGTTTCCTTTATGTGACGTGCCGTGCCAGCATCTGCCATTCTTCCTCCTCAGATTCTTCGCGCGGGAGCACCGGATCATCTGGGCCTGCGCTGATGACGTATTCCGGTAATTTGAGATCGTCCATGCCGCTCAGGTTGAGTGGTACATCATGTCCAGTTTGCAGTTTGATTTTGATCTGATCATCCTCTGTGACGCTCGGCGCCCAGTTCCTGCCGCACTTCGCCGACACCCCAATCGGCAGGTACTCGCCCCAGCCCCACTCGACTGGGATTGGCAGGTACTGGGACGGCCGCTGCATCACCTGCGCCACGATCTCGACCACGCGATCCCAGCACGCATTCGGTATATGGAGCAGCAGCGAGTCGTGGATCGGCGACAGGAGCGGCGTCCGCCCAAAGTAGCAATCGCCGATGTAGTACGGGCTCCAGGGGAGGAAGAGATCCAGTTCGGCTTCCTTCAGTCTGCCGGCTGCGATACTTTGTGGATAGAACGCGACCACTCGATTTCCATCGCCGCCGAAGTCGACCTTGAACCACCGCCCGTGCATCTGTACGATGCGGTGTGCGCGCTGCGGATCCTTCAGCCACTTGCGCGCGGTGAACTCATTGACCGGTTTGTAATTGAGGACATCCCAGAACCAATGCTGGTACCCGTAGGGGTGATCCCACATGGTCGCTGGCACACCAGGGAGGGTGGGACCGCCCAGTCTCCCAGCTTCGCGCGCCTGCTTCCGCAGGGCCTGATGCCACTTCGGGAGATCCGGCGCGAGGCCGTAGTAGTACTGCTCGAACTCCTGCGCGATCTTGAGCGTCGGGAAGAACTCCGGGAACTTCTCGACTTGGCCGTAGGCGGTCATCCCGAAGTTTTTGGCGTGGACCGTGCGCTTGGCACGGTCGTACTCGGTGGGGTAGCCATTTTTGATTGCGTCCAGGTTCGCCTTGACCGTGGCATCGTCATCGTGCAGGTTGACGGGTTTGCCGACTTTGAGGGATGTGACGGCCGCGTGCATGCCGAGGCGCGCGAGGCGGATGTACTGCGCCGCGCGCGTGCTGTCGAAGCCGTTGATCCAGAGCTGACGGCCGGTCAGGACCGCTTCGATCCCGGAAAAATCAAATTCCGTAAGGCGACAGGATACGTCTGCCGTGTATGTCATCGAATACTTTTCCAGCGATACACCCAGAATGTCGAGTGGTTCCGCCACACGGATCGTTGCGTCGTCCAGTTCTCAGCACGCATCTTGGACTTCTGCCGCACCATGCAGAAGTCGTACGGCTCTCCGAGGGCTTCATGCACCCACGCCGACATCCAGACGGGACGGTGTGAATGAATGTAGTCCTGTACCTTGACGATGACGCCTATACGAGAGACACGGCGGCACTCCAATAGGCCCGCAATCACTGACTGTTTGAGTACGAACATCCCACCATCTACTTTTGTAAAGCGTACGCCGATCTTCCCTGGGACGGTCTGTGGCTGGAATGGCGGATCGAACACCGTGAGATCGAACACCGCGTCGCCAAATGGCAGATGGTGATAGTTGAGTACTACGTCGAGTGTACGTTCGTGGAGGTAGTCGCCGCCAACGGTGGGCAAGTCTGCCTCGTTCGGATAGAAGCCCCCACCACCGAATGTCGGATCCAGCCAGTACTTTGCATCGGGGAAGTGCAGCGCCTTTAGGCGACGAATTACAACGGCTTGTGGCAGATCGGTACAGGTAAATAGGGGGTCGACTTCGAGGATCCGGCAGGACGTATCGGCGGTGATCATCGCGCAATATCTTTCGCAAACAGCCGGGACATCGCGGCGGCCATATCGCGCTGAACCATTTCCAAGATTCGTTGCCGCTCGACTTCGCTTTCAACCGATTCGATCCAATAGACAGGCCCGACACGGAGCCATTCGAGTGGTACGTCCTGATCGCGTGTCACGAGCGTGGCGATCCGATCAATGTCGTGCGCGAAGGTGTCGCCCCGCGCCCAGATCGCTGCACGCTGCAGTCGGTACCATGTACGGACCGTCACTTCGTCACCACGCAGAATCGGTCGTCGAGCCACGCTGCACAGAGATCACGCACCTGCGTGTCCCAATCCAACCCGCCATTACCACATCCCGGTCGCGGCAGGACTACGCGCGTCCACCGTAGCTTCTCTGTGAGTGCTACTAATTCTGCACAGCTATCAATGATCAGATGGGGATCCGCTGACTGCATCCATTCATGTTTCACAGGAAACACGACTAAGGCCGGCGCCTCATCTAGCAGCACGCCAACATGATTGCCGTGCTCGCGCAGGAAGCGTCCGAGCTTCCGCTGCAGTCGGGGGTAGCGGTACGTCGCTTCGAGCGCGCAGCCACGGCCCATGACACCGAGGCCCCGACCGGTGATGGTGCCGTTGGTCGTGATCACTACCGCGTCTGCAGTGGCCCCCGCATCCCAGAGATCCATGCGCTGTTCAATCATAGTTTGTCACCGTTTTCAACTGCTTCACCCGCGAGGCGTGCCGCAGCTTCCGCATCGCCTTCGCCTCGATCTGGCGTATTCGTTCGATGGTGACGGCGAAGTGCTGGCCGATCTCTCGGAAGGTTCGCTCGCCGTTGCCATCAAGGCCGTATCGTTGTGTAAGTACGCCGGCTTCTCGCGTCGTCAGTGTCGACAGCACGCGTTGAATCACCGCTGCGCGCTCGTGTTGCTCAACAAGCGCCTCCGGCCCGGCCGTAAGGGACAGTTGCTGCCGCGCCGCCATGAGCGGCAGGAATGTCGCCGCCTCCAGTTCAATTGCCGTCTTCGTGTTGATCACGTTTTCGTACAGCAGTGGCGGGAACAGTTCGTCGGCGGGTAGCGCAGTGATCGTACAGAGCTGGAGGGCCGATGGGCGCAGGACGACTTGCGGATGTTTCGCCCGAGACACGCGCAGTCTGTACGGACTGACGGTGAGATTGAGGAACGCCCCTACTAGTCCATTGTCCAGTCCATGTACGCGACAGAAGTTCGCGACGGACGAGTACTGATCAAAAATCACATGCCATAACACATTGTTTCGGGCGCGTAGTTCGATGCGGAGATCCTTCACGCGGTCCCCCACTTCGCCTGCCAGCCGGCGAACTCCGCAGGCGTGATCACCGCCGGCACGGTGTCACGAGACTCTACACAACGCCGAAAACCACTTGCAAGTCCATCCGGCCCGGCTTTGTCGGCAACGACATTCTGAAAATTGGGTGCTGCGCAGGCATCCCGCAACGTGCTCGGCTTCGGCGTGATCTCTGGATGAACACGGTCGTCAGTATCAAGTCTAGCCAGCGTGCCCACCGCGTAGGTGCTGTCAACCTTCTGCACCGCCTTCCAATCCATTTCGAGCTGGAAGAATGGATCGTCGGCATGTTC
>Ga0184633_10000080_pt1 | contig 26265 bp, 20 predicted proteins | sample PLM31_170_b1_FD_133156 | JGI IMG/M metagenome (GOLD analysis project Ga0184633, IMG submission 133156) | Groundwater sediment microbial communities from an aquifer in East River, Colorado, USA - PLM3-1_170_b1 | ecosystem: Environmental > Terrestrial > Soil > Riparian zone | place: USA: East...
ACGTCGCCGACGCGGACCTCATCGACCCGGATCTCGAGCTCTTCACCCTGGCGGACGACATGCGCCGTCTGCCGTCGAAGCCTCATCAGCTTGCGGATGGCCGCGCTCGGCCGGCCGCGGGCACGTACCTCGAGGCACGTGCCCGCGGCCGGACGAGCGAGGCCATCCGCAAGCTGATGAGGCTTCGACCGCAGACGGCGCATGTCGTCCGCCAGGGTGAAGAGCTCGAGATCCCGGTCGATGAGGTCCGCGTCGGCGACGTCTTTATCGTCCGACCCGGGGAGAAGATCCCGGTCGATGGACGCGTCCTGGAAGGCGCCTCCAGTGTGGATGAATCGATGCTTACCGGTGAGTCGATGCCGGTCGACAAGGCGCCGGGCGCGGACGTGATCGGCGCGACCCTCAACCGGCTGGGCCGTTTGAAGGCCGAGGCGCAGCGAGTGGGAAACGACACGACGCTGGCCCAGATCATCCGACTGGTCGAGGAGGCGCAGGCGACCAAGGCCCCCATTCAGCGGCTCGCCGACCGGGTGTCGGCGGTCTTCGTCCCAATTGTGCTGCTCGTGGCCGCGGCGACATTCCTTGGCTGGTATCTGCTGGCGCCTACGCCCAATCCTGGCAACACGGTCTTCTCGCAAGCGTTGATCCATGCCGTTGCCGTGCTGGTCATCGCCTGCCCGTGCGCTATGGGGTTGGCCACGCCGACGGCGGTCATGGTCGGCACCGGGCGTGGCGCGGAGATGGGCATCCTCTTCAAGTCAGGCGAGGCACTCGAGACGGCAGGGCGGACGACTGCGGTCATCCTCGACAAGACCGGCACGATCACTCGTGGTCAACCCTCGGTGACGGATGTCGTCCTACGCGAGGCGGGGAATGAGTCGGCCTTTCTGCGCCTTGTCGCCGGCGCCGAACGCGGATCGGAGCACCCTCTGGCGGAAGCCGTCGTGGCCTTGGCGCGAGAACGGAAGCTGCAGGTTCCCGAGCCGCTGTCCCTGACCGCTATCCCGGGCGAGGGGGTCGAAGCCCTGGTCGAGGGCCGGAAGATTCTGATTGGCACGACGGACTTCCTTGCGCATCGCGGCGTGAGTCTCGATGGGCTGGCCGACAAGGTCCAGGCCCTTCAGCGGCAGGCGAAGACGGCCGTGGTCGTCGCGATCGATGGACGGGCCGAGGGGGCGCTGGGTATCGCCGATGCCGTCAAGGAAGGCTCCGTCGAAGCGATCAGCCAGCTGCGCTCGATGGGCTTGCGGGTGATCATGATCAGCGGAGACAACCAGGCGACGGCGGGCGCCATCGGCGCGGAAGTCGGACTCGCGGGGACGGAGGTCCGGGGAGGGGTGCTCCCCGGGGGCAAATCAGCCGAGGTGGCGGCCCTCCAATCGAGCGGCGAACGCGTCGCCATGGCCGGCGATGGAATCAACGATGCGCCGGCGCTGGCGCAGGCGGACGTCGGAATGGCGATCGGTACGGGCGCGGATGTGGCCGTGTCGACCGCACCGGTCACCCTGATCAGCGGCGACCTGCGTGGGGTGCCGCGCGCGATCGGGTTGTCGCGGCGCACGCTGCACACGATCCGGCAGAATCTCTTCTGGGCGCTGTTCTACAACATCGTCCTCATTCCGGCGGCGGCCTTCGGTCTATTGACCCCTGTGTTGGCCGCTGCGGCGATGGCCTTCAGCTCGGTCTTCGTTGTGACCAACAGCCTGCGGCTGCGAAACGTTCGCCTGGTCTGAGTCCGATCCGTAGAAACTACTGAGTTCAGATAGAAGTGATACGCCATCAACTCCCGGTGGCGCTACTGCGGGGCCTCCGGGTCTGTTCGCACCCCCTTCCCTTTCCCCTCCCGCTGCTTTGGGTAAGCCCGGATATTGTGAGGGAGTCGGCAGGGGGCGGGGAAGAGATTTAGACGGGCTGGGGGCCAAAGGCCCCAGCCCGTCTAAGACTCCAGTCCACCTCTCCGCAAAGGGTATGGGAATCAGGGTCCGGCTCTCCGCGGAGAGGGGGTAGGGGGTGAGGCACGAAGCCTGTGGCCTGCTTGGCGGAGCCGCCGGTCTGACCATCAATTCATAGCGATGCAAAGGACGAGAGGCTGTCTCATACGTCCTGAGCTCATACAAGGGCTTGCCGCAAGGGTATGAGACTGTTATCCTGAAGTCTCTGAGATATAGACGACATGAGCAGGCTGCGACCAGAGCTTTCACGACGGGATTTCCTCAAACTGAGCGGGGCGACCCTCGGGGCCTCCATGCTGCCACGCATCTCAGTGGTCGGCGGCGATCCGTCCCCGGCCGAGCGGCTGTGCCGCGTCACCGAGCTCCAGACGAGCATCCGGTCGCGGCCTAATCCCGAGTCCTCCGAAGTGGCACGGGCCCTCCTGGATGACGTCCTGGTCGTCGAGCGAGAGGTCGTCGGCCGAGGCGTGTTCCCGCACAACCACGTATGGTTCGAAACTCCCCAGGGGTTCGTCTGGTCTTCCGACGCGCAGCCCGTGCGGAACGCGCCCAACCCGCTGGAATCGCGGATCGCAGCCGAAGGAATCTGGACGGAGGTCACCGTCCCGTTCGTTGACGGGCGCAGGTTGCCCGATCCTGCCGCCCTGGTCCGCTACCGGCTGTACTACTCGATGGTGCTCAGTGTCAACGAGGTTGTCGTTGGTTCCGATGGAGCAGCGTGGTATCGGGTGGAGGACGAGAACGCCGTCCTGATGTACGCCCCGGGCGAAGCTTTCCGGCGAATCACGCCCGATGAGGTGACTCCGCTGGGTCAGTCGGAGGCGCCCAAGGTCATCCGCGTCAACCTCGATCGACAGGATCTCTCAGCGTGGGAAGACGGCGTCGAGGTCTACTACTGCCGGATCGCTTCGGGCTACTACTTCAACAAGGAAGGGGAGCGGATCTGGAATACGCCGATCGGCCAGAACTGGACGTGGCGGAAGATGGTCTCGCGTCACATGTCGGGCGGCGACCTTGTTTCCGGCTACGATCTGCCCGGAGTCGGCTGGGCGATTCTGTTCAGTGGCTCCGGCGCCGCCGTCCATTCAACCTACTGGCACAACGACTTCGGCACTCCCCGCTCACGTGGTTGCATCAACGTGCTGCCGCAGGACGCCAAGTGGCTGTTCCGCTGGTCGAATCCTCCTGTTGCTTACAAGCCGGGCGACGTAACTTCCCTTTTTCCAAATCCGGGAACGCCGGTCGCGATACAGGAGTTCTAGCCGGATGACAATTCAGGACGTGACGATCCCGTTGGCGTTTCTGGCCGGCTTGGCGTCCTTTCTCTCTCCCTGCGTGTTGGCTCTGGTCCCAGCGTATATCGGCTACTTGAGCGGGCGCTCGGTGACAGCCGAAGGAGTCGTCGTCGAGAACCGCTGGGAAACCTTCGGCCACGGCCTGGCTTTCGTAGCCGGGTTCAGCCTTGTCTTCATCTCCCTGGGCGCGGCGGCATCATTGATCGGGGCGGTGCTCTATGACCTGCGCATTTGGCTGGCCCGTATCGGCGGCGTGATCGTGGTCATCTTCGGGCTTCACACGATGGGCGTCATCAACATTCCTTTTCTGGGCTACGACACCCGCCGCCAGATGAAACCAACGTCCGGCCTGGATTATGGCTCCTCGGCGATGATGGGCGTCTTCTTCTCCGCCGGCTGGGCGCCGTGCGTCGGACCCGTGCTCGGCCTCGTGCTGACTCTGGCGCTTAGCACTGGCAACCTCAACCAGGGCGTGATCCTCCTGACGGCTTATTCGGCCGGGCTGGCGATTCCCTTCCTGCTCGCCGCCCTGGGTGTCGGCCGGGCAGCCGAACTCATGCGCCGGCACAGCCGAACCGTATCTGTCGTCTCGCGCGTGACGGGCGTGGTGATGGTCATCGTCGGCGTGCTGCTCCTCACCGGAACTCTACAAACCCTAGCGCGCTTCGGATCCTTCGTGCCCCTGGGGCTGTAGGTGGAACTACGCTCGGGTGCGCGGTCTCGGCGCGTGACCTGGCTCGCCGCCGGTGGTGGGATGCTCTTGGGCGTGGCGATTGGCCTCGTCGTCTTCGCTCCTCCCGCCTCGGCTCCGACCCCGGCCGCTGCCGCCACGAACGCTCTGGTGGCGGCACCGGTTGTCGCCGCGCCGGCGCCGGACTTTGAGCTGGAGACGGTCGATGGCGAGTCCATCCGCCTGAGCGATCTTCGGGGCAAGGTCGTGGCGGTCAACTTCTGGGCGACTTGGTGCTCGCCCTGTCGGTTGGAAATGCCGGATCTCCAGGCTAGAGCGGATGCCTACGGCGACCGCCTGGCCGTGCTCGGAGTGAATTTCGACGAAACCCCGGCCGAAGTGAAGGCCTTTCGAGACGAGGTCGGTGTGCGCTTCCCGCTGCTGCTGGATCCAGGCGCCGCCGTGCAACACCTCTACCGCGTGGTCGGTTACCCGACGACCTACTTCATCGACCCGGAGGGCATCATTCGTTTCCAGCACCTGGGATTGATGTCCGCCGAGCAGATGGACGACTACCTCGAGCAACTGGGTTTGGCTTCATGATTCGGGTCACGTTGTTCACCAAGAAGGATTGCAGCTTGTGCGACCAGGCCAAGGCGGATCTCGCCGAGCTGCAAGCGATGGTCCCTCACCGCTTGGTCGAGGTGGACGTCGAAACCGACAGACTGCTGATGGAGCGGCACGGCGAGAAAGTTCCCGTGGTCGAGGTCGGCGCGTACACCCTGCGCGCCCCCTTCAGCCAGACCGACCTGAAGGTCGCCCTACTTGCGGCGCAGCAGGGTCGGCCGGCCGCTGCACCGCTCACCGGTTCCGCCCGGGAGCGAGCGATCAGTATGAATCGAATCGCCCACGGTTTCTCGCGGCATTGGTTGGCCGTCCTGAACACGATTGTCTTCCTGTACGTGGCGCTCCCCTTCTTGGCGCCGGTCCTGATGAAGGCCGGCGCAGAGAGGCCGGCGCGCTGGATCTATACAGCCTATTCTCCGGTCTGTCATCAGTTGGCCTTCCGATCCTGGTTCCTCTTCGGGGAACAGCCGGCGTATCCCCGGGCGCTGGCCGGCACCACTTTGGCCTCCTATGGAAACGCCACCGGCCTCTCCGAAGGGGATCTGCTGGCAGCTAGGCAGTTCATCGGCAATGGGCGCCTCGGGTACAAAGTCGCCTTCTGCGAGCGCGACGTGGCCATCTACGGCGGGATCTTGCTGGGGGGCCTTGCCTTTGCCCTGGTGCGCGGCCGGGTGAAGCCCCTTTCGATCTGGGTCTGGTTCTTCGTCGGCGTCCTTCCGATGGCGATCGATGGTGGATCGCAGTTGATCTCGGGGACCCCACTCCTTCCGGCGGGCCTTGGCCCGCGCGAGAGCACGCCATTGCTGAGAACCATGACCGGCCTGCTCTTCGGTGTGCTCAGTGTGTGGCTGGCCTATCCGTACCTTGAGCAGTCGATGTCGGAGACTCGGGCGGCGGCCGCCGTGAATCTGGCTAGAGCTGACGCCGGCCCGCCGACCCCTGCCGGACCCCCGGCGTGATAGACTCGCCTCATGCCCTTCCGCGACGTCGGGCCGCTGCGCATCTTCCAGTTTGAATCGCTGCAATCGAATGGGGTCGAACACGGAATCCTCACCCGTCACGGTGGGGTGAGCCCTGCGCCATGGGCCTCGCTCAATCTGGGCGCGGGTGTAGGCGACGACCCCGAACGCGTACGGATCAACCGCCGGCTGGCGGTGGAGGCTTTCGGACTTCGGCCGGATTCGGTCTACGATGTCTGGCAGATTCACTCGGCGACGGTTGTCGTGGCCGATGGGCCGCGGGCGGAGGGGCCGCCGATCCAGGCCGACGCCATCCTCACCGACCGGCCGGCCGTGACGCTCCTGATGCGATTCGCCGATTGCCTCCCGATCTTTCTCGTCGACCCGAAGCGCGAGGCCATCGGCCTTGTCCATGCCGGCTGGCTTGGGACCGTCCGCCAGGTGCTGCGGTCGGCTGTGCGCCGAATGGCCGAAAGCTTCGGCAGCCGGCCGGAGGACCTGCGTGCCGGCCTCGGCCCATCGATCGCCGGCCACCACTACCCGGTGGGCCCTGAAGTTGTCGCTGCGTTTCGTCAGGCATTCGGGGAGGGGGCTGAGGCGCATTTTTCCAAAGATAGCGACCGCATCCACCTCGACTTGTGGTCAGCAAACGTTCAATTGCTGCGCGAGGAAGGCGTGACGCAGGTCGAGATCTGCGGCCTGTGCAGCGCTTGCCTCACGCAAGACTGGTTCTCCCATCGCGGCGATCACGGGACGACCGGACGTTTTGGCGCGCTCCTCGCCCTGAGCGCGTAGGTGTTCGCGCGGACTTCCTATCCTTCTGTCCCCCTCCGCAAATCACTGCCTTGCCGCCCTTGGCGCCCTGTAGAGGGCGGGGATCACCAAGGGATCTGGGGCGCGATCGCGTTCCGTCGCGGCTTTCGGCCGCGGACTTGGGGAGCTTGACTTGAGTCGCACGATGATCGTGCAACCCCTTGAGCGTCCCCGGGGGGTGACGTGGGGATGATTATCCTCAGGGACCTGCCCATTCTGTTGGTGAATCTGCGAGGGCAGCCGGTGGTCTAGGATTCCTGTGATGACATCGCCGGCCACGGAAGCGATTTGCGCACAGCTTGAATCCGTCCTCCGCCGGATCGCCGAGGCAGCTCGGCGATCCGGTCGAGAACCGGATGCGGTCCGCCTGGTCACGGTGACCAAGGGCCACTCCGTCGAGACCATTCGTGCGGCCTACGGCTGCGGGCTCCGGGTGTTTGGGGAGAACCGCGTGGAGGAGGCGCTGGCGAAGATGGCCGCCCTGGCGGAGCTGAACGCCGTCGAGTGGCACCTGATCGGTCCGCTGCAGAGTCGGAAGCTGCAACTGGTGGGAACGGGGTTCACGATGATCCACGCCGTGGATCGATTGAAAATCGCGCGCCGTCTCGACGAGCATGCCTCGGAAGTCGGTCGGCCTCAGGCGATGCTGCTGGAGTGCAACGTATCCGGCGAAAGCTCGAAAGCCGGCTGGCGGCTCGATGTCGAGACGTCGTGGGAGAATGAGCTCGGCGAACTGCGTGAGATCTCACGCCTTCCCGGCCTCTCCGTGCGGGGCCTGATGACGATGGCGCCGTTGGGCGCCGACCCTGAGCTGCAGAGGGAGACCTTCCACCGATTGGCCCGGCTGCAGGCGTTCCTCGCCACCCGGTTGGGGTGCGCGTTGCCGGAGCTGTCGATGGGGATGTCGGATGATTTCGAGGCGGCGGTCGAGGCGGGGGCGACGCTGGTTCGAATCGGGCGGGCGATTCTGGGCGAGCGGATGTAAACTACACCCCATGGTGACGATCGTCCAGTGGCTCACAACGGCGCTCACTCTGTTGATTCTGGCGGACGTGCTGGTGAGCTTCCTCCTCGACCCCTTCCGTCCGGTACGAAGGAGTCTTGATTCGGCGGTTTATCCTTCGTTGGCCCCCATCCGGCGCTTCCTTCCCTGTGTCGGGATGTTAGACTTCAGCCCGTTCGTCATGTTGATTCTGGTACAGGTCTTCGGAGGTCTCCTTATCCGATTCTTCTCATCGGGCTGAGGCGGGGCGACCTGATCGGCGGACCTCGTCGGGTGTCACGCGAGGTGGAATGCGGAAGTTCAAACTGCATGACGGGAAGAGCGGGGCGGCGCTGACCGTCCGGGTGACGCCGCGTGCCCGGCGAACCGAGGTAGCCGAGCTCCTCGAGGACGGCACGCTGAGGATCCGCCTGACCGCGCCTCCGGTGGAGGGGAAGGCGAACGCCGCCCTGATCGAGTTCCTGGCCGAAGTCTTGCGCACCCGCAAGAGCCGGATCGAGATCGTCGCCGGAGAGAAGGGCCTGGACAAGATCATTTCCATCACCGACATGTCGGCCGTCGACGTGCAGCAGCGGTTACAGGAATGGATTGACGAGCACGAGGCGGATTGAAACTGGTTCACCGGTCTTGCCCGACCAGGCCAGGATCGCGAGGAGCCAAGGCCGCTCCCGGGGTGCCCACATAGGCATGTCATTCCCGCGAATCGCGCTTCGCCCTTTACGCCCTTCGGCGCACCGGAAGCGGTGCAGGGCGCCAAGGGCGCATCCCGAAGGGGAAGCGGGAATCCAGGTGAACACGAAGAAACTGGACCCCCGCCTTCGCGGGGGTGACAAGAATGGTGAGGGTACTTTCGCGAAAGTGTGGATATCGGCGAGGGCAAACAACGGAAGACTCCCCGTCGATTCTGAGCAGAGCCTGTTCATGATGTGCTTCGGGGCGAGGTGTGTTCACACCCGTAACTGATTCTGGTCGTGGCGGGGCGCGGCGGAAGACTCGCGGCCTGTAGACCACGACGGAAGCGACCTCGCGCCCAATGGCCTCCAGCTCCAGCTGGGCCTGCCTTCAAGTCCCCGGCAGGGCCAAAATGAAAATCGATGATGGGAATCTGTCAGGTCGAGGGGATGAGCAGCACGCCCGGCGCCGCCTGACGCCATAGCGACTCGAAGGCGGCGTCGCGCAAAAAAGGTTGGTCCGAACGAAGCGCTTTGTTCAGCTCGATCCGAAACTCGCTCGCATCGAGCCAGGCCAGCGTTTCCAGTGCGGCGATCTGCTCCTCGACCGTCCCGCTGCTCAGCGCTCGTCGCAACATCTCCATCGCCGCCCGCCCGGCGGCCATACCGGAGCCGACCCGGGCGGCAAAGGCCACCAGCCAGGGCAGCTCGCTAGGCTCGCGGACGGGCGTGGGGATCCGCCATGGCGGGTTTCGGCGTCGCTCGTTCGCTTCGGCCGCCGCGCCGCGCACCACCCACTGGTCGTCGTCGATCTGGACCTTCTCGAGGATTTTCGGCGCCCAGTCCTCCGGGACGCGCGACAAGCCAAACACCGCGGCGCGGCGGGTCAGCAGATTGTTGACCTCGGCCGCATCGCGCAGCATGCTGTATCCCTCGTCCGGGTGGCAGGCGAGAGCCTCGGCCGCCGCCAGACGAACCCCCTCTTCGGCTTCGAGCAGCGCCCGTCCGAGCGCTTCGAGCGCTGCTTCCGTGCCGATGCCGACCAGGCCGAGACAGGCTGCCTGTCGAACGAGCAGCTCGCGATCATTTGCCATGAGGTCGGTCAGCGTCGACACCGATTCCTCGTCGTGCAGTCCGCCCAGGCCGATGGCCGAGAGCAATCGGGTGCTGGCGGCGTCCATCGTCAGCAAGCGGCGAAAAAGGATAGCCGCGGTCGGCTCGGCCGCTTGGACGAGCGCATGGACGGCTCGCAAGCGTAGACCGTAAGGCCTCTGGTGGGTTTGCAGGATCTGGGCGAGAGCGCGCAGGACGTTCTGGCGCCAGGAGGCCTTACGCGGCGCGTACCGCAACAAGCGAGCTGCATCGAGCGCACCGGTCTCCAGGGCATCCCGCCCGCCTTCCAGCCAGCGTTGGACGATTGTGCCGACGTCGCTGAGCGCGGCGAAGAAGCCGACGGCGGCCTCGGCCGGCGGCCATCCCGCCTGGATCACGGCCTCGCTCGGACCGCTGGCGACCATCGCCCGGGCGCCCAAGTAGGCGCCCACCGCGGGCTGGCTGAACGTGTAATTCCCTCCCGTCCGTCGGCTCAGGATTCCGGCGTCGACCAGGTCGCCCGTCGGTGTGCCGCGCGGGATGGAGCGGTCGGGCAAGACCCCGCTCCTGCCCTCCAACCAGGCTAGGCCTGTTGCCTCAGCCGACTGGCGTTCCTCCTGGGACAAGATCCGGGCCAAATAGGCGTCGAGCGAGTCGACGATCGAGTCGCCCCGAACGTCCCCGGTGTGGGACGCCCATACACGCAGTGTAAGTTCAAGTGGGGAGGCGCCTCGCGCGGCGCCAATGATCCAGCCGGTGATCAGCGAAGGATCGATGTCGGCCAGGCCTCGCTTGTGTAGTTTCGGGGCGACGTCCCGCTGCCAGGCAGCCGACCATTTCGTCATGAAGACACGTTGTTCGTGGTCCGTCCAGGGGGAGAGGGCCGCCGGCGCCAACCGCCCTTGCCCTACGAGGCCGTCGTAGCCGCGCGCGGGTCCTGCGGCAACGATACGGACCTCCGGGAAGTCATCTTGCAGTGCCTCCAGCCAGGCCGCGACCTTGGAGATCTCGTCCAGGTTGAGCTCGTCGAGGCCGTCGAGCAACAACAAGGCTGTCTTTTGTCGGAACGAGGCCCGCAGGTATCCAGGCAACCTGGCGGCCATGCCGCCGGAAACGGTCTGCTGCGCGGCAGTGATGAGCGGATCCAACGGATCCTTGCCTGACCATCGCTCGGCATTCAAGTCGGCGGCGTGGACGAAGAACGGCGTGTGCCCAGCCAGTTCTCCGACCTCCGGAGAGCGGCGGGCCGCCAAGATCGTCAGGTAGGCCAGGGCGGCCGTCTTCCCGGATCCCGCTTCCCCGGTGAGCAGGAGATTCGGGCCGGTAGCGAGTGCGGTCGGGAGGGAGAGGGACGGCGTTTGGAAGATCCCAGCGAGGCTGACCCAATCGGGCAGATTCGGCAAGACGCCTAGCGTGTCCTCGGCCCTCGGATCGGTACGTGTCGGATCGGCCTGAAAAGAAGGCGTCAGGACGCGCGGTGGGACGGCGATCTCATCCAACACGAAAAGCGCCCGTGCCAGATGCACCCCCTGGGCGCGGGCCTCGATTTCTCGGCGGTATCGGTCGCGTGCGCCCACGGCGAGGACCACGGAGACCTGCCCGACCTTCTCCCGGCTCGAGGTCAGGGCCCATCTCGCCACAGGTATGGCGCGGTTAAAGGCCAGCAACACGACGAATCCGACCAGGATTCCCGCGACGAATTCAGGATAATCGAACTGGAACCCGAACAAGTCAGCCTACCCCGCGTACAGAATCCGGCCGCATTGCCGGCATCGAATCAGACCAGGACCGGTGCCGACCTCCTGCCGGGCGGAGGCGGCCAAGGTCAGGCCGCAGGCGCCGCACGTTCCGTCCAACATCTCGGCCACGGCCAATCCCCCGCCGTTCTTGCGGAGGTTTTGATAGAGCAGCATGTCGTCTTTGGTGATCCCGGCCGCGGCGGCTTCCCGCTCTTCGCTGCGTTGCCCAAGCCTGGAGGCGAGTTCGTCTCGCTCCTTCCCTAGGTTCTGGTCACGGCCTGCGGCGTTGGCCTCGGCCAACTCGAGTCTGATTCGGGCGTCGGCCACCATTTGCTCGGCCTGCTCCAGACGGACCATCTCGTCCAGCTGACGATCCTCCAGAGTCGAAAGATGCCGCCGCAGGGCCTCGCTCTCCGCCTGAAGTTCCTGCAGTTCCTTTGGGTTGTGGACGGCGCCCCCGTAGAGTTTCTTCTCCGTCTCCTCGATCTTGCGCCGTTGATCCCCTACGGCATCCTCCGCGGAGAGGGCGGCGGTGGAGGCAAGTTTCCTGGCCGCCTCAGCCTGAGACTCCGCCTGCTGGGCGCGCTCGAGATCCGCATGTTCGGCAAGCTCGGCCTCGACCCCGGCCATCCGAGCGCTGGCATGATCGATCGTCAAGTCGATTTGCTGCAGCCGATAGAGTGCGGAGGCGCGGCCCACGGACGGATTATAGATGCGATGGCGCGGGCCGGGCAAGCCGCCAAGTCGGGACCGGACCAATGGCCTAGGAGCCCTCCCGCTACAAGGGGCTCCTCCACTGCGCTCCGGGGTGCTCCCGGAGAGGCACCGGGACGATATGCGCGAAGGGCGGGGGTGGGGGTGAAACTTGCCTCCTGACCGCGGCCCTCACCCAGCCCCTCGCGAAGCACCACGGAGCGAAGCGGAGGGGCTACCCCGCAGAGGGAGGGGAATAAGCCCACCGCGTGGCGCAGCCTGTCCCGTCGCGTACAATTCGGGCATGCGCCATCGCCCCTGGTTTTGGCTGGCGGGCTCGGCTGTCGTCCTGCTCGCCGTGCTAACGCCCTATTTCCTTGCCGGCCGGGGGCAGCCTTCCGGGTTTGTCTTCTCCGGCTTCCTGATCAACCCGGTCGACGGGTTCAGCTACCTCGCCAAGATGCGGCAGGGGGCAGGGGGCGCCTGGCTGTTTCATCTGCCTTACGCCGCCGAGCCCGGATCAGGCGCGCTCCTGTTTCTCTTCTACCTCGCTCTCGGACACCTCCAGAGTCTCCTTCACCTCAGCGCCGGCGCGGCGTATCACTCTGCCCGGTTGTTGGGCGCGGCGGCGATGCTCGCCGCCGCGTACGTTTTCTTTCGCACGTTTCTGCCATCCACCGGCGTGCAGCGCTGGGCGTTCGCGCTGGCTGCATTCGGCTCAGGCGCGGGGTGGCTCGGCCTGATCTTCGGCCGATTGGCGATCGATCTTTGGGTGCCGGAGGCCATCCCCTTTCTCGCCGCATTCGCTAACGCCCATTTCCCTGTCGCCGCCGCCTCGTTGCTCGTCGGGATGACCGCCATTGCGGCGCCTACGGCGCGTCGAACGCGAAGGCTTGCGTGGGCGGGCTTAGCAGCTCTGGTGCTGGCGCTGGTGCAGCCTTTCGCCGTCTTGACCGTGGTAGGCGCCGCCGGCGCCTGGCTCGTCTGGAACCGAGCCAGACCCGCGCATGGATCATCGACAACTGGAAGTTGGACGGAGCACGCTCTGGCTTTGGCGGTTTTCGTCCTCGTCGCCGCGCCGTGGCTCCTCTACGGCCTGTGGGTGACCCGTACTCAACCGGTATTGGCGGCCTGGTCGGCACAGAACATCACTCCCACGCCCCCGGCGATCGACGTATGGCTTGGTTTCGGCCTTGTTCTGGCCCTGGCGCTCATTGGGTTGTGGACGAGCAAGGCTGAGGCCACCTCGGCCGGGCGGCTGCTGGTTACCTGGCTGGTTCTTGGTCTGCTGTTGGTCTTCGCGCCTGTTGCGCTTCAGCGGCGAATGCTCCTGGGAGTCTTCTTTCCCATGGCGGCGCTTGCCGGGCTAGCACTCGAGGCGCTAACGCGAAGCAGGCTCCCGGGCCGCCGCTGGGTGCCGTACCTTCTGTTCGCGCTCTGTCTGCCGTCGAACATCGTCGTCCTTGCCGCGACCCTCGGCGGGGCCCTGCGACAGGAGCCGGAGCTGGTTCTTACGGAGTCCGAATGGCGTTCCTACCTTTGGTCCGAGCACGGACTTCCGGCAGGAGCGCTCGTGCTCGCCGGTGAGGTCTCGGGGAATCGCCTGCCGGCTTTCGCCCCGGTGCGAGTGATCTACGGCCACCCGTTTGAGACTCCTGACGCCGAGGCCGAGCTTGATTGGGTGAATGCCATCTACCGCTCCGACATCCCGCCGCCAGAGGTCCTGCATCAATTACAGGATCGATCGATCGACTTCGTCTATCTCGGGCCGCGCGAACGAGCGATCGCGAATCCGACGTGGCTGGAGGGGTTGACTTCGGTCTACGCTGAAGCGGACGTCACGATCTACCGGATCGCCCCTCGATGAAGCGACTCCTGCAAGGCCGGACCCTTATCTTCCTGCTCGTTGCAGCAGCCGCTGCACTCTTCCTGCTACCGATGACCCTCGAGCCGACGGCGTTCCCGTTCCCGCCGGGCGCCGCTTACTCCGACGCGTTGATCGCGCACCTGACGAGCGCACGATTCCTCCACCGTTCGATCATGCAGTGGGGGGAAGTACCTCTCTGGAATCCGACCATCCTGAGCGGTATCCCATTCGCCGCCGACCCTCTTTCCGGCCTGTGGTATCCGCCCTTCTGGGCCCTCGCCGTTATCCCCGAAGCCATCGTGTTCAACCTGATCCTGTGGATACATCTTGTATTCGGAGGCTACGGTTTCTTCCGGCTTCTCCGAGCGGAAGGCCTCGGCGTGACGGCGGCGCTCACCGGTTCGCTGGCCTTGGCCGGCATGCCCAAACTTCTAGGTCACACAGGTCTCGGACATCTCAGCCTAGTGGCAGCGGTCTGCTGGTCGCCGTGGATCCTCCTGACCGTCGCATGGTCGATCACCGGCCTCGAGCACGACCGGTGGCTCCGTCGATTTGTCGTCCCGGGGAGTCTCCTGGGTGTAGTTTTCTTGGCCGATCCGCGCTGGTTCGTGCCGCTTTTCCTCGTCGCATTTGCGTACGGGGCCTGGCAGTGGGCGATCCGTCCGGCCCCCAAACGCGGGGCGGCCACGCGTTTGACGGCTGCGGGAGGGGCGGTGATCGTTGGAGCGGCGGCCGTCGCTGCAGGGTTGGCCCTCCCCATGGGCGAATTCGTACTCCTTACGACTCGCGCAGGGATAACTGCCTCCCCGTTCGACGCCTATGCCCTGCCTCCTCAGCGTCTCATCGGCCTGATCGTCGCCACGCGCGGTGCATGGGCTGAGTGGATGGTCTCGATGGGATCGGTGACGCTGGTGGCGGCGGCCGCCGGAGTGGGGGCCTCGTGGAGGCGCGCATCGTTTTGGCTCGGGGTCCTGCTCGCCGCGCTTGTCCTCGCCCTCGGAGACGCAACGCCCGTGGGGCGGTTCGTCTCGATGATTCCTGGCGTAGCCCTGATTCGGGTGCCGGCTCGCTGGCTGTTCTTTTCGGGCATCAGCCTTGCGGCCCTAGCCGCCTACGGGGTCGATGCCTTCGCGCAGGCTCATGACCCGCTGCGAATTCGCAGAGCCACCCGGGCCGTCGTCCTCGTGGGAGGGGTGATCCTGCTGACTTCCGTCCTTCTGGTCGTCATGGGGGCGGCCTCGGCATCTGCCACGGTCTCCGGCCTGTTTGCGCTTGGGGCATTGGTCGTCTTCTTTGGCGCTGGTCGGGAACGCCGCCCGGCGTGGGTGCTGCCTCTCGTGCCGGCGCTGATCGTCGCCGAGCTGGCGTGGATCGACGTCTCGCTCATTCAGCCCCGTCCGGCCGAGGCCGCCATGGCGACCGGCGGCGAAATCGCGGCCGCTTTAACCGACCTCCAACCGGGCTCCCGCGTTTTCTCCGCCTCGTATTCCGTTCCGCAAGAAGCCGCGGCCGAGGCCGGGCTCGAGCTGGCGGACGGAGTCCATCCGCTCCAGCTTGCCCCCTACGTCGAATACATGGCGGCGGCCACGGGCTTCGATCCCGGTGAATATAGCGTGACGCTTCCGCCGTTTCCGTCTGGCGATCCGACCACGGATTGGGGCCCTGCGCTCGACGCCCGCGCCCTCGGTTTCCTGGCGGTGAGCCGAGTCGTTTCTGCGTTCCCCGTCGAGGCGGAAGGACTCGAGCTCAAAGACCACTTCGACGACGCGTTCGTCTATGAGAACCTGGCCGCCCGCCCGCGGGCGTGGGTCGAATCGAACGCCGAAAATGCAGCGTCGCCGTGGAGGGCTGCCGATTCGATCGAGTGGACGCCGAACCACGTTGGAGTCATAGCGCAGGGCCCGGGTACGCTTGTGCTCAGTGATCCAATGTACCCAGGATGGCGCGCCAAAGTCGACGGCCGTGAAGTGCCGATCTCGCTATCCCGCGGCCTCTTGCGGTCGATCGAACTGTCGCCCGGAGCCCACGAGGTGGTCTTCACCTTCTTCCCGCGCACCCTTTATGCGGGACTGGGCGTCAGCCTGCTGGCGGCGGTGGTTGCGATCGGCTTGTGGAGGCGGGCTTGAGCCGCGAGGAGCGCCGCTGGTGTCTGGCGTTGTCGGTCGTCCTGATGATTCTGACTTCGCTTCCTTATCTGGCCGGCTTCGCCTCGGCCGGAAAGAATTGGACGTTCACGGGTTTCGTCTTCGGAGTTGGGGACGGAAACTCCTACATCGCCAAGATGCTTCAGGGGGCCGACGGAGCCTGGTTGTTTCGAACGCCATACTCGGCCCAGCCCGGCGTCGGCATCGTCGCCTTCTTGCCTTATCTGTTGCTTGGCAAACTCGCGGCCGGCGTCGAGATCCACCTACAGCTCGTCCTGCTTTACCACACTGCACGGTTGGTGATGATCCCGATCGCGATTCTTGCGACCTACCGATTCTCGGCGATCTTCTTTGCGGTAAGAGTCTGGCGGCAATGGGCAACGATCCTGGCCGCCGTCGGCGGCGGCCTTGGGTGGCTTCTCGTGGTGAGCGGTCAGACGGCACTGTTCGGCAGCCTGCCTCTCGACCTCTATTCACCGGAGACCTTCGGCTTTCTTTCGTACTATGGGTTACCTCATCTGCTTCTGGCCAGGTCGCTCCTCCTGCTGGCGTTGGCGTCGTATCTCCAGCCATCCGGAGGATGGCGGAACGGCGTCGTCGCGGGTCTTCTCCTGCTCGGTCTGGGGCTCGTCCAGCCCCTGACGGTCATTTCGGCGTATGCGGGTATCGGAGCCCATCTCGCCGCGCTCCTCCTGGCCCGATGGCTGGGCGGCCACCAGCAGACGTTGGGACTTTGGCTGCGATCCGCGGTGGCCGCGGTTGGGATTTCGATCCCGGTGGTCGCCTACTACGCGGCGGCGACCCGTTTCGATCCGGCGGTGCGGCAATGGGCGGCACAGAATATCCTTCCCTCTCCGCATCCGTTTCACTATCTGATGGCGTACGCGCTCGTTCTCCTGCCCGCTTTTCTCGGGGCCCGCGATCTCGTCCGGCGTGAAGGTGCGTTGGGGCTGTTTCTGCCGGCATGGTTCGCCGCGCTCATCCTGCTGGCGTACGCGCCGGTCACGGTGCAGCGTCGTCTGGCGGATGGGGCGTGGGTCGCGCTGGCCATCCTTGCCGCCCGAGGCATTTCGACGATACGCTGGTCGGATCGTTGGAGGCGCGTCACCGCAGCGATCCTCTTGACGGCGGCTCTGCCAACGACGGTGATTCTGATCGGTGGTGGATGGTGGGCGGTGGCGCGGCCTTCGGTCCCGCTGTACCGTCCGGCGGCCGAAGTTCGCGCCATGAACTGGCTGGCTGACCACGCCCAGCCGGACCAGGTCGTCCTGGCCTCTTTCGATACAGGAAACGTTCTGCCGGCGTGGGCTCCGATTCGGTCGGTCATCGGCCACGGGCCGGAGACCGCCGGCTTGGCCGAGCTCCGCCCAAAGGTCGAGGCTTTCTTCGGCAATGCGATGGCCGAAAGCGAACGCCGCGGCCTCCTGGAAGAGCAGGCAGTGGACTTTGTCTTGGTTGGCCCCGAGGAACGAAAGCTTGGTCCGTGGCAGGCGATCCCGCGTGGGCTGCACCTAGTCTATGAGGAGTCCGGTTACGCCGTGTATTCGGTAGGTGAGCCGTGACGGAGGACAGAATCGACCGCAGGCGGCTCGCAGGGGAGGCGCTGGAAGGAGAAGGGGGCGAGAAGGTGGCCGCGCGTCGCGGCTGCCTGATGGCCCTTGGGTTGATCGCCCTCGGTCCTATTTTGACGTTCGGCCCGATGGTCGTTCGCGGCGACGTCCTCTACTGGGGGACGCCCCTGCTGCAATTCGTCCCGTGGCGCGGGCTCGCCTTCGAAGTCATCCGCCAAGGCTTCCTTCCTCTGTGGAATCCATTCCTCGGTATGGGCGCGCCTCTCTTGGCCAACTATCAATCGGCGCTGCTCTATCCCCCGAACTGGTTTCTCGCCTTCGTCAACGCCGGTTGGGGAGAAGGTTTGCTCGTATTGATTCACCTGGTCTTCGCCGGCGCGGGCATGGGCTTGATGATCCGCCGATTGAAGCTCGGCCTCCTGGCGCAGGTCGTCGGGGCCATCGCTTACGCCTCCAGCTCCTATCTGGTTTCCCGAGCCGGGTTCTTCAGCCTCAACGCTGGCGCGGCCTGGCTTCCCTGGCTCATCCTTTGCGGTGACCTCGTCGCGACGTCGGCACAGTCGCCCTTGTCGAGGAAGTCGCTCGGATCTGTGGCTGCCCTTGCCGGCGCGTTTGCCATGCAGGGCCTTACCGGACACGCCCAAACAATGGTCTATAGCGTGGTGCTCGCCTTGGCCTGGTCGACCTGGCGAAGTCTGAGCGTGGGCGGGGTGCGGACCGTGCCGCGTCTGGCGTTGTTGTGGCTGGGCGGAGTGACGTTGGGGGCGGGACTGGCTTCAGCACAACTGGTACCCACGGCCGAATACTTCCTCCAATCCAGCCGAGGCGGCGGCCTGGATGAGGCCGGTGCGCTGTCGTACTCCTTCTGGCCGTGGCGGACACTTGGCTTGTTGATGCCGGGTCTATTCGGAAGTCCGGTGCTGGGTGATTACTGGGGGTACGGCAACTATTGGGAGGATGTTCTCTACATCGGCGTCCTGCCCTTTTTGATGGCGGTGTACGGTGCGGCGCGAGCGGGACGTCTGGGAAGAGCTGAAGGCCGGACCCGAACTTTTCTCCTGTCCATCGCCGGCATTGCCTTCTTGCTGGCGCTCGGATCGAACACGCCCGTGTTTCCCTTCCTGTTCCGCAAGGTTCCCCTGTTTGCCATCTTCAACGCCCCGACACGCATCAACCTCGTCACCACCTGGTGCCTGGCAGTGCTGGCGGCTCTTGGAGCTGAGCTATGGGCGCGGCCGACGAAATGGGCGCTGTATTGGACTAGGCTCAGCACGGCGGGAGCGGGCGGGGTGATGCTCCTCGGAATCGCTGCGGCCTTGGTGCCGACCGGCTTGCATCAAAGCTTTGGCAGAGGATTTGCCTTCGCCGGACTGTGGCTGCTCGTTGCGGGAGTCATCACCCTTGCCTGGCCCGCTGTGGTCCGAGACCGATGGGTGGTCTTCGTTGCGTTCCTGGTGACGGCAGAACTCGCCATGGCCAACGCCGGACTGAACCCGACCTCACCGGCTTCGCTTTACGAGGGCGAAACAAGGCTCGTCGGCGAGTTGGGCAGGGAGCACCGCGTCTTCCTCTTGCCCGAGGCGGAACGGACGCTGAAATTCGACCGAACCCATCGTTTCGACTCCTTTCAGCCCGAACTCGATCCGTGGCTGATTCGCGAAAGCGGACTGCCGGATACGACGCTGCTCGACAGGCTGCCCTCGGCCAACAACTTCGATCCGCTCGTCTCTGAGCGATACGCGATGTGGATACGGGCGGTGGCAGCGATCTCTCCGGCGAGGCAGGCCACTCTCCTGCCCCTCATGGATGTCGGATGGGTGGCGGGCACCGTGACCGCCGAACCGCCATGGGTCACGTATGCGCAAGTGGCGGGTCCGGCCCGTGTGCGAATCGTGCCGGAGGCGATGACGGCCGATGGCCCGGAGCAGGCGATTGGTATCGTGATGATGGAGGTTTTCCATCCGGACGCCACAGTCGTCCTTGAAGGTGCTGGCGATGCCGCGGCCATCCGAGGCGGGCCAGGCCAGGCCACCATCGCTGAAGGTGGGGATCCGGGCCGTGTCGCCGTCTTGGTGGATGCACCGGAAGGCGGGTGGCTCGTCCTTGCGGACGCCTGGTACCCCGGCTGGGTGGCCGAAATAGACGGGCAGCAGGTGCCGTCTTATCCCGCGGACGGCGCCTTTCGGGCGGTCTGGGTTCCTCGCGGATCATCGACGGTCGTCTGGTCGTATGAACCGCGCTCTGTCTCCGCCGGGGTATTGGTCTCCCTGGTGAGTTTGCTCTTGCTCGGAGGAGCATTGGCCCTGTGGAACGCCGGCCGCCGAGCGGCCCACCTTTGAGTCCCATGGCGAAGACCGCCGTGTCGCCGATCCGCGTGATCTGGCCTGGTCTGGTGTCGGCCGCCGCCTGCCTGCTCTTCGCCGGCGCGCGCCTCGTCCACTCCGGGTGGGACGTCGCCGCGCTGGCGGAGCCGGGGACGCGCTATTCGGAACTCGATCCTCAGGGCACGGAGGGGTACGACGGACAGTTCACCTACACGGTCGCCGTGCTTCTCGATCCGGAGCAGGTCGCGCCTCACCTGGACCGGCCGGCGTACCGCTACCAACGCATTCTGTACCCTATCGTCGCGCGATGGCTCAGCTTCGGGCGGACAGCGGCCATACCATGGATGTTGTTGGCGATCGCCGTCGCCTCGGCTGCCTTCGGCACGGCCGCGCTGGCGGCGTGGATGCTCGACCATGGCCAGTGGGAGGGGTATGCGTTAGGATTCGGACTCTGGGTGGGGCTGGTGGCCAGTGCAGGGCTCTTCCTGCATGAAGCGGCGGCCTATGCCCTGGTCGCCCTTGGATGGCTCGCCATCCGCGGCTCGAGGCCCGCTTGGGGAGCCATCGCTCTCAGTCTGGCCCTCTTCGCCAAGGAAACGACGTTGCCGTTCTGGCTGGCGGGCTTCGCGATGCGAGGGCGCGCGCCCGAGCAAGAGAGGAACCGCCGACTTTGGCTGGCGGTCGGCGGGGTGGCATTCGCCGCCTGGCAGGTTTGGCTGTGGAGGATCTTTGGGGAGGTCGGGATCGGCAGCGGAGGCGCGATGAGCACGCCGTTCGAGCTGATCCCGCTTATGGGGTTTCTTAGAATTGGCAGGGTCAGCCCGGAGGCACTAGGGCTTTTCTTGCTGATTTTTGGTCCGATGGTGATCGTGCCGGCCATCTGGGGATTGGTGGCTTCCCTTCGGCGCCTGCGCCTCGACCGGTTTAACGCCGAGGCGTGGGCGCTGGCGCTGAACGGCGGCTTGATTCTGTTCGTTCCGTTCTCGACGGCGCGCGAGCCACTCGGACTGGTCCGGTTGGCCACCGGACTTGTGCTGGCGGTTCTGCTCTTCGCGGCTGCACTCGGTCTGCGGCGTGTCCTCAATTACTCGATGTTCTGGAGCGCGATGCTGGTGTTCCTGGTCCGCCGCTAGCGGCAGACGGGCCGAGCCGCCCAAGCACCTGGACAGAAGGGAACCGGGATGATGGAAGTTTCCGAACTCGGGCAGCTGCTTGCCGCCAACATTGAACGGGTCATCGTCGGGAAAGCCGAACCGATCCGGCTGACTCTGCTCGGACTGCTCGCCCAGGGCCACATCCTGATTGAGGATGTGCCCGGGACCGGTAAGACCGTCCTGGCCAAGTGTCTGGCCCGGTCGATCGGCGGCTCCTTTCATCGGATTCAATTCACCCCCGACATGCTGCCGAGCGATGTGACCGGCGTCTCGATCTTCAACCAGCAGTCGCGCGAGTTCGAGTTCCGCGCCGGGCCCGTGATCGCACAGATCGTCCTGATCGACGAGATCAACCGGGCCACGCCAAAGACCCAGGCGGCCCTGCTGGAGGCAATGGAGGAACGGCAGGTGACGGTCGACGGGGTCACCTACTCGATGCCGACGCCGTTCCTGGTGTTGGCAACTCAGAACCCGATCGAATACGAGGGGACCTTCCCCCTCCCGGAAGCGCAACTCGACCGCTTCCTCATGCGAATCAGTCTGGGTTATCCGATGCTGGCGGACGAGATTCGGATGCTGGAAGGACAGCAGATGCAGCACCCGCTGGAATCGTTGCAGGCCGTAGCCAGCGTCGAGCAAGTTGTCGAGGCCCAGCGACGCGTGCGCCAGGTGCGAGTGGCCGACGAGCTCAAGCGCTACATCCTCGACCTGGTCACAGGCACGCGCAAGCACCACGAGGTCTACCTGGGCGCCAGCCCGCGCGGGAGTCTGGCTCTCTTCCGTGCGTCTCAGGCGCTGGCGGCCCTCGCTGGCCGTGACTACATCCTGCCGGACGACATCAAGACCGTCGCCATCCCGACGCTGGCTCATCGAATGATCATCGGCTCCGCCGCTCGCATCCGTGATGTCGATGCGCGCATGATCGTGCAGGAAGTGGTGGGGTCGATCCCGGTCCCGGGGGGCGACGGCGCTCGATGAACCACCGAGCTTTGGGCGCCGTCCTCCTTCTGCTGGCCAGTCTGGCCGGGCTCGCTCTGACCGGCCGGTCGATCCTCGCCAGCCTGTCGGTATTGTTCGGCGGGGTTCTGATTTTGGCGTTCGTGTGGTCTCGGCTTTCGCTACGGGGGCTTCGCTTCGAACGAACCTCGCGCAGCCTGACCAGCCAGGTCGGCAGGGTTTTCGAGGAAACCATGGTCCTCAGGAACGAAAGCCGGGTGGCGAAGTTGTGGGTCGAGATTCGAGACGAGTCGGACCTACCCGGGACGTGGGCATCGGCCCGGGCCTTGGGGCTCTCGGGATCGGTGGGAGCCCATGAGTTCTCTGGGCATCGTGCTTCAGCGGTGGCGGCGGGGTTGGGGGCGCACCAGGATTGGCTGTGGACCGCCAGGACGATCTGCACCCGCCGGGGCAGGTTCAGGCTGGGCCCGGCAACGCTGATCAGTGGGGATCCGTTCGGGTTCTTCCCGGTCCGGCGGTTGGCTCAGGGCACGAGGGAAGTCGTCGTTCTCCCTCCCACAGTCCCGCTGTCGGCGTTTCCGATCCCGGCCGGGCGGCTTTCCGGGGGCGAAGCGTTGCGGCAGAGGACGTACCAGGTCACCCCGAATGCCGCCGGGGTTCGAGATTACGCGCCGGGCGATAGTCTCAATCGAATCCACTGGAAGTCGACGGCTCGGCGCGACCGGCTGATCTCGAAGGAGTTCGAGCTCGATCCGATGGCCGACATCTGGGTGATCCTCGACGGCCAGCGCCGAATGCATTGCAAGGTTCCTGGAATCGAAGAACCGCTGGTCGGAGGGCAGGTGAGTCGGCCCATCCACCTTCACCCCGAGACCGAGGAGTACATGATCGCCGCCGCCGCTTCGATCGCGCTGCACGTGTTGGGGCGGAATCGGGCTACCGGGCTGCTCGGATACGGATCGGCGCGCCTGGTGGTCCAACCGGAACGCGGCGAAGCCCAGCTCTTTCGCATCCTGGTGGCGCTGGCCGGGTTCCGCAGCGCCGGCGACGTCGATCTGACGGACGTTCTCCGCATCGAGGCCTCTTGGTTCCCGCGGGGGGCGACGACGGTTATCGTTACCTCCAATGTCCGCGACGACCTGTTGGCTGCGCTGCTGGAACTGCGGCGTCGAGGGCTGGTTCCCATCGCCGTGCTGGTGGAGCCGGAGGATTTCGGCTCCGGCCTGAACTCACGCGCCCTGGCGCAAGCGATGGGTGAGGCGGGGATCAGGGTCCGTGTTGTGCGGCGCGGGCAGGCCTTCGAGAGCTCCCTCGGGCAGTCCCCGTCGAGTCGGTCTTGGCGTGAGATCGCATGATGTGAACGGCCTCGATCGAAACCACAATCGGCTCCTGGCCTTTTCCGTCTTCGTTGCGGGCATGGTCACGTTGGCCCTCGAACTCTCGGCCGCACGCCTCTTGGGGAACGTCTTCGGTACTAGCAACCTGGTATGGGCGAATATCATCGGCCTGATTCTGGTCTACCTGACCGTCGGGTACTTCATCGGCGGGCGCTGGGCGGATCGATCACCGTTCCCAACGACGTTTTATGGCCTGCTGGCCTGGGCGGCTTTTTTGGCCGGAGTGATCCCGCTGGTAGCACGCCCAGTATTGACGTCGGCCGTGAGCGCGGTCGAGAGTCTGGATGCGGCCGTCATGGTCGGCTCGTTCCTGGTCGTACTGATCTTATTCAGCCTTCCGGTCGTCCTGCTCGGTTGCGTCTCGCCTTTTGCCATCCGCCTGTCGATTCGGGATCCATCGCATGCCGGGCGGGTGTCGGGTCGAATGTACGCCATCTCGACCCTCGGGGCGATCCTGGGGACTTTCCTCCCGGTGCTCTGGCTGATCCCGGCGGTCGGGACGGCTCGCACGTTCTTGATCTTCAGCCTGGCGCTGATGGCCGTGGCGCTGGTCGGCCTGTGGCGCGCCGGAGGGAAGCGAGTCCTGCGCTACGTGTGGATGCCGATCGTTCTGCTTGGATGGTCCTGGCTCGCCCTGCGGCAGCCGATCAAGAGCACCGTCGGCCAGATCTATGAGGACGAGTCGGCGTACAACTATATTCAGGTTGTGGAACGGGACGGGGTCCGTTATCTCTTGCTGAATGAAGGGCAGGGGATTCACTCGGTGTATGCGCCCGGGCAAACCGCCACCTACGGGACTTGGGATTACTTCCTGGCTGCGCCTTACTGGAACGAGGCTCCGACACCCGGCGAGGAAGTGGAGCGCTTGGGCATCGTTGGGCTGGCGGCGGGGACGATCGCCAAACAATACACTCAGATGTTCGGGCCGATTCCAATCGATGGCTGGGAGATCGACCCAGGGGTTACCGATGTCGGGCGCCAGTTCTTCGCCATGGACGAACCAAATCTGAACGTGATCACCGCCGACGGCCGCTGGGGGCTGGCGCGCAGCCGCGAGAAGTACAGCGTCGTCGGGATCGACGCCTACCGACTGCCGTATATCCCCTGGCAGCTCACCACACGCGAGTTCTTCGGGGAAGTGCGCGCCCACCTGTTACCGGACGGGGTGGTCGTGATCAATGTCGGGCGAACGCCGGAGGACCGCCGCCTGGTCGATGGGATGGTGGGCACCCTGGAGTCTGTCTTCCCCAGCGTACACGTCGTCGATGTCCCGGCGACCTTCAACTCGATCGTCTTCGCCACGATGCAGCCGACGGACCCCGGAAACGTCGCGGAGAATCTGGATCGCCTTGCCCGACAGAAGTCGGATCCGCTGCTCATCGACGTGCTGGTGCGAACGCTGGGGAACCTGCAGCCGACTCCGGACTCGTCGGTGGTCTTCACGGATGACCGGGCGCCGATCGAACAGCTCACCAATGCCGTCGCCCTTCGCTTCCTTCTGGCGGGGGACATGGACGTCCTTCGATGAGGGTCCAAACTGAGGCAGGTCGCGCGGCCGGTAGGTCGGCCTTCTTCAGGATCGGGGTCGCTCTACTTGTGCCGTTCGTTCTTGTGCTGACGAATGTGCGCCTGATGCTCACTCCCGGCTTCGTCTCAGTCGAATACGCGACGCCCGGATTTCCGAAGGACACCTATGGTTTCACCCAGGCCGAGCGCAAGGATTGGGCAAAACTGTCGCTCGAGTACCTCCTCAACGATGCCGGCCTGGGGTTTTTCGACGACCTCCGCCTGAAAGATGGCCAACCACTCTACAACATGCGCGAGCTGCGGCACATGGTGGACGTCAAGCGGCTTGTGCAGAATGCGCTGGTGGTGTGGACGGTCTCGGTCGTCGCCATGATTGTGTTCGTCGTGAGTGGTTGGCGGACGGTTGGATGGCAGGCCGTGCGACGCGGCTGGTTCAACGGGGCAAGAATCACGCTGATCCTGATGGCGGGTCTTCTTGGCATCGTCGTCGTGGCCTTTCCGCTGCTCTTTGAGTTCGGCTTCCATAGGCTCTTCTTTGACAGCGGTACCTACCTCTTCTCCTACTCCGACACCTTCATTCGACTCTTCCCGCTGCGATTCTGGCGGGACGCTTTCGGCTTGCTCCTGCTATTGACCATGGTGGAGTCCGGCCTGATCCTTGTGTTTTCCAGGGAGCCTAGGAGCGGTGGCCCTAGAACCACTCCCATGCCCTGAGCCCCTCCCCGTTTGCGCAGGGGAGTCATCTTCGTGAGGTTGTCGCCGGGGGACGGGGTGGGATCTTGAGAAGGGGGGACGGCGAAGCCGCCCTCTATGCATGTCATTGCGAGCCCCCGCCCTTGGCGCTCTGCCCCCTGGGGGCGCCCGAAGGGGCGTAGAGAGCGAGAGGGGGCGAAGCAATCTCCTCAATGGGGAGATTGCTTCGGCGGCGGAAGACCGCCGTCTCGCAATGACCGTGAGTATGGGAGATTGCTCCGCCGGCGGAAGACCGCCGTCTCGCAATGACCATGAGTATGGGGAGATTGCTTCGCAATGACCATGAGTAGGGGGGGTGCTCTGACAGTCCGGGAGGGCGTCGGCGAGGTCGGGCCGGAGGTGTACGACGCTCGGCCCGCTGCGAAGAAGGTCGGGACGAACAACACTCGTTCGCCGCGCTGCCAGGCATCCCGGTCGTAATCCTCGAGGGTACCCAGGTCCGCCGCCGGGACCCTGCCGGCCAGATCGGCCCGCAAGGTTTCCCATTCAGGTGTGGAAGGTCCCGGCGTCGAATCGGCGATCCACTCTCCGCCCAGCACGCCGGCTGTGATCTCGCCCAGACCGGCCGCCGAGCATAAGGCTCGCAGTTTGCGCCCGACGCAGACATCGGCCCCTTGTGCCGCCAACGCCTCCGTCTGTCGCTCGCCGAGTCGGGCCAGGACCTCGGGAAAATCGAGCCGGGAGGCGTGATCGGGCTCGGCGAAAGTGAGGGCCAAGCCCAGTCCAACGCTGACCGGGCCGACGAGAATCCAGGCCGATGATCCCTGCGGACTGAAGGCGCCCCAGACAAAGAGGACGCCGAAAAAGATCAGGATGGCCGCAGCGATGTAAGCGATGATTCGTGCAGCAGTCATGGCCCGCGTCGACCTCCGGTTGTACGAGGCAGTCGAGCAAAGGGGAGGGAGGCGGCAATGGACGAAGGACACCTTTGCCTGTCTGAATTCTCCAGGCCCGTCGCTTCGCAGTGGAGACGACGGCGGCCGCGCCGGGGTTCCGGTGAAGGTGAAAAGGCGTTCCGCAAGTGCCGAGCGAGTTCGCCGATGTGTGCATGGCTCGG
>Ga0184633_10000081_pt1 | contig 26089 bp, 29 predicted proteins | sample PLM31_170_b1_FD_133156 | JGI IMG/M metagenome (GOLD analysis project Ga0184633, IMG submission 133156) | Groundwater sediment microbial communities from an aquifer in East River, Colorado, USA - PLM3-1_170_b1 | ecosystem: Environmental > Terrestrial > Soil > Riparian zone | place: USA: East...
GAAAGGCCACGGGCACGATCCCGATCGTCTTCGTCGCCCCCAGCGATCCTGTGGGCACCGGCATCGTCGCCAGCCTCGCGCACCCAGGGGGAAACGCCACGGGGCTCACCCTCATCTCGCCGGACCTGGGTGGAAAGCGCCTCCAGCTGCTCAAGGAGATCGCACCCGTCGTGTCGCGCGTGGCCGTGCTCTGGAACCCGACCGACCCGGGCAAGGCCCTCGAGTTTCGCGAAACCGGAAGGGGCGCGCGTACCCTCGGAATCGCACTGCAATCGATCGAGGTCACGAAGCCCGCCGACTTCGACGGGGCCTTCACCGCGATTGCCAGCGCGCGGCCCGACGCGCTCGTCACGCTCGCAGAGCCGTTGACCATCGCCTATCGGTCGCAGATCATCGATTTCGTCACCAGAAGCAAGCTGCCGTCCATGTTCGAGCTGAGGGAGTTCGCCGACGTCGGCGGTCTCATCGCGTATGGGCCGAACCTCCGGGACTTGTTCCGTCGCGCGGCGATCTACGTGGACAAGATCCTCAAGAGCGCAAAGCCTGCCGATCTACCAGTCGAGCAGCCGACGACGTTCGAGCTGGTCATCAATCTCAAGACCGCCAAAGCGCTGGGTCTCACCGTCCCGCAGCCGCTGCTCTCGAGGGCGGACCACGTCATCGAATGACGCTCTACTTCTTCGAACGCGTCACCGACGACGACTTCATCGGGCCCGTCATCGTGGCCGCGCCCGACGAGGCGACGGCATGGAGTCTCCTGGCGGGACGCGAGCGCGCCGACGTCGAGGCGCTGAAGACGCTCGGCTGGCAGATCGCCCAGGACCTGGCCGCCATCCCCCCGAGGCCGACGATCGTCTACCCGAGCCACTACCGCCGCGCCATCCTCAGCTAGGGCTTATGGAGCCCTGAAACCTCTCCACGTCGTCCTCGCGCTGCTCGTCACTGTCATCTGGGGGCTCGCTTTCGTCGCGACCAAGATTGGGCTCGACAGCTTCTCGCCACCCCAGCTGACGGCGCTGAGATTCCTGATCGCGGCCGTTCCGGCCCTCTGCCTGCCGCGGCCGCCGCTCTCGTGGTCCGCCCTCGTGGCAATCGGGGCGACGCTCTTCGCCGGCCAGTTCCTGCTCCAGTTCTTCGCCATCGCCCGCGGCGTGCCGCCGGGCCTGGCGTCACTGCTCGTCCAGACTCAGGCGCTCTTCACGATCCTGTTCGCCGCCATCGCGCTGCGCGAACGGCCCACGGCGCGCGGGCTCTCCGGCGTGGCCGTGGCGTTCGCGGGCCTCGTGCTCATCGTCCTCACGGTCGGCGGCGACCTGCCCGTCGTCGGGTTCTCCCTCGCGATGGGCTCCGCGATCAGCTGGGGCGTCGGCAACATTCTCCTGAAGCGCATCGGCAACGTGGACATGCTGAGCCTCATGGTATGGCTCAGCCTGGTGCCCCCCCTTCCGTCGCTGGCGCTCTCGCTGATTCTGGACGGCGGGCCTACCGCACTCCCGCAGGCGGTGTCGAACGCTTCATGGCTCGGTGTCACGGCAGCGCTCTATCTCGGCCTGGTCGCGACCGTCCTGGCCTACGCGATCTGGGGCCGGCTCCTACGCCAGTACGCAGCGGCCACGGTGGCGCCGTTCGCCTTGCTGGTGCCGTTCGTCGGCGCCTGTTCGTCCTCGCTGGTGTTCGGCGAGCGGTTCGGCGCGCTACGACTGGCCGGCATGGCACTCGTGCTGCTCGGGATCGCCGTCATCGTCATTCCCTGGGACCGCGCGCGGAACCGTCGCGACGCGCGTTCTCGCGGGGCCGACACCGCACTGACCATGTCGCCCGCGACGCGGGCCGACGCGTCCGAAGTCATCGATCTCATCGGCCGGGTGTACGCGGAGTACGGCTTCATCTACGATCCCCGCGTCGAGGTCCCCGACCTGCTGCGGTTTGAGCAGCACTACGAGGCGCCGCGCGGAGCGTTCTTCGTCGTACGGGAGGCGCACCTGGTCGTGGGCTCGGTTGGCGTCGAACGGCTCGACGGCGACACTGCCGAGCTCCATCGCCTCTATCTCGACGCCCGCCTGCGCGGGCGTGGCACGGGTCGAGCGCTCGTCGAGGCCACGCTGGACTGGTGTCGCGCCGAGAAGATCACGCGGCTGATCCTCTGGTCGGACACCCGCTTCGAGCAGGCGCACCGGCTCTACACGCGGATGGGCTTCCGGCAAGCGGGCGCGCGAGTGCTCCCGGACGACCTCAACCAGACGAGCGAGTACGGCTTCGAGCGCCCCGTGTGAGGCGCCCGCGCGCTCAGTACCCCTTGCGCTTGTCGATCAGCGCGATCAGCGGCTGGCCCGCGCGCATCCGGCGCAGGTTCTCGCAGAACGTCTCGATGACGCGACCGGCGCGCCGCGGCGAGCCGCCGGCCGTGTGCGGCGTCACGATCGCGCGCGGATGGTTCCAGAGACGGTGGCCGGCCGGAAGCGGCTCGGGGTCGGTGACGTCGAGCCCGGCGCCGCCGATCATCTCCTCGTCGAGCGCCTTGAGCAGGTCGTCCCCGTAGACGATCGCGCCCCGGGTCACGTTGATCAGGTACCCGGTCCGCTTCATCTTCCGGAAGAGGTCGCGCGTGAAGAGGTGGTGGGTCGCCTTCGTGAGCGGCAGGCAGATCACCACGGCGTCGGAGGCGCCGAGCAGGTCGCCGAGCCGATCGGGCTTCCAGATCGCCTCGACGCCGGGCTCCGGGGCGACGTCCTCGATGTCGACCGCCAGCACGCGCATGCCGAAGCCGACGGCACGCCTGGCGACTTCACGGCCGGTGCCGCCGAACCCGACGATGCCCATCGTCAGGTCGTAGAGCTCGAGCTGCAGGAGACGGATCGGCTCGCGCAAGGTGTAGTCCGGCTGGCGGATCGCCGTGTGCAGGCCGCGGGTCAGGCCCAGCAACAGCGCGAACGCGTGCTCGGCCAGATGGATGCCGACCCCGCCCTTCTCGCTGGCCAGCGGAACGTCGCTCTCGACCAGCTCCTGCGTGAGGATCGAGTCCACGCCGGCGCCGATCGACTGGTAGTACCGGAGGCGCTTCGCCAGGGAGAAGATCTCGGGCGCCACCCGGCCGAAGAGTGCGTCGGCGTCCACGATTTCGCGACGCTGGCTGGCGGCGTCCTTCGCCTCGACGAAGGTCGAGCCCGGGCCGGCGGCGTCGAGAATGGCCGCGCGCTGCTCCGCGCTGACTGCGGGCACGATCATCAACGGTGTGTAGAGGATCTTCATGGTCGGCTCCGTTTCTTCGATCGGATGTTGGCCATCGCCTGTTGGTGCTCGTCCGACACGAAGCACCCGGCCAGGGCCGAGTTCATCTCCTGCCGGAACGTCTCGAAGTCGAGGTCGAAGGCGCGCGTGCTCAGCCGCTTGCTCGCCGTGACGCTCACCGGCGGGAGCGCCAGGAACCGCTCGACCGTCTCGTCGAGCGCCTTCGAAAAGTCTGCGGCGGGCACCGCGCGGTTCACGAGGCCGATCCGCTCACCCTCGCGCGCCGTGATCGGCTCACCCAGCAGGATCAGCTCCTTCGCCCGGGCCAGGCCGATCAGCCGCGGCAGGCGGTAGAGCGCCATCGACGGGATCAGGCACTCCTTGACGGCCGGCAGACTGAGCAGCGCGTCCTCGACCGCCAGCCGGTAGTCGCACACCAGCGCCAGCTGGAGCCCGCCGCCGATGCAATGCCCGTTGATGCCGGCGATGACCAGCTTGTCCATTCGCTCCATCGCGGTCATCGCGTCTTCCCACCTGACGAGATCGTGGAGCGTCAGCTCACCGGCGGCGAGCGCGTTGAGGTCCACGCCGGTCTGGAACGCCCGGCCCGCGCCGGTCACGACCACCACGCGCACGTCATTCCGGGCGGCGATCGCCGAGACCACGTCGCCGAGCTCCGCGGCAAAGCGCGCATTGCCCGCGTTCAGCACTTCCGGCCGGTCGAACGTCATGCGGGCGACTTCCCCCCGCACGTCTAGCCGGATCGTCGTGGCGTCAGTCATGGGGCAATGGTTTACCATAAAAGACCTCGTGACGTCCCTGACCGCTCTGCTGTGCCTGACGACCTTCTCGAACACGTTCGCCGGCGGCGCCTTTCCTGCGATCCTGCCCGACATGGCGCGCGGCGCGGCGCTGGCCGACTGGCAGCTCGGCATCGTGGCGGCGGCCTTCGGGTTCGCGCGCATGGTCGCGGACATTCCCATCGGTCTCTTCTTGACCCATCACCTGCGGCGGGCGCTGTGGCTTGGGCCGCTGGTGATGGCGACGGGTGTCGTCTGCCTCACGAGCGGCGGCGGGTTCGCGATTCTGGTGCTGGGTCGCCTGCTCATGGGTCTGGGGCAAGCCCTCAGCATGGTGGGAGGGCTCACGGCCATTCTGCGCCTCCAGACGGGGACGAGCCTCGCCTCGTCCCTGAGCGCTTACGAGCTCTCGGCGATGGTCGGCATGCTCGGTGGCACCGTCGTGATGGGTGCGTTGCCGTCGGGCCTGGGATGGAACACCGCCTACCTGCTCGCCTGCTCACCCCAGCTCATCGGAATCGTGGCCGTTCCCGCGCTGCTGGCGGCGATTCCGGGTCGACGCGGCGCGAGGGCGCTGCCGCTCTTCGCCCGAGCGGCGAGCCGCGCACCCGGCAACCCGAGCTCGCCCGCGAACCCGACCTCGCACGCGTCGATGGTGCCGCTCGCCTTCGCCGCCGGCGGGCTGATCGCCCTCTCGTACGCGACAGTGGAGCAGTTCCTGCTTCCACTCCGTGCGAGCCGCGAGTTCGGGCTCGAGCGCTCCGGGGTCGCGCGACTCTTGATGGTCCAGCAGCTCGTCGACATCGCAGCGCTGATTCCGACGGGGATCCTCGCGGACCGGACCGGCGCGGCGCGCGTGCTCGCCGTAGTCTTGATGGTGATGGCGGCGGCGACGGCTTGCGTGGGCTTCGGAACGCTTCCCGTCGTCATCGTGGGTTGCGCGCTGTTCGGCCTGGGGATGGCGGGCTGGATGCTGCCCCTGAGCGTGCTGCGGCGAGAGACGGCGCCCGAGTACGTCGCGTGGCGCACGGGGCTCTATCGCGTGTGCGTGGACGGCGGAATGTTCCTCGGTCCGTTTCTGTCCGGCATCCTCGGCATGCACCTCGCCGGGCTCCTGCCCGCGGTCTGGACCGTGGCGCTCGTGCTCACCGGCGTGCTCCTCCTCGCCCGCGCCCGAAGCTCGGGTACCATGGCCGTGCATGGCTGACCGGGGACTGATCTTCGCCTGCTTCGGCTGCTGCTGCGGCCACACGAATAACGGCGCGGCCCGCATCGTACGACCCGCGCTGCGACGTGCGTTCGACGCAGCGGATCTCCAGGGGCGGATGCGCTTTGCGTTCTCCGAGTGCCTCGGGCCGTGCAGCGAGGCGAACGTGGTGTTCGTCTACCTCGACGGCCGGCCGTTGTGGTTCAAGCGGATCAACACGCCCGATCTGTTCGGAGCGCTGCTCGCGTACGCGGGCGCCGCCGTCGAAGCGCCCGACGCGCCGCTGCCCGAGGAGCTGGCCGCGCGCTCGTTCTCGTGGACCGGCGGCGGCCTCGGCCCGGCACCCGCCTGAGGAGAACGTCATGAACTACGCGGATTACCAGCACCTCGCGTTCGAGCCGAAGCCGAACGGGGTGCTCCTCGTCACCATCAACCGCCCGGAGGTGTTGAACGCGGCGAACGCGCGCCTTCACTGGGAGCTCACCCAGGTCTGGCTCACGGTCGACGCCGATCCGAAGACCCGCGTGGTCGTCGTCACCGGCGCCGGCAAGGCGTTCTCGGCGGGGGGCGACCTCGCGCTGGTCGAGGACATGGCGGGCAATCCGGACGCGTTGACGCGCACGATGCGGGAAGCCTCCGACCTCGTCTACAACATGATCAATCTCGACAAGCCCGTGGTCTCGGCGATCAACGGCGTTGCCGTGGGCGCGGGGCTGGTCGTCGCGCTCATGGCCGACGTCAGCATCATCGCCGAGACCGCACGATTCACCGACGGGCACACGCGCCTGGGCGTCGCCGCGGGCGACCACGCCGCCATCCTCTGGCCGCTCCTCTGCGGCATGGCCAAGGCGAAGTACTACCTGCTCACCGCCGACTTCATCGACGGTCGCGAGGCCGAGCGGATCGGTCTCGTGAGCATGTGCGTGCCTGCCGATCAGCTCATGGCGAAAGCGCTCGACGTCGCCGGCCGGCTCGCCCAGGGCAGTCAGCTTTCGATCCGCTGGACCAAGCGCGCGCTCAACAACTGGCTGCGCCAGGCCGGCCCGATCTTCGACCAGTCACTGGCACTCGAGATGCTCTCCTTCACGCACGCCGACGTCCTCGAAGGCGTCAAGGCGCTCCGCGAGAAGCGCGCCCCCGCCTTTCCCTCGGCGAGATAACGGAGACCGACGTCGTGGCCGCGACCTCGCCGGCGCCGCGCGCCGGTCATCCCTATCACATGCACGACGCGATTTACGCTCAGCCCGGGGCCCTTCGGCTCGTCGCCCGCGGCCAGGGCGACGCGATCGAGGCCGCGGCAACACGCCTGCGCGAGCTCGATCGCGTGCTCCTCACGGGCGTCGGCACCTCGTGGCACGCGGCGCTCGTCGGCGAGCTGCTCCTCGCGCGCCTGGGTGGGCTCGGCCATCGCGCCCGGGCCTTCCACGCCTTCGAGCTCGCGCGCTACTGGCCCGAGTCCGAGCGCACCGGGGTGATCGGCGTGAGTCACCGCGGAACCAACCGTGACACGCTCGCGGCGCTCGCCCGCGCCAGGGCGAGCGGCGGCATCGGCGTGGCGATCACCGGCAAAGGCACCGACGCCGCCGCAACCGCCGACTGGACGCTCCGCACCGTGGACCAGGAGAGCTCGGGTGCCCACACCGTGAGCTACACCTCGGCCCTGACGCTCCTCGCGACGCTCGCCGCAACCATGGGCGGCAACGACGGCGTCCGGCGCCAGCTCCAGGAAATTCCCGACATGCTCGCCCTGCTGCTCGGCCAGGAGTCGTGGGAGGAGCTCGCGGCGCGCTTCGCCGATCGCCGCGCCTACTGGTTCGTGGGCGGCGGGCCGAACACAGCGACGGCCTGGGAGGCGGCGCTGAAGATGAGCGAGGCCGCCCACGCGACCGCGATCGGCTTCAACTGCGAGCAGTTCCTCCACGGCGCATGGGCGGCGCTGGAGCGCGAGGATGTGGTGATCCTCGTGGCGCCGGCCGGGCCGTCCCACGAGCGGTGTCTGACCGTCGCGCGCGTCGCGAAGGAGATCGGCGTACCGCTCGTCGCCCTGGTGCGTGAGGACGATCGCGAGATCGCGCCGCTCGCCGCGGAGACGATCGCGATTCCGGAGATCGACGAGCTGCTCTCGCCGATCCTCACGGTCGTGCCGCTCCAGCTCTTCATCTATCACACGGCGATTCGGCGCGCGGTGAACCCCGACACGACGCGCAGCGACGAGCCCGCATACGGACGCGCGCGCGCGGCGTTGTCGCTCTAGCGTCCAGCCCGCCCGAGGCCGACGGGAGTGTACGGGAGGGCGTCGACCGGACCACGCGGCACGCGCTCGCTGCCCCGCGGCGGCTGGGCTCCATCCAGGCGCGCGGGCGTCCGTCGCCGCGATTGCGGGAACGGGTCCGGTTCGACCCCCTCCCGTACGCTCCCGTCGGCCTCGGGCTACCCGTTCAGCGAAATCTTAGCGTGGTATCGGGGACGCTAGCGCCGGCGATAGGCGTCGAGGAATTCCGCGAGCGTTTCGTCGAGGAGCTTGAGGATTTCGACGGGGGATTCGCGCCATGGGCCGGCGGCCTGGCGCTCGGCGTGCCAGACGCTCGCGCGGACCGGCTCGGGCATGCCGACGACGGTCGCCAAACGCTCGAGGCTCAGGCGGACTGGGCCGATGCCGTAGGTTCCGGAGAACGGTAGCCAGAAGCCGCGCAGGGTCGTGGCGCCGTAGGGTCGGACCGCGACCGTGAGTCGCAGGCGATCGCGGCCGACGGGACCGAGGGTCAGAGCCGGCGCGCTCTCGCTCAACCGCGCGTGGATTCTTTGCGCGAGCCGCTCGGCCGATAGCGACTCCTGACTCGGGTCCAGCTCGACGTCCACACCGATCGTGCCGAGCCCGACGAGCGCGTGCACCGGCTCGGCGGCGGCCGAGCGCACCAACCCGGCGACAAATAGGAAGAGCAGGGTCAGCGTGCTGGCCGTCATCGCATCGCTACGACGGCGGCGGCGATCCCTCCGGCCGCGGGCCGCCCCGGTCGCGGCCTCGAGGGCGAGGCCGGCGACGCGGCCCGGACGCGCCCTCGGCCGAGGATGGCGGCGGAGGCGGCGCCGGCGTCGAGCGGCCGGCGGGCGGCGGTTCTGGGTGCAGTCGTCCGTGGGGACGGCCGCCTGGGCGGCCGCGGTCGCGCCCCCGGTCGCCGAACCGGTCGCGCGCCGCCAGACGCGCGCGCCGCTCCTCGGCGTAGCGCCGGCGCTCGTCCGCCGTCGGCTTGATCTCCGGCATGAAGAGGTCGTCGTCCGCCCACTCCACCGCGATCTTCTGGCCGATGAATTTCTCGATCGCCTCGAGCGCCAGGGCACTCGACTCGTCCACCAGGCCGATCGCCTTGCCGCCGGCCCCGGCGCGCGCCGTGCGGCCGATACGGTGCACGTAGTCCTCGGCCTCCTGGGGCAGGTCCCAGTTGACGACGTGGCTCACCGCCTCGATGTGCAGCCCCCGCGAGGCGACGTCGGTCGCGACCAGGATGGGCAGCCGTCCCTCCTTGAAGTCGTTCAAAATCTTGAGCCGTCGCTTCTGGTCGACGTCGCCCGTGAGCGCGCGCGTCTCCCAGCCGTTGCGGATGAGCCGATCCTCGAGACGCCGCGCTTCCTCGCGCGTGTTCGAGAAGATCAGGATCCGGTCGCCGCCCTCACGGCGCAAGAGACCCAGCAGCAGCGGGAACTTCTCGTCCCGGCCGACGTGGAAGAGCGACTGCTCGACGCGCTCGGCCGTCTTCTGCTGCGGCATGATCGTGATCTGAGCCGGGTTGTTCATGAACTCCCAGGTGAGCTCGAGCACGCGGAACGAGAGCGTCGCGGAGAAGAGATACGACTGCCGCTTTTCATGCGGCGGCAGGCGGCGGAGGATGAACCGGAGGTCGGCGATGAAGCCCATGTCGAACATCCGGTCGGCCTCGTCGATGACGAGGATCTCGACGCGCCGGGGCGTCCAGACGCGCTGCTTGAGGTAGTCGATGAGACGGCCGGGCGTGCCGACCAGAAGATCGCAGCCCTCGGCCAGGGCCTCGCGCTGCTTTGCGTAGTCGATGCCGCCGTAGACGGCCAGGGTCCGGAACGGCGTGAACCGCCCGAGGAGCCGCGCGTCGGAGTCGATCTGCACGACCAGCTCGCGCGTGGGCGCGATGACGAGCATGCGGGGCGCCCCCGTGCCCGGCGGCGGCGCCGGCACCGGCGTGCGCAGCATCTTGGTAAAGGCCGCAATGAGGAACGCGGCGGTCTTCCCGGTGCCGGTTTGCGACTGGCCGGCCACGTCCTTGCCGCGCAGTGCCAGCGGCAGGGCCGCCTCCTGGATCGGCGTCGCCGTCACGAAGCCCGCCTCGCGGATCCCCTGCATGACGGGCTCGGGGAGATCGAGAGAGGCGAAGTCCATCTAGGCCGATTCGGCGGGCGCCGGCGTCGGCGCGGGCGCGGGCTTCCGCCCGAAGATGCGCGCGCACACGATCCCGACCTCGTAGAGGATGATCAGCGGCCCGGCCATCATCGCCTGGTTGAAGGCGTCGGGGGTTGGCGTGAGGACCGCGGCGGAGACGAACGCGCCGAGGATCGCGTACTTGCGATTCTTCGCCAGCATCTTGGGATTCACGATGCCGACGCGCGACAGCAGCGTGAGGGCCAGCGGCAGCTCGAACACGGCGCCGAAGGCCAGCGTGAACTTCAGCAGGAAGTCGACGTGGTTCTGCAGCGTGATCATCGGGGTGAGGCCCGGGCGGGCGTAGCTCAGCAGGAACTGGATCGCGTAGGGCGTCACCACGAACAGGGAAAAGGCGCCCCCGCCGAGGAAGAGCAGCGAGCCGATGATCACGAACGGCGCCGCGTACTTCTTTTCGTGCGTGTGCAGCCCCGGCGCGATGAACGCCCAGACCTGCCAGAGGATCGCGGGCGCGGCGATGAACAGGCCGACGATCAGCCCCACCTTCATCTGCACCCAGAAGGCCTCGGCCGGCGCCGTGAAGACCAGCGAGTAGTTCAGCCGGGTGACCGGTCGCGCCAGCCAGTCCACGGTACGCTGGCTGAACGGCAGTCCGATCACAGTGCCGACGAGAAGCGCGATGAGCGCCCGGACGATCCGGACCCGGAGCTCCCCGAGGTGCTCCATGAAGGACATCTTGTCTTCGACGGATGCCATGCCCTACCAGCTCGCGACGAAGTGCCGCAGCGCGCCCACGCCGCGCCCGGCCTGAAACCCCTCGCGGATCGCGGCGGTGACGTACGCCTTCGCCTCGCTGATGGCGTCCCGCAGCGCGTAGCCGCGGGCCAGACAGGCGGCGATCGCGGAGGCGAAGGTGCAGCCCGTCCCGTGGGTGCTCGTCGACTCGAGCCGCACCGTGGTGAAGCGCGTGAGGTCGCGCCCGTTCCAGAGGATGTCGGTGGCCGCGTCCCGGAGGTGGCCGCCCTTCACCAGCACGTTCTTCGGGCCGAGCGCCAGGATCCGGCGCGCCGCCTCTTCCATGTCGCGCTCGGTCGCGACGGGCATCCCCGCCAGCGCCTCCGCCTCGTGGAGGTTCGGCGTGACCACCAGCGCGAGCGGCAGCAACTCCTTGACGAGCGCCGCCCGCGCCTCCGGCTGCAGGAGCGGATCGCCCGACTTGGCGATCATCACGGGATCGAGCACGATCCTGCCCTCACGCCCGTGCGCGCTCAGCCGTTTCGCCACCTCGCCGATGATCGCCGCTGTCGAAAGCATGCCGATCTTCACGGCGTCGGCGTCGAAGTCCGAGAGGACCGAGTCGATCTGCCGGCCGACGAACTCGGGCGGCAGGTTGAAGATACCCTGGACGCCGAGCGAGTTCTGGGCGGTCACCGCGGTGATCACGCTCATCCCGAACACGCGGAACGCCGAGAAAGTCTTGAGATCCGCCTGGATGCCCGCGCCGCCGCCGGAATCGGAGCCGGCGATGGTCAGCGCTTTGGGAACGGTCATAGCTTCTCAAAGTATACGGTTCGCTCGACGACGGCACAAACGCCTGTATCACCGTGAGGACATTGACCCCGCGACACGGAGTCGCTAGGGTGTCGCCATGAGACGTGCCATGGGCGAGCCGACCATCCGCACGCGGCGCTGGACGCGGCAGGAGTACGACCGGCTGATCGAGTTGGGCGTGCTCCACGAGGATGAGCCTGTTGAGCTGCTGGATGGCCGCTTGGTGGTGAGAGAGCCGCAGAGGACGCCCCACGCCGTGGCGACTCAACTGGTCGAGGAGGCCCTGCGGGCCGCATTCGGCACGGGAGGATGGTCCGTCCGGGTCCAGCTACCGCTCGCGCTCGATGCTGATTCAGAGCCCGAGCCCGACGTTGCGGTCGTCCAGGGCGCCCCGCGCGACCACCTACGCGGACACCCCTCGGCCCCGGTCCTCGTGGTCGAGGTCGCGCACGACAGCCTGCGAGCGGATCGAATCCTCAAGGGACGCCTCTACGCGCGCGCGGCCGTCCCGGACTATTGGATCGTGAACCTCGTCGACCGGGTCCTCGAGGTTCATCGCGATCCGACTGGCCCAACTTTCAAAAGCCGTCCAGCCTATGCCGATGTCCGAAGCTATGCGCCGTCGGATGCGGTCGCACCGCTCGCCGCACCGGGAGCGCGGATCGTCGTCGCCGACCTGCTGCCCTAGGCCGACGCGCCGGGCGCCGTTCGGCCGACCGCCGGAATCACCAGCGTGAACTCGCCGCGCGGCTCGGAGGCCGCCAGGCGCACGAGGTGCGCCGCCGGCGTGGCGGTCACGATCTCCTCGAACTGCTTGGTGAGCTCGCGCGCCACCACCAGCTCGACCTCGCCGTAGACTTCGCCGATCGCGCCCAGGGTGGCGATGATGCGGTGCGGCGACTCGTACAGCACGACCGTCGTGTCGAGCGCTCGGAGCGCCGTGAGCCGATTGATCCGCTTGCCGGGCTTCACCGGCAGGAAGCCATCGAACACGAACCGGTCCGCGGAGATGCCCGCGGCCGAGAGCGCGGCGACGAGCGCGGCGGGCCCCGGCACCGGCACCACCGGGACGCCGTGGGCGCGCGCCTCGCGCACGAGCAGGACGCCCGGGTCGGAGATCCCCGGCGTGCCCGCGTCCGTGACGAGCGCGATCGAGCGCCCGGCCGCGAGCTCCCGCAGGAGCTCCCGCCCGCGCGTGAGCTTGTTGTGCTCGTAGTAGCTGACGGTCGGCTTGTGAATATCGAAGTGCGTGAGCAGGGCGCGGGTCCGCCGCGTGTCCTCGCAGGCGACGAGGTTGGCCTCGCGGAGGACGCGCAACGCGCGCAGGGTGATGTCCTCCAGGTTGCCGATCGGGGTCGCGACTACAAAGAGGGTGCCGCTCAGGCCGTCTGTTCTTTCGCTTCGGAGACCAGGATCGGCCTTTCGCGATTGAGGATGACTTCGCGGGTAATCACGCATTCCTTCAGCCCCTGGATGGAAGGCAACTCGTACATGATCTCGAGCATGACCTCTTCCAGGATGGCGCGCAGCCCCCGCGCGCCCGTGCCGCGCTTGAGCGCCTCGCGCGCGATCGCCGCCACCGCGTCGTCGGTGAACTTGAGCCGCACTTTCTCGAGGTCGAAGTACTTCTGGTACTGCTTGATGATCGCGTTCTTCGGCTCGCGCAGGATGCGCACCAGCGCCTGGTCGTCGAGGTCGTGGAGCGTCGCGATCACCGGGAGCCGGCCGACGAACTCGGGGATGAGGCCGTACTTCAGGAGATCCTCCGGCTGGATCATCGCCAGCAGGTCGCCGATCCGGCGCTCCTCGCGGCTCTTGATCTCGGCCCCGAAACCCATCCCGGAGCGGCCGACGCGATTCTCGATGATCTTGTCGAGGCCGACAAAGGCGCCGCCGCACAGGAACAACACGTTGGAGGTATCGACCTGGATGAACTCCTGGTGCGGATGCTTCCGCCCGCCCTGGGGCGGCACGTTGGCCACGGTGCCTTCGAGGATCTTCAGCAGCGCCTGCTGGACCCCTTCCCCCGACACGTCCCGCGTGATCGACGGGTTCTCGGACTTGCGCGCTATTTTATCGATCTCGTCGATGTAGACGATCCCGCGCTCCGCGCGCTCGACGTCGTAGTCCGCGGCCTGCAGGAGTCGGAGAATAATGTTTTCTACATCTTCCCCGACGTACCCCGCCTCGGTGAGCGTCGTCGCGTCGGCGATCGTGAACGGCACCCGCAGCATCTTCGCGAGCGTCTGGGCGAGCAGGGTCTTGCCGGTGCCCGTCGGGCCGATCAGGAGGATGTTCGACTTCTGCAGCTCGACGTCGCCCGTCTCGCCGCCGCCCGACTCGATCCGCTTATAGTGGTTGTGCACCGCGACGGCCAGGACCTTCTTGGCGCGCTCCTGGCCGACGACGTACTGGTCGAGAGCGGTCTTGATCTCGGCCGGCTTCGGAAGGCTCCGGAGCTCGCGGGACTTTTCCTCTTCCCACTCCTCCGCGATGATGTCGTTGCAGAGCTCGATGCACTCGTCGCAGATGTAGACGGTCGGACCGGCGATCAGCTTGCGGACGTCGTTCTGGCTCTTTCCGCAGAACGAGCACCGCAGGGTTCCGTTGCTTTCGCGCGTTCGGGGCATCCGCGTGCTACTTCTGGATCGCGAGTGCCGCCGCTTGGGTCACGGGTCGGGTCGTCGGCTTCGAGGAGATCACGTCGTCGACGATTCTATAGTCCTTCGCCTGCTCCGCGGTCATGAAAAAGTCCCGGTCCGTGTCGTGCTCGATCTTATCCATGGACTGGCCGGTGTGGTACTGGAGGATGCGGTTCAGCTCCTCGCGCATCCGGAGGATTTCCCGGGCCTGGATGTCGATGTCGGTCGCCTGGCCCTGCGCGCCGCCCAGCGGCTGGTGGATCAGGATCCGCGAGTGCGGCAGGGCGAACCGCTTGCCCTTGGCGCCGGCGCAGAGCAGGAGCGCGGCCATCGAGGCCGCCTGGCCCATGCAGATCGTCGAGATGGCGGGCTTCACGTACTGCATCGTGTCGTAGATCGCCATCCCCGCGGTCACCGACCCGCCGGGCGAGTTGATGTAGAGGCTGATGTCCTTGTCGGGATCGTCCGCCTCGAGGTAGAGCATCTGGGCGATCACGAGATTCGCCAGCTCGTCCTCGATGAAGGTCGGCAGGAAGATGATGCGCTCCTTCAGGAGGCGCGAGAAGATGTCGAACGCCCGCTCGCCGCGCGGTGTCTGCTCGACGACCATCGGGACCAGAGCCATCAAGAGTCTCCTGTTTATAGGCTCGCCTCGGACGGCGGGGCCCCAGCCCCGCGACGTCCTGCGGCTCGCACTACCACTTTGCCCGCTCGTCTGGTTACGTTTTGACATTGGCGTTGGCGACGAGCAACTCGAGCGTCATGCGATCACGCAGCCCCTGGCGCAGCCCGTCGAGGTCGCCGCTCTTCTCCATCATACGCCTGACGGCGGGCGTCGGCCGTTGGCTCGCCTGCGCGAGCTTCTCCACCTCGGCGTCCACCTCGGCCTCGGAGGGCGCGATCGCCTCCTTGTCGGCGATCGCCTCGAGCAGGAGGGCGCGGCGGACCATCTTCTCGGCGTTGGGGCGCAGCTCGGCGATCAGCTTCTGGTAGTCCCACGGCATCCGCTCGGGATCGATCCCCTGCCGCCGCACGGACTCACGCGCGTGCTCGATCCGGTGGGCGACCTGGCGCATCACCAGCGCGTCCGGCACCGTGAACTCGTGCCGCGCGACCACGGCGTCGACGATCTTCTCTTGCAGCGCCCGGCGCTCGTCGTGCTCGCGCCGCGCTTCGAGCTGCTTCAGGAGCTCGGCCCGCAGGGCCTCCAGCGTCTCGAACTCGCCGAGCGACTTCGCGAAGTCGTCGTCGAGCGCGGGCAGCGCCTTCTCCTTGACCTCGACGACCTTGACGGTGGCCTGACCGCCCCGCCCGCGCAGGTCCTCGCGCCGGTGGTCGTCGGCGAAGCGCAAGGGAACCTGGCGCTCCTCGCCCGCGCGCAGGCCGACCGCCGCGTCGTCGATCTCGGGGAGCACGTTCTTGGCACCCACCAGGAACTCGTAGCCGGTCTGGCTCGACGGGTCGTGGCCGTCGATGGCGAGCGTGTAATCGACCACGACGAGATCGCCCGTCGCGGCCGGACGCTCGACCGCGTGGAACTGCGCCTGCTGCTCGCGCATGTGCTCGAGCGCGGCGGCGAGCTCGTCGGCGGTGACCGTCGTCGGCGCGTGCTGGACCTCGACGCCTTTGTACTCGCCGAGCGCGATCGACGGCTTGACCTCGACGACGGCGATGAAGCTGAGCGGCGCACCCTCCTCGAGCCGGACCTCCTGGAGGTCGGGCTCGTTGACGGGATCGAGCTTCGCCTCGGAGAGTGCCTTCCGGTAGACGTCGGGAATCAGGTGCTCGGCGACCTCTCGGCGCACGTCGTCGGAGAAGTGCACCTTGACGAGCGAGCGCGGCACGTGGCCCTTCCGGAATCCGGGCAGCCGCGCCTGCTTCTGGACGCGCCCGTAGGCCCGCTCCCACTCTTGCTGCACGACGTCGGCCGGTGCCTCGACCGCCAGACGCCGCTTGCAACCTTCGACCGCTTCGACCGCGACTTTCATCTACGCTCCGGCGTGATTTTTCGAGCTTTTGCATGGTACCACGCCCGCCACTGGAACAGGCCCGCGCCGAGGGGGAGGGTACTGCATACGGCGCCGAGCGCCCACGACCCATAAACAGGCTTGCTCCAGGCCGCGTCTAAGCTCGGTAGGAGGACTTACACATGGCTCGTCGAGTCGGATTGGGCCGTCTGACGGCCGCCCTGCTCTTCGTCGCCGCCGTGAGCATGTCAGCTTGCGTTCTCGTGCCGGTGCCAGCGCCGGTGGTCGGCCCCCCTGTGTTCGTGGCACCTCGGCCCGTCGTCGTCATCCCTGGTCGGCCCGCGCACGGCTCGTATCGCCCGTACCGGTATTACCATCGAGGGTACGGCTGGGTGCGGTGAGCCTGGGGCTTCGAGAAAAGCCTGCCGCTCGCCGATGGGCGCGCTGCGATGCGAGGTGGTACGCTGAGCTTACTGAGGCATCGTTCCTCTGAGGAGTCGAGGGGAAAGTGAAACGATCTGCTGCGGTTTCGCTTCTGGCAGTGGCGCTGCTCCTCGTTGCCGCCACGCCGAGCCATGGTGGGCACGGCCGAGTCTTCATCGGCGGACCTGTCTTCTGGTGGGGCCCGGCGTATCCCTACGGAGGGTACCCGCAGCCGTACGTTGACTGGGCTGAGGTAGCTGAAAGGAGAGCGATGGCCCAGGTGCGTCTCACCACTGAAGCCGCGCTGCTCTCCGGGTGCACTCGTATCGGTGTGGTCCGCGACGACGACGTCAAGGATCTGCGGCGAAAGATCGTGAGAGCGGGCGGCACTGCCGCCGTTCTCGAGTTCGGGGTCGACGACCTCTCGACCGTTCAAGCGGAGGTCTACCGCTGCACAAGCACCGCCAAGGCCCCCTCCACCATTCCCCCGCCGCCGGCCGGAGCGCCGCCGCCGCCACCGCCGCCCGCCGGGCCTACGCGGTAGCGCTCCAGGCTCTTCCTTCGTTCAGCGTCGCACAGTCTCCTCCCTCGCCGGGGCTGGTTCGACATAAAGATCGTCAACAAGGACACCCTCGAGATATTGACTCTCGCCAGAGGCCGGACGCCCACGACGACCAGGTTGAGACGCGTCAAGTAGCCCGGCCGAGGGCTTCGCGCAGGGGACTCGCAGACCCGAGATTCTTCCCCCTCAGCAGATCACGATGCTGGTGCGAGAGGGGGGAGTCGAACCCCCAAGGGCTTTTGGCCCACTGGATCCTAAGTCCAGCGCGTCTGCCAGTTTCGCCACTCTCGCGGAGTTCGGCCCACGCAGCATACCCGCGAATTATACCGCCCTCTGAGGATGCGCATTTGTCCCGCCGCCGGGACATGAGCTAGGCTCTCGCTATGACGGCGGTCCTCGGTTACTTCCGCGCGCAGATCGCCGAGATCGAACGCGACGCCGCGCTTCGCTGGTACGGCGTGGCGATGGCCTTCCTGCACGTCGTCACCTACCTCTACTGGGTGGATCACCGGATCGCCGCCTTCGTCCACGCGGAGGCGGAACCGATCTGCTGGCCGCTCGTGCCCGAATGCGGCGCGCTCCGCGTGCTGTCTCCGACGGGGGTGACGCTGCTGCTCCGCGCCTACTTCGCCGCGGCGGTCGGCGCCGGCCTCCTGTTCGCGTTGCGGCGGCTCGTGGCGGGGGCCTACGCGAGTCTCGTGCTGGTGAACGCCCTCAAGCTCGCGATCATGCTGCTCGACTACCGTCTGCGGATGAACCAGCACTACATGGGGTTCTTCGCCGCGTTCGCCTACCTGTTCGTCCCGGCGAAGCGCGACGCGCTCCGCGTCCTGGTCACGCTCTTCTACTTCTGGGCCGGCACGCTCAAGCTCAACTGGGAGTGGATCTCGGGCGCGGGTCTCTATCGGCCGATGTGGCCGTTCGCCGGCGTGGGCGTCATGGTCGCGTGCGTCTACGTGATCGTCCTCGAGCTCGTCGTGACCTGGGGGCTCCTGGCGAAGCGGGCCTGGGTGTTCTGGGCGGCGTTCGTCCAGTTCTTGATCTTTCACGCGCTGTCCTGGCAGGTCGTCGGCTTCTTCTACCCGCTCCTCATGTTTGCGATCCTGACGATCTTCCCCCTGAGCCGGCTCGTCGACTCACGCGATTCGCCCGACGGGTTACTGGTCTCTCTCTGGACACGCCGGGTGGCCTGGCCCGTGCTGGCACTCGCGGCCGTGTTCTCGGGGCTCCAGCTGGCGCCCTACGCCTTTCCCGGCGACCGCACGCTGACCGGGGAAGGCCGCCTCTATGCGCTCCACATGTTCGACGCCCGGCCGACGTGCTCCGGGTGGGCCGATCTGCGCCAGGCCGACGGCACCACGACCCGGCGAGACCTGAAGCTGCCGCTGGACACCCGAATCGCGTGCGACCCGATCGTGTACTTCAACCGCGCCCGCAACCTCTGCCGCCAGCGGCAGGCCGGGCTCGCCGCCTTCCAGGACCTCGACCTCTTCCTCTCGGCGCGCCGGACGAGCGACGGGGCGATGAAGCCCGTGATCGCCACGACGGGCTTCTGCGCGCGGGGGGACCGCTACGACCCCTTCCGCCACAACGCCTGGATCCTCACGGACTGACGCTCAGGCGAGCGAGCCGAGGACCAGCCGCTCGTGGAGGGCGCTGAGGATCTCGTCGGCGCCGGCGCGCGCCCAGACCCGGAAGAACGGCGACTGCTGGAGCTCCATGAACTCGCGGTCGCCCCGCTTCTGGGTGTCGTCCTTGCTCTCGCCCGGCCGCGCCCCACGGATCTGCGCGACCACCCGGTCCTTGTGATAGATCGCGGGGTACTCGGTGTAGTGGTAGAGGTACTCGAGATCCTTCGTGTAGAAGACGGCGACGGGAATCGACTGCCAGGTCTGGCCGTTCTTCGTGTTGAGGAACTCCGCCATGATGTCAGCGTTGCTGTCCGGCTCCTCGGCGAGGCTCGGGTGGTGGCTCCGACTGAACCGCTGGCCGTCCCGCCGGAAGATTCTCAGCTCCATCCCGCCCGCCTCGGCGAGCCGCGCCAGCATCGGCACGTCGCGCCGGCAGTCCGACGACCACTCCTCCGCGATGACCAGCACCTTCGCGGGACCGTTCGGCCGGGCCGCCAGCCACTTGACCGCCGCGACGTGCGCCTCGTCCAGCCGGATCGCCTCGTAGGCCGAGCGCAGGTGCGCGCTCATGTCGCTCCGCGGCCGCCCGGAACCCTCGCGCTTGAGATTCTCGGGCGTGCCGACGTAGGCGACGTATTGATCGAACGTCATGCCGGAGGTGAATCGCTCCGGCGTGACCACGCTCTTCGTGCGTTCCATGAAAGCCTCCTTGTCAGATGCTCAGCCCGGGGACGATCGTCGCGTTCGGAATCCGCCGGAAGACCGCCGGCGAGATCTTGATCTTCGACGACCGGCTGCCGCTGCCGAGGATCACCCAGTCGACCTGCATCAGCTTGTCGTCAACGTAGATCGGCAGGTCGGACGGCAGCGCGAACACCGTGACGCCGCCGATCATCATGCCGGTGAGGGTCTTCGTCTCCTCCGCGGTGGCGAACGAGACCTTGGCGACCCCCAGCAGGGCCCGGACCGTGTGGTTCACGTCGAGCCGCGTCGTGGCCTTGACCACACACGCGCCGAACCGCCTCGGCTCTTTCTTCGAGGCGACGACGATCGTATTGCCGGCGCTCGCGAGCGGCAGCCCGTACTTCTCGCAGCAGGCGGCGGTATCGGCGAACGCCGGGTCGATCTCCATCAACTCGTACGCCACGCCGAGGGCGTCGAGAGCCTGGACGACGCGTTCGTCAATCATTATGGCCGGATCAATCCGCCTCCCGTTGGGATCGAGGTCGCGGTATTCTCCCACACGGGAGGACCGCCATGACCCTGGAAGAGCTGCGCGACCGCATGAAGGCAGCCCGCGTCGAGATCGCCGAGAACCGGCTCGAGCTCGTGCGCCGGCTGCTGACCGACGCGCTCCGGCCGATCCACGCGATGGACTCGCGGAAGCACCGGACACTGGAGCCAGCCGTCACCTTCGACGCCGGACGGCCGCGAGGCGATCATGGCCAGTGACGAGCTCCCCTACGCGACGATCCGCGACATCGGTGCGCGTTTCAGGCGTCGCGCCCTCTCGCCGGTCGAGCTGACCCGGGCTCTCCTCGAGCGCATCGAGCGCCTCGACCCCGGGCTCCACGCGTTCGTCACGGTGACCGCCGATCGGGCGCTGGCGGACGCCAAGGCCGCCGAAACCGCGCTCGGGCGCGGCGACTTCTCGAGCCCGCTCCTCGGCATTCCCGTCGGCTACAAGGACATCTACGCGACCCGCGGCATCCTCACCACCGGCGGCTCGGCGTTGCTGGCCGACTGGATCCCGACCGAGGACGCCACGTGCGTGACGCGGCTTCAGCGGGGGGGCGCGGTGATGCTCGGCAAGTTGATCACCCACGAGTTCGCCTTCGGCATCCAGTTTCCGGGCCATCGCTTCGCCGCGGCCAAGAATCCGTGGGACCTCGAGCGGATGCCGGGCGGGTCCTCGAGCGGATCGGGCGCGGCCCTCGCGGCCGGTCTGGCGTTCGGCGCGCTCGGCTCGGACACGGGCGGCTCGATCCGCGGTCCGGCCTCGTTCTGTGGCATCGTCGGCCTCAAGCCGACCTACGGCCGCTGCAGCCGCGCCGGCGTCCTGACGCTCTCGTGGACGCTGGATCACACCGGACCGATGGCGCGCACCGTCGAGGACTGCGCGTATCTGCTGCAGGCGCTCGCCGGCCACGACGCGGCCGACCCGGCGTCGAGCCGCGAGCCCGTCCCCGACTACGTGGCGCCGCTCAGCCGTGGCGTCCGCGGGCTCCGCGTCGGAGTGGTGCGCGAGTATTTCTTCGAAGGCATCGATCCCGAGGTCGAGAAGGGATTCGAGCAGGCGCTCGCGACCCTGCGGCAGCTCGGCGCCACCGTCGAGGACGTCCAGATCCCCGACATTCAGGCGGCCGGCGCCTACACGGCGATCCTCCTCGCCGAGGCGTTTGCGTATCACGAGCACGACCTGCGCGAGCATCCCGAGCGCTTCGGCGAAATCTTGCGTGAGCGGATGCTGGCCGGCGCCCTCATCACCGCCTCCGAGTACGTGCAGGCCCAGCGTCTTCGCGCGCAGCTCAGGGCCGACATGAACGCCGTGCTCCGCCGGGTGGACGTGCTCGCGACGCCGACCAGCCCGAAGCCCGCGCCCACGTTCACGACGGTCTACGATCCCGAGTACGGATTCCCCCGCGGCAACACCGGACCGTTCAACATGACGGGCCTCCCCGCCCTCGCCGTGCCGTGCGGGTTCACCGCGGCGGGGCTGCCGCTGTCGATCCAGATCACCGGCCGCCCGTTCGACGAAGCGACCGTCCTACGGGTGGGCCACACCTACGAGCAGGCTACCAGTTGGCGCACACGGCATCCGAACCTCTGAGCGAGGACAACCCATGTCACCTTCGAACCTCGAGGAGAAGTTCCAGACGCTTCACGAGATCGTGCGGGCGGCCCGCCTGAACCTGGCGCCGGGCCCCTGGGATTATCTCGCGGGCGGCGCCGAGACCGAGACCACGCTGCGGCGCAACCGACAGGCCCTCGACTCGGTCGCGTTCCGCCCTCGGGTCCTGCGAAACGTCGCAAAGATCGACACCACTTCGAGCCTGCTCGGGCGGCCCGTTCGCATTCCGGTCATGATCGCGCCCGTCGGGTCCGTGGAGAGCTTCGAGCCAGGCGGCGGCGCCACCGCCGCGAAGGCTTCCGCCGAGTTCAACGTGCCGCAGATGCTGAGCTCGGTCTGCAACCCGGGCCTCGAGGCCGTCGCCGCCGCGGCCGACAACTTCCGCATCTTCCAGCTCTACGTCCGCGGCGACGACGCCTGGGTGGACGACCACGTGAAGCGCGCCAAGGACCACGGCTACGCCGCGTTCTGCCTCACGGTGGACACCGCGAGCTACAGCCGCCGCGAGCGCGACCTGGCGCGGCGCTTCGTCAAGCCCTGGCGCCTGCGCGCGACCGGCTTCGACTTTCAGGCCGGGCTCAACTGGGACCACGTGAAGCGCTTCAAGGACCTGCACGATATCCCGCTCATCTTGAAGGGCATCGCCACGGCGGAAGACGCCGCGCTCGCGTGCGATCACGGGGTCGACGGCGTCTACGTCTCCAACCACGGCGGCCGGCAGCTCGATCACGGGCGCGGCACCATCGACGTCCTCCCGGAGGTCGTCGCGGCGGTGCGAGGCCGCGCGACGATCATCGTCGACGGCGCCTTCATGCGGGGCACCGACGTCGTGAAGGGGATCGCGCTCGGCGCCCACGCCGTCGGCATCGGGCGGCTCTCGTGCTGCGGCCTCGCCGCCGCCGGCCAGGCGGGGCTCGTGCGGGTGTTCGAGCTCCTCGAAGAGGAGATCCGGATCTGCCTCGCGCTCCTCGGCGTCGATCGTCTCGCGGCCGTCGGCCCGTCCTATCTCCACGCGGCGACGCCGGTCCGTCCCGCTCACGTGACCAGCGCATTCCCGCTGCTGGAGGAAGAGGGTTACTAAGCCCGCGCTGCCCTCGGAGCTCCCCGCGGATCCGCTCCCGCTCTTCGAGAGCTGGCTGAACGAAGCCTTCGCCGAGATCAGGAACGCGCACGCGATGACGCTCGCGACCGTCGATCCCGACGGTCGCCCCTCGGCGCGCATGGTGCTCTGCCGCGGCTTCGACACGCGCGCTGGCTGGATCGTCTTCTACACCGACCGCGAGAGCGCCAAGGGACAGGTGCTCGATCTCAATCCCCGCGCGGCGCTGGTCTTCTATTGGGACGCCTTCGAGCGGCAGGTGCGCATCGAGGGGCCCGTGACCCTGGCGCCCGACTCGGACTCGGACGCCTACTGGAAGTCTCGGCCGCCCGACGCCCGCGTCGCGGCCTCCGCCAGCGACCAGAGCCGGCCCATCGGGTCGCGCGCGGCGTTCCTGGCGAAGGTCGAGGAAGAAGCGAAGCGTTCCGCGGGCGACATTCCACGACCTAAACGCTGGGGTGGCTACCGTGTCTGGGCCGAGCGCGTCGAGCTCTGGGTCGGCCAGCCGGCGCGCGCCCACGACCGAGCGCTCTGGACCCGCTCGCTGACGCCGACCGGCGAGGACTTCAGCGGCGGTCCCTGGCACTCGACTCGGCTCCAGCCCTGAACTGCCATGGTCTCGGCGGCAGGCGACGAATGCGCGTACTCGGGCTGATCGTCGTGGCCGTCCTGGTCGCGCCGCTCATGATCACCCTCGCCACACCCAATGGTCAGGAACGCATCGTCAACAAGCAGGATGCCGACCGAATCTTCGGGCTGACCCGGTCGCAATGGGAACAGGAAGTCACGCGGCTGGTGAATTTCCTGGGCTGGAAGGTCCAGCCCAGTCCAGGCGACACCGGCACGGGCGTTATCGCCCTGGATCCCAAGACCGGTGTCGGTCTCGCCGTCCAGCCTTTGTTCCGAGACGCGCAGGGCCCGCCAGGAACCCTCGTCGTCGGAAGCTACTACCCCGCCGGGACGTTTCGGCGGTTCAGCGAGCAGACGAGGCGTGAGATGGAAGCGATCGCCAGTTCTGACCTTGGCCCGGCGTACTCGCTCAGCGTCTCGTTCAGCACGAGGGTCGCCCCGCCGCCCGGGTTCGATGTTGTGGAAGTCATCATCACTCGCGCACGGCGATGACCCGGGCAACGCGCCGCGAATCACGTTGACTCGGCACACACAGGAGGCGATATGTCGATCCGACTCGTCGTGACCATCACCGCGGCCCCGGGCAAGGGCGCCGAGCTGGCGCAGGCGTACAAGGCCCGCTGCGCAGACGCGATGAAGGAGCCCGGCTGCGAACAGTTCGAGATTTTCCAGAGCGTCGCGAACCCCGACCGGCTGGCGCTGCTAGAACGCTGGGCCGACCAGGCCGCGCTGGACGTGCATGCGCGGTTGAACAGCACGCGTCCCCCGCTCCGGCCAGAGCTGCGCGCGGGGAGCGGCGAGCGCGAAGACTACCAGTACAACCGGACCCGCTAGCCTCGCCCGCCGCCGGGAGGCGTCAGTCCGTCATCGCAACGGCCTCGATCTCGACCAGGAAGTCGGGGTGGGCGAGGCGCCGGACCTCGACCGTGGTGCTGGTGGGGAGCGCGGGGCCGAAGTACTCCATCCGGACGTCCACGTGGCGGAAGTACTCGTCCATGTCGGTGACGAATGTGTTGGTCTTGACGATGTCGGCGAGCGACGCGCCCGCCGCGGCCAGGGCGGCCTTGATGTTCTCGCCGACCTGGCGGATCTGCGCCCGCATGTCACCCTTACCCACGACGTTGCCGGCCCGGTCCCGCGCCAGCTGGCCGGCGACGAAGATGAGGCGACGACCTTCGACCGACACGACGTGGGAATAGAGCGTGTGGCCGCTGCGGCTGGGGGCGGCGAGCGCCTCCGGCTGGATGTTCTTTCGCGTGATCGCCATGCTCGTGTCCTCTGCCCGGTGGCTCAGGCGGTCCAGTGGTCCCACGCCCGCGCCGCGAGCGCGACCGCAAGCGCGATGTCCTCGTCCAGCAGATAGCGCTCGGACGCGAGCGCGACGGCGGCGCCGCGGATGCGCTCGAGATAATCCTCGCGCGATCGGTAGCGCTCTTCGATCGACGCCCGCGGGTCGCCCGACGACTCGCGCTCGCGGCGGGTGCGCGGAAACGGAATCGTCGCGCCCGCGAAGACCAGGCGCTGGGTGTCGCCCCCGATGGTGCGATGCCTGAGCGTCCATCCCGTATGGGTGCCCAGCGGTACGGCGATCTCCAGCAGCGCGATACCGCCGGTCTCGTTGCCGTCGGCGTCGACCGCGCAGACGAGCGAGCCGTACGCGGGACCGGGGCGCGGCGGCAGCGTGGAGAAGTCGAGGCGACAGGGCCGCGCGTGATGGCGCGGATAGTTGGCGCCGGGGATACGGTCGAAGACCGCGTGGAGGGCCTCGAAAGGCACCGCGCTGCCATCGGCGAGGCGCGGATGCCGGCTCGGCGGGGGCACGATTCCCTCGGTGACCCAACGGTCCAGATTCACGAGACACGCGCGTAACAGCGGCGCGTAGTCGATCGTGTTGCGAAGATTCTGCGAGTGCTCCGGAGGCTCCGCCGGATCGGCGGCGGTCACCTTCTGGGCCGTCGGCGGCCAGACGCCGAGCCCGTGCTCGGTGCCGGCGAAGTGGTAGACGCGCGCCGACGGACCGGACGGGACGTCGCGCGTGCCGGCGGGATCCGTGTGGGCGAGCGAGGCGTCGCCGCGGTGGTACTCGGCTGAGCTGTTCGTGTAGAACACCTTCAGCTTGCTCCCGCGCGCGGCGAGCCGGCGCTGCAGCTCCTCGTCGGTCGACGGGTGAACGTAGTCCATCATGTGCGGCCGATCCTTGGAGTTCTGCCCGAACCGCTGGTTGAACTCACCGCGAAGCCCGCCGGCGACGTTCGCGATGATTCCGTCGAGCGCTTCCCGCCCCTGCTCGTCGAGGTTGAGGTCGTTGTAGACCAGCGTCCGGAGCAGCCGCCCGGTCTGCGATCGACCGTAGGCGTACGCGTAACGGATGGTCGCCGGCGCCGGATTCCCCTCGCGCGGCGTGCCGTGCTTGAGCCAGGCGACCGAGTCACGGAGCGCGGCGATGCCGAGCCCGAGCACTGGCGCGCCGACCGCGGTGTAGGTCACCTGGTAGAGTCGCCCCTTCTCGAACCCGCCGTCGACCCAGATGTACCGGGGATCGGGAACGACGCCCGATCGAGCGTCGGGCACGACGTTGCCACCGGCGACCCGGGCGAAGCGCCACCGGCCGCGCGGGATCGTCGTCGGCTCGCCGTCGGGCTGGTCGCGGACCAGCAAGACCGCATCGCGCTCGTCGAGATCGGCGGCGGGGTACGCGCGGTGGCCTCGGTCGGAGAGGAGCAGGTGCGTGGCGGGCTCGGGCGTCTGGAGCTGAGTGTAGACGCGGCCCGTGAGGCGGTGGCCTCGCGCGTCCAGCGCCTCGGGCCCGCGCAGGCCCAGGAGCCCCGGCACCTCCGGGAGATCGCACTGCCAGCCGCACGAGATCACCACGAAGCCGCGCCGCATGAGAAACCCGTCGCCCGGGTCGACGGGCGGATCCGGATTCGAACCGGGGACGAACGCCGGGCGCGTCGCGCGGTTGAAGTTGGGGACCGCGACGGTGTTCCCCCGGTTGACCACGTCGAGCATCACGCGCCCGCTGCCCCGGGCGCGGTCCACCGGCACCAGGATGGACACGTCCGACTCGAACTCGACGCGCCCCGCGTGGTC
>Ga0184633_10000082_pt1 | contig 26000 bp, 23 predicted proteins | sample PLM31_170_b1_FD_133156 | JGI IMG/M metagenome (GOLD analysis project Ga0184633, IMG submission 133156) | Groundwater sediment microbial communities from an aquifer in East River, Colorado, USA - PLM3-1_170_b1 | ecosystem: Environmental > Terrestrial > Soil > Riparian zone | place: USA: East...
CGCTTCGGCCGACAAGCTGACCTCCGCGGCGTTGCGCGAGCTCGAGCGCTACCGCTATCCGGGCAACGTGCGCGAGCTCGCGCACACGCTCGAGCGCGCGCTGATCCTCGAGAGATAGCGGTGAATCTCCGGGTGGTGCACGGTCACGAGGACTTCGAAGGCCTGAGGACTCATTCACCCGTTACAACACCACAGGCTACCCGCTGTGAAAAGCCCCGAGAGGCCGGTGGCTCAGGCCCGGCGCCAGAGACCCCGGCCGGCCTCCCGGGCGCCGCGCTGGAGATCGAGGAAGAGCCGTTGATACCGGACGTTCGGCGGCACCGTCATGACCTGGGCATAGCCCCGTTTCACCAGCTCCGCGTTGACCATCACGTCGCCCACCCAGACGTAGGCGAGCAGCCGCCCATAGCGGTCCCGCGCCCCGACGTCCATCTCCAACCGCACCCGTTGGCCGCCGACAAGCTGCCGGTTCATGTCCCACGCTTCCCGACCCCCGGGCTCTTGCCCCCGCGCCGGATGATGGACCTCGGGCGTGTTGACGCCGATGTAGCGGACCTTCTCCACGCGCTCGCCGATCCTCACGTGGATCGTGTCGCCGTCCACCACCTTGACGACGATCCCGTCGAGCGCGTTCCCCGCGGCCGCCCACGCCCCGCCCGCCCACGCCGAAGCGACGACGCAGAGGGCGACGAGCAACGGGACGATGCGCGTCGCCGAAAACATACAGCCACGGTGTCACGCCCGCCCCCGAAGTGTCAACGTTCCGATACAGTCGACTGGTGTACACTGCATTTCCTGCCGAAAGGAGCTGATAGCTATTCGAGCCCTAAAGCCACGTCCAATGGTCCGGCGTCTTGCCCTCACCAAGGCTCGAAATGCGCTCGGCGCCTGTCCAGATAAGGAGCCTTCTCATGGATCTCGGTCTCAAAGGTAAGACGGCCCTCGTCACCGCGGCCAGCAAAGGAATGGGCAAGGCCTGCGCGATGGGACTCGCTGCCGAGGGCGCCCGGGTGGTCATGTGTTCACGCACGGAAGCGGATGTGCGTTCGGCCGCCGACGAAATCCGTAGCAAGACGGGGAGTGAAGTGTTGGCCATGGCCGCTGACGTGACGCGCGCCGCCGACGTCAAGGCCCTCGTCGCCAGGGCACGCGAAGCCTTTGGCGGCATCGACGTCTTGGTGGCAAACTGCGGCGGACCACCGAGAGGTGGGCTCGAGGAGATGACGGACGAGCAATGGTATGGCGCCTTCGAGGTGTCACTGCTGTCGGTGGTGCGCCTGATCCGCGAGGTCGTGCCATCGATGCGGGAACGAAAGTGGGGTCGCATCCTGACCATCCAGTCGGTCTCCGTCAAGCAGCCGGTCGAAGGCCTGCTGCTCTCGAACGCCATCCGTCCCGGCGTGCTGGGCATGGTGAAGACGCTGGCCCCAGAGCTGGGCCGGGACAACATCACCATCAACGTCGTCTGCCCGGGTCGCATCATGACCGATCGCTTCCTGGGCGGCGCCAAGCAATCCGGGTTGCCGCTCGACGAATACGTGAAGAACTCGGCGGCGGATGTACCGCTCCGCCGGATCGGCACGCCGGAGGAATTTGCCAACGTACTGGTATTCCTCGCGTCGGAGCGGGCCTCGTATGTCACCGGCGTGGCGCTCCAGGTCGACGGCGGCGTCGTTCGCGGCCTGCTGTGAGCAGCGTTCTTCACTCCCGCCGGGCGATGACGGCGATGGGGCCGCCGCCGGTCGGCCCCTGGTGCTCGGCCCCGCCCGACACGTAGACCATCGGATCACCGATCACCGAGGCGATCACGGCGGCCACCACGGCCCGCGCGTGCCGCGTGTGATTGATGTCGGAGTCGTCGATCATCGTGTGTCGGCGACCCCGGATCCGTCCCGACGGCGACGCTTCGGCCTTGGCGTAGACGCCCACCACGCGATCCAGATCGCGGGGAACGCTGGCGTCGGCGCTCGCGCAGCCGACCGAGCGCAGCGCGCGGCGGACGGCAGCGGCGTCGATGGCGTCCTCCATGACGTCGTGACCGATCACGAGGTCGCTGGCCGCGCCGTCGGCGTTGCCGAGCACGAGGATCTCACAGTGCGCCAGCTCGACACCCGCCGAGGTCGACGCGACGCGCGAAAACAGATCCCACCGCTTGGCCACGACGTCGTCCGAGAGGGCTGCGGCCGGCACCTCGCCGAGCGCGGCGGCGACGCCCAGGGCCGAGGCACCGCGCGAGACACCCATCGAGCCGTAGGTGCTGGTCGTCGCGACCCGCCGCCCGCGCGCGGCGGCCTCCGCCATCGACTCCGTGGTCAGCAGCGGGCACTTGATCTGGACGAAGTGCACGTCCGCGAAATCACGGATCCCCGCCTCGGCGGTCGCGCGCTGCACGGCCGCCTCCACCTCGCGGACCTGGATCATCGTCCCCAGCTCCTCCGGCAGGAGGCGGCGGGTGCTGGCGGCTCCCGCCACCAGTCCCTTCCCCGTCCCGCCACCGGCCGCACCGTCGCGCCTGACGAAGACCGACACGTGCGGCGTGAGGATGCCTTCCGTCCCCCCCGACATGATGAACTGGATGCGCGCCGTCACCTCGTGGATTGCGACGCCGAGGCGCGCCGCCAGCAGCCCGGCATACGCCGAGGTCGCGAAGCCCCGGGTAAAATCATTGACGCAGCCGTTGCCTTCCGTCTTACCAAGGACGGCGATGACCCGGGCCGGATCGACCGCGCCGGCGTCGATGAGGGCAGTGAGCGCGGACACGTCGTCGGGTGCTGCCGTGGGCAGTCGGTGGACCTCGATCGGTTGCACGGTGGCCGTCTCCTCTCTCCGAATAACGCGGGTCAGTGAGCCTCGCGCGAGAACGAAGTGCCGATCGCCGCCGGCAGCCGCGCGGTGCGGCCGAGACCCGCGAGGACGGCCAGCGAGACGACATACGGCATCATCTGGATCACGTACGAGCTGACGGGAAGCCGGAGCCCCTGGACGCGGAGCTGGAGCGCATCGGCGGCGCCGAAGAGCAGGCAGCCGACGAGGGCGCCGCCGGGCATCCAGCGCCCCACGATGATCGCGGCCAGCGCCAGGTACCCGCGACCGCTCGTCATGCCGTCGGTGAAGGTACCGACCTGCTGGAGGGAGAGCACCGCACCGCCGAGCCCGGCGAGCCCCGCCCCGGCGACTACGGCGAGGGCGCGAACGCGAAGAGGATCGGCGCCGACCGCGAATGCCGCGGTGGGGTTCTCGCCGACGGCGCGCAGCGTGAGACCGGCCCGTGTCCGGTGCAGGAACGCGAACATCGAGAGGACGAGGCCCCGCCACACGTCCGTGAGCGCGGGCTGGCGGAAGAGAAGCGGGCCGAGCGCCGGGATGCCGTCCAGGAGCGGGATCGGCAGCGGCGGCAGTGTGCCGACACGGATCGTGGACGTCTCGCTGCGACCGGAGAAGCCACGAAGCAGAAAGCTCGTCAGCCCCAGGGCAAGGATGTTGGCGGCGAGTCCCGTCACCATCTGGTCGGCGCGGAAACGGGTCGTCGCCACCGCGACCACGAGTCCGAGGGCGCCGCCACCCAGCACGCTGGCCACGAGGCCGACGGCGCTACTGCCCGTCGCGTGCACGGCCACCACGCCCGCAAACGCCCCGCAGAGCATCATGCCTTCGAGCCCGACCGCGAAGACGCCCGCGCGCTCGGACAGGATCCCGCCGAGCGCGGCGAAGAGCAGCGGCGTCGCGATCCTCAGCGCGGCGGCAAGGAACTCCGTGATGGCGACATCCACGGCGCTCAGGCCCTCGGTCGCGCCGCGCGCAGTCCCATCGCGCAGAGCACGAACACCATCGTGAGGCCCTGGATGACGGCGAGGAGCGGCGATGGGACGCCAACAGCCCGCTGCATCGCCAAGGCCCCAGTCTCGAGGAAACCAAAGAAGAGGCCGGCGGGCAGGACGGCGAGCGGGTTGAGACCGGCCAGGAGCGCGATGGCCACGGCGTTGAAGCCGAAGCCGTGCGAGAAACCCTCGATGAGACGGTAGTGCACGCCCAGCACCTCGACGCCGCCGGCCAGACCGGCGAGCGCGCCCGACACGAGCATCACCGAGAGGAACGCGCGGGCGGGAGCCACGCCGGCGTACGCGGCGGCCGCCGGGCTGCAGCCGAGGATGCGGAGCCGGAACCCGAAGGGCGTGCGCCAGAGTACGACGTGAGCGACGACGAGCACAGCGACGGCGAACACGATGCCGGCGTGAAGGTCGGTTCCGGGAACGAGCCGGGGAAGCCATGCGACCCGCGGAAGGAGCGGCGACTGCGGAAAGCCCGCGCCGGGCTCGCCGAGGTCGCCCTGAAGCATCTCGCTCACGATCAGCACGCCGACGAAGTTGAGGAGCAGCGTGACCAGCACTTCGTGGACACCCCGACGCAGGCGGATGACGGCCGCCAGAGCCGCCCAGAGGCCGCCGGCCGCCGCGCCCGCGGCGAGCGCCGCCAGCGGGAGCACGACGGCCGGCGCGCCGGCGAGGTGCAGCGCCGCCCACGTGGCGGCGAGCCCACCGAGCGCGATCTGGCCCTCGCCGCCGATGTTGATGACGCGGGCGCGGAAGCAGAGCGCGACACCGACGCCGGCTAAGAGGTAAGGGGTGGCCCGGTTGAGACCGACGGCCGCCCGGTCCCAGGAGCCGAAGGCACCGCGCGCGAGCGCCGCGTAGGCGACGAGCGGGTTCTTGCCCGACAACACGATGAGGATCGAGGCCAGGGCGAACGCGAGCACCACCGCAAGCACGGGGCGCACGAGCGGACCCGACAGCGCCAAGCCCGCGAGCGCCCGTCCCGTCATAGCGTCAAGGCGTGCAGCCGCGCGAGCGCCGGTTGTCGTCACGCGCCCACCCCGTACAGCGCGGCGGCGTCCGGCGTCTCCGCGAGTGCGCCCGCCATCATGAGCCCGATCCGGGTGAGATCCACCTCGTGGCGCCGCATCACGCCGACGAGTCGGCCGCGGTACATCACGCCGAGGCGATCGGCCACGGTCAGCGCCTCCTCCAGCTCCGTCGAGATGTAGAGGACGGCGGCCCCGGCCGCGCGCAGCGCCAGGATCTGATCGATGACGAACTGGGTGGCGCCGGGGTCGAGCCCGCGAGTGGGCTGGACGGCCAGGAGCACGCCCGGCCCCGACGCCAGCTCCCGAGCGAGCACGATCTTTTGCTGGTTTCCGCCGGAGAGCGTGGCGGCGCTCACGCCCGAATCGGTCGCCCGGATGTCGAACTGCGCCATGCGTCGTGCGGCGACTTCCGACATCGCCGCCACGTCGAGCCAGAGGCCACGGCGAAGCGGGGGCGTCGCTACGTCCCGCAGCGCGAGGTTCTCGGCGACCGTCATCTCACCGACGAGCCCGGTCGAGCGGCGATCGGCCGGGACGTGCCGGAGCCCGGCGGCCAATCGGGCCCTCACCCCGCCTTCGGTCACGTCGGTGCCGTCCACGAACACGCGCCCTCGCATGGGGTGGGCCAGTCCTCCGATGCAGTCGGCCAGCTCGTTCTGGCCGTTGCCGTCGACGCCGGCCAGGGCGAGCACCTCGCCGGCACGCACGGAGAAGCTCACGCCGCGCAGGCGCTCGACGCCCTCCATGTCGACGGCCGCGAGATCGGCCACAACGAGCCGCTCCGCGCCGAAGGCCGCGCGCTCGGGTGGGAGGGACGCCCCCACGTCCCGATCGATCATCATTCGGGCGAGCTGCTCCCGGGTGATCGTCCCCACGTCGGCGCGCCCCACCATCACGCCGTCGCGTAGCACGACGACCTCGTCGCAGACCTCGAGGATCTCCCCGAGCTTGTGGGAGATGAAGATCACGGACCGGCCCTCCTCGCGCAACCGTCGGAGGATCGCGAGAAGCCCCGCAACCTCGGGCGGACTCAGGCTGGACGTTGGCTCGTCGAGGATGAGCAGCTCGGCCCCGCGGAGGATGGCCTTCACGATTTCGACCCGCTGCTGAAGCCCCAACGGCAGCGTCCCCACGAGGGCGTCGGGATCGAGGTCGAGACCGTACGCAGCGCTGGCTGTCCGAATCTGCGCAGCGATCCCCGCCGGTCGCAGCCAGCGACCGGCCGCCTCCCAGCCCAGCATGACGTTCTCCGTCACGCTCATCGCCGGCACGAGCATGAAGTGCTGGTGAATCATGCCGATGCCGGCGGCGATCGCCTCGCGCGGCGAGTGGCGGACCAGCGACCGGTCGTGGACGCTGATCGTCCCGGCATCGGGACGGACCATCCCGAAGAGGATGTTCATCAAGGTGGTCTTGCCCGAGCCGTTTTCCCCCAAGAGGCCGACGATCCGCCGCGGGGGGACCACGAGGTCGATACCACGGTTGGCGCGCACCGAGCCGTAGGACTTGGTGATGCCGTACATCCGGAGCATCGTTGCTCCGCGCGCCGGGAAACCCGCGATCCGCGCGGGATCAGGCCCCGCCGCGCGCGTCCTCCTTTGTCGGCTTCAGCTTCAGCTCTCCGGAGGCGAGCTTCTTCTTCACCGTCTCCAGCTCGGCCGCGACGGCGGCGGGGACGACGGGGTTGAGTGAACGATCCGCCGAATAGCGCAGCTCCGCGCCCTGCGTCGCGGTGTTGTAGCCGTAGGCCACGTAGTGGCCCTTGAGCTTTCCGGCATGCAGCTCCGCGACCGCGGCCGCGTAGATGTCCGACCACTTCTCGTCGATGTTCGTGAGAACCCGCTCGGGCGCGATGGCGGTGTGGCCCACGGAGCGGCCGGTGGTGAAGACGTTCTTCTCCTTCGCCGCCTGGACGATGCCGGCGTGACCCGCGTTCAGCTTGCCGCCGATGACGTCGGCGCCACCCGCGATGAGCGACAGCGCGGCCTCCTTGGCCGCCGCCGGATCCTCCATGGACTGCAGATAGACGATCTTCACCTCGGCGTCTGGCCGCACGCTCTTCACGCCCAGCCGGAAGCCACCCAGACTCGCGATCATGTTCGGCAGCCCCTCGAGCCCCGCCACGGCACCGACCTTCCCCGTCTTCGTCATCCGGCCCGCGAGCACGCCGACGACGTAGGCGTACTGATCATTGGCGACGTCGAGCGAGATGACGTTGCTCTGCCCGCCCGATCCCGAGCCCACGAGGAAGACGGTCTTGTCGAAGTCCGGGCCCACGCGCTGGGCGGCCGAGAGGAACCGGCCCGAGTGGCCGATGATCGGGCTGAAGCCGCGCCGCGCATAGTCCTTCATGGCCTCGACGTGGTCGGCCGCCTGGACGTTCTCCGAGTAAGCGATCTCCGCGCCCCGCTCCTTGAGCTTGACGAGCCCGGCGTAGCCGGCAGCGTTCCAGCTCTGGTCATTAATGCTGCCGGGTAGCAGCATCGCGACCTTGCCGTGGACCCCCTGTGACAGTGCCGCGCCGGTGGTGACGGCGAGGCCCAGTACAACCGCGATCGTTGCCGAGGTGAGGCGTCGACCCATGGTGATCCCTCCGTGCGAATCGCGTGGCGTGAACGGCACCGAGTCGAGCAAGGTGTGTACCACACATTCGCGTTTGCGCTGGCGCGGAATTCTGGCGACCGCGGCCCGCCGCCTGCCTGATGGGCAGGCGGCGGCGGTGGCCACTGCCTCTCTTTTGGGCAGTCGCGGCTGCGACGAGGTGCCGCTACCCGGCCCACGACGGACTCCGCGGCGGCAGCGGCAACGAGCGGCGCGCAAGGAAGCGGTCGATCCCCGCGCGGCCGTCGTCGGAGGCGACGAGACGGCTGAACTCGCGCGCCTCGAGAACGAGCCCGGCGTCGAGGCCCTCGGTCAGCCCCACGCGGACCACCTCGAGGATGGCGCGGGCGGCGGCGGCGCGCGGGATGCGTTCGTGGTGAGCGAGCAGGCGCTGGATCTCGGGATCGCGCTCGACGTTGGGGAACGCGAACGTGGGCGCGGGGAGGGTGAGGGGCGACCACAGCGTGCCTGTGAACGTCCCGTCCGCGATGCGCCGCGCGATCCCGAGCGCGTGCGAGAGCGCATCGGCCGGCGCGACCTCGTCAACGAGCCCGAGGTCCAGCGCGTCCTGAGCGCTGCGCCGCCGGCCGTCGAGGAGCACGGCGAGCGCCGCCACGAGCAGCGCGTACATCTCGCCGCGCCCGGCGAGCGCGTGTCGTACCGCCAGCCGCGGCAGCATCTGGGTACCGCCGAAGCCGGGAATCACGTGCAGGTTAATCTCCGGCTGGCCGATCTCGGCGCGCCGGGAGGCGACGCGGTACGCGCAGGCCATCTGCAGCTCGTTGCCGCCACCGAGCGCGTAGCCGTCGACGGCGGCGATGACGGGCACGCGCGCGCGGCCGATGCGGGCGAACAGGCGCTGAGCCCGCCGTGTGAAATCCTCGACCTCCTCCGGCCGCGCGAAGGCGCGGAGCTGGCGGACGTCGGCGCCCGCCACGAACATCGTGCCGGCCCCGGTGAGGACCGCGGCGCGAAGCTCCCGCTCGCCCTCGACGGCCTCCATCGCGCGCTCGAGGTCCTCGAGCGTGGCGCGGCCGATCGTGTTGGCTGGGGGCACGTCGATCGTGATCAGGGCGACCCACCCCGAGCCGACAGGATCGAGACGGACCCGGACCGCAGTGCCATCGAGAAATCTGGAGCCCCACGCCGCGTAGACCTCACGCGCAGTGCGTGCGGTGTCGAGGGCCGGCGGCGCGCCCACGCGGATCGCCATGGTCCCCTCGTGGCGGTTGTCGTAGATCGCCTGGTTCGCCTCCGCCAGCTCGTCCCATTCGTGGACCGCGGGGGCGTGCACGGCGAGCGCTCCGCTGTCGAGGAGGCGCACGACCTCGGCCGCCTGATGGGCGTTCGAGAGGTGGCTGCCGAGGATGGCGAAGGCCGGGAAGACCACACGCTTCTGGTGCATCCAGACGTTGGGGGCGTAGAAGGACAGGCGCTGGCCGGCGGTGCCTTCGAGATACACGACGCGCCCGGTGAACGGCCGGCAGAGGAAGGTGCTGATCCCGAGGGTGTCCTGGCCGGCGCGCTCGACGACGAGATCCGGGTTGCCGCGCGGGTTGTCAGCGCGGGCGAGCAGGCGTCCGACCGCCTGACCGAACGGCTTGAGCGTGGACTCCTGGTAGGCGCGGTAGCCGTCGGGGTCCACGTCGTAGTCCGGCATCGTCTCGGGCCAGCGGAATCCCGGGCTCCGCGCGAGGGTCTCGAGACTCACGACCCCGTGGACGCGCAGCGTCGCCTGCACGTGCGCGGCCTGGGTATCGAGACGCGTGACGGCGACGACACGGGCGCCGGCATGGAGCGCGGTGCTGATCGCGTCGGTGCCGACCGCGTCCTCGAGCCCGTGGCCGTCACCGTAGTAGACGAGGACCGCCTCGTTGGGGCGCAGATCCACCCGGCACAGCATTTCACCAGCGCGCGCCGAGCCCGACTTGCCGAGGAACGCCAGCGTGTAGCCGCTCGTTGCGCCGTAGAAGACGAGACGCCCGCCCGGAACGAGGAGATCGACCATCCGTCCGAAGAGATCGCGCCCGACAGAGGAGACCACCACGTCGATCAGCGCGCCGCCGTTCGCACGACGGACGAGGGCGATCAGCCGCTCTCCGGCCGTCCGCCACGCCGCCTGCCCTGTCGGATCCAGCGGCACCGGCGTAAAGATGCCGGTCAGCTCGGGCGTCTTGCGGTTGACGTAGGCGCGGGCGCCGCGGGCGAGGACGAGGCGGCCTTTGTCTTCTGTCGACACGAGGCCGGTCACCCGCGCCCCCCGCAGCGCCGCGCCGGCGACCGCATAGGTGCCGGTGCCGCCCGCGGCGCCTTCCACGAACACGCGCTCGTCGTACTGAACGCGCGCCACGTCGTAGAGCGCCTTGTAGACCGTCTCCAGGTCGAGCATGAACGACGAGCCCTCGGGCAGCGTGAGGCGCTCGGAGTGGTCGAGGAGCTGAGGGGCCTGGCAACGGACGAACTGGGCGAAGGAGCCGTCGGGCGTCTCGTAGCCCTGGATCTTGAAGTCCGCGTGCATCGGGTCCTCCCCCGCCCGCGGCGAGAGGAGGTCGGAGACACCGGGATAGAGCACGCGCAGCTCGCCGACGCGGAGCCGCCCCTCGCGCGCGACCTCGCTCCCCAGCGCCGCCACCATCACCACGGCACCGCTTCCGGGGATGTGGAGATCGCGGTCATGCAGGTCGAAGATCGAGATCGGAACGCCGCGCGCGGCGAAGACGGTGTTGTAGGTGAGCCCGGCGTAGAGGACGTAGCCGAGAGCGTCGTTGGGCCCGATCTCGGGGACCGCCGCGATCACGCGCTGAAGCGCCTCGCGGGGCTCGCCGTGGGCGGGGTGCCCCCACGCGTCCTTCACGACCGCCCACGCGTGCTGCCATGCGGGAAGCGGATCGAGACCGGGGCGGAAGGGCGCACCGAGCGCGAGCGGCCGAGCATCCATCAGACGATGGGGATCATACCAGGCCAGTGGCGTCCAGTCCGACCGGGTTCATCCTCGAATCGTTCGCGGACCCCACCCGCGATCCCTTGTGGTTCGAGCTGTTCCGTGAGCGGCCGCCGATCGTCGACGGCTTCATGGCGCTGCCGGAGGCGCCGGGGCTCGGGCTCGAGCTACGCGACGACACCCTGGAAAAGTACGGCGTGAAGATCGGCTGAACACATCGGGAGCTCACCGGCGTCGTGTGGGGACGACGGTCGAGTGATCTGAGGGCACGGTCGATGAGGTGGACCTCACCCCCTCATCGAGTAGAGCACACGCCAATCCCAGTTCTTTGTGTCGAGCAGTGGGCGGTCGCCAAGTACCCACTCGGTCTCGGGCAGATCGTCTCTGAGGGGGCGCACGAGGACGCAGGGGCACCCTCGGGTTGTCACCTCCGCGTCCACCGGGGCGAACCCCAGGTGCTTCAAGAGCTGTATCTCTTCCTCGGAGAGCGAGGCGGTCCAGGTCACGAGCTCGGGGAATCGCCCCGCGGTGACGGCGGCGGAGAGCAACTCCGAGCGGATCCTCGCATCGCTCGCCTCGAGGTCGGCGATGTGCACGCGAGTCCAGTTTTCGAGGTCGGATGTCCTTCTGTTGAGAACGAGATACCCTTCGAGGCGCGCCTCCCCCCAGTAGAGGAACCGGTATTCGCTGAACGGATTCTGGAAACGCCAGCCCAGGTATTCGCTGTCTCGGACATGACGAACCCGGCCATCGTGTCCGAGGCGTTCGACGAGCTCGGCCATGGCGTCGAGGCGAGGCCTCCGTTCGATGGTCACCGGGGATCCCTCTCCGGGGCGCCGCCCCGGAGTCGCCGCATCGAGGTGACGGAACGGTTGCCGCTCATCGGCGGAAAAGAGGAAGCGCGCGTCGTGGTATCTCCAGACGAAAGGCAGCCGTGTTATCGCACGCCTGACCTGTTGGCGGCGCATCGCCTTCGTCGTGACCTGCCCCATCGGTCGCAATGGGCCGACGCTCTTCCAGCCCGAGGTCAGCAAGCCAAGGACGTTGACTCGACTGCTCGCGCCCAGGGAAAAGAGATATCTCGAGTCGCTCTCAGCCAGGTCAGCGTAAGCCGTTTTTAGGATTTGCGTGACGAGGCCACGGTCCCTGTGGGCAGGCGCGATGAGGGCGTCACCGGCGGCCAGGACCGGGAAGGCTCGTGAAGGCGTACCGGCTTCCAACTTCACACCATGGAACCCCCGCATCCCGATGGCCTGACCTCGGTGAAGTGCCACGTAGATCAGCGGCTCGCGGAAGTAGGGGTTCTTCTCGTATTTCCACTCCAGAAAGCGCCGATTCCGGCTGGCGTCCGAGCTCCAGAGCTCCTTCTGGAGTTCCACGACTTGTTCCTTCAGCTCCGGACGGTATTTCACGATCTCGTACTCGGCGCTCATGGTCGCGACCTGGCCCGTTCGGTCAGCGCGCGGGCTGTCTGTCGAGGAAACTGATGACATCCGCGACGGTGTCCCACTCTTCGATCAGGTCGAACGAGGTCGGATCCACGGGACACCCGATCTGCTCCTCGACCCACAGAAGGAGATTCCAGAGCGCCAGCGAATCGAAGACCCCGGACTTGATGAGGGACGTGTCGTCCCGCAACGCTTCCCCCAGCTCCAGATCCCAGCTGCGGATCAGCGTAACCAGTTCCTCGCGCAAGGCCGCCGCCCGCTCGATCACTGGTTCGTCGAGCCGTCCCTCCGATCGCGTAGCGCGCCGATCGGGATTGGCCCTCGGCAACCAGGGCCGCACGAGGCGGACGATCGACCGGGACCAGGACCAGGGGAGATCCGCCGACCGTGGCGTGACGGCGGGGCGAGTCACTTACGCCTCCCCACCCGCCGGTCCGGGTCCCCGCCCCGAGAGCCTGCGGATCTCGACCGGCTTGCGTGTCGCGCACCTCTCGGCGACGGTCGCGCGGTTGATCTTGCCGCTGGACGTGCGCGGGATCTCCTCCACGAGGTACCAGCGTTGCGGCATCTGGTGCCGCGCGAGGTGACGATTCGTCCAATCGTAGAGGCGACGGAGCGTGGCGTCATCGGCGGAGTTGAGGACGACCGCGACGCCGACGTCCTCGCCGTGGAGAGGGTCGTCGTATCCGAAACTGCAGGTGTCGATCGTGGCCTCGAACCGATGCACGACGGCGTCGATATCCCCTGGATAGACCTTGATGCCGCCCTTGTTGATCTCTTCCCGCTCGCGACCTCTCAGGTAGAGCAGACCTCGATCGTCGATGACACCGATGTCGCCCGTGAAGAACCACCCCTGGGCGATGACGTCCTCCGTCAGGTCGTCCCGCCCGAGGTAGCCCCGCATAAGCGCGGGCGTATTGGCCCAGACGTATCCGGGTTCGCCCGGCGAACAATCTTCGGCGAGCGGCGGGGGCGTCCGGGTGCTCGCGGTCTTCGAGACTTTCACCACTCCACCCCAGGCCACTCCGATCAAGCCGTCCTCCGGCACGAAGCCCGGTACCGTCGTCCCCGCCAGCCAGCTTCCGGTTTCGGTGATCCCGTAGGCGTTGAAGACCTCCATCGCGCCCGTCCACTCCTGTATGGAGTTCCAGAGGGTCGCCGACAGCGGGGCCGAGCCGCAGAAGACGCGCTTCAAGGTCCGCGATTTCGGCGGCCTGGTCGTCTTGAGCGCGAGTCGCCAGAGGGCGGGAACGGAGGACATGAAAGTGATCTCGTGCTCGTCGAGGATCGATCCCAAGCGTGCGAGGAGGTCGGGCCTGGACGGCGGCAGGATGAACAGGTCCCCTCCGGACAGCCAGGGGAACAGGCAATTGCAGATCAGCCCATGTCCAAAGTGCGTCGGAAGCAGGCAGAGGGTTCGGCGAAAGGAGTCAAGACCCAGGCAGTCCCGGAGACTCAGCCAACGAGCGCGAAGCGACCGGTGGGTGTGCACGACGCCCTTCGGTTGGCCGGTGGTTCCGGAGGTGAAGAGGACGAGGGCGTCCTGGTCCAAGGAAGGCCAGGCGCGGGACGGTGGTCGCGGGGCGATCCGTGCCGCGCTCACGTCGACGCCGGGCACGTCGAGGACCTGGATGCCGAGGTTCGAGAGGCAGCTCGCCATGGCGCTGTCCGGAGTCTGCTTCCAGATCGAGTAACGCGGCGCCGTTGCGCGGGCCAGAGTCTCGACCTCGAACTGGGAGAGTCGCGGATCGATGGGGATCGCGCTGCCGCCCAGGCTCCAGATCGCGAGAAGGTCCACGAAGAACTCGAGCGTGTTCCCGTGGTGCAGAAAGACTCGGTCGGAATGGGCCAGGCCGAGGTCCGCGTAGTGAGCCGCGCGACGGCACCATCGGTCGACGACGACCTGTCGATCCCAAGCGCGGCCGGTCAGAGGATCGACCAGGCGTCCCACCGGCGCGCCCCAAGAAGGATCGAACAACCCGGCGGGGGACGTGCCCGAGGGAGACAACGGTTCGAGGCCTGGACGGCGTCAGCCGTCGAGGACCGACATCGCGCGACGCGCCTTCCATCGCCGGACCATCCGCGCGCAGCGTCGAGCGATGCCCCGGATCCGCTCCCACGCCCACCCACGCGCGCGCCACTGCGCGTGCATGAGGAACGGCAGCGGGTCCCGAAGACTGAAATACGCGTACGCCTTGATCCGACCGACGCTGCGGCCGAGGGCGAGCAGTTCCTGGCGAACCGGGCGGTCGTCGCGGTTGCACCACACGGCATCCAGGTACGCCGTCGCCCACAGCCAGGCGACCCCTTCGGGATAGGTCTGTCTGGCCTCGATGCTGCCGTCCACCGCCAGACGGTAGAGGGCGGTGGGCGTATCCATGCCCAGCGCCGTGGAGAGACTCGTGGCTCGGGTGAATCGGGGATCGGTCTTGATCAGGATGAGCCTCTGGTCCCGCGGATCGCGTCGGAACTCGACGGTGATCAGGCCGTAGTATCCCACCGCTTTGACCAGTCGCGCGGCGGCCGCCATCGCCTCCTCGTCGTGCACGCTTTCGCAATACACGTTCGAGCCCAGCTCGTAGGGATGAATGAATCCCCCACGAGAATACAGCTGCAGCTTCAGCCGCCTCACGCAGTAGGCCAGCCTGGGCGTGTGGCTGCGGTCGACGACCATCGTGATCCCGATGCACTCGTTGGCCTCTCCCGGGACGACCTCCGTGATCAGAGGAAACTCTCCAAGCCTCGAGAAGATCTCGAAGCAGTTGGCCTGGACGGTGGCCGGATCGGCGCCCGCGACCTTGGTGGCCCGTCCGCTACTGAGCTCGGCGGGTCCGATTCCCGGAATCGTCTTCAGCAGGTACTCGCGGTTGGCGAAGTCGAGAGCAACGGCGATTCGCCGAACGTCCGCCTCGTCACGGGGCTTGAAGAATGTGGGCGTGTCCAGTCCCAGTTGCCGGGCGGTCTCGTAGAGGCGAGCATGGTCCATCACCCGGCTCAGGATCTCCCACGGCGGCATCGTGAGCGCGAAGTGCCGCGACAGGACGTCGAGGTGCTTGGCCACGAAAATGAGGTATCGGTCGTAGGCCGCGAAGAGCACTCCGCCCCCGTTCTGTCCCAGGGTCTCGAGAAACGGCAGCAGTTCCTCCGCGGTCGGGTTGACGAGAAACGTCCGCTGAAGGTATCGGGAATAGCAGTCCTGGCCGTGCTCCTCGTTCATCACCCCGATCACGGGAATTCCGGCGCGCCCCAGGGAACGGACGGCGGCCACGGCGCGCGCGTGGCCGTTGACCCCGAGAATGATCGCCCGCAAGGGGCGGTCACTGCTCCGACTTGAAACCTCGGCGCTGGCCATGGCTTCCTTTCGTCTGCTTGTGTCCGACGACGTGTAGACTCGGCCGCGCGTCGCTCGCTCGCCTTTTTCGGCGATATGCCTGCGCGAATCCTACACAGCGCCGACGGCGTGGTCAAGGATGCCGTGACCGGTGCGCGGTCACGGCCGAGCTGTTGTCGGTCTGACTCACAGCATGAGCTTCCGGCAGTGGAACGCCTCCGCGTACCGCGTCGGCGAGTTGGCTTCTGCGCCACGAAGTCGCAACAAGGCCCAAAAGAGATCCTCCGTGAACCAGTGCCGGGTCGTCTGGGTGCCGAAACACTCCATCAGATGTTGAAGCTTCGCTCGGCACGTTCCCTCTTCAAGCGGGGAAAAGACATTCGGCCGCCCGAGGTCCCCGTCGTACTTGAAGATCTCGTACTCCATGATCGTGTGGTCGCGATACGTGTTCCAGGTCAGCTCCGAGATCAGCCGATGGTCCTGGTGCCGGTCATCGTCGTGGTGCGTGAAGATCAAGTCGGGCGCGAACTCCTTCTTGAGCACTTCGAACTGCTCCTTGATCTCGCCGCCGACGAAGGGGAAGAAGCTGTCGCGGAAGTTCTTGATGACGACGTTCGCCTCGTGCGCGCCCTTCAAGAACAGGGCGGCGCTCCGACGCGCCTCCATCTCACGATGCGGTTCGCCGGCGCCGAAGACGACCCAATAGACGCACAGATCTGGGCGGGATTCGATGAGCCGGAGAATCGTGCCGCCGCACCCGATCTCGATGTCATCGGAATGCGCCCCGAGGCACAGGATCTTCCCGACCCGCCTCGCGTCGAGCAGGCCGAGCATCACTCGCCCCGTTTGCCCGCGGGCCCCCCGTGGGGCCGCTGCTTCCAGGCTTCCCACGGGGGATTTCCGCGTTTATAGAGGTCCTCGAGAATCATCTTCTCCTTGAACGTGTCCATGCAGGCCCAGAACCCGTCGTGCCGGTACGTCGTGAGCTGGTTCTTTCGGATCAGGCGCTCGAACGCCTCGACCACCAGTTCCTCGCCCTCGTGCAAATAGTCGAAGATGGCCTGGCGAAAGACGAAGAATCCGCCGTTGATCCAGATGCCGCACGACGCGGCCGGGATGATGGCGTGGACCGACGAGTCCTCGCCGACCTGCACCACGTGAAAGGTCTGGCTGGGCTTCACGCTGATGAAGCTCGCGGTCTTGTCCCGAGAGACCAGGTGGTCGATCATGGCGGGCAGCGCAGCGTCGGTGAGATTGTCGGCGTAGTTCGCCAGGAAGATCTCTTCGCCCTTGAGGTGCTCCCGCACGGCCCGAAGGCGCATGCCGACGTTGGCCTCGATGCCGGTGTCGACGAAAGTGATCGACCAGCTGCTGATGTCGTTGCCGAGGAGTTTGAGCTTGCGTCCGGCGCCGGAGATCACGAAGTCGTTCGAGATCGCCTCGTTGTAGTTCAAGAAGTAATGCTTGATCACGTCGGCTCGGTGACCGAGGCAGAGGATGAACTCCCGGTGGCCGAAGTGGGCGTAGTACTTCATCAGGTGCCACAGAATCGGCCGATAGCCGATCGGCACCATCGGCTTGGGGGTGTTCTCCGACTGTTCGCCGAGCCGAAGCCCCTGCCCGCCGCAGAATAGGACCACCTTCATCCCGGGCCCCCTCGCTGAGCGTCAGTCGCTCGACGCCCGATTCCCGCACCCCTCTCGAACACCCACGGTAACAGATCCAGCGCCCCCTCTTCCCGCCAACCTTCGCCACCGCGCCCACGGGGCCTCCGTGCCTCACCCCGTCAATCACGTTCGCTCCTCGCATGTCGGGCGCCCCGAGAACCGCTCATTCTGCCCGCCAGGTGACGCATGGCTATCGAGACCTCGTCGGCCAGAGCCGATCGAGACCAGATCGCACTCTTCGTCAGGAACACGCTCAGTGCGAGTTTCTCGCGCACGCCAACTGGTGCGCGCAACACAGAACCGCAATGAGCTAGCAACGTCTTCCACGTCCGTAAGGACGGCCGCCCCCTACTCTTGGGGTCAAAAAACTCTTGGAGTTGCGCTTCGGTGTAACTGCTCGAGGCCCCCGAATGGAAACGGCGGTAGAAGAGAACTTCTGGTATCTCCCAAAACTTTCCGTACAGGGCCAACTCAGCGACAAGTGGGATGTCCCCGCGCGGGAAGCGCCTGATCAGTCGGGTCTTTCGCAAGACACTTGCCCGGACGAGTCCGTAATAGACATGAACCAATCCGAGCCTCTCGCAGACCTGGACGAAGCGTTGACTCGGCCGAGGCGATACCAGGTGGAGGCGGTCCTCATAGGGCCCAATAATGTCGCCCCGCGCATCGATGAGTGTGGCTTTCGGATAAGTGAGAACCACGGACGGATCACGGTCGAGTACCTCGACGCAACGCGCGAGAGATTCTGGATCGAACAGATCATCACTGTTGGCCCACCGGAAGTACTCGCCTGACGAGGGCTGAAGCACACACCGGTAGTTCTCGGCAACGCCAAGATTCATGGCGTTGCGGAAGTACCGAACCCGCTCGTCCCGACAAGCGTACGAACGACAAATCTCCTCGGTTGAATCTGTTGAGGCGTTGTCGGAGATGATCAGCTCGAAATCACCAAACGTTTGGGCGAGAAGAGAGTCTAAGGTTTCGGCGATGTACCGATCGCCGTTATAGACGGGAACACCAATGCTTACACGCGGGACAGGCATTGCACTCTACTGTCCGGCCCGGGCAACTCCCCACCTGGTCGGAAAGCGTTCGAGCTCTCCTTGATACCATTTCACTGTGAGTGGCAACCCCTTCTCGAGCGGCGTCGAGGGCTTCCAGCCGATCGTGGCGTACGTGCTCGATGTATCGGCCCGACGGATGGGCTCCAGCGGCCTATCTGGCATCGCGCCAAACGCCGGCCGCGCTCGAGAATCGACCAGATTCGTGAGGTGCTGCACAATGTCCCGAATGGATACCAGCTTTCCCGACCCGAGGTCGATTGTGGAGCCATCCACCCGAGGAGCCTGGGCCGCGGCCAGCAAGCCATCGACGACGTCATCGACATATATCCAGTCCACCAAGCGGTCTCCGCTGGTGATCCGTGGCCGGCGTCCTTGCAGCAATGAGAGGGTGACATACGGGATAAGCTTGCTCACATCCTGCTGACCGGGGCCGTACACCATGAATACACGCGCGATGATTGCCGGCACCCCATAGAGAGCATGAAACATGCGTGCATAAGCACTGCTGGCACACTTGGCCGCGGCATAAGGCGAACACGGCGCGTACTCGGTATGTCCCGGTGGGGGTTCTACCAAGGAGCCCGCCAACACGATCCGGCGGCATCCCAGTTCGGCGGCCGCGGTCAATAGATTGACCGTGGTCTGCAAGTTGTTATGAAAGGTGGGGAGCACGTGCTGCAAGGTCGGGGCGCCCATCACGTGACTGGCGAGATGGAAGACAAAATCCGGCTTGGCGCGACGGAAAATACCTCGAACCGTCGCGATGTCCGCGAGATCGCCTTCCCACCAACGCACAGTGGCTCGGTCGTCGGGGTGGGCGCTCCGAGAGACCGCGTGGATCTCCGCCGCATCTCCGGCGAGGCGACGGCACAGGTGGGAGCCGATGAACCCGCTGGCGCCGGTCACCAATACGCGCCTGCCCGAGAATTGACAGGACGAGGTCATCAATTCCGTCTCCGCCGGGACAGACCGACGACGAGCGTCAGTCACCGTTCTCGTTCGTCGCATCGTTGCGCCGCTTCTCTGAGAAGTCCGAACTCACCCAAGACGACCGCCGCCTGCCGAGTGATGTCGAATGCGCATCCCGACCGATCCGCGATGTCGAGCAAGCTGTGCTGACCGTCGGAGAGGTTCAGCACCCACAGCATGGCCATCTCGTTCACGGGCGAGGGGGACGTCCCGCCCATGGGGTGATAGAGCCCGCGCTTCCCGAGCTGGGGCTCGCACTTCGGATTCTGGTTGACGTAGGTCCGGTCACTCTCGAGCACGTCCAGGATCGCCAGACACGCCGCGAAGGAGGCGCCCAGCGGCGAAGCCTCGACGAAGTTCAGATCGTCGCCCGAAGTGTGGTACTCGGGGAAGCGGCCGTGCTGCGCCCGTGACAGCCCGCCGACCGGAAGATTGAAGCCGGGCGAGCAGAACTGCCGCTCGTCGTATCCGTACGGCGAGAACTCGAGCACCTCGTGGTCGCCGAGCTGGCGAAGGACGTGCGTCGCCGCCCGGTCGACCGTCGCGTCGCCCCGGCGGCTCTTCTTGTACGTGAACCGGCCCGCGTCGCCGAGGCAGGCGAGGACGAGACCGTGCTTGATCCGTTCGACGGCCGGCTCGTTCCGGGCGAGCCAGGTGATCGAGCCGATGGTACCGGGCACGAAGAGGAAGCGGTACGAGTACCGGCGCGAGAGCGCGGCGAGGTGCCGGCCCAAGAACGCGGCAATCACCATGCCGGACAGGTTGTCGTTGGCGAGGGACGGATGGCAGACGTGGCAGGAGATCAGGATCTCGTCCGCCGACTCCCCCGCGAGATAACATTCGCCGTAGGTCAGGGAGCCTGGCCCGAGCGACGAGTCGATGCACACCTCGTACTCGTCGTCCGGGAGCGCGTCGAGCTGCCGCTGGCTCAGGCAGAACCCCCAGCTCTCCGTGTAGTAGGACGTGCGGTACGGGATCCACTCTGGCCGGTCCGGCAGCGTGAAGAGGTGCGGCCGCAAGTCCTCGAGCGACATGCGCGCGCGCACCGGCACGCTGTAGTTGACCACGTGCAGGTTGGAGCGCTGGAAATCCACGACGCGCTCGCCCCGCGCGTTCTTCACGTAGCCGTCACGGATGTTCCACTCCGGCGGCACCGTCCAGTCGAAGACCTCGGTCCCGCTCGGGACCTCGTGGATGGTCAGGGGCAGCTGCCGCTGCAGGCGCCGCAGGGTCTCGCGGACGCCCTCACCGGTGATACTGCGGCAGATCGGGTAGAGGTCCGCGACGCAGTCATAGAGCTCCCGTCCGAGCGTCTGTTCGTCGAGCCCCGCGCGAAGCTCCACGAGGGTCATGGCGCGACGAAGAGGGGCGGGTGAAAGTCGGGATAGCTGCGGTCGCGCGCCACGATGGCGCGCTCGTCCTCCGGCCAGGCGATGTGGAAGGCCGGATCGTCCCATCGGACGCCTCTGGCGTGCTCCGGCGAATAGACCTCTGAGATCTGATAGAAGACCTCGGTGGCGTCCTCGAGCGTCTGGAAGCCGTGGGCGAACCCGGCCGGCACGTAGAGCATCTTACGATTTTCCGCAGTGAGCACGACTGCGACATATCGGGTGAACGTCGGCGAACCCGGGCGGAGATCGATGATCACGTCATGCATGGAGCCCCGGACACATCGGACGATCTTCGTCTCCGCGAAGGGCGGCACCTGGTAGTGCATGCCGCGGAGGGTGCCCTTCCTCGTGTTGAACGAGGTGCTGCATTGGGCCATTCGAGTCTCGAGTCCGCGCGCCTCGAACTCGCGCCGGCACCACGTGCGGGCAAAGAGCCCCCGCGCATCCTCGACGGGCTCCGGGTCGATGATGAAGGCGCCCCGGAGCGGGCTCTCCGTAAAGATCACGAGTAGACCTTGACGTCCGGGATGGGGACGACGAACTGGCCGCCCCAGCTCCGGATGTACGAGACCTGCCCCATGATCTCGTCCTTGAGATTCCAGGGCAGGACGAGAACGTAGTCGGGGCGCGTCTCGCGAATCTTTTCAGGGGGGTGGATAGGGATGTGAGTGCCGGGGAGGAACTTGCCCTGCTTGTATGGATTTCGGTCGACCGTGTAGTCGAGGAAGTCCGTGCGGATACCACAGTAGTTCAGGAGCGTGTTGCCCTTGCCGGGCGCGCCGTAGCCGACGATACGCTTGCCCTTGCGCTTCGCGAGGATCAGGAACTCCAGGAGTCGCCGCTTGGTCTCGTGGACCTGCTCAGTGAAGGAGGCGTAGCGGTCCAGCCGGGTGACGCCCGCCGACTCCTCTCGCCCACGCAGCTTGGTCGCGCGCTCACTCACGGGCTTGGACGAGTCCTCGGCGTGGCGCGCGTAGACACGCAGCGAGCCGCCGTGCGTGGGTAGCTCCTCGACGTCGAAGAGGATCAGGCCGTGCCTGGCAAAGATGCGCTCGGCCGTCGTGAACGAGAAGTACGAGAAGTGCTCGTGGTAGATCGTGTCGAACTGGTTCTCCTCGATCAACCGCATGAGGTGCGGGAACTCGATGGTGATGACCCCGCCCGCCGTCAGCAGAAGTTTCATGCCCGCGACGAAGTCGTTGACATCGGGCACCTGCGCGAGCACGTTCACGCCACAGAGCAGGTCAGCCTGTGTGCCCTCGGCCACCAGTTCGCTCGCAGTCTCCCTGCCGAACAGCTTGGTGACGGTGGGTACGCCTCTGGCGATGGCCACCGCGGCAACGTTGCGGGCCGGCTCGACCCCGAGGACGGGCATGCCCTTGGTGACAAAGTACTGGAGGAGGTAGCCGTCGTTGCTGCCGAGCTCGATGACCCGGCTGGCCGCCGTGAGGCCGAATCGGGCCGTGATCATGTCCGTGTACGCCAGGGCGTGGGCCAGCCAGCTATCCGAATAGGAAGAGAAGTAGGCGTAGTCAGTGAAAATCTCCGCGGGGCTCACGTACTCCTGGACCTGGACCAGGAAGCACCTCGCGCAGACGTAGACGTGCAGAGGATAAAAAGGCTCCACGTCGTTCAATTGCTCCGCCGTCACATAGCTCTCGCAGAGCGGTGACATACCCAGATCGACGAAGGTATGGCGCAGCGGCTCAGAGCAGAACCGGCACTCAGCCATGCGCGGCAGCTTCCCACCGCAGCGTCGCGTCCACGCGGCCGATGGCCAACAAGTTTTTCAGGTGATCGATCCGCTTGAACCGCGGCCCCTCACAATCCTCGAGTATGACGCCGGCTGCGCGGTAGGCCGCGTACAGTTCCTCGGCGCCCCGCCGCGCGTTCCACCGCGGCTTGAACTCCGGGAGGAGGCGGTGGATCTTGCCGAAATCCACTCGGTAGGACCGCGGGTCGGGCCCGCCGCCTTCCGCATATTCGATGCGCGAGCCGGGAACGACCGCCTGAACGATCGCCGCCAGCTCGCGGATCCGGTAGTTCTCCTCGGTCTGGCCGACGTTCAGCGCCTGGTTGTGGATGACCTCGCGGGGGGCGGCCAGGACGCAGAGGAACGCGCGCGCGATGTCCTCGATGTGGACGATGGGGCGCCAGGGGGTTCCGTCGCTCTTGATGTGCACCCGACCCTTCGCGTAGGCCCAGGCCACGAGGTTGTTGAGGGCGAGGTCGAAGCGCAGGCGCGGCGAGACGCCGTAAGCCGTCGCGTTCCGGAGGAACGTGGGGCTGAAGCCGTCATCCGCCAGTCTCGCCACGTCCCGCTCGACCAGGACCTTGGAGATGGCGTACGGCGTGATCGGGCGCAGCTCGCCGGTCTCGTCGAGGAGGTCGTCGCCCGCCTTGCCGTAACTGCTGCAGGATGAGGAGTAAAGAAAGCGCGACACGCCCGCGTCCTTCGCCAGCCGCGCGAGGCGCACGGAGGCGGCGTAGTTGATGGCGTAGGTGATCTTTGGATCCAGGTCGCCCAGCGAATCGTTGGAAAGGGCGGCGAGGTGGAGGACCGCATCGAATTCCTCGAGGTGCTTGCCCTGGACGTCGCGGAGATCCACCTGCAGTTCCGGAACGTCACGGATGCCGGGACAGAACGTGCACTGTCGAAAGAGGTCGCTGTCGAGGCCCACGACCTCGTAGCCGGCACCCATGAGCATGGGCACCAGCATGGTGCCGATATAGCCTTTGTGTCCGGTGACGAGGAGGCGCATCGTCAGTGTAGGTAGATAATAGTCTATACGAGGCAAATTCGTCCGCCGGCGGGCCGTCCAGGAGTCTGTCGGAGTATTTCGAGGAGCGCCCCGGCGACGCCGGGGCGCGACGCGCGTCTGGGGGTTTGGGGGCCACTTCGGGGCCCCCATGTAAATCCATCGGGCTTGGGGCCCGTGGCGAGGCCCCCCATCTCCCCGGAAACCTCGAGTCAATCCAATCGCACCTCGCGTGCGAAGACCGTGAAGGCCGACCGCCGCGTGGCGGCGAGTGCCTCGCGGATCTGGGCCTCGCCCCGCCCCGCGCCCTGCTCGAGCAGCGCCTCGAAGAAGCGCGTATAGAACTCGTCGGGGTAGACCACCACGCTCAGGCGCGCGCGCAGGCCGGAACGATCGGCGCGACCGCGGTACGTGAAGCTGGCCCGCTGTCCGGGGGCGAGTCGTGTGTCGAAGACCTCGCTCGCGACGTCCACCGTGACTTCACGGGCGATCACCTGCTCTTGGCGGCTCCCCGCCACGACCTCCCCGTCCGGGCCGACCAGCTCGCCCCGCAGGACGACCCGCGGCGTCACGTAGGTCGGGAAGAGGTGGCCGACGCGCGCGTTGTGGACCTGGAGCGTCAGCACGAAGGCCTGGCCGAGGGCGAGGCGCCGGACGTCGGGCGTGACCGCGATGTCGAGCCCCGACCGCACCATCGTCTTGTCGTGGATGCCGCGCCACAGATGGCGCCGATCGGGCATGTGGCAGTCCTGGCACTGCACGCCCCGACGCGCGAAGGGGCTCGCCTTCCACTCCTCGTAGGTGTTCTGGAGCAGTTTACCGTTCAGGGCGAGTCCGTCGGGAGCGAACTGGTGACAGCCGCGGCAGAACTCGCTCGACAGGAAGGCCGGTGTCCGGGTGACGCCGCGATGCGGAAGGCGACCCCGCGGCACAGGGCTCGCGAGCAAGCCGGCGCGCCGCGGCGGGCCGAAGCGCTCGTGGCCACGTACATGGCAGGCCGCGCACACCACGCCGCGGCCGCGGAGCGCCGCGTCGAACGTCGGGTTGGCCGCGACGCCTGTTCTCGTTCTCGTCACCGCCGACTGCTCGGCGAGGGGAGCGTGACAGACGTGACAATCGATTGGTGACGCGGGATCGGCAGCGGCCATCTCAACGAGCTGGCCGGCGATGCCGGGGCCCATGGCGCCGGCATGCACGCTCGTGCGCCAGTCGCCGAGCTGCACGGGGTGGCAGGTCCCGCACGCCTCGGGATGGAGGGACGACTCGAGCGCGCCGAAGGTCGGCGGGGGTAGCCCCTGCGGCGCGAGAGGATTCGCCCAGTGGCGCCGCACGAATTGTTCGACGGAGTCGGCCGCGTCGCCGGCGCTCGCAATGACGACGACGATCGCCAGTGCGGCGGCGGCCGGCAGCGGCCATAGCCGTGCCGCGCGGCGGCCCCGGAAGCCGGACGTGCTAGGCTGCCGGTCTGATTCCGTCATGACCGCCGATTCGATCCGCGTCACCGCGATCGGCTGGAAGGCCCGCGACATCGTCGGAGACGGCTGGCGATCGGTGGAGCTGATCGCCACGCTCTCGCGGTCCCTCTATCTCGACGTCTCCGGCGAGATGATCTGGCTGGGCCCCGCGGAGTCGACCCTGCACGGTCGCGCTGTCCTCACCGCAGACGTCCCGGCCCTCAGCGCAGGCCCGATCACGCATCGTCTGCATTTCGACCTGATCCGCGCCGTCGAGTGGCAGCCCGCCGAGGCCGTGGTCACGCGGGCTGACGCCGACCGGCTGCTCGAGGGGTGCCGCGCGATACTCACCGTCGTTCCAGCCCTCGGCACGCCCGACGGCTTCGGCGCCCTCCTCGTCGGCGCGCCGCCGGGGTTTCCCCTCGATCGCGCGGCCGCGCGTGCTCAGCTCGTGGTCCAGGCGTGCGCGCGGGGCGACGCGGCCGGCGCCGCGACGGCGGCCGAGGGTCTGCTCGGCCTCGGTCCGGGGTTGACGCCGGCCGGCGACGATTTCGTCGGGGCCGTGTTCTTCGCGCGCCGCCTGCTCGCGCAGGCCGAGGCTGCGCCCGCGGAGCCGTGGCGCGAGGCGGCGGCCTTCATCCGCGCCCGCGCAGGCGATCGGACCCATCGGATCAGTGCCGCGCTGCTCGGCGATCTGCTCGACGGTGCGGGCTACGCGCCGCTCCACGACCTCGCATCCGCGCTGGCCACCGCGAAGCCGCCCCACGTCGCGCTCGACGCCGCGCGGCGGCTGGTCCGCATCGGCCACTCCTCGGGGTGGGACATGCTCACGGGCTTCATCGGCGCCTGCCTCGGAGACTTCCCGTCCGGCGCCTCGCCATGACCCGCTACGTTACACGATCCCCCTCCACGATGGCCGGACGAGACCCGATCTCTGCGGTAGAGTACGAGGCACCCCATCATCCGCACCGAACACCTGGAGGATGCACGTGGACCCGTATCGGCTGCCGCGCACCGTCGTCCCAATCCGTTACGACCTCCGCCTCACGCCCGACCTCGTCGCGCACACCTTCGCCGGCGAGGAAACGGTCACCGTGAGCGTGAGCGAGGCGACCGCGGAGGTCGTGCTCAACAGCGCGGAGCTGACGATCGAGGAGGTCGCCGCCGAGAACGCCGCCGGGGAGCGCGCGCGCGGGATGGCGATCACCGACGAGGAGGGCGAGCGCTCGCGCCTGGTCTTCGACCGGCCGCTGAGCGTGGGGGAGTGGCGGCTCCGCCTCCGGTTCCACGGCACGCTGAACGACAAGCTGCGCGGCTTCTACCGCAGCACGTACAAGGACCCGGGGGGGGCGACGCTCACGACCGCGGCAACCCAGTTCGAGGCGACGGATGCGCGGCGGGCCTTCCCCTGCTGGGACGAGCCCGACTTCAAGGCCGTGTTCGCTGCGACCCTCGTCATCGACCCCGCCCTGACGGCGGTCTCCAACACCGCGGTCGTGGAGGAACGCGTCGAG
>Ga0184633_10000083_pt1 | contig 25997 bp, 24 predicted proteins | sample PLM31_170_b1_FD_133156 | JGI IMG/M metagenome (GOLD analysis project Ga0184633, IMG submission 133156) | Groundwater sediment microbial communities from an aquifer in East River, Colorado, USA - PLM3-1_170_b1 | ecosystem: Environmental > Terrestrial > Soil > Riparian zone | place: USA: East...
AGCGGCTGCGGGCCCTGCCCGGGTGGGTCCGGTTCTACAATCTGCGCCGGCCCCACGCCGCGCTGGGAGGCAGGCCTCCGATCACGAGGCTCGTCAACAACGCTGGTGGGAACGACAGCTAGCGCGGAAGGCGGAGTGTAATGGCTACCTGCTCTTGATCTTTCGCCACGATGGCGCGATGACCTCGGGCGGTGGCACCGGCAGCAAGGGCTTCTACGCCGGTCGGCAGATGAACAGCTGTTCCCGGTTGAGCGCGGTCGTGTGCACGAGCATCCGCTCGCGCTCGCGGCCGTCCAGACGTGCAGTGTAATCGATGCTATCGACGTCGAGGCCGGACTCGCTCAGTCGGTCGACGAAGTCGCGACCGTACATCCGCACGTGGTTGTGCTGCCCGAACCGCCGGGCGCGCTCCTTGGGGTCGGTGACGCTCGGATCCTCGTCCGTCTCGGCGAGCCGATCATCGAGCGGGACGAGTAAGATGGCTCTGCCTTTCGGCGACAGGAGACGCGTGATTTCGTTCATGGCGGCACGGTCGTCCGGGATGTGTTCGAGCACGTGTGAGCACAGGATTAGGTCGAAACTGCCAGATACGAAGGGCGCGCGGGTGAGGTCGCCGAACACGTCGCAGGGCCGCTCCGGTTCCACGTCGAGCCTGACGTAGTGGACGTTCGGCCGACCCTTGAGACGCAGCACGAGTGCCTCCTCGGGAGCGACGTGCAGCAGGCGCATGTCAGCGCTCGCCACGTCCGTCTCGCGCTGTAGGTACAGCCACATCGCACGCTGACGCTGGAGGGATCCGCACCAAGGACAGCGCGAGTTCTTGTCTGAGCCGAAGCGTCGGAATCTGCGCGCTGTCCGGCGGCAACACGGACAGTAGAAGCGCCGCCCCCGATAGGCGACGGAGCGGTAGGCCCGTTGCCACTCCGGCCTGATGAAACGCCGCGCACGCGAGGCGGTGGCCCAGTAGACCCGGCGTAATGTCGGCTTCATGGAGCGAGCGTAGTGCAGATTCCTGAGCGCAGAAAAGCGACTGAGGGGTCTTTCCAGGGGCGCCACTCCCCCTCTGTTTCGTAACGCGGTCCCTATACTGCCCCAGTGGTCGACATCCCGCTTCGCGTGTCAGCGGCGCCCGCCTTCAGCAACCGCAAGGAGAATCCTTACCAATGGCTGCTGTACCGTCAGCTGCAATCCCTGGGAGTCGAGATTGACGAGTTCCGTCTTGCCCACCTGTTGGAAGGACGGCACGACGTTTTTCACATCCACTGGGTCGAGCAGTATGCAATCAGCAAACGCAACTTGCGGACAGCCTTGTTCAGAGCTGCCTCCTTATTGACCGCCGTTGACGTGGGCCGCCGCCGCGGTACCCGAGTGGTGTGGACCGTCCACAACCTCTTGCCGCACGAGCGGTTCCATCCTCAACTGCAACGCTGGGTTCTGGGCGCTTTTGCCCGACGAGTCGATGCCACGATTCACATGAGTGAGACTGCCCGGGCCGCGGCCCTCGCCGCCTACCCGATCCTGCGTTGCGCCCCTGCCGTCGTGATACCGCATGGCCACTACCGAGACGTCTACCCGCATGAGGCATCTGCGGCCGAGGCCAGGGCAAGACTCGCCGTGTCCCCCTCGGCCCGGGTCTTGCTGTACTTCGGCCAGATACGCCAGTACAAGAACGTGCCGGAGCTTCTGCGAGCCTTCAGCGGGCTCGCTGACCAAGACGTCGTCCTTCTGGTCGCCGGTGAGCCGAGGACGGCCGAGTTGGGGCCGGCGATCGAGACCCTGGCCGCGAACGACGCTAGAGTTCGCACCTCGCTTCGCTGGATAGACGACGACCAGGTTCAGTACTACCTGAAGGCCGCGAGCCTGGTCGTCCTGCCCTACAAAGAAGTCCTCAATTCCGGGGCAGCGCACCTGGCCCTGTCCTTCGACCGGCCAGTCCTAGTGCCTGACCAAGGCTCTCTGCCGGATCTCCAGCAGCAAGTCGGCCCGGAATGGGTGCATCTCTACCGTGGGCCGCTCACGGCGGACCACCTCCAGGCAGGCCTTGACTGGGCCCTTGCCCCCCGTGTGGCGAAGGCCCGGCCGCCCCTCATCGAGTGGACTGAGGCAGCGGCCGATACGCTTCGCCTGTACCAGGAGGTACTCGGACGGCGTCGCCTGAACCGAAAACCGGGGTGCTAAGGTTCGGCTGCAGGTCGGTACGGTCATGGGGAGGGGGCTGGCTGTGAAGCGACGCGTCGTCGCCATCGGACTCGACGCAGCCGAGTGGACCCTGGTCGAGCGGATGCTCGCAGCTGGCGAACTTCCGCATATGGCTGCGCTTCGCCAACGTAGTGCGGAGGCTCGACTCCACAACGGGGACTACCGCACAGGTATCGTTTGGGAGCACTTCCTGACAGGCAAGAGTGCAGCCGGCAACCGTCGCTGGAGTGCGGTGCAGTTCGACCCGCTCGCGTACGATGCCTGGCAGGTTGGGGGCCGACGGCTCATCCCCTTCTACTCGAACATCCAAAGCGACGGTAGGCATCAAGAGTCCCCGATCACGACGATCGCATTCGATGTCCCCTATGTGACCCTTACTGGAAGTGTGGAGGGCGCCGAGATCACGAGTTGGGGGGGTCATGACCCCGGGTATCCGAGAGCCGCTCGACCTCCCGGATTGCTCCGAGAGGTCGATGCGATCTTTGGCCCTCATCCAGCCTTCGGCAACGACTACGAGCTGGTGTGGTACCGCCCTGGACCTCTCGACGCGCTCGGGGATGCGCTCATCGTTGGAGCCCGTCGGCGTGCCGACATCTCCTTGTGGCTCCAGCGACGCTTTCCGGAGTGGGATCTCTTCCTGACGGTGATGTCAGAACCTCACTCCGCCGGTGAGCTCATGTGGCACGGCATCGACACCACCCATCCGGCGGCCAACACCCCAACCGCCGCACAGGCGGGGCGGCGCCTGCGCGAGGTCTACAGGGCGGTCGACGATTCCATCGGCCGGATCGCGGCCGCCTTGCCTCCAGACACTACCCTCGTCGTCTTCTCCATGTACGGGATGGGAACAAATGACGCCGATCTGTCATCGATGGCTCTCCTTCCCGAGCTGCTGCACCGGCTCAACTTCCAGCGGTCGTTTCTCCGTGATCCTGATCAGGACGCCTGGAGGAGTGCAGACTTCCCGCCGATCGTGCTCGACCCTCAGCAGGCTTGGGCAGGGTACATGAAGGGGCTGATGCCAGCCCCACGGCGCTCCCGAATCCGGGCTCGTATTAGGCAAGCCACCCCAGCTCCTCTCCTCGAGGCGTATCGGGCTGCCAAACGGGCCCGGGAGGGGAACGCGGCGGGAGCGGGTCGCGTTGGAGCGCTGGGGCGTTGGATCGCGGAGGAGACTAATCTCTCGCCGGAGGAGATCGGCCAGCATAGGCATTCCTTGGCGTGGCAGATTCCCTTCGCCTACAGGCCCTTCTGGCCACAGATGCGGGCTTTCGCACTCCCGACCTTTTACGACGGCAGGGTGCGCATCAACTTGGAAGGCAGGGAGCGGGATGGCGTAGTCGCCCCCGAGGACTACCGGCGAGCCTGCCTGGAAGTCGTGGAGACGGTTCGCGCCTGTCGTAACCCTCGCACCGGCCAGGAGGCTTTAGCGGAGGTGACGCTCCTTCGGGCCGACGATCCGATGGCCCCTGACGGTCCTGAAGCCGACATCCAGATCGTGTGGGCCGATGCCGCCGACGCGTTCGAGCATCCCGACGTGGGCACCATCGGACCCTTCCCGTACCGTCGCACTGGGGGCCACAGCCCGAACGGGTTCTTGTTCCTGGCTGGCCCGGGCATCGAGCGGTGCGACCTCGGCGAGCATGATTCCCTCGACGTCACACCCACTCTCCTTGCATTGCTCGGACGGGAGCCCGCCGCCGACTTGGAGGGGAAGCCGATACTGCAACCCGACCGGGGGGTTGGAGCCTGAGAAGGTGATGCTCCGCGCATCGGTGATCGTCTGCACATTGAACCGATGCGACCTGCTCGACGGTTGCCTTGCGAGTCTGGCCGTTCAGCAGCTCGCCCCCAACGATTTTGAGGTCGTGGTGGTCGACAACGGGTCAACCGACGGAACACAAGGCGTGGTGGAGCGATGGATGAACTCCGTCGAAAACGTCAGGTTGGAGTTCGAGCCCGCAATTGGCCTTTCCAGAGCTCGGAACGCCGGAATCCGGGTGGCCAGGGGAGACGTGGTCGCCTTCCTCGACGACGACGCTGTTGCCACCGAGGGCTGGCTCGCTGCGCTGTTGGATGGATACTCACGGTGGCCCGGAGTCGCAGCGGTGGCCGGGCCGGCCCGTCTCGTCTGGCCGCGGGAACGGCCGCTGTGGCTAGTGCCTGCCATGGAGCGGTGGTTTAGCGGGCTGGACTTTGGGAACCAACCTCGACTCCTAACAGATTCGGAGACTCCCTTTGGGACCAACATGTCAATGCGACGAGAGGTCATCACTGTTGCCGGCGGCTTCGCCGTCGAATTGGGGCGCAAGGGAACGGGTCTGATCTCGAACGACGAAAAGGAGCTGTTCTCGCGTGTGCGACACGCGGGTCATGCAATCGCCTACGAGCCCGGTGCGGCAGTGTGGCATCGGGTGGGGAAGGACCGTCTCGCTCCCGGGTGGTTGATTCGGCGGGCATACGCGCAGGGACGTAGCGATGTTGCCCTTGAGCGCCTCCGGCTCGACAAAGTTGGTCGTGACGTCCCAACTCCGAGGAGAGCGCTCGGCATGCTGCTCGCCGCAACCATCCGAGGGTGGCCAGAAGCTGTCAACAAGCTCATCGGGGCTGACAACAAGTCTGGGCTCGCGATGGCTCAGGCGATTCGCCGAGCCCGGTGCCTCGGCTATGCCAGGGAGACATTCATACCGTCCTTGACGCCTAGGGGAGGAGGGGAGAGGCGTTTCAATCCCTGAGAACGCCGCCTCGGGCCGCCAGTTGGCCACGGAGAGTGCTGACCGGCCACGGAGAGTGGCCATCCTAGGCCCTACGATGGCTCTTGTGGGCCGAATGGCCCCAGAGTCGGCCCCCTTCGGGCCAGCGGGGGGGTCACGGTCGTCTCCGTGTCTCCTGGGGGCCCTAGTGGCCCAAACTGCTCATGACCTGGAAATCTACAGGGTCCTCAGGGCGGCCGACGCCGCCTTCTCCTCAATCCGCGCCGTCGTGACGTCGGGGCGGTGATGGAGTCCACCTCCGGAGCTAAGGGCGTCGAGCGCTTCTCGCTTGTCGAGCTCCGTCTCAACCAGACCACCGTCCAAGCGGGGCCCAGGGTCGAGAGCTCCTCGGCTTGGCGCGAACCTGCCAGCGAACTGCCTTGCCGAGCGGTGGCCCGCCGGGTCGCTCCCGACCGGATGCTCAAAAGCCGAGCCGGCCTCGTCGACATGGCGTCGCAAAACACTTCCTTCACGGGGGAGGGAAGCTTGTAGAAAGAGTCCGGTAGCAAGCTGCACACAACTAAGATCCGTCCTACCAGTAGCTGTAGCCCCCTCCGTCAACCGCCTTGAAGTTGGAAGGAGTTTCCTGAGGAAGCGGTCGAGTCCAATATTCATTGAAGAAACGGGTCAGTGGCGGATAACCTCCGGGTATCGGCTTTTCCCACCTTCTCCCAATGATGCCGAAGAGGATCTGCGTCACTCCTCCCATGTGAACGGCCTTCTTCCCCAACTTCTTCACGTATGCAGCCAACGGCATCCCATACGCTCCTGCTCCGATAAGGGCGACATCGAAGTCCATACCCTTTATGTCTGAACACATGGCGTCCAGAGCGTCGAACCAGGTATCAAAGCCAGCGGGGTTCCCAGCAATCGTCTGCACCGCCCTGAGGGTCAGGAGAGTCTCGAATTGCGGGAGGACACGTTCATCCTCGAAGAGATGAATCCGTTTCTCGTATTGCTGTCGCACGCTCTCCTCGAAAGGATGCACAACCAGAACGCGTTTCCCTCGAAGTGAATACGTCCATGGGTCTGGGAATAGCCAACTCTCGAGGGAGCGTATAGACACTAAGGCGGCATTGGGTGAGTAGTCCCGGAACATACGCTCTTCCATCTCCCACCTGCCATTTTCGAAGTTCCAAATTGCCAGGCAGTCGATTTCCCGGGCAGCCTCCGCATAAACTTCTACGAATTGAGGGAGAAGTTCGGTTCGAACAGGGAAAAAGCCAGAACTCTTGTGAAGGTCCTTGAGATTCGTCAGTAGTTCCCTAGGACTCCCTCTTGATAGGACGCTTGAGATCGTTCTCAACTCCGTCTCTCCGTAACGGGCGACCATCACGGGATTTGAGTCTTCGAGTAGCTTCTTGATAACCTGGTTACCTCGCTCTCCTGCTTGGTATGCGACGACGTGGGAGCCGTTATGGAATCCCCCTCGCCTATGCATAAGAGCCCTGTTATATGACCCTCTTGCGCTTGCCCTATAGTGCCCGATGAGTCGCCTAGCCTTTCGAAATAGCCGTCTGGGTGCCCATCTCGGCCTGACCTTCCTGATCCCTTCCATCTTGTATCTCCAAAGTCTGGGTGCCTTCGCTCTCAGCTGGACTGCACAGGACCTCTTATGGCCCCGGTCCCGATCGCAATCCTCATATCGACTCGCCACCTTACCTGCCCGAGGAGTGCCTGGGCAAGCCATCGAGTGTGACTACTCAAGGAGAAGGTCCACGAGATCGCTTCGTTACCGGTAGTGAAATGACGAGAAACGTGACCCCGCCCTTCCGGGTCTCGGAACGCGCGGTGAAGCTCGTCCGCGAAAGGAACGAGCTCGATCTCGAGCTGTATCGCTTCACATCCGATCTCTTCGCCGAGCAACTCCGCCGGCAGAGCGGGTCCTTCGGTCTGGAGGTATCGGCGTGCAAGGCCCTGCGACCGCTGTCCCGGGCGGCGGCCGGAAGCACCGAACGTGTCCTGCGGAAGCTCCTTCGGCGCCGGGCCCTGAGGGAAGGGAGCCGCTAGCGCATAGACGCCCAGCTCAGCCCTTGAGCGCTACCCGGTAGGCGCTCTCCAACTCAACCAAACCTACGTCGGGACTGTGGAGGCGAGCCCAGCGATCGAGAGCACCTTGTCCGAGCCGTACCGCCGTTCCGGCATCCATCAGGTCTCCGACGGCCTCGACCCAGGCATCCGCCCTACCCGGAGGGACGAGCATGCCGGACACTCCGTGCTCGATCATCTCGGGAAGCGCTCCGAGGCCGGTGGCGATGACCGGCACTCCGGCCGCGTAAGCCTCGATCACCGACCTGGGGCCGCCTTCGTTGCATCGGGTTGGGACCACCACGGCCCGCGCACCGTTCAGCAGCTCGGTCACCTCGTCGGGAGGCACGGTGCCCCTGAACTCCACCCCCGCGGGAGCGATGGCCTGTAACGCCTGCCGGTCGGGCCCATCGCCCGCCAGGATCAAGGGCGCGCGGATCGACCTCCACGCCTCGAGCAGCGTTCGGACATCCTTCTCGGGCGATAGCCTTCCTACGTAGAGGAAGTACTCGCCGGAACCGGACCGGCGAGGCCGGGGCCAGCAGAAGTTCGGCTTCATGAGCATCCGGTCGGCGGCGAAGCCAGCCTGGACATGCTTGTCGAGAACGAACCGACTTACCGGAAGGAACAGCGACACCTGATCGAAGCTTCCGATCGCCCTGTGCAGACTGAGAGACGCTGCCAGAGCGGCGCTGCCGGGCAGCGATCCGCGGTAGCATCGATAGACGACCCCCCTCCACGGCACCTTCCCCAAGCAGAGCTCGCAGATCTCGCCATCGCGGATGCACGTCGCGGGCAAGCAGAACATCCGGTAGTTGTGAAGGGTAACTACGATCTTCGAATCTCCGTCCTTCGCTGCTCTCAGTACCGCCGGGGAGAGCATCGGAAAGAGGTTGTGGCAATGGACGATCTGGGGGCGATGCCGCTCGATCAAGCGTCGGACGTGACTGAGCGCCGTCGGCGACCAGAGCGTCCTCGAGCCGAGCCGCGCATGGGAGAGCTCCGGTCCCGGCGCCGGCGTCCAGGTCACGACTTCGTGGCCGGCCTCGGTCAGCAGACGCTCCTCGTCGCGCACCACGCTGTTCTCGCCCGACGCCCAGCCCGAAAGGTAGCGGGAGTGCAGGATCAGGATCCTCATACTCGCTCAACGCACCCTGTCACTAGACCGGTTCCCGGGAGCAGTTACCGTTCAATTCGGTCGTCGTCCGCTCCCGCATCCGGGGGATAGCCGTACACGATCTTCTGGACCAGGAGGCGGAGCCGCTCGTACAGCGACCGCGGGAGGAGCCACCTGACCGAACCCTTGCCGAAGGCCACGGCCTTCCTCACTATCGCCGGGAATCGCACGTACCGCCACTTCCATCGAGCTGGGGGAGGTGACGGTCTTGCTCCCGCGGCTCGGAGCCAGTTCTCGACCGTGGCCGTATGCGTCGGCCCCTTGTATCGGTCCTTCAGGCACAGCACCTGCGAGTATCCCGCGCCCTCGAGGCGCTCCCTCACTTCTCTTTCTCTGTGAGCAAGCAACGGGATCTTGCGGACATCGAAGTCCACCAGGATCGACTTGACCTTCCTGATCTCCTCAGAGTCGAGCAGGTCGTCGAGGATGTCGCATTCGCTTCCTTCACAGTTGAGCTTGAGGTAGACTTCGTCATCCTCCGAGATGCGCTCCCTGAACCAATCGCTTGCTCTATGGACTTCAACGATCTCAGTCTGGCCGCTTGTGTCCCCGTTGCGGAACAAGGTCGCCCCCAGGGCTCCCGTCCCGTAGATGGGAAGGCGGGAGGTCTCCTTCCACAAGCCGAACCGGCAGATCTCCACTCGCTCGTCGACCTGCTTCTCGAGGATCGCGCAGCACGCCGCTACTGGCTCGAAACAAATGATCCTCTCGAAGCGGTACCGGGGATCGAGCGCCGGCTTGAGCGTCTCTCCTACATGGGCTCCCACGTCCAAGAACACCCTCATCGCTCAGATCGTCCCCGATGTACTCGTGCCGGCAACGAGTCGAGAACCTCCATGGTATAAGTCTCACGATGCGCTTGGATCGCCGCCATGATCCCGCCAAGGGTAACAGCGGACGTGACGACTACTGCCTGGTGTTCGTGCACATCCCCAAGTCTGCGGGTAGCACCCTGTCCACCTCACTCGCGCTGAACTATCCGCCGCACCAGACGATCCGCCTAGACCTCATGGATCGGCCGGCGGCCGAGATTGAAAATGAAATTCCGCTCGAGGAGCGGGCCAGAGTTCGCCTGTTCCGGGGACACGTGCCCTATGGTATTCACAGGCACATCCCCCGCCGTTGCGAGTACATCACGGTCCTGAGAGAACCTGTCGCTCGAGTCAGATCAGCCTACAAGTTCATCCTGAGGAACCCCGCCGCCTTCAGCCGTCACCCACTCCACGATCCCGAAGTCGGAGGAAAGATCGGTCTGGAGGGATATCTCGAAAGCCAAGACCTGCTGGACGGACGGGGGAATCGCCAGACCCGGCTGCTGTCCGGCAGGCAATCGGGTGATGTGGACCGAGAGGCCCTGGAAGAGGCGAAGCGTAACTTGGAGGGATTCCTCGTGGTGGGCCTCACCGAGCGCTTCGAGGAGACCTTCGTGCTGGTGCGACGGGCCCTTAGGTTACGCATCCCTCTCTACGTCACCAGGCTCGTGGCCCCGCCACTCGAGGTATCGGACCGAGCAGTGGATCTCATACGTGAACAAAACCAGCTTGACCTGGAGCTCTACGCCTTCGCCCGCAAGCTCTTCGTCAGGCAGGTCGCGGCGCAGGGCAGCTCGTTCGGCCTCGAGGTTGCCGCGTATAAGGCGATGCGCCCTCTTTCACGCGCGCTGGGTTCGGGAAGGGCGGAAGACTTCCTGCGCAAGTTAACTGCTGCCCGGGCCGCCTGGGACCGCGCCCGGGGAAGGCCTTTCCCAGAAGTGCGTCCCCCATAGCCCGTTCCGCCACCTCCCTATCCGCACGCCGAGCCGGCACACGAACGACGTAGCCGAACTCCGTCGCCCGCCGGACGAGGCGATCCCGTCGTTTTCGGGCTCCAGGTCGTACGCGAAGCCTGGTTGACCTAGATCGAGGCTTGCATCTATCGTCCTTCTGGCTGAGAACTCTCGAGGGGTGAGGCCTGATGGAGAAGATGCGAGTCCTGTACGTGCTTTACGAGTTCCCCGAGATTTCGCAGACCTACATGAAGAGCGAGCTCGAGGCGCTGCAACACGACTATGACATCCGCGTGATCACGAGGAACGCCGCGCACAATCCATACCGCGGCCACTTTCCATTCACAGAGACCAACGACTTGGAGGCCATCCGGGAGGCCGCTCATGAATTCAAGCCGCATGTCCTGCACGGCCACTACCTACACACGGCCTTTTACCTCTCGAACCTGGCCAAATCGCTTCAAGTCCCATTCACTCTACGGGCTCACTCATTCGACGTGATCAAGCCCCCAAGGCCTTTGGTCACACGGGTGAAGGTGGCCGTCCGTACGCGTAGCCCGAAGCGCGTAGTCGCAGGTGGGCACATCAAGGCGATGGCTCCGCTTATCAATGACGAGCACTGCCTCGGTCTGTTGACCTTTCCATTCACGCGGGGCCTTCTGGAAAAGAATGGCATCGCCCCCGATAAGATCGTGGATTGCTTCCCAGTGGTGAATTTCGATCTGTTTTACGATCGATCATCCAACGGAGAGCACATCATGAACACAGGGGCCGCAATCCCCAAGAAGCGAATGGAGGACTTCGTCACGCTGGCGAAGGAGCTCCCACACCTGGAATTCAACCTCTACGCGATGGGATACGACGTTGGCCGTCTCCAGACCGTGAACGAGGCAGCGGGGCGACCGGTCAATTTCCAGCCTCTGATCGAGCCGAACCAGATGCCGGCGGAGTACAAGAAGCATCAATGGTTGGTCTATACGGCGTCTTTCGACATGAAGACGGTCGGCTGGCCCATGGCCATCGCCGAGGCGCAAGCTTCCGGAGTAGGTGTATGCATGGCAAACATTCGGCCGGACCTCAAACAGTATGTTGGTGATGCGGGGATCCTGTTCGACTCGCTCCACGACATCATGGACGTGATACAGAAGCCGGTTCCCGAAGAGATGCGAGAGGCAGGTTTCGAGCAGGCGAGGAAGTCGAACATCAACGAGCACAAGCGACTGCTGACGGACCTCTGGGATCAGGTCCGCGTTCGGCAGCCCGCATCGAACGCATGATCAGCTACTGATTAGGATGGGCGTGATCGGCTCCGTACCCGGGGCGCCCCGGAGGCAGTGACCCGCGTGGGGTCGACTCTTTGTGCTTCGAGCCAGGCCTGAAACGTGAGGACGTCCCAAAGAGAGGCCGACCAGTCCCGACGTCCCGACCGATGCTCCGCCCACCTGCGGACGATCAGGCCGGGATGGAAGAAGCCCTCATCCAGCAGGCGTCGGCGGTCCAGCAGTGAGTCCGCCCACTCCCTCAGCTCCCCTCGGAGCCAGGCGCCCACGGGGGCCCCGAATCCCTTCTTCGGGCGCTCCACCAACGGCCGGGGTACATACCGATAGAGCACCTCCCGCAGAAGGTGCTTGCCCGCGCCGTCCCGGATCTTCATCGTCATCGGAAGTCGCCAGCAGAACTCGACGAGGCGGTGATCAAGGAGGGGCGCGCGGGCCTCGAGACCGACCGCCATCGTCGCCCGGTCGACCTTCACCATGATGTCGTCGGGGAGGAAGGTGACGAGGTCGAGGAACATGAGCTTCTGGATCGCATCCGGTAGGTCGGCCCACTGGTCTGGGTGCGTCAGCGGCCGAGGAGGCAGGGTGGCACCGATCACTACCGGTCCGACATCGCTCCAGTGCGCGAAGAGCGTTCGGCCGAAGGCTTCGGGACATCGTTCCTTCATGGCCAGGGCCATCCTGTAGAAGGCAGGACCAGGATGTCGATCCCGGAGCCTTTTCGGCAGGATCGGCTGGAGCGCTGCGCTCATCCGGTCCCAGGTCTCTGGGTGGACACGCCCAAGACCGCCGCTCACGAACGTACGAGCGGGGCCGGGCACAGCACGCGCCAATCGCCAGAGCTTTGCGACGAGATGATGGTGCTGGTACCCCCCGAACAGCTCGTCACCACCGTCACCCGAGAGGCTGACCGTCACGTGCTGACGCGTCAGCTCGGCGAGCAGGAGCGTTGGGATCGCAGACGGGTCGGCGAGGGGTTCGTCGAAGACCGACGGCAGCCGGGGAACGACGTTCAGGGCATCCGCGTCGGTCACGAAGAGCTCCGTGTGCTCGGTCCCCAGATGGGCAGCGACCGCCTTCGCGTACTCCGCCTCGTCCATATCGGGTTGCGTGAACCCGATCGTGAAGGTTCTCACCGGCTGATGCGACTGCGCCTGCATGGCTGCGACGACCGTCGAAGAGTCGATGCCGCCCGAAAGGAAGGCTCCCAACGGCACGTCGGCCCTCATCCGGATCCGGACCGCGTCCCGGAGCAGCCGGTCGAATGCGTCGATCGCCTCGGGCTCTGAAACCTTCAGTGGCTCCGCCACCCCGTCCTCTGCCGCCTCCCTCGCCGACCAGTACCGGACCGGAGCGGATGACACGCTCGATCTGCCGAGGCCGACAGAGATGAACGTGCCCCCCGGCAGCTTGGACACGCCCTCGTAGATCGTGTGAGGGGCGGAGATGTAGCTCGCGCTCAGGTACAGGGCGAGGACGTTCCGGTCGACATCGGATCGGAAGCCGGGGTGGGCCCGGAGGCATTTCAGCTCGGAGCCGAACACGAAGGTGTCGCCGAACCAACCGTAGTACAGCGGCTTCTTCCCGATCCGGTCGCGAGCGAGAAGGAGACGCTCCTCACTCCTATCCCACAGCGCAATGGCGAACATGCCGATGAACTTCTTCAGTGACGCCTCGAGCCCCCACCGCGTGACCGCGGCAAGGATCACCTCGGTGTCCGAATGGCCTCGAAACCCGTGCCCCAGCCGCTCGAGTTCCCTCCGCAGCTCCTCGAAGTTGTAGACCTCTCCGTTGTAGGTGATCACGTACCTGCCGTCGGCCGACTCCATGGGCTGATGGCCTTCGGGGGAGAGGTCCACGATCGCGAGCCGCCTGTTGCCCAGGGCGACGCGTCCCCTCTCCTCGATCCACACGCCGCCATCGTCGGGCCCTCGATGGAGGATCGTACGGGTCATGCCCTCCACGATCTCGGCCACCGTCTCCCGGTTGGCCTCGGGACCCAAGTACCCGGTTATCCCGCACATGGAGGCTCGCTCTTCCTCATTCGCGCACAGTCAGGCGATGCTCCTGGCATGGAAGTACTCATCCAAGGTCGCAAGAGGTCATGGGGCCCCTTCGTCCTCGACGCTCTTCCTGGTCTTGACCTCTTCGACATCCCTCCTCCCCAGGCGTCGGAGTGCCTTCTTGACGCGCCGAGCGGCCAGGATGCCTCCTCTCCCCACAACGAACCCCACGAACGACTTCGCTACGCCCCGTGCAATCTCAGGTCTCACCAGGGGCGACCGCAGGAGCGAGGGGGCCGAGCGAACGGCCTGACCGTACAGTGAGATCGCCTTCCGGCTCTCGAGGTTCCCGTATGCGATCCGCGCGTCGTTCAATAGCCGGTAGGTCTTGGTCAAACGGAGGGCAAGCTCCCGCTCGCCGGAGGGCAAGGCGTCAACGTGCTCTCGCATCCATCTCGCCTGTATCTCGCGGATCTCGACCGCTCGCCATTGGCCACTGTGCGTGCGCTTGTCGAGCACCACATGGGGAACGAGGATCACGGGGCCACGCCTAGAAAGCCGGACGAACAACTCCCGGTCGCCTGAAACCGTCACTTCCTCGTTCCAGTCTCCCGCGGCGTGGACGACGTCGGTCCTGAATAGAGCGGTCCCGAGCGATTGCATCCAAAATGCGAGAAGATCGGTCCACACCGTTCTCTTGATCGACCGCCGGGGGTGACGGAGCCGTCTGCGGTTCCCCTTCTCGTCGAACAAGACAAGTGCCCCGACCGCCCCGATCGACTCCGGATCTTGGCACACCGCCGAATGCAACCTCTCGAGGGCAGAGGGATCGAGTCGATCATCATCATCGAGGAAGAGCACGAACTCACCGCGTGCCCGCTCGAGTCCACGGTTTCGGGCGACGGCCCGTTCGGCGTGCTCCTGCTGAACGATGGTCGTCAGGCGTTGGCTCCCTTGCCCCGCCAGCCATTCCGCGGTCCCGTCGGATGACGCGTCGTCGACCACCACGGCTTCGCAGGACGAAAGCGTCTGCGCCATCACACTGCCGACTGCTTCCTTGAGGAAGGCGAGGCGATTTCGCGTCGGGATGATCACGGACACGAGAGGCGACGTCCCAGCAGCGGCTATTGCGGCGCTTCCCATCGAGCCCTCTCAGCGTCCGTTCGAACTCCGTAGCAACGATCGAGCAAGAGACGGAATGTGCCGGCGCCGTTTCCCTCCCTGAACCACCGAAGATCGAGTCCCCGGAACGGCCTCGCTCGGAGTTGCCGGCCGTACGATCCCGCCGCCAGCTTCCGCATCCTATGAAGGGCCGTCCCGGCCCTGCGGTACCACCGAGCGGTCGGTATCGCGTAACGTTCCCGGACGTCCCTCGTCTCAGGCCTAACACGTTTGGCGGATGCCTGGTCCTCGTGCTGCCGGAACGCACCCACCGGATACGGGACGTAGTGGAACGATGCCCCTTTGGACGCGAGCCCCAGATACAGGTCCCAATCCATGACCACCGTGAGCGACGGATCCCAGGGATCCTCCTCCAAGACCGATCGGCGGATGATCACCGAAACGCTGGCCAGGAAGGGTCCATACAGCCGCAAGATCAGGCGGCTGAACGGGTGCTGCGGGCGGAGCCCAACCATCCTGCCCTCGCGGTCCACCGTGATGCAGTCCCCGTACACGACGTCCGCACCGTGCTTCTCGCCCGCCTCCAAGAGGACTCGAAGGCCGTCCGGCAGGTAGTACTCGTCCGCGTTCAGCCACGCGACCCAGTCGCCGGTCGCCTTCGCCAGGGCTTTGTTCAGGCCGTCCGACTGTCCAAGGTCCCGCTCGGATGCCCATTTCACTTGATCGCCGAACGACCGCAGGACGTCGAGCGTCTCGTCGTCCGAATCGGCGTCCTGGACGATGTGCTGGAGACGCAAGCCTTGCTGGTGGATCACGGACTCAATGCCGTCTGCGATGAACCTACCGTATCCGTACGATGGCGTGAGGACGCTGACGTCGGTCACGCCAGATCCGCGCCTCTCGGTAACAGGGCATCGCTCTGGGTCGCTGCCAAGGACAAGGACTCTAGCAGGGTGGTACGCGCCAGGAGCCCTGCAATCATCGGGCTCTCATCATCCGTCTGCAGATCGCACGTCCTCGATGAGTTTCGTCCACGAGTCCATCGCCCGCTGGAGATCGCAGAGCTCCCCTACGAAGGCACGTCCCCGTTCACCCATCTCGAGCCGCTCCTGCGGGGTGGCGAGCGCCAGCTTCGACATAGCGGAAGCCAGGTCATCCGGCTCGGCAGGCGGCACCAGATAGCCATTCACTCCGTCCTGGATCAACTCCGGCATCCCGCCCACGTCCGTACCCACGACGGGAAGCCCGGTGGCTAGAGCTTGGATTACCGCGTTCGGCATGCCCTCGTAGCGTGACGCCATCACGAACGCATCGGCCGCGGCCAGAAGGGATGGGACGTCACTGCGGAACCCGAGGAACGAGATGTTGGCTTGCAGCCCCGACCGGCGCACGAGGTCCTCCAGGTCGGCCCGAAGGGGACCACGCCCCACGACAAGCAACCTCGAGCGGGGGAATCTCTCGAGGAGCGCGGAGAAGGCCCGAAACAGATTCGGATACGCCTTCTGCTCGGCGAGTCGGCCGATGGTCAGCCACAGGAACTCGTCGTTCGCAAGGCCCAGCGAGCCGCGCGTGCCCCCCCGAGCCTCCGGGGAGGGACGAAAGAGCGACATGTCGATGCCGTTGTGGATCACGACCAGGTGCTGCCGGCTGGCGATGCTCCTTCGGGCGAGGCTGCCCGCGACCCTCTCAGAGTTGACGACCGTTGCAGCAGAGAGCCGCTCGGTGGCACGGATCACGAGCTCCCGGTACCGTGGACCGAAGTACTCGTTCCTGATCGACGAGACGACGGCCGGGACGCCGGCCAGTCGGGCCGCCAGCCGAGCTGGGACGATCGCCTCGTAGAGGAAGGCCACAACGACGTCGGGACGCCAGCGCCGGAACAGCGTGGTCAGTTTCCCCACCACGGGCACGAGCGATCCTCTTCGCGATGCGTCGATCACGTCCGTCTCGATGCCGGCCTCCGCGAACATCGTGGCGATCGTGCCTGGCGGGGCCAGCGTTACGGCCCGCACGTCGTGACCGGTGTCCCTCAGGTGCAACGCCAACCGAGAGAGCTGAGGATGCGTGCCGAGATCTCCGAACCGATTCGTCATTACGATGATGCGCAAGGTCGCCGTCCGGTCACCCGAGGATGTTGCAGTACGCAGCGGACATCTGCTCAGCCACGGTCGGCCAGGTGAATCGCTCGGACACGAGCCTCCGGGCCGCCGAACACATTGCCCCGTAACGCTCGGCGGGCATCTCGAGGAGTCTTCCGAGACCCTCGGCGACACCCCGTGCCGTTCCCTCCACCACGATGCCCGCCCCGAAGTCCTCGACGAACTCTCCGAGGTTGGTGGCGGACGTGAGAAGGACGGGACATCCCGTCGCCAGGGCTTCGAGGACGGCGTATGGCATCCCCTCCCACCTCGAGGTGTGCACGAAGAGGTAGGCGGATCTCAGGAGTGCCTCCTTGTCGCCTTCGAACAGAGGACCCGCGAACCGTACCTTCACGTCGGGGTGGAACGACGCGGCCATCGCCTCGAGCTCGGTCCGACCCGATCTGAAATCGGGGCCGGCCACGATCAGCTCGGTGTCCACGTCACGCCGGCCTCGTACGTAGCGCGTATACCCCTCCAGGAGCACGTCGAGGCCCTTGTGGGCAACAGCCAGGCGTCCGAGGAAGACGATGCGCTTCCGGGGCCCAACCAACCTATCCTCTGGGGCGATTCGCACAGCCGGGAGGTCGATCGCGTTCGGCAGAAACACGAGGGAAGGGGTGCCGAACGTCGCGCGGAGCTGGCCCAGCTCACGCGGGCTCACGGCGTGGACCAGCGACGCGCCTCGCACGTAGCCTCGCTCCCGCACCCGCATCCACACCGTCTTCGCGATTCGATTGTGCCCGCGCAGGACCTCCGGACTGTAGCCGCCGTTCGGCGTGAGGACGTACGGACGCCGAGCGATCTTGGCGACCCACACGTTGTCCGGGATGAACACGGAGTGCAGGTGCAGCAGGTCGACCCTCTCGCGTCGTTCACCGATGAAGCGTCGCGTCGCCTCCGGCAGGCCGAACAGAGCGCTCCTCGCCCTGCGGTGGGCGGGGAGTTCGAACACCCGGACCGAGCCGGCCCGCCTTTCCGTCATGGACGCGTGGCTCGGGCTCAGATGCCACACCTCCGGCAGGACCCCGTAGCGATCGAGGTGCGTGACGAGGCCCACGACCGTGCGATCCACCCCGGACGCGCTCGTTTCGGCGAACCCCGCAACGTGCGCGACGCGGATGACCCGGCCGCGAACGTCTTGGTGGACGGATGGAAGCTCGTGCCTCGCTGCTTCGATCACGGTCGGTATGCTATGTGCCCAGATCCCGACTGGCAGGCGGCGTGCGAGCACTCATCGTCGAAAGCGGCTTCACTCGGGGAGCCCTTGCCGGCTGCCGGGCTCTGGCCCGAGCCGGTTGGACCGTGGGCATCGGGTCACCCGCGGCGCGTGGGCTCGCCGCATCCTCCAGATACGCGCGCCGATGGCACGAGGTTCCCCCGGTCGAGGAGGATCTCGACGCCTTCCTGGAAGCTACCGAGAGAGCCGTCAACGAGGGCAGGTACGAAGCCGTCTTCTGCACGGAAGATGCGCCGGCTTTGGGGTTGTCGTTCGGCAGGGACAGGATCAGCGCGAAGGTCCCGTACCCTCCCCACGAGGTCGTGCTGCGCGCCTTCGACAAGCTGAAGCTGTCTCGGGCGGCTCGACGGGTCGGGATGGCGACCCCGGAGACCATCGTTGCAGACGATGAATCCATCACCGACGTGGCGCTTCCTGTCCTCGTGAAGTCCCGTCTCCACTGGACGCCCGGGGCGCAACGAGCCCCCGGGCGCCTCGAGGCGGCGATCTGCTCGGACCGAGACGAGATACGTCGCAGGGTTCTCGAGATCCGGGCGCACGGTGGCGATGCCGTCCTCCAGGAGATCATCCGTGGGCGCCTCGTCCACTACCTGGTGGTCGTGGACGGGACAGGAGAAATCATCGCCGGGGTTCAGACCCTCGCCGAGCCACTCTTTTATCCGGGGCCCGACGTCGGTCAGCGGATACGGTCGGTCTCCGTACCGGTGGACCAGGAGCTCCAGAAGAAGACCGCGGCGCTCATGAACGAGCTGGAGTGGGAAGGCATGGCCAGCCTTAACCTGCTCCTTCCCGATGGCGGCGGCGAGCCAGCGCTCATCGATTTCAATGGGAGGTACGCTGCCTCATTCGACCAGTATATGGCCGCGGGGTCCAACTTCGCCGCCATCTGGGCCTGCCTGGCAACGGGGTACCCGCTGCCTGCTGTCCGTCCTGTGAGGTCCGGCGTGCGCTTCCAGTGGTTGGAGGGAGATCTGCGGAGAGCCTGGAGAGAGCGCCGCGGGGGACTGCTGCACGACGTGATCGACTGCCTCTCCTACTCCCATGGCGCGGTCCACACGCTCTGGCGAAGGGACGATCCAATGCCGACGGTGCGCTTCGGGACGCGCCTGACCAAAGAGATCCTCGGAAAGCTGGGGCGCCGGTATACGCATTCCCTGTCGCGGTCTGGGCCGAAGATCTCAGCGGGGCCGGCCGACGATCGGCCGTAGCAGGGCAGCCCCCGCCCGCCCCGCCTTCGACCACCGCCACGACGCCGACCAATACCCCGAGGTCTTGAGGGCGAACACACCGAGGCCGTGCCGGGGCCGGATCCATACTCTCTCGAAGGAGAATCGCCCACGATGTGGACGGTTGAGTGTGAAGGCCGCCTCCAATCCGCACCGCTCGACGATCCTACTCGCCTCGACAGAGGTGGGGCCGAATGGGTAGGCGAGGTATCGGGGGGGCCGCCCCAGGATCCCCGTCAAGCGTTCGATGGACGATCTCACGTCAGCCTCGACGTCGCTGAGATCCGCCTCCCAGTACTTCATGTGGGCGCTGCCGTGGCTCTCGACGCTGATGCCCCTCCGCTCTGCCTCAAGAAGCTCCTCCGGGCCCATGATGTCCAGGGGACGGGAGGGCGGCTCGATCCACCCATTCTGGAGTCCCATCCAGGCCGTGGGGACGAAGAGGGTGCTGGGCAGTCCGTATTTCGAGAGGATGGGAGCCGCGGTGTCGAGCACGCTTCGATACGCGTCGTCGAAGGTGATCGCCACCGCGGGCTTGGAGCTTCGAAGCGACCCGTCCACGATGACCTCTAGTGGGACGACGTTCCTGCGGCGCGCCAGGAAGTCCATCTGCGCCTCGAAGACGCCTTCGGACACGAAGAGCTCGTGCGGGTCCTCCCCGGAAGGACAGATCCCCACCGCGTGGTACGCGATGACCGTGCGCCGGGTGCTCATCTCCGCGCCGCCAGGTGATACACGTGTTGCAGCTTTGTGATCATGTCGTCCACCGAAAAGGCCTCACGCACTCGTTCCGGACCGCACCCAGACATCCGTTCCCGCACGACCTGGTCGGTGGCCACGCGAAGGATCGCTTCCCGAAGTCCCTCCCGGTCTCCCGGCGGCACCAGCGATCCGCAATCGGCGACCAGTTCCGGTAGCCCTCCGACCGCATACGCAACGACCGGAGTCCCCACGGCGAGAGCCTCCAGGGCGAGGAGGGGGAACCCTTCCGTCTCGATCCCCTCGTGGCCCGACACGCTCGGCATGACCACGAGGTCCGATCCGGCGATCATCGTCAGGACGTCATCTCGGTGGCCCAGGAACGTCACCACCTTGCCCAACCCGAGCTGCTCGATGCGATCCTCGAGCCGCTCCACGTAGGGTGCGAAGCGATCGGTCGGCACGTCCCCGACGAGCAGCATCCGGGCGTTCGGCAACCGCTTCAGCAACTGCGGGGCGATCTCGATAAGCTCGAGGTGCCCCTTGCCGGGTATCAGATGCCCAACAAGGGAGATGACTGGATCAGCATGCGGTTCGGCGATGGCGTGGCATACGTGCCGGCGCGCTTCCTCGCGCTCGATGTTTACTTCGGGCATGCCTGTGTGGACGGCATGCACCTTACGCAGCACAGCGCCCCGGAACGTGCGGGAGAGCGCGTGGCTGACACAGACCACGCGACGGCATCTCCGGGCCAGCGCACGCGCGCGCCAGCCCTCCATGCTGAAGTCGTGACGGACCCAGACCACGGACAGTCTGGTGCTCGTCGCCGCGAGCACCGTCACGATCGCCGCCTTGAGACCGTTCGCGTGAACGACGTCCGGCCGTGCCTCGAGCAGGAGGCGCCGAACCTTCCACGCAGAGGCAGCGAACGACCAAGGGTCCCCCGAGGTCGGAACGACCTCGACCTCGTGGTCGAGCGCCCGCAGGCGTTCGACGAGGGGTCCCTGCCCCAGCGAGATCACGGAGTGCACGTACGATCGGTCCAGGCTGCCGAGGAGACGCTCCAGGTAGATCTCGGAGCCACCCAGGCCTCCGTAGGAGGACACGAACGCCACGGACGGGGTCCGTTCAACTGTGCCCGGCTCGGTATGTCGCACGGTCGAAGGTTACAGATACACTCACTGCGGCCAGATGACGTCTTGTAAGCCATGCGGATTCTAGCGTTCGCCTACGCGTGCGAACCTGCACGGGGCTCAGAACCGGGTGCGGGATGGGCATGGGCCCGCATGCTGGCACGCCTCGGCGAGACGTGGGTGATCACTCGCCGCGACTACCAGGCATCGATCGAGCAGGCACTCCGGTCGGTGCCGGAGCGACAGAGACTTAAGTTCGTGTACGTGGAACTCCCCGAGAAGGTCCGATCGTGGCAGCGTGGCCTGCGCGGTCTCCGCGTGTACTACCTGCTGTGGCAGTTCGCCGCCCTCAAGGAAGCGCGCCGCTTGCGGCGTTCGATGCGGTTCGACGTCGTGTGGCACCTGACATGGGCAAACGCATGGTACGGCTCGCTCGCCGCCGTAGCCGGACGGCCCTTCGTCTACGGTCCGGTGGGCGGCTGCGTCGGGACGGTGTGGCGCCTGCTGCCGCACCTGGGATGGAACGGGGCCGTGTACGAGATGGCCAGGGCCCTCGTACATGGTGCGGCTCGGTACCTCAACCCACTCGCGCGTCTCTCCTGGCGCCGGGCGGATCTGATCCTGGCGCAGAACGTGGAAACTCGTGACTGGTTCCCCCGACGGTATCGGACCAAGACGAGTCTGTTCCCCAACGCGGTGATCAGGCCAGAGTTGATCAGGGCTGCCACTCCGCCCGTGCGGTCGGGCCCTCCTTCCGCCATCTACGCCGGGAGGCTGGAACCCTGGAAGGGAGTGTTCCTCTGCCTACATGTCCTCGCTCTCCTCCCGGGTTGGCGGCTCGTCGTCTGCGGATCGGGGAACGACGAGCAGCGGCTGCAACGCCTCGCGCGGCGGCTGGGAGTGGAGGACCGCGTCCAATGGCTGGGCTGGTTGCCACAGGAACAGGTCCTGCGCCGGATGGCTGAGGCGGATGTGTTCCTTTTCGCCTGCCTGCGCGAAGAGGCCGGAGCGGTGATCGCCGAGGCGCGGGCGGTGGGGCTGCCCGTCGTGTGCCTGGACCGCGGCGGGCCACCGCTGCTGGCGGGACCCGCGGGGACGTGCGTGGCCGACTCCGGGGGGGCGGCCAGGATCGCGAGGCGGCTGGCCGATGCAGCGCTCGTGTCCCTGGAGCGGCGACGCCGTGGAGAGGTCGATCGGGGCGCCGAGTCGCTCCTGCTCGATCGTCAGGCCGAAGCCCTTCGCGCGCTGCTCGCGGAAGCGCTCCCGAGGTTGCTCGATGAAGCGCGAGCCCCAGATCCCCGATAGAGCCCTAAGACTCCCGCCCGGCATGTTGCCGTGAAATGGCGTCGCGCAGAAGCAGGTAGACGAAGGTCGAGTTCCCGAGCAAGTACCTTCGCCACAGTCGCTTGGGCTCCACCGCGAGCCGGAACAGCCACTCGAGCCCGACGTGGCGGAGGAAGGTGGGCGCGTGGGCTTTCGCGCCCGAGAGGTAATCGAACGCAGCCCCGACGCCGATCATCACGGGGACGCTCAGTTCGCCCGCCCTCGCGGCCATCCAGAGCTCCTGCTTGGGAGCGCCCAACCCCACCCACAGGATGTGCGGTCTGGTGCGGCGGAGTTGTTGCTGCAAGTCCTCGGTCGTCCATCCCGGTGTTTGCGCGAAAGGCGGCGATGCCGCACCAACCACCTTTGCACCTGGGACGAGGTCCACGAGGCGGAGCCCGGCGCGGACAGCGATCCCCGGCGCGCCCCCATAGAAGAAGTGTCGCAGTCCCAGATCCACCCCCTTGGACGCGACGAGGGGGATGTACTCGATGCCCGTCACCTTCTCGGTATGCCCGTGGCCCCGCCGCCGGAGGATCCAGGTCAGCGGCATGCCGTCGGGCACGGACAGGAAGGCGTGGTCGACGGCGGCCCGAAGCGCCGGCGAGCGCTGCGATTCCACCGTCGTATGGACGTTGGTAAGGCACACGTAGGCTCCGGGCTTGGGGACAAAGGCGCGTTCGACGACGGCTTCAGCCGCCTGAGCCTTGCTGACTGGATCGACCCGCTGCCCGAGGACTCGCTCTGGATGAAGAGGCTCGATCGAAGCGCGAGCGGTCATGCGGATCAATATGCGCCCCGACGGGTGGACAGGGCCGTCACCGTTCTCAGCAAGATGTACACGTCCAGGGCAGGGGACCAGTTCTCGATGTAGAAGTGATCCATCCGGAGGGCTTCGTCGGAGTCCAGATCCGACCGCCCGTGGACCTGCCACCAACCTGTGATGCCGGCCCGTACCTCGTGGCGAGGACCCAGCCGCTCGATGTTCGCAGATACCTGCTCCGCCGGAAGCGGGCGGGGGCCGACCAGGCTCATGTCGCCGAGAAGCACGTTGAACAGCTGAGGGAGCTCGTCGATGCTCCACCTGCGCAGCCACTTGCCGACCTTGGTGAGCCGGGGATCGGTCTTCAGTTTGAAGAAGGGCGCCGACGTGTCGATCACTTGCTCCTCGACGCCGTGCTCCGCTCCGTTGGACATCGTACGGAACTTGTACATGCGGAAGGTCCTGGCTCCCTCGGTGACCCGATCCTGGCGGAACAGCACCGGCCCGCCGGACGTGACCTTGATCGCGATCGCCGCCAGGATCAAGAGGGGAGAGGCCACGATCAGGCACGTGCTCGCCAGGACGACATCCATCGCTCGCTTGATGATCCGCTGAGCCGCTGAGAGCCCGGCGGGCTTCACGGTGAGCGTCACGCCCTCCTTGCCGAACGGCTGCACGGTTAGCCGGGACGCCCAAACGCCCGACAGGTGCGTGTAGATGCGCACGAGGACGCCCTCCTGCCGGGCAGCCTGCATCACGGAGAGCATCTGCTTCGGCCCGATGGTCGCCGAGGCCAAGAAGATGCAATCCGGTCGGTATTGCCGGAACACGAATCGGAGACGGTTCACCCGCTCGATGGGGGACATCTCCTCCGAGGCGAGGAGCGGGCTCGTCGCGTCGACGTATCCGAGCGGCAGGAACCCGGATCCCGGCTTGCTCAGCGCCTCGATCGGCTCGTCGGCCTGCTCCCTGTTTCCGATCACGAGTGTACGAAGCACGAGTGACCTACGCGCGCGAAGACGGCTGACGTACGCCCGAACGATGATTCTCGCCGCGAGCTCGAGGACCAGGGCGATCGCCAGGGTGATGGCCATCCACGAGCGCGACAGATAAACGTCGAGCCAGAAGGTCAGCAGGATGACCACGACGATCCCGATCCCGACGGCGCTGACCGTTCGGCGGAACTCCTCGAGCGCGGAGAGGTGCTGCGGCGCGTAGAGGCCGAGAGCGTGGAAAACGCCAAGCCACAGAACGCCCGCCACGACGATCCCGATCATGTAATCCTGGTGGGGGAGGTAGCCGAACCTGAGCACATGGGCGACGAGCAGGGCCATCGCCACGCAGAGCACGTCGATCACGACCAAGCCGAACGCGACCAGCCGGTATCGCCGAAGTGCGCTCGTTCCGACCTTCAGATCGGCGGTGCCCTCGACGATCGGGCCGTGGACCCCATCGATGACCTTGGTGAGGTCGACGACGCGTGAATCCTCCACGTCCGGAATGACGGTGACGTCGTTCTTGACGTCGACTGTCGCATCACGACTGGTCACGCGCCGCTCCTTCATGTTGCAACGCCCAGCTCGTCGCTGCCCGCTGCTCCGATGGTCTCCGCTAGGGAGAAACGGCGATCGGCAGGGAAGGTTGTGATCGTCGAGTCCTCTCTCCCACCTAGGACCTGTCCCTCTCCGGCCTAGGAATGAGGTTGTACTCTAACGAGATGGCGGTTGAGCGTGCAACCCGGACAGTGTTCTTCGGCGTCCGTCGCCAGCCACCATCGAATTCAGCCCACGCCTGATCGAGGGGGCCGGATGAGAGTCGTCGTCGTCGGTACGGGCCATGTTGGGTTGCTCACAGCTGCAACGCTCGCCACGCTCGACCACGACGTGGTCGGCGTGGACGAGGACGAGGAGAAGATCCGCCATCTCGAGAAGGGCATGAGCCCGTTCTACGAGCCTGGGCTCGTTGAGCTCATCGAGCGCGGGACGAGCTCGGGACGTCTGCGCTTCGAGGTCGAGCCTGCGGAGGCCGTCCCTAAGGCGGAGATCCTGTTCATCTGCGTGGGCACGCCTGCCAGGGCGTCCGGAGAGGCGAACCTCGCCGCCGTCGAGCGATCCGCCCGGAGCCTCGCAGGCCACCTCTCGGGTCCGGTCGTCGTCGTCGAGAAGTCCACGGTTCCCGCCGGCACCGCCAATCGCCTGTGGCACGTGCTGAGGCTCGAGCGGCCGGATCTGATGGATGAGATCGAGGTGGTCTCCAACCCCGAGTTCCTGCGAGAGGGTCAGGGGGTTGAGGACTCGTTGCGCCCAAGCCGGATCCTCGTAGGAGCTCGATCGGCGCGGGGTTTCGAGGCCATGAGACGTCTCTACGAGCCCCTCACCAGCGAGGGCATCCGACTCATCGAGACCGATATCGCGACAGCGGAGCTCGCCAAGCACGCTTGCAACGCCTTCCTCGCACTGAAGATCTCCTACGCCAACGCTCTGGCCCGTCTGTGTGAGCGCGCGGGCGCCGATGTGACGGCCGTGGCGGACGTGATGGGGAGCGATCCCCGCATCGGGAGGGCGTACCTCGACGCGGGGCTGGGCTACGGTGGCTATTGCTTCCCGAAGGATCTCCAGGCGTTCGAGCGGCTTGCCGCCCGGCTCGGCTACGACTTCCCGCTGATACGTGAGGTTGCGCGCATCAACGACGAGGCGGTTCACGCGGCGGTCGAGAAGGTCAAGGATGCCTTGTGGAACCTCGAGGACAAGCGCATCGCGCTGCTCGGTCTGTCTTTCAAGCCCCGCACCGACGACGTGCGGTTTTCTCCAGCGCTCGCGATGGCCCGCAGGTTGCTCGACGAGGGCGCAACCGTGGTCGGCTACGACCCCGAGGCCGGAGCCAACGCCAAGTCGGAGGTCCCGGATCTCGTGATCGCCGCAAGCGCCTACGATGCGATCGAGGGCGCTCATTGCATGGTGGTGTGCACGGAGTGGGACGAGTTCCGCCTGTTGGAGCTGGAGCGGGCGAAGGGGCTCCTGGCCCACCCGATCGTTGTGGACGCGCGCAACCTCTTCGATCCGGCGGAGATGAGAGCGAGGGGGTTCGTCTATTACGGGATGGGGCGCGCCGTAGAACGCGGGGGCTTCTGAGGTGCCGCGAGCCGTCGTCA
>Ga0184633_10000085_pt1 | contig 25293 bp, 26 predicted proteins | sample PLM31_170_b1_FD_133156 | JGI IMG/M metagenome (GOLD analysis project Ga0184633, IMG submission 133156) | Groundwater sediment microbial communities from an aquifer in East River, Colorado, USA - PLM3-1_170_b1 | ecosystem: Environmental > Terrestrial > Soil > Riparian zone | place: USA: East...
CCTCCCCTGAAAGGACAGGACAACTATCGGCTCGACGTCGCGCGCGGGCATCGCCTTGTCGTGAAACACGTTCAAGCGATTCAAATCAGCGAGATTGAATACCTCTTCCCGAATTGCACAGTTTGTGTCGTCAAACGAGATTCGGAGGCACTTGGCGGCAATTCGGTTGAGTGCCATCTGCGGTTCTAGATCGATCCCGGGTATCTGGTGCGCAACGAATGCGGCGCGAGCCTGCTCCCAGAGTTCGCTCTGCTCCCGACTCATGTGCAACCTCGCCCGATATCCTGCCGTCCCAACGCCTCCCACGCCGCTCGCTGCGTCGCGTGCACGGCGTCGGCTCAACCACCGTTGCTGTCAAGGGTCCACGCGCGCGCGCGATACGTGCCCGGAGTCAGGCCGGGGAAGATCCGTCGGTGCGCCGCCAGCCGACCGAGCAAGGGCTGCAAATGGTCGGGAGTGACACCAACTCGCTGCGCGAGTGTTGCGGCGCTGACATAGGCCGGAACCTCACGGGATAAGTAGGCCGCGCGCTGAAGTTCGAGTACTATTCGGTTCTCAAAGCCTTGTCGCTCGCGGCGCTGACGCCGCTCTCCCCACCAGGTCAACAGCTCCCGTAGCTCCCTCACGGACGACACGAGGGCTCCAGTCGTTATTAGCACGCCGGCCGCGCCGTACCAGTGTGCCGCCAGCGCGGCAAAGCCGGGGCCGCCCAACAGAACACCCGCAACGAGTGGTCTATCCCCTAGGAACCGCTCGCTGACGAGGAACGCGAGGAGACGCCCGAGTGTTGTGCCCTCAACAAGCGAGGTCATGGCTTGGTCAGAACCGCGCGCGCGTGTGGCGTAGCCTGAATTGCGAAGAAGAGTACCGCCAACAGAACGAGCGTGAGCACGAAGTGCCGGGCCATCCAGGCCGCGAAGCGGGAGGGCGTGAAGCACACAACGACCGGGAACAGGACCATGAAGGCGTTCGCTACCGCATAGACGGCGAGACCCGCGAGCCATAATCCCGGGTGCAGGAGCATCCAACGATAGGACTGCGGGTAGTCCGAGAAGATCACTAAAAATGCGGCAAGGCAGCCAATCGAGACTAAGCCCCACGCCCACAGCGCGGGCTGTCGACACCACCACGGGTGACCATAGTGCTCATGCAATGCATCCAGCGGTGGGTAGTTCACGGTGTCCGCTGGGAGTCTAGCCGAACGTCCCCACGCGCACCAGCACAGCGCCGCACGAGCACGTCATCCAGACGCCGGTCGCCCGCGCCGGTCCGTCAGGGCTTGACGGGCGATGAGCAATCCCCACATCGCGCCATTGAGGGCGGTCTCGGTGCCCACTGCTTCGGTGGCCGCGCGAACCCGAGGACGTCCGTCACTCTCGTGCCTTGGTTGCTCTGTTGGCGCGATAGTAGGCGGCAAGCCCTGTAGGCAGGGAGACCTCCACCCGTTCAGCCGCCGCTCCTCGATTTCGTGATCGGCTGTTAGCCCCCGACCTGCACGCCGGCGAGCCGTTCGAGCACCTGGATGATGGCGGTCCCGTCCTGCTTGCCCAAGCCGGCCGCCCGCGCCATCTGGTAGACCTGCTGGCTCACGTTGGCCAGCAACAGCGGCACACCGAGCTGCTTGGCGAATGCCGTTTCGAGCTCCTGGTCCTTGTACGAGATGTCCACGGTTCCGGTCGGCGAGAAGTCGCGCGCCAGGATTCGCGGCACCCGCCGCTCGAACACGGAGCTGGTCCCGGTGCTGACCCGCACGACCTCGTAGATCGTGCGCGGGTCGAGTCCGGCCTTGACACCCATCACGAGCGCCTCGGCCACCGCGACCGTGTTCACCTGGACCAGCATGTTGTTGACGAGCTTCATCGCCAGCCCCTGCCCGAGCCCACCCACGTGGAAGAGCTTCGTCCCCATGGCCTTGAAGAGATCGCGGCATACCTCGAACGTCGCGGCCGCCCCGCCGGCGATGATCGAGAGCTCGCCGGTCGCCGCGCGTTCCGTACCGCCGCTCACGGGCGCGTCGAGCATCGCCACCTCGCGAGTCGCCAGCGTGTCGGCTAGCCGCCGCACGACGAACGGGTCGATCGTGCTCATGCAGATCACGATGTGTCCGGGCGCGGCGCCGTGGATGATCCCGCGCTCGCCGGCGATGACCGCTTCCGCCTGGGCGGTGGTCTCCACCATGCAAATGGTGCGGTCGGCCGAGGCGGCCACCCGCTCGGCCGAGTCGGCGACCGCTGCGCCCCGCGCGCGGAGCGGCTCGACCTTCGCCGGATCGATGTCGTGCACGACTAGCGGAAAGCCGTGCTTGACGAGATTGAGCGCCATTGGTCGCCCCATGTTGCCGAGTCCGATGAATCCAACCGCCAGGGCCATCACGTCCCCCTTTCGTACGACTGTCTCGGCGGGCGGCTCGATGCCCGCCGGCCTTCGTTCGCCTACCAGCTGCCTGAGAAGACCCGCTGCTTGAGCCGTCGCGGGACCCAGGCGGCGAGGACTCGCGCGGAGCGCGCGATGCGCTCCAGCGACTCCGGGCTGCCGGGCCAGTACTTGAGCACGACCCCCCGGTTCACGAAGTTCAGCATCCCGTCGACGATGATCGCCGCGATGAGGAGGTCGTCCAGGTAACCGAGCACGGGAATGAAGTCGGGGACCAGGTCCACCGGGGAGACCAGATACAGGACTGCGGCGGCCAGCGCGATCTTCGCCGCCTTGGGCAGGACGGGGTCGACGGCAAGGCCGGTGATGGTCCGGACGATGGCGGGCAACGCGCGCAGCAGCGCTCTCACTCCAGACTCTCCGCCACCAGCTCGCTCACGTCCTTCACGTTGAGCGTCTCCTCGGCCCCCTTCACTTTCCGACCGAGATCGATCATGGCGAGACAGAAGGGACAGGCCGTGCCCACGATGTCCACCTTGGCCTCGAGCACCTCCTCGACGCGGATCAGGTTCACCCGCTTCTGCGCCTTCACCTCCATCCACATGTGACCGCCGCCGCCGCCGCAGCAGAGTCCACGCTCGCGGCTGCGCGGCAGCTCCACGAGCCGGAGCCCGGGAACGGCCTTCGCCAGATTTCGCGGCGCTTCGGTGATGCCGTTGTAGCGCCCGAGGTAGCAGGAGTCGTGAAACGCGATCGACGCGTCGAGCGGCTTCGTCGGCTTGATCCGTCCGGCGGCGATCAGCTCCTCGATGACCTGCGAGTGGTGGAGCACCGGGTAGCTCCCGCCGAACTGGGGGAACTCGTTCTTGATCGTGTTGAAGCAGTGTGGGCAGTGGGTGATGACCTTGCGGAAGCGGTACTGCTTGATCGCCTCGATGTTCTCCTGCGCGCTGGTCTGGTAGAGGTATTCCTCGCCCAGGCGGCGACCGACCTCGGCGTGACAGCGCTCCTCCTGCATCACCCCGAAGCTCACCCCGGCGGCCTTGAGGATTTTCACGACCGCGCGCGCGATCGCTTGGTTGCGCCGGTCGTATGAGGCCGAGCAGCCGACCCAGTACAGATACTCGACCTCGCGATCCGCGTCCATGACGGGAACGTCGAGGCCCTGCGCCCACGCGAGGCGCTCGCCGGCCGGCAGCCCCCATGGGTTCCCGGCCCGCTGGATGTTCTGGAGCGACTGGGGCGCTGTCGAGGGCAAGGCCCCCTCAGAGAGCGCCAGATAGCGCCGGAGGTCGATGATCGTGTCGACGATGTCGATGAACGCCGGACACTCCTGCACGCACGCCATGCATGTCGTGCACGCCCACAGCTCGTCCGCCTTGATCAGCTCGCCGTGGATCGGGCCCGGCAGCTCGCCGTGCATGTGCCGCTTGAGCTTCACGATGATCTGCTTGGGTGAGAGCGCCGTGCCCGACAGGTACGCCGGGCAGGCCGCCTGGCAGCGGCCACACTCGACGCACGCGTCGAAGTCGAGCCGCCGCTTCCACGAGAACTCCTCGAGCTTCGAGATGCCGAAGGTCTCGGTGTCCTCGATGTTCTCGATCTTCCGGATCGCGCCGCGCGGTCCGAGTTTCGAAAAGAAGATGTTGAGGGGCGTCGTGAGGAGATGGACGAAATAGGAGTACGGAATGATCGCGATGAAGAGCAGGGCGATCGCCGCGTGGAAGACCCACGTCGCGACGTGGAGCCCTCGCAGCGCCCCGGGGGTCAGGCCGAGCCCCACGAACCCACGACCGAGCGCGTAACCGACCGGCGACCATGGTCCCCACCACGGCTCAACCACCGCGAGCCGGCACGCCTCCATCACGAACCCCGTCACGTTGATGACGAACAGCAGGGTGAGCGCCCACGCAAAGCGCGCGGTCGCATCGACGCTGGCCGGGCGGCTGACGAACCGGCGCCAGACTGCCATGCCCAGGCCGACGACGAAAAAGAGGCCGAAGAGGTCGAGCACCGTCTCGTAGAGGAGATAGAATCGGCCCTTCAGCAGCTTGTACCCGAAGAGCGGCAGCGTGACGTCCCAATCGATCGTGGCGAGCACGGTCCCCATGAACAGGGCGAGGAAACCCCAGAACATGATCGCGTGCATGACCCCCGGATACGCCTGCGCGAGCGTGCGCGCCTGGCCGAGCGCGTGCGCGACGACGAGCCCGATGCGCTCGGAGATCCGGTCGAGTCGGTGCTCAGGTACGCCCCGCCGCCAGAGGCTCACCCGCTGCCACATTCCGTACGCGAAGATCACGATCGCCAGCGCGCCACCGATGTAGAGCGCGACCTGAGCCCAGCCCGGGACGTTCCAGAACGTATCGCGGAACGGAACGGACGATGTCATGAGGGCAACCTTAGCACAGGGCGGATTGGCGCCGGGGAGGGCGCCGACACGGCGCCCTCCCGCGACTCATCGGACGGTGACGATCGTCAGCGCGGCTGCAACTGTTGCGGAGGCGACGGCGGTGGCGGCTGCTGCTGCTGAGGCGGCGGGACGCGGAACGGCTGGTGACAGGTCCCGCATGCTTGCCGTCCGAACTCCTTCGCGACGGCTTCCGTGGCCGCCTGGTCCTTGCTCCGTGCCGCGTCGCGGAGCTTCTCGGCTTGGGCGCCCATGTTCTTCGCGGCGGCCTCGAACTCGGCCCACTTCTGCCAGATCTCCGGCTTTGCCTTGGATTTGTCGGTTAGCGACCCTTCGGGGAAGAGCGCGGCAATCTGCGTCGAGGTGAGCGCCATCGTCTCCGCGTTCACCGCGATGGCCTCGATGTTGCCGGCTTTGAGTTTCGCCTGGGCGTCGGCCCAGCTCGCGCCGTTGAGCTTCATGAGCCGCTGGCGGTCGGCGACGGCGTCGCTGGTCCAGATCTTGGCCATGGACTGACCGGTCGCGGAGCTGGCGAGCGCCAGGGCAACGAGGCTACCGAGAACAACTCCCGTCTTCACGTGCCTGCGCTGCATGGTGCCTCCTTTTGGGTCAGGAGCGCGGCGCCGCGGGTTGCTGCGGCGGCGGCGGGACGCGGAACGGCGTGTGGCACGCCCCGCAGGCGTCACGACCGAACGTCGCGACCGTCGCCGTCACGGCCGCGGCGTCCTTCGCGACCGACTGATCGCGAAGCGTGCCGGCGCGGTTTTCGAAGTTCTTCGCGGCGGCCTGGAACTCCGGCCACTTCTGCCAGATGTCCGGCTTCGCCTTCGACTTGTCGGTGAGCGAGCCCTCGGGGAACAGGAGCATGATCCGCTGAGCGTGGAGCGCGAGCGCCTCGGCGTTCACCGCGACACCCTCCACGTTGCCCGCTTTGACCTTGTTCTGGATCTCCGCCCAGTTGGCGCCGTTGTTCTTCATCAGCCGCTGGCGGTCCGCGACAGGATCGCCGGACCCCATGGTGGCTGTCTTGCCGGTCGCGCAGCCGACGACGGCCAGCGCGACGAGGCTCCCGAGGATGACACCGGTCCTCACGTGTCGGAGTTCCATCTCGTTTCCTCCTGTAGGTTCCATCCGGTTATTGAAGGGCACTGCGCTCATTTGCCGATCTTGTTCTTCACCGCCGGGATCGTCTTGAGGTACTGGGCGATCGCGAGCCGGTCGGCCTTGGTCAGGTCCTTGTACCCGGCCAGCGTCCCCTCGATCACCTCGCCCATGAGCCCTCCGACGACGTCGCCGTCGGGCTTGTTACCCGTACCAAGGTAATCGGCGATCTCCTCCTCGGACCACGCCAAGCCCGTCGCCTTGTCGGGCGTGATGTTGGGAACTTCGGAGTCCTCGGGACCTTTGGGATTCCCCGCCAGGAAGCGTGAGTTGTCGGTCGCCATCGTCATGGTCCGCGGCGTGTGGCACTCGCCGCAGTGGCCGACGGCGCGGACCAGATACTCGCCGCGCGCCACACCCGAGGTCGGTACCGTCGCCGGCGGCGTCTCCCGCGGCGCGAAGGCCGAGAGCCAGGCCGGCAGGAATACGCTCTCGAACATCGGCACGGTGATCTTCTTCGGCTGATTGGCCCGCTTCACCGCCGGCACGGTGCGCAGAAACGCGACGAGCGCCTTGAGATCGTCCGCCGCCATCCCGTTGAACACCGTGTACGGATGCACGGGGACCAGACGTTCGCCGTTGGATCGGCGACCCAGACGGATCGCGGTGATGATCTGCTCGTCGGTCCAGCCGCCGATGCCCGTCTCGCGGTCGGGCGTGATGTTGGAGGCGTACACCGTCCCGAACGGCCCGTCGTATTTCCGTCCGCCCGCATTGACGGGCTGCTTCGGGATGGTGTGGCAACCGCAGCCTCCGGTCGCCCCAAAGATGTACTTGCCCCGCGCGATCTCGGCGGCGGAGGGGGCTTGCGCGACCGCGGACTCGGAGAGCACAGCCGGGCTCAGAAGCACAAGCGCGAGGACCAGACACCCGGCCTGGCTTCCCAAGCCCATCCCTACTGGCGAACGAAGGTCAAGTCGGTCTCCAGCTGAATCTCGTTCGAGACCTTGAAGATGAGCAGCTGCGGCACCTGCATGCCGTGGTCGGTGAAGGTCGTCGCGAGACGAGCTCGCACCTTGATATTGTCCGCTGTGAAACCGAATCGCTTCTGGTTCTCGACCTGCTCGGGTGTGAGCTTGATCCAGGTGACGGTGGCGTCGGCAAGCCGCTCGATCGGCTTCTGCTTCACCGTCAGGATGCCTCGCACCTTGGCCGGGATCGCCTTCCCGGGCTCGAGTGGCCCGGCGATGTCCACGCCCTTCATTTCGAAGGTGACCCACCGGTTGGCCTCGACCTCGGTATCGAGGAAGTTCTTGCCGCGCATGTCGGCGTCCCGCTTGTCGACGCCCGTCCGGACCAGGTTCATGTCGACCTTGACCGCTCCAGAGGCGGCTTGAGGGCGGGCCGGATCGACGGTCAACGTGCCGGCAACGCCTTCGGCCGCGGTGTTGCCGACGAAGGTCTCGAGTGGCGCGTCGCTCTTGAACGTGGCCCGAGAATAGTTCGGGAGGAGCTTGAGCGTCATGGTCTCGGCGAGCGCCGGGCCTGCCGAGGTGGCGACGACGATCACGAGTGTCGCGAGCGCAGTCATCCCGCTGGTCACGATGAATCTCCTCTCCGGAGTCTTGGTAGTGGCCAAACGCCAACCCCAATACCACGAACGGGTGAGGCTAGGCACGGGTTCCCGGCTGAGCCGTCTGGAGGTCCGCCTCCATGACGAGCGCGTCCTCGCCGGTGTCGTAGTAATACCCGCGCCGGCGACCGACGACACGGAACCCAAAGGATTCATAGAGCGTTCGCGCCTCGGTGTTGCTCGGGCGCACTTCGAGGACTACGATCCTGATCCGCCGCTGTCGCGCCTCGTCCAGGATGCCCCCGAGCAGCGTCCGCCCGAGGCCCCGGCGGCGGCAGTCGGGACGGACCGCGATGTTGGTGATGTGGACCTCGTCGGCGACCTCCCAGAGACAGAGGTAGCCGACCACCCGGGCGTCCTCGCGCATCGCCCAGCAGCGGGCGACCCGGTTCTGCTGCATCTCGTAGAGGAAGGCGCCCCGCGACCAGGCCATCGAGAACGACGCGCGCTCAATCCCGAGGACCTCGTCGAGGTCTTCGGGTCTCATGAAGTCAACGGAGAGCGGCACCGCGGCGCTTCAGCTCGGCCTCGGAGGGCCGGAGATAGATCGGCACGAGATCGGCCGGCGCGACCGTATCGCCGATCGCGAGGCGCGAGTATCCCAGAGCACCTACGGACGCCGGAGAGGGTCCCCGCCGCGGTGGTCGGATCCGCCGCGCATACGGCGAATGGATCTGGTCCGCGGCGTCGCCGAGGACGATCACCGGCTCCTCCAGGCGTCGGGCGAGATCGGACGGCGCGATGGCCAGGTACTCCCACACTCGATGCATGCCGGCACCATCCCACCGATAGAGCGACGCGTAGACTTCGCGCTTGCGGGCGTCGAGGACCGGGCACACGGGCAACGCGGCGAACGGCAGAAGGGCCGCCATCGCATCGAGCGTCGGCACGGCCACGATCGGGATGGAGAGGGCAAGGGCCAGCCCCTTGACGGTGCTGAGGCCGATCCGAAGGCCCGTGAACGACCCCGGCCCCACCGAGACCGCGAGACCCTCGAGGTCACGGACTGCCCAACCCGCGTCGGTCAAGAGCCGATCGATGGCACCCATCAGGCGCTCGGAGTGCGTCGCGCTGACGTCGAGCGCGTACTCACCGACGACGAGCTCGCCGTCGAGGAGCGCGGCGCCGCCGGCCAGCGTCGAGGTCTCCACGGCGAGCACACGCATGCGGTGAGTCTAGCATGCGACGAAAGCGCCGCTTGGCGGCGCTCCATCGCGTGCGATAATGCCCCGAGGAGGGCCCGGATGAGCGCAGGCGCCAGGAAGGACCCCGCCGCCGTCGAGACCGAAGTCAGGGAGAAGATTCACCTCGAGATCCTCAAGCGCACGGGCGCCTATCACGCCAACGACCACATCCTGCTGCCCTCGGGCCAGCACACCTCGGAGTATATCGAGAAGACGCTGGTCACCACGGAACCCTCGTTCACGGAAGGCCTCGGCGCGGTGATCGCCAAGCACTTCGCGCAGTGGCCAGTCGACATGGTCCTGTCGACGGGCCCGGGCGCGCTGATCCTGTCGCATTGCGTGGCGCGCGCCCATCCCTCGCGGCCCATCGTCGTCTACGGCGCCAAGGGGCTATCGGGGGGCAAACGACGCGTCTCCCTCCCCGTCGAGTTCCAGCGCCTGACCCGGCCCGGCACCAAGGTCCTCCTGATCGAGGATCTGGTCAGCACCGGCTCCACGCTGAACTTGCTCATCAATCTCGTGGAGCAGCTCGGCGCGCTCGTGGTTGGTATCGGCTGCCTCTGGCGCCGGACGTCGGTCGATCTCGACAACCGGCCCGTCTTCAGCCTCGTAAGCCGCGACTTCCCGACCTACGATCCGGACACCTGTCCGTTTTGCAAGAAAGGCGTGCCGCTGAACGAGGAATTTGTGCGCCGCCGCCACGCCCGCCGGCCCTCATCGGTCCAAGAGCCCAAAGGAGCGTAACCGGGGCCGGGTCGGGGCCGGAGCCCGGGGGCCTTCGGCGACGCCGGCGGTCTTGTAGGCGTCGCGGATGCGATCGAGGTTCTTGGTGAAGAGGAGCCCGATCTTCGCGAAGGGCTCGAACACCGGCCCCTGGCCGTCGAGCAGCGGGAAGCTCACCCGGGGCAGCTTCTCCCACCGGCTCTGGAGCAGGGTGTTCACGGCCGCAAGGTTCGCATAGAACTCCTCACGCTCCTTGACGGCGCGCTTGACGATCGGCGTGATCAGACAGTCGACCGTCTCCCGCGCGCGTGCCGCGCCCTCGGCCGCCGCCTCGGCGAGCGGGACGACGGTCACGCCGAGCTCTCCGAGGAAGCGCTGCAGCAGGCGCCCCACCGCGTCCTGGAGCAGGATCGCCGGGAGCCCCACCCGCTTCAGCGCGCCATGCCCGAGCTCCTTCGCGTCCGAGTACAGCTGCGCCTTGAGCCACTCGACGTGCTGGCGATTCTCGTCGTCCTTCCACCAGTCGCGGATCATCCGTTTGCCGAAGTAACGGATGACCGCGTAGTACTTGTCTCCTTTGAACGCCTTCTTGGCGATCCCACGCCAGGAGTAGAACTTCGCCATCGCGTTGAGCGCCCCTATCTGCAGCTCGTAGGGGCTCATCCGGCGAGGCTGGTGGACGGCGTGGTGGCCGTCGTAGAACTGCCAGTTCTTGCTGATGACGTACTTCTCACCGCGATCGTAGAGCTGGTCCCAATCCGGCGAGCCGGGGATCGGCGTGAGGATCATGAACTGGATGGAGTCGATGTCGTTCTTCAGGGCGAACTCGGCGGTGGCGTCGATCGTCTCGACGTCGTCCTCGTCCGAGCCCACCACGAACATGCCGTGGATGCGGATCTTGTGGGCGTGGAAGCGCTCGATCGACCGCTCGATCTTGGCGAGATCTTGCTTCTTCTGGAAGAGCTTGAGCGTCCGCGGGTTGATGGACTCGAACCCGACGTAGACGTTGAAGCAGCGGGAGTCACGCATGAGCTGGAGGAGCTCGGGATCGTCGACGGTCTCCGTCCGCACCTGCGCACCCCAGTCGGGCGTCAGGTCGCGCTCGATCATTCCGCGCAGCAGCTCTTTGCAGCGCTTCTTGTTCGCGGTGAAGATGTCGTCGGCGAAGAACGTGTACATGTTGCCCCGGTGGAGCTCGAGCTCCTGCAGCACGCGCTCGACCGAGTGCGTGCGGAAAGCGTGGCCGTACATGCCGGGCACCGAGCAGAAGGTGCACGAGAAGGGGCAGCCGCGCGAGGTGGCGACCGAGATGACGCCGCCCGGCGTCCAGCCCGTGATGAGCCGGTAGTCCGGAATCGGATTGACGTCGAGGTTCGGGATCTTCGGGCGCTCCGGGAGGTGGACCGGGCGGCCGTCCTCGCGGTACGAGAGGTTCTTGATCTGCTCGAACCCGTATCCCGCCTGGATCGCATCGACCAGTTCCTGGAACGCAAACTCTCCCTCGCCGCGAACCACGAAGTCCGCGTGCTCGAGCCCCTCCTCGGGGAGGAAGCTCACGTGCGTGCCCCCGAGCACGGCGATCGCCCCCGCCTCCCGCACCTTGTCCGCGAGCCGGTACGACTGGGGCGCGGTCGACGTGATCGCCGAGATCGCGACGAGGTCAGCCGAGAGGACCTCGTTCATGTCGACATCGTGGATGTCCTCGATGTAGACGCGGACGTCGTAGCCCTTGGTGCGCATGATCGTCGCCAGGAGCACCGAGCCGAGACGCGGGATGCACACCCGGCTGTAAATGTGCAAATGGGTCGATTTCGGCTCGACGAACACAAGCTTCTTAAGCGTGCGTCTCATCGACGAAAGTCTCCTCGGGAGTAGGTGTTTGGTGAAGGGGTCGCGCTTCGATCTTGCGCTCACGCTACATCGGGGCCGCTAGCAAAGTCAATCCAGCGTTCACCCTAGATCTGGGGAGTGGGAGCCTGGGTGACCCCTATATATGGGATTTTACTCTTGACAGATTTTGGCCGCCTCACTTAGCATGCCGATCAGAGGTATCTCGAACACGCCGATGGAGGGAGGTGACGCGGTGGCCAAGAAGAAGGCGACCAAGAAGAAGAAGAAGTAAGGTCCCACGCGGCACTCGGCCCTGTCTGAACATGAGGGGGAGACCCTCGATAGTCTCGGATCTCCTCTCAGCGACAGGGCCGTGCTATCTGTGTAGATGAGGGGGGCGACCCCCCTCATACTCCCCCGGCTGACTCCCCCCAGGCAGACTACCTCCCCCGGCTGATGGCGCTCCGGGGGATCGGCGCCCGGGGCTATTTCGTTTTGGTGAGGGGTCGGGGCTTGGCGGGCAGGGCCTTCGTCTTGTCGTCCTTCTGGAGTCCCTTCACCTCTTCGACGAATTGGCCGATGTCCTTGAACTGCCGGTACACCGAGGCGAACCGCACATAGGCGACTGGATCGAGCCTTTGCAGATGCTCCATGACGACCCGGCCCAACTCCTCGGCGCTGACCTCTTTCTCGGTCCGCTCGTGAAGCTGGGCCTCGATGTCGACGACGACGTCGTCGACGGCCTGTACCCCCACTGACCGCTTCTCGCACGCCTTGAGGATCGAGCCACGGAGCTTCTGCCGATCGAAGGGCTCGCGACGCCCGTCACGCTTCACCACGTGAGGCAGCACGTCCTCGATGTACTCGTAGGTCGTGTACCGGCGGTGACACTTGAGACACTCGCGCCGTCGCCGGATGAACTCGCCCTCCCGGCCCACCCGCGAGTCGACGACCCGATCCTCCGTGTGACCGCAAAACGGGCATTTCATCGGGCCTCTCCTCCTGTCACGCCGGTCCGATCATAAGGTTCTGTCAGTGGGTTCTCTCTGGATAGAGCGGAAACCGGCTCGTCAACTCCTGCACCTCACCCCGTACCACTGTCTCCACCGAGGACGATCCGAGATTGGACAGCACGCGGTCGGTGAGGCGCGCGATCTCGCTCATCTCCGCTTCACGCATGCCTCGCGAGGTGACGGCCGGCGTGCCGAGACGGACCCCGCTCGTCACCATGGGGCTGCGCGTCTCGAACGGCACCGTGTTCTTGTTCACGGTGATCCACGCCCGGTCGAGCGCTTCCTGGGCGTCCTTGCCGGTGATGTTCCGGCTCGTGAGGTCTACCAGCATGAGGTGGGTGTCGGTGCCACCCGTCACGAGTCGGTAGCCGCGCCCGACCAGCGCCGCCGCGAGCGCCACCGCGTTCTTCACGATCTGCGTCTGGTACTCGCGCCATGCCGGCGTCAAGGCCTCGCGAAACGCTACGGCTTTTCCGGCGATCACGTGCATCAGCGGACCGCCCTGAACTCCAGGCATGACGCTCTTGTCGAGTGCCTGCGCATGCTCCGACTGGCACATGACCATCCCGCCCCGTGGGCCGCGGAGCGTCTTGTGAGTCGTCGTCGTGACGAAGTCGGCAACGCCCACCGGCGACGGGTGAAGCCCCGCCGCGACCAGACCCGCTGGGTGGGCGATGTCGGCCATGAGGGCAGCGCCGACCTCGCGCGCGATATCCCGGAACGGCGCGAAGTCGATCACCCGCGGGAAGGCGGAACCGCCGGCGATGATCAGCTTCGGTCGGTGCTGGCGCGCCAGGTCGCGCACCTGGTCCAAGTCGATCCGCTCCGTGTCCTTGCGTACGCCGTAGGCCACGATCGAGTAGAACTTGCCGGAGTAATTCACGGGGCTCCCGGCCGTCAGGTGTCCGCCGTGCGAGAGGTTGGGCCCGAGGACGGTGTCGCCAGGCTTCAGGAGCGTGAAGTAGACCGCCATATTGGCCTGGGCGCCCGAGTGGGGCTGCACGTTGACGTGCTCCGCGCCGAATAGCTCCTTGGCGCGAGCGATGGCGAGGTCCTCGACGACGTCGACGATCTCGCAGCCGCCATAGTAGCGACGTCCGGGGTACCCCTCGGCGTACTTGTTGGTCAGCACCGACCCCACCGCCTCGAGCACCGCTTCGGACACGAAGTTCTCGGAGGCGATCAGCTCGAGGTTCCGGTGCTGCCGCTGCGCCTCCTCGCGCAGCGCCTTCGCGATCTCGGGATCGGCGTCAGCGAGCCTGAGCATCGGAAGTCTCCTGCCCTCGCCCGCGATCGAGCGCGACGATCTTGTCCACCCGTCGGGCATGCCGGCCGCCCGCGAACGTCGCCGCCAGCCAGGTCTCGAGAATCTCGATCGCGGCGTCGCGGCCGGTGATCCGCGCCCCCAGCGCCAGGATGTTCGCGTCGTTGTGCTCGCGGCTCATCCGCGCGGTGTAGGCGTCGCTGCAGGCCGCGGCACGGATACCGGGCAACTTGTTCGCCGCGATCGCCATGCCAATTCCGGTTCCACACACGAGGACGCCGCAGTCCGCCTTGCCGGCGGTCACGGCGCTCCCCACGGCGGCCGCGTAGTCAGGGTAGTCGACGGCATCAGCCGACTGCGTCCCGAAGTCGACAACATCGTAGCCGCGGGTGATCAGCCAGGCCTTCAGGTCCTCCTTCAATGGGAACCCGGCGTGATCGGCGCCCAGGCCAACGACAGCCATATAGGCACCATATCGGTTGTGGCTCCGGCGTGTCAAGCCACCAACATAGTGGGGGTTGGGCGTCCACGGCTTCGGGCGAGGCCGCGCCGCAGTCGCCCGATACGAGCTTCAGAGCTCGATCTGCTGGAGGTCGGCGGCGACGGCACATCGCCAGCCGAGATGCTGCTCGATCACGGCCCGAAGGGCGGCGGCGGCCGCGGGCTCGCCGTGAACGCAATAGGTCATTGCCGGCGGGCGAGTGAACCCGCGAAGCCAACGGATGATCTCTCCCTGATCCGCGTGAGCGGACAGAGCGTCCGTGGCCATGATGGTCGCCCGCACCGAAACCTCTTCGCCAAAGATTCTGAGCCGGGCGGCGCCGTCGCGGAGCAGTCGGCCTCGGGTGCCGGCGGCCTGATACCCGACGAAGAGCACCGTCGTCCGCTCGTCGGCAAGACGATGGCGGAGGTGGTGGAGAATGCGGCCCCCCGTCGCCATGCCGCTGCCCGCGATGATGACGCCCGGCCCATCGACACCGTTCAGCTTCTTCGAGTCGTCGGCCGTCGGGCACAGATGAAAGCGCGACGGCACGAACGGCCGCTTGCCCTCGGCGGTGATCTGGATCGTCGCCGGGTCGTGCTCCTCGGGGTGACGCTGGTAGATCGCAGTGGACTCGATCCCCATCGGGCTGTCGAGGTATACCGGCAGACGCGGGATGCGACCCGCCTCCTCGAGCTCTCGCAGGACGTACAGAAGATCCTGAGTGCGACCGATGGCGAAGGCAGGGACGAGCAGCCATCCCCGGTTGTCGGCCGCGCGCTGCACCGCCTGCCTGATGACTGGCGTCGCGTCACCGGCCGGATGCAGCCGGTCGCCGTAGGTGGATTCGACCAGCAGCGTGTCGGCGCTCGCGACCGCGACGGGGTCGCGCATGATCGGCACGTCGTAGCGGCCGAGGTCGCCGGAGTACACGAGCCGCCGCCCGGAGGCGACGACCTCGACGGTCGAGGCGCCGAGGATGTGGCCGGACATCCGGAAGCGGGCGTCGACGTTTCGCGCCGGTGAGAACGGCTGGTCAAACGCCACGGGTTTGACGAGGCGGAGCGCGCGCTCGGCGTCGGCGACGGTGAACAGGGGAAGCGCCGGGCGGTGGCGGGTCGCCCCGTTGCGGTTCCTGAAGTCCGCCTCCTCTTCCTGCAGCCGTGCGGCATCACGCAGCATGATCCTGAGCAGGTCGGCGGTGCCCGGAGAGCAGAAGATGGGGCCCTCGAACCCGTCGCGGACGAGACGTGGCAGGTATCCGGAGTGGTCGATGTGGGCGTGCGAGAGAAGTACGGCCGCGAGAGTTCCCGGCTGCACGGGGGGCGCCTCCCAGTTACGGGCTCGGAGCTCCCGCAGCCCCTGGAACATCCCGCACTCGAGCAGAAGACGTGCCCCATCGGTGGCGACGAGGAACTTTGCGCCCGTGACGGTCCCGGCGGCGCCGAGGAACGTGAGCGCGGCGGTCATTCGGACCCCAGCTCGGCGGGAGCTCCCGCCGGAAACTCGAACGCCTCGACCGAAGCGCCGTCACATCCCGACGCGACGAGCCGCGGGATCTCGAGGCGCGCCTCGGCCGCGCCGACCTCATGCTCCGACATCCGGGTTGCCGGGTGTTTCGGGACGAACAGCGTGCAGCAGTCGGCATCCGGCTCGATCGAGATCTCGAACGTCCCGAGCCGGCGCGCCTCCTCGGTGATCTCCAGCTTGTCCATGCCGATCAGGGGCCTCAGAATCGGCATCCCGGCGGCCTCGTCGATCCGCGCGATGTTCGAGAGGGTCTGCGACGCGACCTGTCCGAGACTCTCCCCCGTCGTCAACGCCGCCGCCCCATGCTTTCGGGCCAGCGCCTCGGCGATCCGTACCATGAGCCGACGGTAGACGACGACTCGGGCTGGAGGTGGGACGGTGAGCACGACCTCGCGCTGGATCTCGCCGAAGGGCACCAGGACGAGCTTCGAGTCGTACTGCCACTGGGTCAACAACCCGACCAGGGCGCGGGCCTTGGCCTGAGAGGTCGGCGGTAGGTACGGCACACTGTGGAAGTGCACGAAGACAACGCGGCAGCCGCGCTTCATCATCCGCCAGGCCGCGACCGGGGAGTCGATCCCGCCTGAGAGCAGGGTCGCCACCGTACCGCTCGCGCCCACGGGCAGTCCTCCCGGGCCGGCGACGGGGTCGACGTACACGAACGTCTCGGCGGGCATCACCTCGACGTGGATCTCGAGCTCCGGGTGGCGCAGGTCGACGCGCGAGGCGACGCGCTCGAGGACGAACGCGCCGAGCTCGCGGTTCAGCTCCACGCTCGTCATCGGGTACGTCTTGAACGCCCGGCGAGCGGTGATGCGGAACGATGCGAAGCTCCGTTCCTCGATCAGCCTCGCGATGACCGCCTTCATCGCGTCGACGGTCGAGACGACACGATAGGCGAGCGCAACGCTCGCGACCCCGCACACGCGACGCACCCGATCACGGACCGCCGCGGGATCGGGGTGATCCTCGAGGTCGAGCAGCAAACGACCCGAGACCTGCCGCAGCTTCACCGGCGCCAGATCCGACGCTGCGCGCCGAAGATTTCGTGCGAGATGGCGCAGGAAGAGCGGCCGGTTACCCCGCTTGAGGCCGAGCTCGTGGTAGTGCACGAGCCCGATGGGTCGCAGCCTGGCCATGTCAGCGGAGCTTGGCGACGAGGGCGCGGGCGCGCTCGAGCTCGTCCGGGGTATTCACGTTCATGAAGGCGACCGCCGGGTCACGGAACCGAGCCACATCGGTCTCGGGGATCTCGACGACACGTACACGGTCGAAGAACCCCACGATCCTGAGCTGCCCGGCCAGCAGCCGTTCCTCGATGTGCGGAAGGCACGCCTTCCCGTACGCGGCGTGCATGGTCTCGAGCTGGCTGCCGACGCGCGGAATGACGACGTCGCCCTGGCCGGCGCGCGCGACGACCAGTCTGACGACTTCGGGGTGAAGGAACGGCATGTCGCAAGCGACCGTGAATGCCACCTCGCCCGCGGCAGCCTTGAGGCCCGAGTAGATCCCGCCGAGCGAGCCGTGGTCCGGATAGACGTCCGCGACCGTGGGTAGCCCGAGAAAGGAGTAGAGCTCCGGGGTGCCGGTCACGATCAGGACGTCGTCGACCACAGCCGCGAGCGCCGCGACAACGCGCTCGACGATGCACCGGCCACCCAGCTCGATCAGGGCTTTCGGGCGGCCACCCATTCGTACGCTTTTGCCGCCGGCCTGGATGACGCCCGTGACTCTCATTCTATGCGCCAGCGATTGGCAGTCGGACGGCACCTTGGCGGATGACCCTCGGCGGATCCACGGTCACGTCGAGGACCGTCGAGGGCTCGCCGCCCGCCGTCGGTCCGCCATCCAGGATGAGGTCGATCTTGTCCGCGAAATAGGCGAGCACGCCCTCGGCCGTCGTCGGTGGATCGAGGCCGCTCGGGTTCGCACTCGGAGCTGTCACCGGCTCGCCGAGGGACTCCACCAGACCCCGCGCGACCGGGTGGGACGAGACGCGGAGCCCGAGAGTCCCCGTCCCCGCCGTCACGTCTGAAGGCACATTGGCGTGCGCGGAGAGCACGAGTGTGAGGGCGCCGGGCCAGCAACGCGCCATCAGGGCCAGTGCTGGGTTGCTCACGTGTGCCACGGACTCGGCCATCGCCACCGAGTCGACAAGGACAAGGAGCGGCTTCGACTCGGGCCGCCCCTTCAACTCGAAGATCCGCCGGACGGACACGGGATCGAGTGCCGCCGCGGCAAGACCGTAGAAGGTCTCCGTCGGGAACGCCACCACCCCGCCCCCCCGGAGGACGTCCGCCGCAGCTCGAAGACCGGCCGGAGTGGGCGCCACGGGGTCGACCGCGATGATACGCGGGCGTCCGACGTGCCTCACGTGCCCGACTTCGGCGGCTCGCCCGACTTCATCTGCGCCGCCACGCGACGCGCGCGCTCGTCCACCTCGTCTGCGAGCCGTCTCCGATAGGCGGCCAGGCGGGCCGCCAGCGCCGCGTCGCCGAGCGCCAGGATCTGAGCTGCGAGCATGCCCGCGTTGGCCGCGCCCCACTTGCCGATCGCCACGGTCGCCACCGGGACGCCCTTCGGCATCTGCGCGATCGAGAGGAGCGCGTCGAGCCCCCCGAGCGGTGTTGACGCGACCGGGACGCCGATCACCGGCAGGGGCGACAGCGAGGCGAGGACGCCCGGGAGGGCAGCGGCCCCGCCGGCCCCGGCGATCAGGACGCCGATGCCTCGCGAATGAGCCGTCGTCGCGTATTCGTGGGTGCGCGCCGGCGTCCGGTGCGCAGAGGCGACGACGACTTCGCTGCCCACCTCGAGCGCGTCGAGCACCTTCACCGCCTCGAGCATCACCTCGAGGTCCGAATCGCTGCCGAGCACGATACCCACGCGCACAGGTCCCGTCACGATTGTCTCCTCTATCAGCTCGCCTCAGCGCCGCGGCGGCGCTTCGGCTCGCACTCCCCTTCTCCCAATGTCAGTACGATAGTGCATGCCGTCGAAGAAGATCTCACGCACGGCGCTGTAGGCCGACGCCATCGCGTTCGTGAGATTCTCGGCGACGGCGGTCACGCCAAGCACTCGGCCGCCCGCGGTCACCAGCCGACCCTCCCGCGTTGCAGTTCCGGCGTGGAACACCTGCACATCGGGCCTGGCTTCGGCGGCCTCGACACCGCGAATCGGGAGTCCGGTGGCGTACTTGCCCGGATATCCGCCGGAGGCGACGCACACGCAGACTGAGGCCACGTGCGGCCACGGGTGCGCCGGCGGCCAGGCTTCTCCACGAGCGGCCGCGAGGAGCAACGGGACCAGATCGCCCGGCGCCCGAACGACGAGCGCCTGACACTCGGGGTCGCCGAAGCGGCAGTTGAACTCGACGACCTTCGGCCCCTGGGCCGTCAGCATGAGGCCCGCGAAGAGGACGCCCCGGTAGGCCGCGCCCTCGCGGGCCAGCGCGGTGAGGGTCGGCCGCACGATCCCTTCCATGACCCGCTTCTCGAGCGCGTCGTCGAATACGGCCACCGGCGAGTAGCATCCCATGCCGCCGGTATTGGGCCCACGATCACCATCGAAGACGGCTTTGTGGTCCTCGGCGGCGGCGAGTGGCATCGCATCGTGACCGTTCGCGAGGACGAAGAAGGACACCTCCTGCCCCACCATGAGCTCCTCGACGACCACCCGAGCCCCCGAGGTGCCAAAGGCTCTTCGCTCCATGCATTCGGCGATCGCCGCGTCGGCCTCCTCGAGCGTGCGGCAGACGATGGCGCCCTTGCCGGCGGCAAGGCCGTCGGCCTTGACCACGAGCGGGGCGCCCACGTCGCGGCAGTATCGGCGCGCATGGGTGGGTTCGTCGAAGGTCGAGAACTGCGCCGTCGGGATGCCGTGGCGCAGCATCAGGTTCTTCGCGAACACCTTGGACCCTTCGATCGCCGCCGCCCGCGCGCTCGGCCCGAAGACAACGAGGCCGGCGGCGGCGAGCCGATCGGCGAGCCCGGCGACGAGCGGCACTTCCGGCCCGACCACAGTGAGGTCGATGCGCTCGCGCCGGGCGAACGCGACGAGCTCGTCATGCGAGTCCACGCTGATGTCGACGCACGACGCGTGACGTGCGATCCCGGGATTGCCTGGGGCCGCGAACACCGTGTCGACCAGCGGGCTCTGGGCAATCTTCCAGGCCAGGGCGTGCTCCCGACCCCCGCCGCCCACCAGGAGGATCTTCACAGAGGCGCCTCGGGGGGCTCGACGACCTCCAGATGGGCCCGGGCGATGCGCGCCCAGGGACTGCCGGAATCGAGCTCGAGGTAGCGCTGCCAGTGCTTGATGGCCTCACCATCGCGGCCGTTACGCGCCAGGGCTCCGGCGAGGTTGAAGTGGGCGTCGGCGTAGTCGGGCGAGAGCTCGAGCGCTCGGCGATAGTCGACGAGCGCCTCTTCGACTGCGCCGCGGTCCTCGTGGAGCGAGCCGAGGTTGTAGGCGGCCTCACAGCACTGGGGATCCTGATCGAGCGCCGAGGTATACGCCGTCTGCGCCTCATCGTAACGGCCCATGCGATGCAGCAGCAGGCCGAGGTTGTTCCAGGCGGCGGCGTATGTAGGGTCGATCGCGACGACCCGGCGGTAGGCGCCGATTGCGTCCTCCCATTGGGCCGGATCGCCGTCCCACTCGCTGGCACGCTCGAACCACGTCTCGGCCTGATCGGCGGGCGGCGCCAGCGGGCGCACGAGACCTGTAGACAGCGTGGCAGTGGCCACCGCCTCGAGACCGCCAGAATCGAGTGCCAGCACCATCTGGCCCGTTCGCGGGTCGAAGCGCACGCGATCGGACTGGGCGACCAGCCGATCTCCCTCCAGGGTCAGCCGCAGCTCGGCCAGCGGATGCTCGAGGCCCGGGTCCTGCCGCCGCAGCGCGCTCAGTGCCGCCCGGATCTGACGCACTGACGCGCCGGCGTCGAGCAGCGCGCTCGCGGCGCGCAGCGCAAGGAGGTCGCGGAACGTGTAGCCGGAATCTCCCCGCAAGAGCTCCAACCGGCGGAGCTGGCCAGCGCGCCGCGGTGTGAGCGTCAGGATCCGGGTGAGCTCCCGGACGCCATAGATCCGCTCGGGCTGGCTCATCGGAAGCCTCGGCTAGTGGCGGAAGTGACGCATGCCCGTGAACACCATCGCCAGGCCGTGCTCGTCGGCTGCGGCGATGACCTCTTCGTCACGCAGCGAGCCGCCCGGCTGGATCACAGCGGTGACGCCCGCCCGCGCGACCACGTCGAGCCCGTCCCGGAACGGGAAGAACGCGTCGGACGCGCACACGGTGGCGGCCGTCTCGAGGCCGAGCTCCTGGGCGCGCATCACCGCCAGCCGCGCCGAGTCGACGCGGTTCATCTGGCCCGCGCCCACGCCGATCACCTGGCCGGCCGTCGTGAGCACGATCGCATTCGACTTCGCGTGCTTGGCGACGCGCCAGGCAAACCGCAGCGCTTCCCGCTCGGCGGCGGTCGGGGCCCGCTTCGACACGGTCTGAAGCGTCCCGGGATCGAGGTCGGCGAGATCGGCCGACTGAACGAGCAGCCCGCCGAGGACGCTGCGGAACTCGGCGAGTCGCGGGGCCGGCGCCGTACGGGTGCAGGGAATTTCAAACACCCGGCACTTCTTCTTCGTACGCTTGAGCTCCTCGAGCGCGTCGGGAGCGTACGACGGCGCGAACAGGATCTCCACGAAGATCCCCGCGAGCGCCTCGACGACCGCTGCGTCCAGCGTGCGATTGACGCCGACGATCCCGCCATAGATCGACACCGGGTCGGACGCCTTCGCCCGAACCATCGCCGCGCCGACTGTGCCGCCGAGCGCGGCGCCGCACGGATTCGTGTGCTTGACGACGACGGCCGCGGGCTCGTCGAACTCGAGCAGGAGCGAAAGGGCCGCCGAGAAGTCCAAAAGGTTGTTGTAGCCGAGCTCCGGCCCGTGGAGCTGTTTCATGCTCCCGAGACCGACCGAGGGTGCATCGACCTGACGGTAGAAGGCCGCGGTCTGGTGCGGATTCTCGCCGTAGCGCAGCGAGAGCACCCTCGCGGCGTCGACCCGGAACGTGCTCGGGAACGCGGGTGCCGCAGCACCGATCGATCCGAGAGGATGCGCCGCGCCCCCCTCCGAGGCGAGATACGCGGCGATGGCAGCGTCGTACTGCGCGGTCCGGTCGAACGCTTCCTGCGCGAGCCGGTAGCGCGTCGCTTCGCCGATAGACGCGCCACTGGCGCGAAGCTCGTCAAGGACCGGCTGATACTGTGACGCCGCCGTGACGACGGCGACGCCCGCGTAATTCTTCGCTGCGGACCGGATCATCGCCGGTCCGCCGATGTCGATTTGCTCGATCGCCTCCGCTCGAGTGGCGTCGGCCCGCGCCACGGTCTGCTCGAATGGGTAGAGCGCCACGACGACGAGGTCGATCGGGGCGATCCCGTGCTTTTCGAGCGCGGCAAGATGCGCGGGCACGTCCCGGCGGGCCAGGATGCCCCCGTGAATTCGTGGATGGAGCGTCTTGACCCGACCGTCGAGCATCTCGGCGAACCCGGTAACCTCCGCCACGTCTCTCACGGGTACGCCGGCCTCTCGAAGGAGCTTCGCGGTCCCCCCGGTCGAGACGATTTCGACCCCGAGCGCAGCGAGGGCCTGAGCGAAGGCGACGATCCCGGTCTTGTCGTGAACGCTGATCAACGCCCGCCGGACGTTCATCGAATGTTCACCCTCCGTCCCACGATCGCGAGACGTCCTTCGGCGAAGAGGCGCACCGCTTCCGGATACAGGCGGTGCTCCTCGACGAGGATACGAGCGGACAGTGACGCCTCCGTATCGTCCGGATACACGGGCACGCTGGCCTGCAGAATTATTGGCCCGGTGTCGACCGGGCCCTCATCGAGGAAGTGGACCGTCGCCCCGGCAACCTTCGCACCGTGCTCGATCGCTTGCCGTTGCGCGTGGAGACCGGGGAACGCCGGCAGGAGCGACGGATGGATGTTCATGGCCCGCCCGGCGAACGCCCGAAGGTACGCCGGCGAGAGGATCCGCATGAATCCCGCGTTACAGACGAGACCGACCTGCCGCGCCGTGAACTCGCGGACGAGCGCCAGGTCGAAGGCTTCGCGGTCCGCGAAGTCCTTGGGGTTGATGAAGAGCGCCTCGATGCCCGCCGCCCGCGCGCGGTCAAGCGCCGCCGCTTGTTCTCTGTCCGAGATCACGACGACCACCTCCGCCGGGAAGTCGCGTTGCGAGGAGGCGTCGAGGAGCGCCTGCAGATTGGAGCCACGCCCGGAGACCAGGACACCCACCCGGAGCCGGCCCGTCGCGTCCGTCACGCCACGAGCTCCACACCCCGCTCGCCAGCGACGACCTCGCCCAGCCGGGCGACCTTCTCACCCGCCTCACGGAGGAGGCGAGCCGCCGTCTCTGCCGCTGTCGGCGGAACGATCACGAGATAGCCGATCCCCATGTTGAAGGTCCGGAACATTTCAGCGTCTTCTACCTGGCCCGCTTCCCGAAGCGTCTCGAACACGGCCGGCATTGACCAGGAATCCCTGAAAATGCGCGCGCGGCATCCCTGCGGGAGCACCCTCGGGACGTTGCCAGTGAGGCCACCTCCGGTCACGTGAGCCATCGCCCGCACCTCGACGGACTCCAGCAGCTTCTGAATGGAGCGAGCGTAAATGCGGGTCGGCTCGAGCAGTTCGTCGGCCACACTTCGGTCTGTTCCAGGCAGTGGGTCGAAGACACCAAGCCGCATGACATCGAATATGATCCGCCGCACAAGGGTGAAACCGTTGGAGTGGAGGCCCGAGGAGGCGAGGCCGATCACGACGTCGCCCGGGCGGACGGCCGAGCCATCGATCAACCGCGTCCGCTCCACGACTCCCACGGCGAAGCCCGCCAGGTCGTACTCGCCGGGCGCGTGTGAGTCGGGATGCTCCGCCATCTCGCCGCCGACCAGGGCACATCCCGCCTGCCGGCAGCCCGTCGCAACGCCGCGCACGATGGCCTCGATTTGCTCCGGATCGAGTCGACCGATCGCGATGTAGTCGAGGAAATAGAGGGGTTCGGCCCCGTGGACGAGGATGTCGTTCACGCCCATCGCGACCAGGTCGATGCCGACGGTGTCGTGGCGGCCGGCCAGGAACGCGACCTTGAGCTTCGTTCCCACGCCGTCGGTGGACGAAACCAAGACGGGTTCGCGGTACTTCGATGGCACGCTGACGAAGCTCGCAAAGCCGCCGACCCCGCCGATCACCTCGGCCCGGCTCGTCGCGCGCGCCAGCGGCATGATGCGGCGTACCGCGTCCTCGCCCGCGTCGATATCGACGCCGGCCTCGCGGTAGGTGAGCGGTTTCACGTCAGCCGTCGAAGAGCCGAAGCTGCGGCGTCGACTCGGGCTCCATGCCCACGCGGTAGTTTCCGGTGAAGCAGGCGTGGCAGAACTGGCCCGGGTCGGACCCGGTCGCCTTCAGCATCCCGTCGAGCGAGAGGTAGCCGAGAGAGTCGGCACCGAGGTAGCGGCGGATCTCCTCGGGGCTGTGGCTCGAGCCGATCAGCTCCTTCCGCGTCGGCGTGTCGATGCCGTAGTAGCACGGCCACTGGATCGGCGGCGACGAGATGCGCACGTGGACCTCGCGCGCGCCGGAGCTCTGGATCATCCGCACGATCTTGCGGCTGGTCGTGCCCCGTACGATGGAGTCGTCGACCACCACGACGCGCCGGTCGGCGAGCATTTCGCGCATCGGGTTGAGCTTCACCTTGACACCGAAATGGCGGATCCCCTGCTTGGGCTCGATGAACGTCCGGCCGACGTAGTGGTTGCGGATCAGCCCCATCTCGTACGGCGTCCCCGCTTCCTCGGAGTATCCGAGCGCCGCGCTCGTGCCGGAGTCCGGGACGGGGATGACGATGTCCGCCTCCACCGGGTACTCGCGCGCAAGCTGCCGCCCCAGCGCCTTGCGCACCGTGTGGACGTTGCGTCCCCACAGGATCGAGTCGGGGCGGGCGAAGTAGACATACTCGAACACGCACTGGAGCCGCTCGCCGGCCGGGAACGGGCGAACCGACCGGGCACCGGTGTCCGAGATGATCAGAAGCTCGCCCGGCTCGATGTCGCGGTCCCACTTCGCCTCCATGAGGTCGAGCGCGCACGTTTCAGAAGCGACCACCTGGGCGTCGCCGAGGTGTCCAATCGTCAGCGGGCGGAAGCCATACGGGTCGCGGATCGCGTACATCGCGTCGAGTGTCAGGATCAGGAGCGAGTAGGCGCCCCTGACCTGCGAGAGCGCGTAGGCGATCTGCTCCTCGAGCGGCCCCGCGGGCGCGCGCGCCAGGAGATGCAGGATGACCTCGGTGTCGGAGTTCGACTGAAAGATCGCGCCGTCGCGCTCCATTTGCCGGCGGAGCGTCTCGGCGTTCGTGAGGTTCCCGTTGTGGGCGATCGCGATCGGGCCCCGCGCGGTGGTCGCCGTGATCGGCTGGGCGTTCCGGAGATTCGAGCTTCCGGCGGTCGAGTAGCGCACGTGGCCGATGGCGCGGTGGCCGGACAGGCGCCTGAGCCGTTCGGGGCTGAACACGTCCGCCACCCACCCCATGTGCTTCTCGGTGTGGAAGCTGGTACCGTCGGTGGTCGCGATGCCGGCGGATTCCTGTCCGCGATGCTGGAGTGCGTAGAGGCCGAGGTACGTCACGTTCCCGGCCTCCGGATGGTTCCAGATACCGAAGAGTCCGCACTCGTCGTGGAA
>Ga0184633_10000086_pt1 | contig 25233 bp, 33 predicted proteins | sample PLM31_170_b1_FD_133156 | JGI IMG/M metagenome (GOLD analysis project Ga0184633, IMG submission 133156) | Groundwater sediment microbial communities from an aquifer in East River, Colorado, USA - PLM3-1_170_b1 | ecosystem: Environmental > Terrestrial > Soil > Riparian zone | place: USA: East...
GAACACGGGCCGAAGCGCAGAGGTGACGAGGTTGCTGAACCACTGGCTGATGGCGTATCGGACCTTGCCGACGAGGTCGAAGAACCCGGGCTTGTCCGGCTCGGGGAAGTCCTCGTTCGGCGACGGCTCCGGTGAAGGGGTGGCGCTTGGGGCCTGGCTCGGCTCCACGGTAGGCCCCGGCGACGGGGTCTGGCCGGGGAGCGGAGCGTGGTGTCGGGCGAGGGCATCGGCGGAGCCGGCCGCCACGAGCAGGGCGGCCATGGCGAAGGCGAGGAGGAGGCGTAGCACCCCCTACCCCCCGATGATCCGCTTCACGATGGAGACGACCACGGGCGCGAGGAGCGCGAGGGTCAGCCCGATGACGGCGGACTTTGCCGCTCCCTTCGCCTTCTCGACTCCGGTCGCGTCTCCGCCCCCGATGACGTAGCGCACCCCCGCGTAGGTCAGCGCGACCACGGACAGCGTGACGAGAACGGCAACGAGGGCGTTTCGGAGGCCGTCCAGGATCGAGACGATCCGCTCCATCCCGGGATCGGCCGCAAGGACCAGTGCCAGTCTCATTCTCGTTTCGGGGCGTCCCACCTGCCTTCTGCTGGACCGGGCCGCGGGTCGGGCTTGAAGGGGCCTCCTCCTTTCGTCCGTGCGCCCCGAGCCCCTTCGGGTAGCCCGTCCCGCGAGCCGGCACCTCTACAAGTGCCGTCACGACAGCCGTTCCGTGTCGGGGGAGGCCGGAGTATCGGTGGGGATTTCTCGTGGAGTCCGAGGGAGGAGGAACTGGGGAGGGATCGGGGAGGTGCTGGCAACCCAGGCGAGAAGACGTCGCTTGGCCCGACGACGGCGGTTCCGGACGCCGCCTCCCGTCACCTTGAGACGCGACCGCAACTCCCGGACGGTGGTGCGAGAGGCTCGGAACAGGTCGGCCTCCGCCGCGGAAATGACGCCCGCCCGCACGGCCTCCGCGAGGACATCGTCCACGTCGCTCCCGCCGGCTTCCGGCCCGGTCGACACCTCTTCCCCCGTGAGCGGCTCGGTCCGTCCCGCCCAGTCCGCCGCCTGTCGAATGGCCGCTAGCGCCCGCCGCCGCGCTCTATCCAACAGGCGGGCGGCCACGTTTGCTGTCGCCGGTCCGATCGCGGTCGCCGCTTCCCACACTCCGGCGAGGAGCTCCGCGTCAAGATCCTCGCGACCGAGCCCGCTCCACGCAGTCAGGCGCCGACGCACCCGCAGCAGGCCGGGAAGCATCAGCCACAGGAGCAGGGTCACCGCGCCCTGGTCTCCATGGGTGGCCTCCATGCAGAGCGCGGCGAGAGCGGAGTCCTTCGCCCGACGTGGTTCCACATCGGGGTCTCGCAGGAACCCGATGAGCGCGCTCGCGTCGGCGAAGGCCCGAAGCTCCTCACGACGCGTCTGCCACCTGCGCAGCGCGTCGTCCAGCGCACCGGAGCGTCGCAGCGCTACGAGATCCTCTTCGACCTTCCTGAGTAGATCCACGAGGCCCACGCTCGCCAATGGACCTCCCCGCCGACTCCCCACGCTCACCCCTGCGCCTCTCTGTTCCGCCGCTGGGGATCTCAGCCTCGGGGGTGTGACTGGGGAGTCGGGAGCCGGGCCTCGCCTTCGGTCCCGCTGGACAGACGGGGAGAAATGGGGTACCCCGGGAGGGAAACAGATCCTCAGGAGGGGCCGGCATGGCTCGAGATGGCGCTCTCAGAGCCGAGCCGCGCGACGGGGAGGGGACCGCTTCCCTTTACGCCTCGCGGACCGTGTTGGTCGTAACCCCAGAATCCACCAGGGCGGGAGAGGTCGTCGGGGCCCTGCAGAGCCGGGGCGTCCCGTCGGTCCAGGCGTCGACGCCCCCGCAAGCGATCTTCTGGGCAAGGCGATCCACGCCAGCCCTCGTCGTTCTCGACATGAACGTCCGAGGAGCGCGACTCCTCCTCGGGGAGTTCCGCGGTGAGGGGCGTCTCCTGGTGGCTCTCCACGACGACGTTGGCGAGCGCGTCCGGGCGCTGGAGGCCGGATGCCTAGATGCGCTGCCTCGCTCCCTGGAGCCGGACGAGCTCGCGCTGAAGGTGACCCGGTTGGCACGCTCGGACCATGTCCAGCCTGGCGGGGCCGTCGTCGCCGGTCTCTTGACGGTCGATCTCTCTGCTTGCCGGCTCGTTTGGAAGGACGAGCAACTCAGCGTCTCTCCATTGCTGCTTGCGCTCGCCGCCTATCTCGCCGCTCGGGAAGGTCGACTGACGCCTGCGCGCACGCTCCTCGAGGATGTGTGGGGCGAGCCCTGGGCCGACCCCAACAAGGTCCATCAAGCGATGTACCGGTTGCGACGCCGGCTCGGTGAGCCAACTGACTCACCTTTCCTCGTCGCGAAGCGTGGCCACGGGTACGGCCTGTTTCCGCACGCGGTTCGTGTTGAAGCGCAATCCTCACGCTCCGCGTAGAGGCTCGGGCGCGACTCGGCGAGGGGTGCGGCATCGAATCCGTTCTCGCTGAGGGAGGCCTCTGCCTTTGCTGCTGGCCAACCCATCGATGTGCTTCAGCTCCGTCGCGGCCAGATTGGTAACGGATAGGGAAGTCTCCGCGATGGCGATCGGCGATGCGAGGGTTTCGAAAGGATCAGACGACACGACCCGTCTCCGGGCTTCGGGTTCGGCGTCAACTCCGCGCATGCAGCCTGGTGGGGTCCCGCTCTCAGAGCTTCCCTTCAGGAGTCGCCTCAAGAGCCGCGACTAGCTGAGGTCTCGTCAGACTCCGAGGTTTGCGTCGTTTGCGGGACTCTCCCGGTGAACGGACTGGAAGCTCCAGGCCCTCCCGTCCGATGTGCTCGCGGGCGAGTCGCTCCACCTCGTCCCAGCGTTCGGCCCGGAGGCCGTCGGTGAGATCGGCATTGGTTGGGTTAGCGAAGACGATGACGGGCTTACCAGCAACTCGCAGGCTCGCCACGTTCTGAGGCGCGTCTTCGATGTACAGGTCGGCTCCAACGAGGCCTCCCTCCTTCTGGGACGACCCAGAGCTAACCGAGGAGAGTCAAAGCCGGGTAGTACCAAGCCCGCCCTTCCTTCTCAGCCTGGGCTCGGCCGAGGACAGTGAGAACAACGAGAAGGCCCTGGCCGAGGTAGCCAAGCTTGTAGCCATGGGGGACCTCCCTCGGGTCGCCGTGTCGGGAGATCTCCCGAGCCGCGTCCTCCTTGCGGACGCGGCGACCTCGGAGCGCTTGGCCAACAGCTTCGACCAGAGATGCAGCGAGTCGCTGCTCGAAGACCTGGCCGCGTCCTCCTTCGGAGCGAACGATGAAGTCCGAGTCATCTTCGAAGACTTCGTAGGTACGGCGAGTGAGTTGTACGGAGCCAATGAGTCGCACGTTTCGAACTTCCTATGCGTCGCCGGGCAGGAGAGAGCCTAACCCACTCTCTCCGCCGGACGCAGCAGTCGTTGGACCAGAGCCTGGGTCTCAGGGTCCGGTTCGACGCCGAGCTGCTCATCGAGCGTGGCCTCCAGCTTGCGATATCGAGTCAGGGCCGCTGCGCGCCGACCCTGCGCCGCCTCGATGGCCATGGCCCTTCGCACGAGGTCCTCGCACACGGGGTCAATCTCGATCGCGCAGTCGAGAACAGAGAGTGCCTCCTCATGCTCTCCGGCGGCGGACAGCAGATTGGCTAATTGACCGCACGCGTTGACGAATAGGTTTCGGAACCGTTCTCGGATCCCCTCCAGCCACGGGTAGTAGGCGTCGTCGCAGAACTCGCCCCCGTACAGCGTGACAGCGTCGCGGAGTCTGGTGACCGCTTCCACGACATCTGTCGAGCGTTCCGCGTCTCGGACCAGTTGCTCGAACTCCCAGGCGTCAACCCACCAGGCGTCCACCTCGAGCCGGTAGGAGGAGTCGCCCACTCTCTCGATGTACATCCGGGAGTCTTCCGTCCCTCGCGCGTGTGCACGAACCAGGGTCGCGTACCTGTCGAACCGGGCACCTCCCGTCTTCGGATCGATGCCAGGCCAGAGCTCCTCGATGATTCTTTCCTTCGGCGTTCCCGCAGGATGTGCAACTAGGTACGCGACGAGCTCCCGACCCTTGGCCTTCCACCCGGTGGGCAAGGCCGTGCCGCCGCGGGAGATCTCGAAGATCCCTAGGCACCTGATGGCAAGCATGTCGGGCGGTGGTGCTGGCGCCTCGGCGGTTGGGGGCGGCAAGGGGCGTTGTGCGTCCGCAGTGATCCGAGGGGGACTAACTTCCTCGACCTCGATGTGTGTGGGCGCCTGAACTTCCTGGACCGCCTCGACCGAGTCATCGGCCATGGACTCCTCGACGAACTCGGGTGGGTACGCCTCCCGGATGATCTCGATCGCTTCTTGCTCTGTAGAGGCGTCGAGGAGGAAGGGCTCGAGGACCTTCGGACAGGGCAGGTCGGTCTCGAGCTGCATCGGCTGATCCGCCCGCGCGAGCAGTCCGGCGCCCCGGGGCGCCCACCCCACGGCCAGGACGGCGGCTCCGAGCGTCGGGGCCTCCTGACCCAGCGCCTCTACTAGGCCCCTCAGCGCTGCCGGCGGCTCCTCGCACACGACGAGAAGAGCGGGCAGCCGTTCATCGGAGTGGTCCGAGAGATGGCCGCGGATGTCCTCCACACCTTCCTGGAGGAAGAGGCGTGCCCGCCGGATGAGCTCGAGCTCCAATTCTCGGAGGGCATCGGAGGCCTCCCCCCAGCCATGGCACCCTTCAACCTGAGGAAGTCGACACAGCCCCTTCATCTCCTCGCTCGGGCCGAGGAGAACCAGACGTAGGTCATCGGGTCCGCCCTGGGTCGCAGCCGCGAGAACGAGCTGACGTGCGAGGCTCGCCGCCTTCGGTCCAGTGATCGAAACCTGACCGAGCCCCGTTGCCGACACGTGCACGGCGGAGCCGTCAGGGGCGCGGCCAAGAGGTACGAGGAGCCCCCGCTCGAGTGGGCTGCGGGGCTGGCGAAGCTGGGCAGGGAAGGGACCCTCGACCTCCGCGACGACTGTCGTGCCCGCTCTCGCGAAGCGGACGCGAGGGGAAAGGGTCCCACCGGAACTCCCGGGGAGCACGGCATCGCTCTCCCGCAGGATCACGGAGACGTGGCGCGCGGCCTCGACCGCGCCCATGAGGTGCGGCCAGGACCCGGTATGTGCGCGCCAGGCCTCGATGACGGCATCCAGGGCGACGTCGATCGGGCCCGTCATCTCCGAGGCGCCCGCCCTCCGCAGATCGTGGATCAGTTCGGGCGTGACGGAGGGTTCAACCGACGCAACCCCCGACAGCCGTCGAGAGCGGCGTCGGTGGAGCCTTCCAAGGAGATGGCCCGTGAGGAGCCCGGAGGCGAAGGAGGCGGCGACGAGCAGTCCGGATGGGATTTCGAGTGCGGGGTTCCCTGGCGCGGACGTTCCCGGTTCGTCTGCCTCCAGATCGGATTCCGGCTCCGGTGGCACGTGTTGCGTAGGTGGCTCGTACGTCCGGATCGGCCTGGGGCTCCGAGTGGGGGGAGGCGGGGTCGGTGTGACGTGGTCCCGGTCGGAGGGGCGCTCGTTCTCACCCATGCCTTCCGGATGCGGGGAGGGCCGGTGCTCGTCCGGTAGATCGAGCACCCAGCCGGGGTAGATCAGGTGGGGATCGGTCAGGGACCTGCCGTCGGGGAATCGCCTTCCCTCGTTCAGCCGGTAGATCTCGCGCCACCGGAACCCGGAGCCGAGCTCCCGCTCTGCGATCCGCCAGAGTGAGTCGCCCGGACGCACTCGATAGGTTTCCCTCACCGGCTCGCTCAACCCCGCATGGTCGAGCAGCTCAACCGCCGAACGGGCCTGACCGGCTTCGACAAACACCGGCGGGCTCACAGCGGGGAAGGCGGAGGAGATATGGACGGACACCGACGTGGCGACCAACGCGCTCCCGACGGCGAACTCAACCAGGCTTCGGACTACCCTCGGTGTGAGGATCGAGCTCGCCGCGAGCAGCGCTCGCTGTCCCCGCGTGCCCCTGGAGGCCGCAACGGTCGCCGATCCGTGCAGAAGCACGGCGAATGCCAGGTAGACCCAGAGAGCCCATGACAGGAGGCCAAGCAGGCGCAGCACGGCCTCGACGGGGACAAACGTGCCGGAGAGCCCGTCCGAGCCCCTGAAGTTCGGGATCGCTGGCGATCCGATTACGGACGCGAGGGCGACCGGGGTGCCCACCAAGAGCACAAGGAGACCCAGCCGGGCGAGCGTTCGCTTCATTGCTGGATCACCGCCTGAGACTCGCGGACGGGGTAGGAGGTTTCGGCAACTCGGCTGATGCCCGGGAGCTCGATCCACTCGCCGCCGTCCACGCGGTACCGGACGTCGAAGGCGAAGGTGACCTCGACGGAGTAGCCCGAAGGAAGCCCGGCGGAGGAGCGCTGGTAGACGTGCCGGATGTCGGATCGGTCCGGATACTGCCGCCCGGGCGTCCTTGCCTCAATCCTGACACCGTCCCCGAAGGACCACTCGTAGCGCGTCACGCGGGCCTCGACCTCGACGAGCTGTCCCAAGGCGTTTGTCGACTCTTCGATGGGTGAGCCGTCATAGCCCTCGATCCAGAACCAGGACTCCACTCCAACGAGTCCTCGATCCGGGTTGACCCTGATCTCGGCGCTGGGGACCGGGATCTCGTCACGGATGTGCATGGCGATCGTCTCCGGGTCCAGAGCGGGAACCGGGTCGCCCGCGCTCATGTCGAGCCACACGAGTCCGCGCATCTCCTCCCCGCACCAGAGGAGGAAGGGGAACAGATCCGGGTTGCTCAACTGTTCCTCGAAGCTGTCCACGAAGATCTGGCCGATCGTGCCGATGGGGTCAAGCCAACAACCGGAGCCTCCTCCCGAACCACCCGCCCCTGGGATCGTCCCTTGGGCGTCGGCCTCGACGACCACGGCGTCGGTGCCTGTCTCGACGACAACGTCGGTCGGCCACGTGAAGGGATCTTCGTGGTTGTCCGCATGAGCGGGCGGCCCTGCGAGCGCAAGGCCCAGCACGATGCCGACGGCTATCCGTACTCGATGATTCTGGCGATCTTCCATGTGCCACCCACCAACTTGAGAGTGAAGCTGCGATGCTCCCGACGGTTCGGGTCCTCCTCGATGGGTTCGAGGGTGTCCGGGTCCAGCCGGACGTTGTGGTTGATGTACCGGTCATCCACCGAGGCCGTCTGTGCGTCGAGGATCGTGATCCTGTAGTTGTGCTCCGCGCGGATCTGCACGGGCTCGTTCTTCTGGCTCTGTTCCTCCACTTGGCCGGTGATGAGCTGGAGGGCGCGCCCCGTGAACGCCTCGGGAAGCCGCGACGCGTCGAGCTGCAACAGCGCGTCGGCCCACACGTCCCAGGCATCCAGGTATGCCTGCTCGACCTGGGCCCGCGCATCAGTCGGCGTCGCACTCGGCGAGTTGGGTGGGGTCGTGCCGGTCGATCCAGACGATCCGTCGTCGTTCCCGAGGGCGAGGAAACCGGCGAGCAGCCCGGCAGCGACGACGGCCAGGAGCACTCCACCGACCGCGAGCGTCCGGCCTCGGGAGCTCATCTCACCCCCCCGCCTCCTCGATCCCGACCCGGGGACGGGCGACGGCATGTGCCGTGACCCTGACGACCCGCACGCCGAGCAGGCCCATCATCAGCGTCGGCCGGGTTTCCTCCAGGTCGACGGTCACGCTGAGCATATCTGCGTCGATCCGGGCGGCGCCCTCGAAGCCTCCCGCTTCCAGGTATCTTCCGGCCGCAGCCCTGGCGGCCGTGGGGTCCAGCCGCACGGCACCGGTTCCCCGAAGGAGCTCTTCGTCGACGGCCATGGCCCCGGCCCGGGCGGCCCCGTCGGCCAGGCCCTGGAGGTCACGGCGGGCCGCGAAGAGCACGCCTCCGTCGATCACGAGCGCGGCCACGGCGAGGAGGCCAAGGAGCATCACCGCGGTCAGCGGGGCGACCGCGCCGGACTCTCTCCTCGACTGGGTCCGCCTCATGGCGATCGCGACTTGTAGGTCTGGATGAGCTCGGCGTGCTCCGCCCCGAGGACGAACGATCCTGGGAGGAGCCCGAGCCCGGGGAGATCCGCGAGAGACACGCGGTAGGACACGCTCACCTCGTACGGCTCGCCACGACCGAATCCGCCGGGGTCCTGGGTGACCGACAGCCGAGCCGGGTCGAGACCCAGCCCGGTGGCTACCTCCTGGGCCGTGGCAAGCGCGGCGTCCCGGGCAGCGGCGGCATCCGGAGCCTCGGAGGCAGCGCGGGCAGCTTCCCTCGCCACCGAGAGGATGGCGGACTTGGTCTCCACCATCCGACCCCCGGCGGCGACGACCGCCACGAGCACGACGAGCACGGGAGCAACAAGCGCCAGCTCAACGGCCGCGGTTCCCCGCTCGCTCCTGAGCGTCATCACCCCTCCTCTGCCGGGCGAAACCGCTCCCGGAACACGGTGGCCTCGGAGGAAAGCACGAAGGTGCGCAGTCCCGGGATCGGAAGAAGCCCTGGAAGCTGCGCCGTCACCTCGACGCGCGCGGCATCCTGATCGATGGAGGCCGTCGCACCCTCGTCCTCGGCGGCCTGCCCAAGGCCCTCCTGCAGAACCTCGAGGGCGCGGGCCTTCCCCGCCCCGGCGGTCCCGTCCTCGGCGGCCGCCACTCGAGCGCCTTCCAGGGCGGCGGTCTCCACCACGTTCTGAGCGTGGTACCAGAGCCCGAACTGGAGCACCCCGAGAACGAGCAGCATGAGAGCCGGAGCCACGATGGCCAGCTCGATCGCTGCGCTCCCTCGTTCACGCTTCATAGCCCACCGAGACTGTCGCCGATCCGCTGGAACAGTCCGGACACGGCGCCGAAAAAGTACCGAACCGCCCCGAGGATCATCAAGACCGCGAGGGCGCCCAGCACCACGTACTCCACGTAGACCTCGCCTCGCTCCGAGGTCCGGAGCCTGAGGAACGGGGTCAGAATCCATCTCTGCAACCGACTCACCTCCTCTCTCACGGCCCGGTCAGCCGAAGCAGCTGCACCGCTGCCGGGTAGAGCACGACGACGAAGAAGGCCGGCAGGATGAGGAGCCCCACAGGCAGCAGCATCCGGACCTGGGCGCGCTCCGCCGCCTCCACGAGCTCCAGTCGCCGCCGCTCCCGGAGGGCGCGCGCCTGAGCCCGCAAGGCTTGCGTGACGGACGTGCCATGGTCGACGGCCGCCCTGATCGCTGCGGCCAGGGGCTCCGCGTCGGCGAGGCCCACCTCCGCGGCTACCCGGGAGATCGTCGCCGAGGCCGACTCCCCGCGAAGACGCCCTTCGCGGAGGAGCCTTCGCAGCTCATCGAAGAGCGGCCCCTCCCCCGAGCCGGCAGCCTGATCCAATGCGCCCTCAACACCGAGACCCCCCGAGACGGCCAGGGCAACCAGCTCGGCGAAGTGGACCAGGTCCTCCCGCATCCGCCTCCGCCTGCCCTCGGCCCGTCGCTTGAGCATCACGCCGGGCAGGAGGAACCCGCCCGCCGCAGCGCCGAGCCAGAGCCAGAGCGGCGTGACGGGAGCCAGCCCGAAAGACTCCGCCGCCGGGAGGAAGGAGAACCCGATGAGGGCTCCGGCGAGCTTCTGGCCCTCGAAGAGTCCCAGTCCGCCGCGATCGCCGGTGGCGCGCAGGCGCTCCTCGGTGGCCCGGAGGTCGAGCCCGAGCCGGCCGAGGAGTCGGGCGACCCCTTCCCCTGCCCGCTCCAGTGCCGGCCTCAGGCTTTCTTCGAACAATCGCGTCCGGAACACCTGCTCCCTGGCGCGCACGCGATCGGGTCCAGCTTCCGGCGCAAGCGCGGCCAGTCGCCGGGCGAGGCTCGGCCGGGGGGCGCCCACGGGCTGAGTAGTGAGGACCAAGACCGCACCCGCCCCGAACAGAGCCCCGAAGACCAGGACCTCGGTCACCGGGCACTCCCCTCGATCCGAGCGGCGAGCTGCATCGCCACATACCCCGCCCAGATCAGGGCGAACGCGAAGGCCAGGACTGCCTGCCCAGACGCGGTCTCGAACGGCGCCAGGTACGCCGGGTTGGCCTGGCGGATGGCAAGGAGGAGAAGGATCGGTACGGCCGCCACGATCCGAGCGGAGATCCGGTTCCGGGTCTGTCGGGCCCTGGCCTCCCTGACCGCTGCCGCCTGCGCGGTCGTCGCCTCCGCCAGGGCGTCGAGCACCTCGGAGAGGTTCCTCGACCCCAGGCGTTCCGATGTTCCGAGGGCGGACGCCAGAAGATCGGCGGAGGGGTCGGCCACGCGCTCGGTGAAGGCGCGAGCCGCCTCCGGCAGGTCCGAGACCCTGGCCTCGGAAACGAGGCGCCGGAGGTCGGCCCGGATCCTCGCGGGAGCGTTCTCCGCTACGTTTGCGAGAGCGTCGGCGATGCCGATCCCGGAGCGGATGGCGTCCCGAAGCCGCGACGAAACCTCGGCGATCGCCTCTCGCCGCTCCAGGCTCGCCCGCTCATCCCGGGACCGCAGAAGCATCCCGGGTACCGCCGCGCCGACCGCGCCGCACACGAGGGCTGCGATCGGCCACCCGGTTCCCAGGTAGCCCGCCGTCGCCCCGATCGCACCCGCGAGCGACCGTGGCCCAGCCCGTCTGAGCCAGGCCGCGGGGTCGGTCCTCATCCCGGGTCGGACCAGGGCGTCAAAGACGAAGAGCAGTCCCAGCCCGAAGACGGTCGAGACGAGCAGGGCGTCCATCCCCTATCCCTCCGGGAAGCTCCCCGCCCACGCGTCGGACGAGGAGACCAGCGCGGGTTCAGACAGTCGGCCGGCGAAGCGTGGCCGCACGTTGGTGTGGACCAGACCTCCGTCCTCCACCCGGAAGAGGTCGTTGGAGAGGACCCGGCCCGCCTCGAGGCCCGCCACTTCCGCCACCTGAACGACCCGGCGGGTCCCCGAGTGTTGGTCCAGGCGCAGGTGGACCACCAGGTCCACGGTCTCGGCGATCATCTCGGTCGCCACATCCGGCGTGAGCTGCTCCTCGGCCATGAGCACGTAGGTCCGGACCTTGGACAGGGCCTGTCGGGCCGAGTTGGCGTGGATGGTCCCCATGGACCCCTCGTGACCGGTGTTCATGGCCGAGAGCATGTCGAGGGCCTCGGGGCCCCTGACCTCGCCGACCACGATCCGGGTGGGGCGCATCCGGAGCGCGTGGCGGACGAGCTCACGGATGCCGATGTATCCGAGCCCCTCCACGTTGGCTGCCCGAGCTTCGAGGGCCACACAGTCGGGCAGGAGCTCCTCGAGGCGGAGCTCGGCCGTCTCCTCGATGGTCACGACCCGCTCCCGGGGCGGGATGGCGCCACCCAAGGCGTTCAGGGTGGTGGTCTTGCCCGAGGCCGTCCCGCCGGACACGAGGACGTTCAGTCCGCCCTCGACGGCGCGGCGAAGGAATTCGGCGAGCTCCCCTGTCACGGTCCCGAGGGCAGTCAGGTCGTCCAGGCTCTCGGCCACCATCCGGTGCCGGCGGATGGTCAGGCACGGCCGGCGGGCGACGGGCGGGAGGAGGGCGTGGAGGCGCGCACCGTCAGGGAGACGGACGTCGACGGCCGGGGAGGCGTCGTCGATCCGCCTTCCGGCGCGCAAGATGATCCGGGCCAGCAGAGACCTCACCTCCTCATCGGAGGCGAAGCCCGGATGGAACTCTTCCTTGGCGCCGCCGGCCCGGACCACGAACCCGCGGTCGGGGGCGTTCACGACCACCTCCTCGATCGTCTCGTCGTCGAGGAGCGGCTGCAGAGGACCGAGGCGGAAGAACTGATTGAAGAGTTCCTGAGCCGCCGCGGTGCGCTCCTCAGGTGAGAGGGGCGGGTCGGTAGAAAGGACGCGGCGGCGGTTCTCCTCCTCGACGAGATCAACAAGAAGGGCCCAGGCGCGGACCTCCGCGTCCTCCTCCGGCAGGTCCTCGGCGAGGGAGCGCCCGATCTCGTCCTGTGCCCGCACCCTGAGGGCGGCCACCGTCTCCGCCACCGGGGTCATGCCCTCACCTCCGTGAGCTCGGGCACCGGCATGTCGGGCTCGCCGCGATCTTCGGCGAGGGTCTGGCGAGCGGCTGCCGAAAGGGCGTCGAATGCTCTTCGGAGTCGCCTCGTTGCGGCCGGGCTCTGAGCCAGGAGGGCCTTCCGCGCGCCCCGCCGGTCAAGAGGCACAGCTCCCAAGACCGGCAAGCGCAGGGCCTCCCCCACCTCCGCCAGGTCGGCCGGTCGGCGCCGCTCGTGGCCGGAGACGACGACCGTGATTCGCTCTCGGCGCGTACCTCCGGCCTCCAACTGCCGCAGGGCCCGCTCCGCCCCGAGGACGGACACCAAGTCGGCCCGGACCACCAGAAGAACCAGATCGCACTTCGCCGCGATCGGCGCGTTCGTCTCGGAGACCCGTCCGATGTCGGCGATGACGATCCGACCCGATGCGCTCGCCGCGGCCAGGGCTTCGGCGAGGACGCCCGGGGAGGCGAGGTCCGAGGGCTCCGGGAAGCCGCTGACGACACGGAAGCCTGAGCGTTCTTCAGCCTCCGTCAGGAGGCGGGTGGTTCCGGAGATGCTCCCCTCCATCCGTAGGAGCGGATAGAGCCCCCGGCGAGGGTCGAGCCCCAGGTAGCAGCAGAGGTCGCCACCGGCCGGGTCGAGGTCCAGGAGGAGGGCCTCCTCTTTGGCCCGGGCCAGAGCCGCTGCGAGATTGGCCGCGACGAACGTCGCTCCGGGCGAGCCCTTCCCCGAGCAGACGACGATCGCGCTCAACCGGTGCCTCCAGGGAGCAAGGCGAGGTCGACGCGGCCCGAGGCCCTCGCCTCCGCGATGGCCCGGGCCTCCTCGAGTCGAAGCGTCAGGGTGACGAGCAGGCCCTCGCCCTCGGCGGTGCTCGCCTGGCGAATGGAAAGCACCTGGACCTCGGTCAGCAGGATGGTCGTGGCCGAGCTTTGTTGGTCGCCGCCGGCCTCATTTGCACCGGGGCTGGAGAGCACGGCCACCCGGTCCCCCGCTCGGATGCCCCCACCCACCGCGGACTCCGGAGGAAGCAGCAGCGTGATAGCGACCATGCCGGGAGCGAGAGGCGGTGCCTCGGCCACCGATCCTGGGGCGAGGACCTTCCCCTCCCACAGGGGCTCGGCGGCCACCCGGCCCTCGATCTCGCCTTTCATCGAGGCGGAGAGATAGGCGACACCCGCCGCCGGGAGGGAGATCTCAACCACTCGGAGATCGGAGGCCTCGATGACTTCGCCCGGCTGCAGAGTCCCGGCCGCCACGAGGACAGGGGTCCGGGCCTGGGCGCTCCGGATGAGCGACGCACCGCCGAGCACGGCAACGAGCATCAGGAGGAACCCGACGGCCACCCGAAGGTCGAGGCGCCGGAGCCGAGAGTGGGCCCCGGCGACGAGAGCTTCACTAGCCTGCATCGCTTCCCTCCTTCACGTGGGCGGCCAACAGGTCGAGGAACTCCTGGGCGGTGAGCTTCGCCGGGTCGTAGCCCTTGCCCTGAAGCAGCGCTCTTGCCAGGGCGTCCTTCCGGGCGAGTTCGGAGAAGGCGAGGTAGTCGGCGTGGGAGATGACCGCGGCGATCGGGCGGTCGAACCGGAGCAACAGGTAGTGAGCCCCGCCCTCAACCGAGCGGAGGATCTCGTAGAGGTCCCGGCGGGCCCTCCCGACTCCAACGGACTCGACCTGATGAAGATCCATGGGCTTCGAGCGAGGCCGTACCTTCGACCTCGCGTTCGCCCACACCTACACCCGCGGAATCCGGCGGTGTCTCTCCGGTACCTCTCCGGAGCCTTACAACTTCCCTCTCCAAGCACCATCGCCGGGCCCGATGGTGCGATGGCGGACTCCACGTTCTCTCCCCGTTGCCGCCCCGATCATTCGGAGCTCGAACTGGGCACGCCGGAGACGACTCCACACTTTCTCCCCAGTCCCTCGCCCGCCTCCTCGAACCCTTGAGGGCGAAGACTCTGCGGCAACCCGTAGCCACGCTTGCTAGCGAGCGTGACGCTCGTCATCGCCGGACCGGGTCACAGTGGCCGCGGCTTCCACCGATCGAAGGGACGCGAGCCATAGAATCGGGCCCACGAGGGAGGCAATCTTTTGGCGAAGCGCAGGCTCGAGTGTGATCTGGAGCACGACCGGCCGAGAGTCGCGGCGGTTCGAGTGGAGATCAAGTCGACGCGCGCTGGCAAGCCGGGCCACCCAATGGTTCGCACAGCCGCGCTCTGCGCTGCGCATGCTCGCGAGCTACGCGAGATGGGTCTTGAGGTCGTAGGGACCTAACGGCCGACACGGAACGCCGGGCCTCGTGCCGCCATGGTGGAAGCCGCTCAGGAGCCTCGGCTCAACCGCCGTGACTTCTAAGTCTCGAGGCGCCGGAGGGCGTCGACCATCGCTTGGCGTGCCCACTCCCGCTCCTCGAGCAGCATCAGAAGCTCCGCCATCTCACCACCGCCCTCGCGGTCGAAGAACTGACGGATGACGTCTGCCCGCACCTCTGCAGGAGAGCTGAGTACGCGGAGGAGTTCGTGACGGGCGCCCGGTCCGATCTCTTCGAGGAACCGTTCCGCCTCAGGCCAATCCACGGTTGCGAAGATAGGAAGAGGGGCCCGCTACCGCAACTGCGCTGGCCGGTCCGGGGGACGGAGTAGGCTCGATCCTGGGTCCGAGTCCGGGTGGCGCTGAGAGCCACCGACGACCCCGACACCATCGCGATGGCATCGACCACGCGAGCGGCAGTGGTGGCACGTGTGGGACGAGTGGGGTGATACGTGGGGTGGGGCGCCGGAGGCCGCCGAAGTGTGGTTCAGGCGAGCCCAGCGCCGGCTTGAGGCGGGTAGGGAGCGGGCGGCGAGCAAGGCGCTCGGCATCATGTCCCACCTCCTCGGCGACGTGGCTCAGCCCATGCACACGGACGGGCGGCTCGATGCCGAGGACGATGTGCACGCGCCGTACGAGGAGGCCGTGGACTCCCGGTCCGAACGGGAGGACGACGTCTATGGGTTCGTCGACGACGGCCCCGACGCGGCTTCCCCGGAGCAGACCACTCTACGGGTGGCGCGACACGCGCACCGCTACTACGCTCGCCTCGTCCGCGCCTATGACCGTCACGGCTACAACGGGACCGTCCACCGAATCACCAAGCGACAGCTGAACCGAGCGGCACGCGCGCTCGCAGACGTGATAAGGGCCCTTACCTAAGGGATTCCCCGCGAGGGCCTCCGGGGACTAAAGCTTCGTGAGCGGAGGCATCAGCTCGGCCTTCATGCGCGCCTCCAGGTCGTCAGCGTCGCCCTTCGTCGGGCAGACGATCCAGGCCACGTCGCACCCGCGAATCCACATGACGACGGCGTCCGCCTCGGCTCGGGTGGGCATGTGGCGCCGGGCCTTGATGTCGGCCGACGTAGCGATGCCGAGGTGTGCCGCGACGTTCCGGCGGAACGCGGACCCCGTCATAACGACGCCGTGCCCCATATGCCGCTCCCAGACTCGAGCGCGGAGGTTGCCGGCCGTCCCCACGTAGATCGGCCCGCCGTCCCTGTACCAGGCGTACACGCCGGGTGGGCATGGCACCTGCGCCTTCGTCAGCTCGGAAGCCGAGACGCGCGGACGGCGGTTCATCTTCCTCCACAGCGGGCCGGCGGTCGGGCTCACGTCACTCCGTCTCACGAACCGACAGTCCACCAGGGGTCCGGGCGACGAGGAAGATACGGAGCCGGAGGCGCTCCTTCGCCAGACGCGGCAGCCGATCAAGGAGCCCCCTGAACGTCGCGTTGTCGGGCAGCGCGAGGCCGTAGGTGGCGCGCTCATCCGACATCCTCTGCACAAGCTCGCCGAGCGCGCCCAGGAAGTAGTTCGTCTTCTGGGGCTGGCTCGCGACCTCCCCCTTCGCCTCCAAGATCAGCCGGCCGTCGGGTCTGCGGGCATCGATGTCGATACTGCGCTCCCTGCCCCACATGACCTCCACGCGGTAACCCCGCGCCTCGAGGTGCGCCTTCATCGCCATCTTGACTTCGTCCTCGGTGATGAATTCGGTGGCAGGCGCGGGAGGAGGGGGTGGCTTCAGCTTCGGCACGCGATCGTCAGTACGCCGGTTCACTATCTTCCCGCCGGGTCCGCGCTGCCGTCGGAGAATGCCTTGCGACTCGAGGCGACGGCACGTCTGGTTGATCTGCTGCCGAATCACCCCGAGCCTCGCAGCGATCTCATCGTCATCGAGCTCCACGCCCGCGTGAAGCAGCTCGAGAATGCGGTCGGTCGAGCGTCGCTATCAGGCTCTCCAGTCCACCTTCCTCAGCCGGACCACGCTCCAAGGTCCTTTGGCCGGGTGCTCCAGGTCACGAGGATGATGCCGCACCAAGGGTCGGCGTGCGAGAGAGGAGTAGGGACTGGCCCGAGCCGTACAGCGGCCCGGGCCAGCAATCAGCGGGCAAGCTGCCTAATCATGGCGCTCTGCTCCGCAGACTCGATCGCCTCAACGCAGTAGGTCCGCCGAACCCGACGGATGGCCTCCTGCGGCGAGAGCCCCTGGAGCACGAGCAGCCCGGCGAGGGTTGAGCCGGTCCGGCCGTGACCTCCGGCGCAGCCGATCTCCACCCGGCGACCCTCGGACGCTTGCTCGAGCAACCACCTGAGGGCCTGCTTGAAGCGGCGGGGATCCCTGGGGACCCCCAGATCCGGCCACGGGTAGACGACGATGCGCCTACTCGGCCTTTGGGCGAAAGGCGGTCGGAACCCGGGCGAGCACACCAACACCGCCGACGCCCAGCTCCTGTCGAGGTAGAAGCCGACGTCGGGCCAGTCCATGTCTACGGCGCGCTCTCTCATTGGCCCGTCGAACCAGGCGGAGGCGAAGACCACGACCCCTTCGAGGAGATCGACCGGTTCCCGCCAGTGGCGACACGCCGGCAGCAGGGTCTTCGAGCGAGAGAACCAACCGGGCAGGGGCCGTGCATGGACCGGCCCCAAGTCCGGGACTCCCCACAGACCCTCGGGAGTTCCCTCGATGGGAAGGTCGTTCATCGCCCGTCCACCTCCCCGACGAGTTCGTCGTACGTGTCCAGCACCTGAACCCCGAGCCAGATGGGATCGTGCTCTGGACGCCTCCGCCACTCGTACAGCCTCGAGCACCTGCGGACCGCCTCCGACGCGTGCCGAAGCAGCACCTCGTAGTCGTCCCGGTACTGAGCGTCCAGGATGCCCGCGAGTGTTTCGGTGTCGTAGAGCTTGTTGTAGGGTAGGCCGCCGCCGAGTTACCGACGTTGTGTCAGCACTTTTGCGACGGCCCCCCTCCGAACCGGACGTCTACCTTTCGATAGATCCGGCTCTCCAGTGTCCTAGTCTGGGGAATCGTCCCCGCGGTCGGCGGGTTCCGCCGTGGTGGTGAAGACCCATGGTCTGGGTGTCGTGGGTGTCGGAGGAGGACTTCCAGGTCCTTCGACCTCGTGACCCTCCTCTTCGAATATCTCCACACAGAGATAGACGCATTCCTTGCAGATGGCGACATCCGGGGTCGGCCCGGCTATCAGCCTTCGCGTCGGCGTCGGGCTCCTCCCGCAGAAGGAGCATCGGAGCGTCTTCTCCATGAGCAGCACCATCCCGGCCGTGAACGTCCAGGATTCTAGACGAGCGGCCTGCATTCTTGGAGACACGCAGCGATCCACCTGCATGGATGCATTCGTGACACTTCTCACAGACGATTAGGGTCTTGCGATCGCGGGCGGCCATCACCTCCACCCAACGCGGCTTATCGGCTCACCCTTGCGTTGGACGTTGGCCAGGCGTCGAACGTGGTGAACCTGGACCTGTTGCCGCGAGCCGCAGAGCTCGCAGCTGTCGGCCAGGAGCCGTTCGAGCAGTTCTGACCGATGGCTCCAGACGCGGGAGGGTGAGTTGTTGAGGGGTGCGTCCATCCGCCTGGTGAGCGACACTGCCCCCCACTGCGCGAGTAGCGGCCTCCGGCCTTCGCGTTCCACGACGACGCGGATGACCCGTCGGGGTCCCCGGTCCGTCTGGATGAGGATCCCGAAGCGCCGGTAGACCTTGCGGACGCTGATCTTCAGTTTCGCCGCCAGCGTCTTGGCAAGCGAGCGCTCCATGATCCGTCGCAGGACGTGGAACTCGCGAAGGTTGTAGGCGCGTGACCTACCTCCGCAACGCCGAGTGCCCGTTCTGCCCGGACCTGCTCCACCCGATCGGAGCGCGTGTTCATCGACGACCGGGCCTTCGCCACCGTCGTCAGCGAGCCCGACCCTCTACCGGCTGGTTCGACGCCGATCTGCGCGGGAGTCAGGGTCATCGGGCACCTCCGAAGAGCAGGGACTGGGCGACGCGCGCCAGTCGGAATCGCTCGGTCATCTGTGGTTCCCTTTGGACAAACAGGAGGGGACCGGGCCGGCCGGTAGCCGGGCCCGGTCCCTCGCTGGTCGCGTGCGGGCTAGTGCCCCCGCTCCACCTGGTGGCGACAGAAGACGAGGACGCGCTTGGGGCGCCGGACGGGCTTCTCATCGCCGTCTTCTTCGCGGGAGGGCGTCATGATCCAGGTGGTGATGGCGGTTCCCTTCTCCCCTTTCCGAATGGCGTAGCCCTGGGCCTGCCACCGGCGACGGGTGAAGATGTCGCGAGGGCCTGCACCGCGTTGTGCACGGAGAAGTGGTGGAAGTCGAGCGCCTCTGTGGCGCTCATCTGCTTGGTCGAGATCGACACGTCAGCCTCCTTCTTCAGGCGCCCAGGCCAAGGTCCATCCCCGGGCGCAGAGCTCGTACGTGTACCGGTGGACGCGGTTGGGATCGCTCGAGCGAAAGCGCTCGACGACGACCCCGTGCCGCGTGCGTTCGAACAGGAAGTGCTGGTGGCCGTCGCAGAAGATCCGGCAGCGGCCGCCGGCACCGTCGGAGAGCGTGGCGAAGAGCCGGAACCGTGCCATCAGGGCCCCCTCGAACAGGCCGCGTGTGACTACGCGGCGGCGAGCTTGCGGACCATCGGCACGAGCCTCCTCTTCAGCGGCTCGTCGCGGAGCAGCGTGCGCCCCAGGTAGGTGTCGCTGTTCCGGTACGCCCGCAGGTGGTCGAGGTACTCGATGCCCGCCTGCATCAGGCCGTAGGCCGTGTTGCGGTGGGCCTCCGGGATGGTCGGGCTGTCGAAGATGCCGCGGACCTTCGCCCGCTCCCGCAGGATGTTGTCGAGCACCTGGTCGCTGATCACCTCGGCCTCCGGCTTCGGGATGAACGTGGTGACGAACTGCTCCCGCTGCGTGTCCGTGACGGGCATGCGGGCCAGCTCGTTCGCCAGCTCCACGAACGCGTTGGTCTCCTCACGCGCTCCGGCGATCACGCGCTTCGCTTCCTCGATGCGGGCGAGCACGTTCTTCGTGTGCCGGAACGTGAAGTTCCTCCCTGCCCGTCGAGCCTCGGCCTCCCCGAAGCTGATCGTGTTCCAGCAGACGGGGCGGACGCTGGTCCGGCGGGCCTGCAGCGCTCCGCTCCCGTCGTGGGTCCACATCACGACCACGTACGGGTAGATGGGCGAGTTGTCTCCGTAGACCATCTGCGGCTCGTCCACCCGGGCGGACAGGTAGCAGACGGCGCCGTTCTTCACGGTGCCTCCCGTGCCGTCGTCCAGCTGGGCGCCCTTGCTCAGCGCCTCGAACAGCTCGTGGCCGACGATGTTCTGAACGACCTCGTAGCTGCCCCGAGCCACGTTCAGGATGTCGCCCGTGTCTGAGCGGGTGAGCGCCTTCCATCCGCGCACCTTCGGGAACGTGGTGGTCGGCTGCACGAGCTCGCCCACAGGGCCCTCCCGCTTCAGGTGCACGTCGTTCTCCTCGACCGTGAATCCGTGGCCCGCAGCATCGATGCGGAGCATGCGGGTCTCGGGCGCGACGTCGAGCATGAGCACGTTGGTGCCCTTCCCCATGTGCCACGGTGCCTCACGCACCGAGTACATGCGGTCGTTCTCGGTCATCTCGTGTCCCATCACTTGCCTCCCGTGGTCACGGGCGCACCAGGTGCAGGTGTCGCCCTCGAAGTCGTCCTCGTACTGCTCGCTCGTTGCCTGACGGGCGGATGCGGTGGCCGTAGGCGAGGCTCACGGCCGGAAGAGGTAGCCGTCGCTGTTGCAACCGGCGTCGTCCTCAGGCGGCTCGAGAATGAGCGCCATGAACGACTCGGCCACGCGCTGCTCGGCCAGCCTGGTCCGCGATCGTGCGGCTCCGAAGTCGCCCTCGACCACCGAATCCAGCCGCCGACGACGTGCTAGATGGACTCCAAGCCAGTGTTCTGGCGCAGGTACGCCCGGCCATCGGGCTCGAGGATGAGCATCCGCTTCATCGGACGCCCGTCGTCTCGTCCTCTTGCGGGATCGGGTCGTCCCGCTGCTCGTCCGGGTCGGTCACGTCGCTCGGCTCCAGCCGCTTGACGCCGCTGGCCACGACCTCCGTGAGGCTCCGGGCGCCGGCACCGCTCCGATAGAACCGATGGACCGGCTTCCCGTACACGAGCACCTCGTCTCCCTTGCGGAGGCCCTTCAGCCGCTTCTTCCCGACCTCCGCGTGCCACGCCACCACGGGCAGTGGAAGCTGACGCGTCCCCGCCTCGGGAACCGACAGCCGGATCTCGGTGCACTCGTCGCCGGAGGGCATCCGCCGCTCGACGGGATCGGCGGCGATGGTGCCGGCGAGCACCACTACGTTCACGGACACGACCATGCGCGTCCTCCTTCCTGCCTCCGTCCTGGAGGCCTCCGGTCAGGCCCAGGGCCTGACGTTCTCGCCCGGCCTGTTCGCCGGCGAGGTGCTCGTCCGTACAGCCGTCCCTTCCAGCCGCGGTAGACGAGGGCTCCCGGAGAAGGCCTTGAAGGTTCAGACCACTCCGGGAGCCCGGTTCGTCGGTGATGCGGCGGTCAGGGCATGCGGATGGGCATCAGCGCGTAGCGCCGATCGGGGCCGTCGAACAGGACGGCCTTGAGGGCATCTCGCACCCAGATCCGTCCCCGCTCGGCCCCGCAGAACCGGATGGCGTCGGCGAGGTAGTCGGGGTTGAACGCGATCTCTGTCGGCCCCACTCCGTTGGGAGAGAAGCTCGCCCCGCTCAGGGTCTCTCGCATCTCCCCCAGGGCGTGCTCCCTGACGACCAGGGAACACGCGCGATCAAGCGTCAGCCGGACCGGTGCTCCCTTCGTGGAACGCACCGAGGCTGCGGCTCGCAGAGCCGACCCGAGCTCCTCGGAGTCGAACTCGAGCAGCCCACCCTCGGGCTCCGGCACGACCTGCCTCCAGTTCGGGAACTCCCCCTCGACGGTTCGAACCGTCCAGGCGGCGTCGGAAAGGGCGAACGCGATGCGTGGAGCGCACGACGCGCCCTCGCCCGGTGCCTCGAGAGCCCGGATCTGGACGGCGCCTCCGACTCCCTTGAGCTGCTTCGCCAGGAGCCGGACGGCGCGCGCCGGGACCAGCGGAGGGTTCTCGGGGACACGGGGCGGCGATGCCAGGGGGATCCGGACGACCCCGAGTCGGTAGGAGTCGGTCGCTACGACTTCGACGGAGGGCGGGTCCTCCCCGAAGAACAAGGCAACGGCGGTGAGCACCGGACGCGCGTCGTCGTCCGAGGGGCACAGGGCCACTCTCTCGAACGCATCGGCCGCTGCCGACGCGTCGACCGAGGCGATCGAGTCGATCTCTGCCATCGCCGGAATGGCCGGCCAGTCCTCGGTCGCCCAGCCCTGCAGGGTCACCGTACGGGTGCCGGCCCGCACATCGAGGTCGGCCCGGCCTTCGTTCGAGGCGGACTCGAGCGCGATCTCCGGCTCCGCCATCGCCGCGACGGCCTTGGCCAGGGCCTTGGCCGGAACGACGACCGAGCCCGCGGCTTCGACCGCAACGTTGTCGTGGACTTCGCGGCGGGCGGTGAGCTCGAGGTCGGTCGCCTCGATGACCAAGCCGTCGTCCGAGGTCTCCAGGCGAACGCCCGAGAGGATGGGAAGGCCCGGTCGAGTCGCCGCGGCGGGGAGTACCGCCTTCAAGGCGGCGGCAAATGGCTTCGCGGACAGAGTGAGCTTCATGTGAACCTCCTTCGGGGTGGTAGGGCGAGGATCAGCGGTCGGCGCAGGCGCCTCAGACCGCTTCCTTGGCGTTGGAGTGACCGCGTCTGCGGGGGTGCTCCTGCCGGAACCACTCCTTGGGCCAGAGCAGCGCCGGGTGCAGGCCGATCCGACAAGCGATCCGGTCGGCCACCAGTTCGGACACGGTCCGTGCAGCCAGAAGCCTGAACAGCTGGCGTGAACTAAGGCCCGCCCGATCGGCGAGCTCGTCCCACGTAAGGCTTTCGCTGGCTTGGAGCCGCAGGAGCACCCGCCGGAGAGGGGCGGCCGGCAGACGAGCGTGCGTCATGGGCGCCTCCTTCCTTTCGGGGTGTGGAACAGGAGCGCGCCGCTTCGGGCGCGCGGCCGGAAGGAGGGCATGGCGAACTGCCAGTCACGACGACCGGCGATCGCGCTTCAAGCGCCCGGTTCGGGCTTTCACCTCCTCTCGCTGGTAGGGGCACAGCCCCTCCTCCGACCGGAGGTGGCCAACCGGCTCCGCTCTGTCGGGATCGGTGCGGCTTACGGGCGCCGACCCGTCTTCAGGTGTCGGCCTCGCTCACTCACCCTCGCGCCGGCTTCCGGCTCCACCTTCCCTGAGCGGGATCGGCACGCCTCGTCTCGGTACCCTCGCCACTTGCGACCCTGCGCTCTGGCGATCTCCCGCTGTCTCCGAGCGCGCCTCCCATGAGGTGCCCGGGTGCGGTCACGCCTCTGCGCCGTTCCGCTCGCGGCTCGGTCCGACCTCGGCCTGCTCCTCGCGTGAGGGGCGGATCCTGCGCCGGCCCATCGGGCTCGCTTGCGATGCCTCGGTCCGAAGACCGTTGGCGGCCCGCCTGCCGTCCGCTTCCGACGGCGCGGCCCCGGCGGGTCACCTTCCACCTGTACAAAGGCAGGGAAAGCGTCGAAACCGTGTCGCCCAAGACGGGGGAGAAATCGGGGAGTCTTCGGGGGAGCCTCGGACTCGCAGGTCAGAGCCGCTCGGAGGTTCAGGCTGCAGTCAGTGTGTCACGCGCGTCGCCAGGCGGCGCCATGCGGTCATCGAGCGCTGAGGTGAGCCAAACGCCGGACGAAGTCGTGGGGGTGCGAGCCGCCGGGGTGTCGTCGCGAAGCGACGGTTCTCCAGGCTTGCTCGGCGCCCGTTCATTGTCCTGAGGTGGCCGAGGTCCCAGAGTCGAGGCGTGCGGCAATGCGATCCAGCATTCGAAGCAGAAGGTCGGCGAGCAGGACGACCTCCGAGGCCATCGTCACGTCGTCGAGGTCGAACGTGCGGTGGCTCGCGGGATTCCGGACGGCGCCGTATGCGCCGCCAAACAGTTCTCGCACCGCCCCCCGCTCGCTCTTGGAACCTGCGGGTCGCTGAGCGGGCCATTCGGGCCGAACGCCTTGCGCATGAGGTCACGCCGTAGACCTCGTCCCCGAAGCCTCCCAGGGCTCGAACCCGGATCTCCACCTCCCGGAAGGCTGCTAGCGCTGCCAGTTCGTACTCGCCGAGAAGGAACTGGCTCCGGACTCTCTGGGCGATTTGCGGTGCGGGTCGAGATCGAGTCGTTCTTCGGCTCGTGTGAGGGCGAGACCCTCCTCCAGCGCCCGGCGTTCTCGCCGCGTAATGAAGATGGCGGCCTCGTGGCTCTGAGTCGGGTTGTGGGCGACGAGCGCCTTGGCGCGGAGCCACGCCCAAACCTCCTCGAAGGCGCGGAGAGCGTCCGGACGCCGGCTGAACTCGGTCGACTGCTGTCGGGCGTTCATCCAGTTGTAGGAGTTCCACTCGTCGGCCTCGTTCACGTCCTGCAGGATGTGCAAGGCGAGGGCGTCGACCGGCATCAGAACGACCTCATCCGCGTCCAGGGAGAATCCTGTCACGCCCTCATTCTTTCAGCCCGATGGCGCTGCTCGGCCGACGCATTCGACCGAAGCGAGGTTGCTGGAGAGATCGGCGGCGGTGGCGGTCAACGCGGCGAACTCGCAGTCGTCATCACAGGCGGCGTCGAGCACCTCCATCTGCCCGGGATAGCAGTGGTACACCTGCGGGCCGATCCCGCCGACTCGGCGGCCGCGCCTAGGTGGAGGGATCGTAGGGATCGCTCAGGGAGATGATTCGCTCAATCTCTTGTTTCATGTGGATCGCCAGTTGGCGACAAGGGTTTGCCTCCACGTCCACGCCGGCAACCTCAGCATGTGTCGACCCCAGCACGAAGATGTTCTCATCGTTGAACTCGTTCGCTGGCTCTGTATAGTTGAAGCTGCCGGCGACCACGATGAGCTCGTCAATGACCATCACTTTGTGATGGAGCTTCCGCAGCTTCGCGAAGACGCCTTGTCGCCTCGGAACAAATAGCTCGATGTTTGGATGCGTGAGCCACTTGGGTGCGGCCCAGTCCTGCGCCGCTTGGCCGGGATCCAGCGCGCCCTTGATCTTCATCCCACCGCGGGCCAGTGCGAGCATCGCATCGTCGATGCCCGAGGAGCCGGCGAAGGTGAAGATCGCGAAGTAGCACTCCCGGGCGCCCTTCAAGAGCTGCTTCACGATCTCAAGCTCGGGCGTGTGGTCAGGAGCGAACAGCACACGCACCGGGACGCCGGCGAGATCGTAGGTCGCCGGGACGTCCCCATGCATCCCACGTCCGAAGCTACCCCGCTTGAGTTGCTCGACCTCGACCAGATACTGCCGACAGATGTACGCGTTCCGGAAGATGAAGACGTTGTTCAAGTTGATGTGAGTGTCGGTCCACGTGAAGTTCGCCGATCCCGAAAGCAGGGCCGACGTGGCCGTGGCCTTTCCCTCGTAGTCCCGCAGCACGAACTTCTGGTGGAAGATCTTGGGGTTGTAGTCGCCTTTGACCTCGATGTCGGATCGGAGGAGGGCGGCGAGGATTTCTCGGTTCACCGCGAGGTCGGTCTCGTCATTGAGCCACTGAACCCGGCGCAAGGCCTGCTCCGCGGTCTCACCCGGCTTTGGCGTCGGCACTTTGGGCGGAGTTCCGACCAAGTCGCTGCGCAGATAGTCCTGCTCCAAGAAGATGTTCACCCGAACGCCTCGCCAGCGGGCATCCAAGATCGCCTGGGGCGTCGGCAGTCCATGTAATGATCACCGCATTCGCGACCGTCCGGTCCCAGTGAGCGGGAGGCGATGAACATGATCGACGACTACGGTTTCGAGCGGCTCGCTCTCGAGGTC
>Ga0184633_10000087_pt1 | contig 25222 bp, 14 predicted proteins | sample PLM31_170_b1_FD_133156 | JGI IMG/M metagenome (GOLD analysis project Ga0184633, IMG submission 133156) | Groundwater sediment microbial communities from an aquifer in East River, Colorado, USA - PLM3-1_170_b1 | ecosystem: Environmental > Terrestrial > Soil > Riparian zone | place: USA: East...
ATGATCGATTTCCAAACGCTGGTCCTCACGCTGGGACTCCTCCTCTGCATCGTGGCGCTGACCACGGTTGCGGCGATCGCGAACAAGATCCACTCGAATCGCGAGGAGGACTCGAAGCGGAGATTTCTGGGGGAGCTGCGGAAGCGCCTGCTTCTCCTGAAAACCCCGCGCGGGAGGCTCGAAGCCACGCCCGGAATCGTCGCGGCGATGACCGGCCGGTGGTCCGAGCTGGCGGCCGAGGAGATCAGCCAGCTCGAGTTGCCGATCCGCCTCGACGTGCTCCGCGCGCTCGAGCGGGCCGGGGTGATCTCCCGTTGCATCCGGGGCGCCCGAAGCCGATTCAAGTGGACGCGCGCCCACGCGCTCCGGATGCTGGGCGAGCTGCGACTGCCCCAATGCGTGCCGACTCTGCTCCACGCGCTAGAGGACGCGGACCCGGACGTGCGCATCGTGGCGGCGCGCTCCCTCGGTCGGATGAAGCTCGAGGCGGCGGAGGAGGCGCTCGTCGAGCTGCTCGGAAAGCCCGATCAGGCGGTCTCCGCGCGGATCGCGGCGATCTGCATCGAGATGGGGCCGCGCACGGTGCCGTCCCTCATCCGCACCCTGCGCGAGGGGCCGTCCCGGGCCCGGTTCTGGTCGGCCCGCATCCTGGGCGAGATCCACGACCCGCGCGCGACCCGATCCCTGGGGGACGCGCTTCTGGACATGGACGCCGAAGTGCGCTCCGCCGCGACCTGGGCGCTGGGGCGCATGGGCGACCGCACGACGGCCTCGCTGGCCGAGCCCCTCCTCCGGGATCCGATCTGGTTCGTGAGAGCGCATGCCGCGGAGGCGCTGGGCCGGATCGGCGACGCGGCCATGGCGCCGGTCCTGGGCGAGGCGCTTCGGGATCGCTCGTGGTGGGTCCGCAAGAACGCGCTCGATGCGCTCGTGCGGATCGGCGAGCTGGCCAAGCCGGCGCTCCTCAAGGCGCTCGAATGCGACGACCGGTTCGCGCGCGAGTGCGCGGCCGAGGGGCTCAGCTCGCTGGGCATCTCCGCCTCCGCGCCCGCCCGGGACGGGGACTGACATGGAAACCCTCCTCACCGCCCCCTGGGTCCTGGACGCGATCAACACGATCGGACTCGTCATCCTGCTCTACTTCAGCACCCTCCAGCTCGTGCTCTACTCGCTCCTGATCCTCTCGTTCTTCGACATGCGCCGACGGCTCGCCCAGAACTTCTACGCCGACTACGAGGCGGTGGCGAAGTCGCACTTCACGTTTCCGATCAGCGTGCTCGTGCCCGCCTACAACGAATCGGCCGGGGTGGTGGATTCGGTGCGCTCGGTCCTCTCGCTCGACTATCCGGAACATGAGGCCATCGTCATCAACGACGGATCGACCGACGAGACCCTGGCGAGGCTCAAGCGGGAATTCGGATTGGAGCGGCGCGAGATCGTGTACCGGAAGAGCCTCCCGTTCCGGGGCAAGATCCGCGGGCTCTACCGGTCGGCGGCGACGCCGAAGCTTCTCGTCATCGACAAGGAGCACGCCGGCAAGAGCGAGGCGTTGAACGCGGCCATCAATCTCTCGCGCTACCCGCTCTTCTGCACGATCGACGCCGACTCCCTGTTCCAGGACAATGCCCTCCTGCGCGTGGTCCGGCCTTTCCTCGAAGATCCGGAGCGCGTGATCGCCGTCGGAGGACAGGTCCGCGTGGCGAACGGGTGCCGGATCGAGCGCGGCCGGATCTCCGTGCCCCGCTTGCCCGAAAACGTCCTCGCAGGTTTCCAGGTGGTGGAATACCTCCGCGCCTTCGTCGCGAGCCGGCTGGGCCTCTCCGCGATGAACAATCTCCTCATTCTGTCGGGGGTCTTCAGCCTCTTCCGCAAGGACGTGGTCATCGAAGTCGGCGGCTACCGCCCCGACGTCGTGACCGAGGACATGGAGCTGGTGCTTCGGCTCCATCGCCGCATGCGGGAGCAGCGAAGGCCGTACGCGATCCAGTTCCTCCCCGATCCCATCTGCTGGACCGAGGTGCCGGAGACGATCGGCGCGCTCGCGAGGCAGCGGGGCCGGTGGCACCGCGGTCTCATCCATTCGCTCTGGCTCCACCGGTCCCTCCTCTGGGGACGGCACTCGGGATCGCTCCGGTGGATCGGCCTGCCGTATTACTTCTTCTTCGAGTTCCTGGGGCCCGTGGTCGAGCTGCTCGGCTACATCCTGATCCCGATCGCCTACGCATTGGGAATCCTCTCGCCCGTCTATTTCTGGGCGTTCCTCTTCCTCGCGGTGACTTCGGGAGCGTTCCTCTCGATCTCCGCGGTCTTCCTGGAGGAGCTTTCCTTCGGTCTCTACCGCTCCTGGGGCGATTTCGCCCAGATGATCGGGATCGGGATCCTCGAGAACTTCTCCTACCGGATTCTCACTCTCCTCTTTCGCCTGGGCGCGCTTCTCGATATCCTTGTAGGACGTGGCGGTTGGGGGAGACAAGAGCGCGCCGGATTCGGCCGCTCCGAAGCCTCTTCAACGTAACTCTTTACGACGCCGCGACTTCCAACGCCGGTTGGAGGCCTACGTGCGCCTGCTCGGGCCGGTGGCCGGGGCGATCTTGCTTCTGATCGCTTCGGAATGCCGCGCCGTTCCACCGATCTACCCCGATGGCCATCCCTCGCGCGGCCAGACACCGCACAGGGCGGGCGGATCCCGCCTGCCCCAGCGGGCGCCCGGCGTGGATCGCGCCGAAGAGGTCCGCGCGACGACCTCGGTCTCGTACCGCGCGCTGGTCATCCTCGTACAATTCTCCGACAACCCGGCCGACACGCTCGGGCATCCTCCCTCGGCCTTCGCGGATCTCCTCTTGAGCTCGGGGACGCACGCGACGGGAAGCATGCGCGACTACTACCAGGAGGTCTCGGGGTCGCAGTTCGACATCGACGGAGTCGTGACGCGGTGGTACACGGCCCCGCACACCTACGCCTACTACGCGAACAATCTCGGGGGATTCGGGGGATACCCCCAGAACGCGCAAGGGCTGGCGGCCGACGCGGTCCTCCTGGCGGCGGCGGAGTACGATCTCCGCCAATTCGACAACGACGGACCGGACGGAATTCCCCGCTCCCAGGGATCCCTGGACGACGACGGGGAGATCGACGCGCTCTTCATCGTTCATGCGGGTCCGGGGGGCGAGGAGACCGATCTCGATAGCGATATCTGGTCCCACAAGTGGAACCTCAAGTTCCCTCTCGGCAATAACGGCGTCGTGGCGCGCGCTTATACCACCGAGCCCGAGGAGTGGGCGCTCGACAACGCGCCCAACAACACGTCCGCGGGCGATCTCATCTCGGTCGGAGTCTTCTGCCACGAGTTCGGCCACGTTCTCGGAGTTCCCGATCTCTACGATACGACCGATTCGCCCACCGCGACCGAGGGACTGGGGGACTGGGACCTCATGGCCACGGGGGTATACACGCATCTCGCCGGCGAGCCCCTCGGCAGCTCGCCGGCGCACCTCTCCGCCTGGTCGAAAATCCGCCTCGAATGGGTGGCGCCGACCTGGGTGCTTCAAGACTCCGCCGGGGTGGTGATCCCGCCGGTGGAGACATCGGGGCAGGTTTTTCGGCTCTGGACGAACGGCGCCGAGGAGGGGGAATTCTTCCTTCTCGAGAACCGCCAGCCGATCGGCTTCGACGCCGCCCTGGTCCGGTCATCGATCGAGCCGGTGGTGGGAAGCGGTCCGTCCCACGGCCTCCTGATCTATCACGTGGACGAAGGGATCATCGGGAACAACGACGCGGCCCACAAGATGGTGGACGTGGAGGAGGCCGGCGGCCCGGAGACGACGCCCGGCGTGCAGAATCTCGACATTCACAAGGGCGCGGTCGGGTTCCAGACGGTGTGCGGGGCCACGCCCAACGTGGTGGGGAACCGGGGCGATCGCTGGGATCCGCGGCCAGGAGAGAGCGGGGCCACGGAGTTCGGTCCCAACTCCTGTCCCAACAGCGGGAGCTACTGCGGGCGGGCCAACACCCAGGTCGGGGTGCAGAACATCACCGAGTTGGGCGGGAACATCGTCGCCGACTTCTTCGTGAGCGGGATCAGCATTCGGCGCCTGCCGGTGGTCGTGGACGATGCCCCATCTGCCGGAACCTCGAACGACGGGGACGGGCTCGCCGAGTCGGGGGAATTGATCCGATTCCACTTCCCGCTCGCGAATCTCGCCACCACTCCGACCGGTCCGCTCACCGGCAAGGTGGCCGCGGAGCCCTACATCGGCCTCCTCTTCGACACCATCGACTACGCGTCCATCGGCGGGGGCGCTTCGGACACCGGCTCGGTGGTCGAGGCCGTGATCAATCAGACCCCCGACCCGCGGGGGGTGACCTTCACGATCGCAATACATTCGGCGGCGAGCGTCGTGGACAGCGACAGCGTCCAGGTCCTGGTCGGCACCCGGACGGGAATCTGCGACGACTTCGAGAACACGCAGCGCCATTGGACCGCGATCCCCCTCGGCTGCGGCGGCACCAACCAGTGGCACCGCGAAGCGGGCAACAGCCACACTTCCGGCAGCACGTGGGCCTGGCGGCTGGGGCCGGATGGGGTGATCGCCGGCTACGCCGCGTCCCAGGACGCGCGCCTGGTAAGCCAGCCGATCCGACTCTCGGGAACCGGCGACACGCTTACCTTCTGGCAGCGCTATGACTCGGAGTTCGCCTTCGACGGGCTCACGGTCGAGGCCTCCGCGGACGGCGGCGAGACCTGGGTCATGCTCGAGCCCGTGGGCGGCTATTCGAACGGCGATCGATGGTCCGGCTTCCAACCGTCGTACACCCAAGCGAAGGTGCCGCTCACCGGGCTCACGGGTATGGTCCAGATCGCCTTCCGCTTCCGTTCGCAGCCCCCGAACGAAGGGCTCGGCTGGTGGATCGACGAAGTCCGGGTGACCGGCGACGACGACTGCTCCACGACCGGCGTCGCGATCCAGCGCTTCGAGGCCGAGCCGGCGGTGGATCGCGCCGAGATCCGGCTGGCCTGGGAACTCGGCCATAGCGTGGGATCGACGATCACGATCGACCGGGCCGTGGGTTTCGCCGCGCGGCAGGGGTTGGCGACCCTTCCTTGGAACGAGCGTTCGGGATCGTTCGCCGATCGAGACGTGATTCCAGGGGTGAGATACCGCTACTGGCTCACCGCGACCCGCTCGGGGGAACCGAGCGCGGTCGCGGGACCGGTGGAAGTCTCTCTGCCGTCCACCACGCCCCAATCCCCGCCGCGCGTGCTCGCGCTGAGCCGCGTCCATCCGAACCCGTTCGCGAGCTCCGCTTCCTTTCTCGTCTCGCTGGACCGGGATGGCCCCTATGTGGTACGCGTCTACCGTGCGGACGGGTCGTTGGTCCGCACCCTCGCCGATTCGTTCGGACGCGCCACCACGGTCCCGTTCACATGGGACGGAACCGACGAACGGGGAGTTCCGATCGGGGCCGGGGTCTATTTCCTGCACCTCCGGTCGGACAGCCGGGTTCGGGTGCAAAGGGCGATCTTGATCCGATGAGCGCATCGACGACGACCCGTATCGACGGGCCATTGGTCTACCTGGAGGTGCCGGGGCCGGAGCACTTGCCCGCCATCTGGAAGGTCTATCTGGACGCGCCCGACTACTTCGAGGCGGTGACCGGCTCGGCCGATTTCGATCCCGAGGCGGTCGAGATGATGTACGAAGAGGCGATCGCGGACGACAGCCGCTACTACTTTGCCGTGCGGCGCACCGACAACAAGACGCTGATCGGCACGCTCGAAGTCGAGGCGGGCTCGGACGAGGTGCCGTCGGTGCTTCGAGGCCTCGTGCTGGCGCAGGCCGAGCGCGGCCACGGGTATGGCCGGGCGGCGCTGGAGTTGGTCGAGGATTTCCTGGCGCAGGAGCACGCGGCGACCTCGATCACGGCGGAAGTCCCCGAGGGGTACGACGACGGCGGGCGTTTCCTGGCGTCTGTGGGCTACAGAGAACGGCGCCTCAAGTCGGGGGAGATTCGCTGGGTGAAGCGCCTGGAGTCGGAGTAGGACCTGGAGCGCTCGACCCGATCGCCGCGTTCACTTTCGAGATCAACTCTTCGACGTCGAACGGCTTCGAGATCACGAAGTTCACGCCGTGGCCGATGACCATCTCCTCGCTGATGGTGGCTCCCCATCCGGTCACCAATCCCAGGACGATTCTCGGCGAACCCTCCTCCCGCACCGCGCGCGCCACTTCCCAACCGCTCAGGTCCGACATGCCCAGGTCCGAGAGGATGGCGTCGAAGTCCCCCTGACGGAAGCGCTCGATCCCCTCCATTCCGGAGGAAGCGGTCACGACGTCGTGGCCCCCGCGGGTGAGCGCGTCGCGCAGGACGCTGAGGATCTCCGGCTCGTCGTCGACCACGAGGATGCGAGCCTTGAACGGAGCGCGCGCGTGGTGGAGCGTGCCGATCGTCTCCCCCTCCAGGCTGGTCGACGGAAGCCGCATACGGACCACGGTGCCCCCACCCGGGGACGTGTCCACCTCGACCGTGCCGTGGTGCCGGGAAACGATTCCGTAGACCATCGAGAGGCCGAGGCCGTTCCCGAGCGCTCCCTTCGTGGTGAAGAAGGGCTCGAACATGCGGCTCTTCACGTCGTCGGTCATTCCGATGCCGTCGTCGGCCACCTCGAGAATGGCTTGCCCTTCGTCCGAACGGCAGCGGATCCTGATCGACCCGCCATGGGGAAGCGCGTCGACCGAATTGAAGATCAAGTTGGTGAGGGCTTCGCGGATCTCCGCCCGCGAGCCGAGGATCGGAGGCGGATCGGAGACTTCGATGCCGACTTCGACCTTGATCCCGCGCCGCTCGCTCTCGTTCTTCCACTTTCCGCGTGTGATCTCCACGACCTCCTCCGCCAGCGAGGAGAGCTCCAGCACTTCGTGCGCGCGATCCTCGCGGATCCGGCTGAACTGCTGGATGCGCCGGACGGCTTCCCCGCCGTCCATGGCGGCCCGGCGGATGACGTTCAAGCCCGAGACGGTCTCCGGATCGGTCGTGCGCATGAGCAGGAGCTGCGTGCGTCCGATGATGATGCCCAGGTTGTTGTTGAAATCGTGCGCCACCCCCGCCGAGAGCTCGCCCAGCGCTCGGAGCTTCTCGCCGCGCATGAGCCGCTCTTGGAGATCCCGAAGCGTCGACACGTCGGAAATGAGGATCATGGTCGCCGGGGCGTTCTCGAAGACGAGCGGCGCGGTCTGGACCTCCACGAAGATGCGGCGTCCCGTCGGCTGGACGACCTCCGCCGCCACCTGGGTGCCCGCCCTCCCCGGCTCCGCCACCGCTTGGCGGATCGCCTCGCGCGACTCCGGGGCGAAGAGCGTCACCGGATCGAGATCCGCGTCGAGCAGCTCGCGGATGCTCCGGCCGGACATCGTTTCCAGAGCGCCGTTCGCGAAGACCCCCGATCCCGACTGGAAGATCAGAATTCCCTGGGGCGAGCTCTCCACCAGCACCCGGTACTTGGCTTCGGACTCGACCAGCGCGTGTGTCCGCGCCTCGACCGCGGCTTCCAGGCTCAGGTTCAATCGCGCCAGATTCTCGCGGCTGGCGAGGATCTCCGCCTGCTGTCGCTGAACCTCGTCCGCCATTCGGTCGAAATGCCACGCCAGCGTTCCCAGCTCGTCGCCCGTCTGAAGATTCAGTCGCTGGGAATAGTCTCCCTTGGCGACCGCGCGCGATGCCGCCACCAGCCGGTCGATCGGCCGCGTGATCCCGCGGGCGGCGAGGCGCGCTCCGATCAGGCAGAGGATCGCGGCGAACATTCCCGCGAAGACGAGGTTTCGGGAGAGCGCCGCGATCTCTCCATCGACCCCCTCCAGGGAGATCCCGACCCGCACGGTTCCCCATTTGACCTCGTACCCTTCCACGTAGACCGGGAGCAGGATCTCGAGCACGCGAAATTCGCCCGGCCGGCCCGGCTCGATGAAGCTCGATTGCTCCTCGCGAACCGACTGCGCCGCGAAGTCGGCCGCCTCCCGGGGCGGCTGGCCGAAGGAATTCTGCGAGCGGCTGTCGGCGGCGATTTGTCCCTCTTTGTCGTAGATGACGACGTAGGCGATCTCGCTGCCCGCTTGGGATCGGTGCGCGGCCTGGTTGAGCGCGATGTAGTTGTACGAGAGGAGCGACGGCGTGGACATCCAGGCGATGCTTCGCGCCACCGCGAAGCCGCGGCGGCGGGTTTCCCGCAGCAGCGAGTCGGACTCGCTCCGCACGAAGAAGGTGACGGCCGCGGCGACGAGCCCGACGACGATCACCCCGAACGTCAGGAAGATGCGGGCTTGGAGGCCGGCTCGGGTCCGGCGCGGACCCTCAGTGACGGGCGTTGCGCCGTTCGTCATGGTTCTCCGGCTCCGCGAAGCGGAGCTTCTCCATGGCCAGAGTGGAAATCCCGAGCGGATTCATCTGCAGACCCACCACGTAGTCGCGGACCCCGATGAAGCTCGCGGGGTGATAGAGCGGCACAAAGGGCGCCTCGCGCACGATGGCGGTCTCGGCGAGCTCGTAGGCTCGGGCACGCAACTTCGGATCCTCGGCTCCCCGCGCGACATCGAGAAGCGAGTCGACGGCCGGGCTCCCGTACTTGAAATAGTTCGTGGAGCTGGTCGAGTAGAAGAGCGCGCGAAGGAACGTGTCGGGATCGGGAATGTCCGCCACCCAGGAGAGCCCGAAGAGCGCGGCCTTGCGTGCCGTGATGAGACTGTTGAGCGCCGCCCACGAGACGTAGCTCGGCTCGACCGAGATCCCCGCCTCCGCCAGCGAACGGACCAGGAGCGAGTCGACCTCGCGCCCCTTCGCGTTGGTGATCGATTTCCAAAGGGTGAGCTTGGGGAGCGGCCGGGCCGGGCCGTAGCCGGCCTCCGCGAGAAGCGCCCGCGCGTTCGCGACGTTCCGGGCGTACGTCTTCCGAACAGGCGAGTACCCGGGCAGGCCGGGGGGCAAGATTCCGAGGGAAAGCGACTTCCCTTCCGGCTGAAGGTCTTGTATGCCTTGGCGGTCCATCGCCTGCGCGATCGCCTGACGGACCCGGGTATCGTCGAGCGGTGGAATCGTTGTATTCAAGCCGATGAACGAAAGGCTCAAGTCCTGCCACCGCAGCATCGTGATGCCGGGGCGGGCGCGGAACTCCTCGACCCGCTCCACGGGGAGCGTGCTCAGCGTGGCGCGCCCGTCCAGAAGCGCCTCGGCGCCCTGCTCGGTGACGTCGCCGCTGGGCGCGTAGAAGATCAGCGAATCAAGTTCCGGGCGCCCCATGAAGTAGTCCGGGTTCGCGGCGAGCACCACGCCGCTCGCTCCATCACGGCGGACGAATCGAAACGGTCCGCAACCGCTCGGACGGACCTCGAGGATGGCGTTTCCGTGCCTCTCGATCAGCTCTCTCGGAACCGCCGACGTCTGATCCAGTGCCAGCGCGCTCAGGAGCGCGCGGTAGGGCCGGCTCAACGTGATCCGGAGGCGGTGGTCGTCGAGCACCTGGATTCCGCGAATCTCCTTGGCCTGGCCGTTGAGGAATTCCGGCACGCCGTCGATCGCGTCGAGGTAGCCTGCCGCGAGCCCCTCGGACAGGAACGGCTCGGTGAAGATCCGCTTGAGGCTGTACGCGAAATCGGCCGCGGTTACCTCGCGGCCGTGGTGGAAGCGAACGCCGTTTCGGATGTGAAAGAGATAGGTGAGGCCGTCGCGTGAAATGGTCCAGCTATCGGCCACCTGTGGTGTCGGCTCGAGGTTCGACGTAAGCCCCACTAGCGGGCTGTAGATCTGGGCGATGACCGTGGAGGAATAAGCGTCGGCCGCGAGACCTGGATCGAGGGAGCTGGGATTCTCCTGATAGAACCGAAACACGCGGGGAGCGCCGGGAACGGCGGGCGCGCCAGGACCACCGGGGCCGCCCGGGGCGACGCGAGATACGGAGGAACCCGAGGGCACGCTCCCCGCCGGCATCCTCGCGGATCGCTGCATGATGACCGGAACGGCGACGGCGAGCGCGAGCGCGAGGACGCCCGCCATCGCGAGCGCGCGCGGCCCTACGCGAATCGAGATCGGCCTCATGGGTCGAGCCTCTTGGGGTTGGGTCAGGAGTCATTCGCGCCCGCGACGATGCCTGAGTCCCCGCGCGGAAGCGGCTTGGCCATTCCAACCTAGTATCGTCTTGGGCAGGAGGTTGCTTGAGAGGAAACTCGGTGTGGCGGGGCGATGCCGCGGGTCTCGACGTGATGCTAACGCTATGCTATATAATTATTTACAGCCACATCATGCGACCGGCCCGGACGTGGCCCGCGACCGGCAGAGGCGAGCTAGGCTTCCGCGCCACCCCGCGTTCCCCGGAGCCGCTTCAGGACGGCCCGGCGGCGCTTCGTCTCCATCCGCGCTTCCCGCGACGCGCGCGTGGGGGCGGTGGCACGGCGGGATTTTCGGGGCCGAAGCGCGGTGGCGACCATCGTTCGGAGCCGCTCGACGGCCGCCTCGCGATTTCGGGCTTGGCTGCGATGGCGCTGGCTCACCACCCGAATCGAGCCTTCCGCGGCGACCCGCGAGCCGAGCGCGGAGCGGAGCCTCGCCTTCTCCGCGGCGGTAAGCGAAGTCGATTCGTCGAGGTTCCAGACGGCCTCGACGCGCGTCTCCACCTTGTTCACGTTCTGCCCGCCCGGGCCGCCCGAGCGGGATGCCCGGGTCCGAATCTCGCGGAGCGGGATCAACACGCGGCGGCTCCCGCGGGCTCCCTCATGCGAGGAGCGACGGCAATTCCCGCTGCGGATCGCCGGTGACCGAAACCTCGTCGTCGTCGACGAGAAGGTTCACCTCGCTGCGCACACCGAATTCCTCGAAGTAGATTCCCGGCTCGACCGACACCAGCGTCCCCGTGAGAAGCAAACGCTCGTCGCGCGTTTCCAGATTGTCGAGATGGACGCCGTTCCCGTGCACCTCCTCCCCGATCGAGTGCCCCGTTCGGTGGACGAACCGCTCCCCGTGGCCGCGGGAGCGGATCACCGCGCGGGCGGCGTCGTCCACGTCGCAGCCTCGCACCGGGCGCCGGGCCGCGAACGCCTCTCGCACCGCCGCGATCGCCGCGTCGCGCGCGTCCCTCACCGCTTCGAAGATCGCCGCGATCCGTTCCGGGGACGTCGCTCCGACGAAAGCCACCTTGGTGTAATCGGCGTAGATCGCCCCGGGCCGTGCGGCCTTCGCCCACGCGTCGACGAGAAGGAAGCTCCCCGCTCGAATGGGCGCATCGCTCGCGGGCGAGTTCGAGAAATGCGGATCTCCGGAGTGGGCGTCCGCCGCCACGGTGGGCGGGTCGCTGGAGGCGAGGCGTTCCTCCGCGAACCTCGCTAGGATCCATTTCTGGAGCGCGCCCTCGGTGAGGCCTGCGCCCCGCTTGCCTCGAACGGCATCACGCACGCGCTCGATGGCGCCCTCGATGATCTCGTTGACGATCCGCCCCGTGCGGCGGTGATCGAGCCGAGCCTCCGGGCTCAGCACCCCGTCGAATCGCTGGGCCAGGTCGGCCGAGGAGACGACCCGGGCGCCGGCGGCGCGGACCATTTCGATCGTGCCGGCGTCCACGCGGGATACGTAGGGCAGCCGCGCGAGCGGGGAGTACTCCATGGCGATCGGGGCGGCCGCGCCGCGCGCGGCGTCCGGGCCGTATGCCCCGTCGTGGCCGGCCACGAGGCGTCCGACGAGGTCGGCGAGCGCCCGGTCGAGCTCCTGCCAGGTGAGGTAGACGGTGACATCCCCGGGAAGATGATCGAGCGCGTTCGGCTCGAGCCTGTGGGTGAGCTTCTGCGGTGTCCCGAGCGCGGGCACCAGGTAGAACCAGCGCCGCGTGGTCTTGGGCGCCCCCGGGCCGGTCCCGACACGCAGGATGGAGCGCGCGATCGGGTTCGTCCCGTGGAAGTCGAAGAAGATCCAGCCGGCGAGCCGTTCCGCGCGGATCGCCTCCTGGATGCGCTCGATCCGGTCGGTAGGGATCACGGCGCCACGGGGGAGCGCGCGGTCACGCCGGGGCAGCCTGCCCGCGCACGGCGCGCGGCGCCACACCCCGGTCGGCGCGCAGCTTCCTCAGCGTCTCCTCGCGCAACTCGCCCAATCCCTCGCGCGTCACTGCCGAAACGAATAGCGCGCCGGGGAAGCGGGCGCGAAGGCCGATCAGGGCCACTTCGTCCTCGAGCGCGTCGATCTTGTTGAAGACGAGGATGGAGGGCCGGGAGAGCGCGCCGATCGACTCGAGCACCGTGTCCACCGCCTGGATGTGCCCCTGGGAGTCGCGCTCGGTGGCGTCCACGACATGAAGCAGCAGGTCGGCCTCGGCGACCTCTTCCAGCGTGGCGCGGAAGGACGCCACGAGGTGCGGCGGGAGCTTCCGGATGAAGCCCACGGTGTCGGTAAGGAGCGCACGCACGCGGCCGTCCGCCGCGAAGACGCGCGTCGTGGGGTCGAGCGTGGCGAAGAGCTGATCCTCGACGTAGACGCGGGCGCGGGTGAGGGCGTTGAAGAGCGTCGATTTCCCCGCGTTGGTGTAGCCCACCAGAGAGACCTTGAAGCAGTCCCGGCGCCCCCGACGCTGGACGCGCCGCTCGCGGACGACGCCCTCCAGCTCGCGCTTGAGCTTCGCGATCCGCTCGCGGATCCGCCGCCGGTCCACTTCGAGCTGGGTCTCGCCGGGTCCGCGCGTGCCGATGCCGCCGCCGAGGCGAGAGAGGTGCTCCCACATCCGGGTGAGGCGCGGCAGGACGTACTCGAGCTGAGCCAGCTCGACTTGAAGCCGGGCTTCGCGCGTGCGGGCCCGGCGCGCGAAGATGTCGAGAATGAGGCCGCTCCGGTCCACGACCCGAAGTTTCAACTCCTCCTCGAGGTTTCGGCTCTGGGCCGGCGAGAGATCGTCGTCGACGAGGAGGACCGTCGCGTCGTGCTCGCCGGAGAGCTCGCGGACCTCGTCGATCTTGCCCTTGCTGAGGAACGTCGCCGAGCGGACGGGACCGCGCCGCTGCAATACCTCCCCGAGCACCTCGGCGCCCGCCGTCTCGGCGAGCAGCTTGAGCTCGGTGAGCGTGTCACCGTCCGGATTGTTGCGGCGCACCAACCCCGCGAGGATGGCACGCTCCCGGCGGCGGCGCGGAGGCGCGGGGCTCATCGCGGAACTTCCCGGTCGGACGCGTTGCGGCACATTCAGGCGGACGCGGGCGCGATCTCCAGCTCGTAGGGAACGGTGGTCAGGTTCTCGAACGTCCCGTCGGGCCGGGCGTAGACCACGTCCTCGATCCGCACGCCCAGGCCGCGCGACGGGTAGTAGAGCCCCGGCTCGATAGTGAAGACCGATCCTGGCGTGATCCGGTCCTCGTTCTGGGGGGTTCCGCCGAGATTCGGGCGCTCGTGAACCTCGAGTCCGATCCCGTGTCCCAGACCGTGGACGTACCCTTCTTCGAGCCGGTCGTCCTGCCGGATCGTCTTGTGTCCTCGCGCCTCGAAGAGGTCGCAGACTTTGTCCTGGTAGAGCCTCGCGGGCGTTTCAAGCGCGAGCGAGTCCACGGTGCGTACGACCGCCTCGCGCACGAGGGCGTGCATCTCGCGCAGCTCGTCCGGAGCGCGCCCCACGCAGTAGGTCCGCGTGACGTCGAAGTAGTAGCCGCCGTGCTGCTGTGCCGGATAGAGGTCGATGACGATCGGTCTCCCCTCCTCCAGGACGTCCGCGTCGTTTCCGACGTTGTGCGGCACGCCGGCGTCCCGCCCCATCGCGATGATGTTGCCGTCCGGCTCCTCGAGCCCGGCGTCGAAGAAGACGCGGCGCACGGCGGCGCGGAGCCGCCCGATGGTGACGGGACCCTCGGCGTCTCGGAGCCGGTTGCCATCGAGGCGGCCGCCCTGGATCATTCCGCGGATCCGCGCGTACGCCCGCTCGCAGGCGCCGGCGACGGCGCGCACCGCATCCACCTCCTCCGGCTCTTTCGTCACACGCGCCAGGGCGAAGAGGCCCACCTCTCCCTCCTCGGCGAACTCGATGCCCGGAACCATGGCCTTCAGGCGATTGAGGATGTGGTAGTAGCGGCCGATTTCCTCGATTCCGTGCACCAGGAGGCGACCCTTGACTCCCAGCTCTCCGAGGATCGTCGCCAGGAGACGCGCCGTCGCCCGGTCGCGCGTCCCCTCCTCGTCGAGAATTTTTCTCCAGCCCAGAACCCCGAAGTCAGTCAGCTCGAAGCCGGTCGCGGCTGCGTTGTCGCGCTCCATCGAGGAATGGACGAGGAACGGCCGCTTCCCTGGCCGCCAGACGAGTATCGCGGTGCTGATGTGGGCGCCGGACCCGATGACGTACCGGAAGGTGGGATTCGGCCGCTCACCTTTGATGATCAGGGCGGCGGCGATTCCGCGCTCGCGAAGGAGGGTGTCGATGTCGTGTCTCACGGGTTTCCTCCGGCGGAGCCGCAAAGGCGTCCGCGAACGGGGTTCACGTACGGAACAGGACCGACTCGTTCGAAAAAAGGCGCACGGCCACGATCAGCATGAACGCGGCGGCCAGGCTGGTCACGCCGATGGCGGCCACCGCGTGCAGGGCCTGCACCGACTCGGTGAGGATCTCCCGCTGCAAGAGCGCCGTGTTCAGGATCGGGATGAAGTATCGGGAGAGCGGCGGCGTGGCCTGGGCGAAGCTCGATAGTCCCAGGAACACCGCGGCCATGTAGACGTAGGTAGCGTAGGTCTGCCCCTCGCGCATGCTGCGCGCGAAGCACCCGATGGCGACCAGCGTCGCGCTCAGGAAGATCGCCGCGGGCAGCAGGGTGAGGAAGAGCCAGACCAGCTTGTCCGGCCCGATCGAAAGCTGCAGTGTGCTGCTCTCCATCGCGGGAAAGGCGGCCGCCACCACCGTGAACGTGAACCAAAGCCCGATGATCCCGGTGAACGCGCCGGTCAGGGCCGCCGTGAGCACCGCGAGGCATTTCCCGAGCACCAGCTCCGCGCGGGTTGCCGAGGTCGCGAGGATCGTCTCGAGCGTGCTCCGTTCCTTTTCCCCCGTCGTGGCGTCCACCGCGGTCTGCATCGCGCCGGCCGCCACCATGAAGATCAGGAGATAGGGGATCAAGAGCGCCGCGATGTAGCGACCCATCTCGTTCTTCGAGGAGACGTCCTTCGCTTCCACGACGAACGCGGGCGGTCCTTCCGCGTTTGCTCCCAGGCCGCGCGCCCACGCGACCAGGAGGGCTTGGCGCAGGTCGTCGAGCACCGGATCGAGCCGCTCCGCCGCCGCCTCGGACGCGTTCTCCGACTCCTTGTAGAGCAGCTCCACGCGGACGCTGTCGCCGCGCGCGATCGACTCGAGGATCCCGTTGGGAATGACCAGGACCGCGTCCACCGCGGCGTCCTCGAAATTCTTGGGGGTCTCCGCGAGCGTCACGGGGATCACGCCCTGCACCTTGGCGAGATCTTCCATGACGGACGGGATCGCCTGCTGGCCCACGACGCCCACGCGGATCTGGAGCGCTCTCGCGTCCTCGTCGTTCTTGGTCTGCATCCAGGACATGAAGAAGAGCATGGCCGGGTAGAGCAGGAACGGAAAGACGAAAATCGCGAAGACCGAACGGCCGTCCCGCAGCGTGTCGAGAAGCTCCTTCCGAAACACCGCCCAGGTCTTAGCCGTCATGATTCACGCTCCCGACGACTTCCACGAACACATCCTCGAGAGTTTCCTTGCCGGCGTCGCGCCTAAGCGACGCGACCGGCCCTTGCGCCAGGATCGCGCCCCGCTCGATGATCGCGATCTCGTCGCAGATCCGCTCGGCCTCGGTCATGATGTGGGTGGAGAAGATCACCGTCCGCCCCTTCTGCTTGAGGTTCACGATGAGGCTCAGCACCGCGCGCGCACCCATGACGTCGAGCCCGGACGTCGGCTCGTCGAAGATCAGGATGGTCGGATCGTGGAACACGACGCGCGCGATCGAGAGGCGCTGCTTCATCCCGGTCGACATCCTGCCCACGCGCTTGTCGAGCAGCTCCCCGAGCCCGAAGGGCTCCTGGAGCTCCTCGATCCGCGCCTGGATCGCGGGCGTGGCCATTCCGGCCAGCGCCCCGAAATACCGGAGCAGCTCCCGCCCGGTCAGGCGGTCGTAGAGCTTCGTGTCGCCGGAGAGATACCCGATCCGTCGCCTCACCTCCGCGGGGTGGGTGCGGATATCGTGCCCGGCCACCTTCGCCGTTCCGGACGTCGGGGTGAGGATCGTGGCGAGCATCCGGAGCGTCGTGGTCTTGCCCGCCCCGTTCCTCCCCAGGAGGCCGAACACCTCGCCGGGACGGCAGGTGAAGGAAATGTCGCGAACCGCGGGGATCTCGCCCTTCTTACGGTCATGAAACGTCTTCCGAAGTCCCAGGACTTCGATCAACGGGGCTCCCTTGGCTGGTCGGGGAATGGCGCGGGAAGAGGCACAGACCCTGAGTGTAGAAACCCACGGCCGGGGTGTCAACGCGCGCGGCGGCCAGGGTCGGGGCCGAATCCCAGGGGCCGAATCCCGGCTTGAACCCAGACATCCAAGACGTTAGTCTATTTGGACCATTCCTCGAAGGCGCGGAGGCGCCCCAACCCCATCTTGAAGGAGCAATAACTCCATGTCCGAAGCCGTCCTACAACTGACCGACAGCACGTTCGACGCGGAAGTGCTCAAGTCCAGCGTCCCGGTGCTGGTGGATTTCTGGGCCGAATGGTGCGGCCCCTGCCGCATCGTGGCGCCCGTGGTCGAAGAGATCGCCCGCCTCTATCAGGGCAAGGTCAAATTCGCGAAGGTGGACGTCGACAGCAACCAGCGGATCGCGACCCAGTACCGGATCTCGAGCATCCCGAGTCTTTACATCTTCAAGGGTGGGAAAGTCGTGGATCAGATCATCGGGGCGGTGCCCAAGCACCAGATCACGTCGGCCCTGGACACGGTTCTCGCCGCCTAGCGTCGGGCGCTACTTGGCGATCACGAACCGTCCCGCCGCATCCCCTTCCGCCGACTCGATGCGGTAGAAGTACACGCCGGACGCGAGCTTCTCGCCTCCCTCCGCGCGACCGTCGAATATCAGGTCGTGATACCCGGCGGGCAGGGACGCCTCATCCATCAGCGCGCGCACGAGCCGCCCGTTCAGGTCGAAGAGGGCCACTCTGACGCGCCCCGGCAGACTGGTGGAAAAGCTGAGCGTCGCTTCGGGATTGAGAGGGTTGGGCGCGACGGACGCGGCCAACGGCCCGCCGCCGGCAAGCACCGCCACGTCGAGGGAGGCGCGAATCTTCCCACCCTGGACCAGGCTGGCCTCTAACGTAACCGGAACGCTGCTGTTGCCCTGGAGATTGGCGAACAGCAGACGCAGGTCGGCCTTCGCGAAGCAGGCGGACAACTCCTCGATTCCATTCCCGTCCTTATCCACCCCGACGATCGTTTTCCCCTGGATGGCCTGGATCTCGCCCACCGTTCCGGTCCCTGCCGATTTCATGACGATCGTGGCGGGATCGACGGAGCCGACCGCGAAAGACTGCCCCACGGGCTCGATCTGGACGCACCACTGCGGCTTCCCCGCGCCGAGTCGGATCGTGCGATTGCCCGAAGCGGTGAACGCCCGCGCGGAGAAGATCCCGACGATGCTCGCGGTCGTCGTGCCGATATCGTTCAAGGCGCCGTCCGATACGGTCAGCACCACGCCATAGAGGCCGGCCTGCGTATACGTGTGAGCCGGCACCGGACCGGTCGCGGTCCCGCCGTCCCCGAAGTTCCAGGCGTAGGAGAGCGCGTCGCCGTCGGCGTCGAAGGATGCGACCCCGCTGAAGCTCACGGGCACGTCCACGAACGATGTGTACGGCCCCCCTGCGTTGGCTGTCGGTTTCCGATTGACGTTTCGGACGGTGATCTGGGTGGTGGTGCTCGCGGTCGAGCCCCCAGCCCCGTGCGCGGTAAACGTCACGGAGTAGCCCCCCGCCGCGTCGAATTCCGGGGTCCACTGGAACGTTCCCGTCCCGTCCCCGTTGTCCTGGAAGGTGGCGCCCTGGGGCAAGCCCGACGCCGTCAGGGTCGGAACGCCTCCCGGATCGTGCCCGGAGACCTCGAACGTCAGGAGCTGCCCCTCGTCCACCGATTCGCTCCCCGGGGCGGAGACACGGAAGAAGCTGTCGAATCCGGCCCCATATGCGAGACGCGCCGCGTCGGCCACGGGCCGAAGCGCGGTGATTGATGAGAGTCGGTCGGTCCCCTGTCCCACGAGGATCGCCGCGATCACGACCTCGCTGTCTCCGGGGAACATGGTGAAGGGACCCGTCGAAAGCTGCAGGCGGCGGTCCGCCGGGTCGGTGTCGAGCCAACCGGTGCCCAGCACCGGATCGCCGGTCACCATAAACGTCGTGATCGGCCGCGACGGGTCGTCGAATTCATGGATCGGGGTGCTGTCGGGAAGAAGTCCCCTCATGTAGTTGTAGGATTCCGTGAACGACGCCGGGTCGGTTCCATTCGTGTACTTGGTGAAGGCGGTCAAACCGAGCGTGTCGTAGACCCCAGGCGACCTCTGGAGCACGGGTCCCTGAAGGAGTTGGATGGCCACCGCGGGCGGCATGGAGCCGTACTGTTCGTCCGCATTCGTCGCGTTGTAGCAATAACCGAGACTCTGCGTCGTGTCGCAGCCCACCAGGTCGTCGGTAAACCCACCCAGATCGGGATCGCTCCAGAGCGAGATGTAGGCGTTCTCCAGCGTGTCGTAGCCCTTGTTGATCACCTTGAATCCGAGAAAGATCACGTTGCCCAGCGGCCCTGCTGTGTTGAACGCGAACGTGGACTGCTGGATCTCCACGCCCAGCGGCACCGTCGAGCCCGCCGAGTTCGTATGGACGGCGGGGTCCGCATCGTTGTAGACGCTCCAGATGTGGGCGTCGCCGAGCAGGAGCGGCTCTCCGTACTCGGTCGTGGGCGCGCCGTCCACGATCGGCCAGTCCAGATAGTCCGGATCGGTCGTGTTGCCTCGGACGATCTTGTAGCTCTTGAAGCGCGGATTGTCCGGTTGGAAGGTGCCGCCCAGCATGGGCCCGGGCCCGAACTCCTGCGAATACTCGCCTGTGGCGACCCGGGTCTCGCCGTTGACCTGGGCTCCCACCCAGATTCCGCCCGCGAACACGACCGTGCTGGTGCCGCCTTTGGGGAAAAAGAGGCCTGGGCCTCCCGTCTCCAGGTCGAAGGCGAACGATCCGTGGTTCGTGACGAACATGTCGAGATTGTTCGCGTCCATTCGCGCGGCATTGTCGAAGAGCGACGGCGCCCTCATCGGTCCCCGGCGGGAAACGGAGGTGGAGCCAGGCCTCGCGGCGTCCGAGACAGGCGCCGTGGCCAACACCAGGGTCGCGGCCGTGACGATCACGGCGCATGCCCCGAGCGACATGCCCTTGCGTCGACTCCTCATCCAGACCTCTCCACGCGAAATGAGGGGCAGTCGCTCACTTGAGCACCGTGAGCTGACCCGTTTGCTCTCCTTCGGCCGCATGGATTCGGAAGAAATAGACGCCCGACGCGAGCCGCTCGCCGTGACCGTCTCGTCCGTCGATGCGCACGTCGTGGTAACCCGGCGACAGAGCCTGCTCCTCGAGCAACCGCCGTACGAGTCGGCCCCGGAGATCGAACAGATCCACGCTCGCGAACCCGGGCTTCGCCGTCGTGAAGGTCAGGATCGCATCGGGATTCAGCGGATTCGGCGAGACGGAAGCCGCCAGCTGGCCGCCCGAGGCGATGACGCTGACGTCCATCTGCGCGCGGAAGATTCCACCCGCGAACAAGCTCCCCTCGATCGTGACGGTGACGGCGTTCGTCCCGTGGAGATCGCTGAAGAGCAGCCGGAGGTCCGTCTTGGTGAAGCAGGTCGTGATCTCTTCGACCCCGTTCCCGTCATGGTCTCCGGCGATGGACACCTTGTCGGTGATCGCGCGGATCTGACTGACCGACCCGGTCCCCGCCGACTTCATCACGAGGGTCGTCAGGTCGACCGCCACGTTGCTGTAAGACCTCCCCACCGGCTCGATATTCGCGCACCACTGCGGCTTCCCCGCGCTCAGGCGGATGGTTCGGTTCCCGCTGGCCGTGAAGGCCCGGGCTTGCAGGACCCCGACGATCGTCGCCGTCGTCGTCGCGATGGCCGAGAGCGAAGCGTCCGAAACCGTCAACGCAATCCCATAGAGGCCGACGGCCGCGTAGGTGTGGACGGGGCTCATGCCAGTTCCCGTCGAACCGTCGCCATAGATCCAGTTGAAGGTGAGCGCGTCGCCGTCCGGATCCGACGATCCCGTCCCGTTGAGCGTCAGTGCGGATCCCGCGAACGCGGTGTAAGGCCCCCCGGCGTTGGCCGATGGCCCGCGGTTGACGTTCGTGACGGTGATCTTGGTGCCGGCCGTATCCGATAGGACGTTGGTCGCCGTGAACGTGACCAGGTACGCCGTCGGGCGCGCGTCCTGGAACGTGGGCGTCCAGGAGAACGTCCCGCCCGTATTCGAAGCGTTCGCCGCGAAGGTCGCGTTGTGCCCCAGCGGAAGCGCCGCGAAGCTGGCGGTGAGCGATGAGATCGCGGGACCGTCGGGATCGTTGGCGGTAATGGCGAACGAGATCGGATTCCCTTCGCCGCTGGTGATCTTGTTGGGCGCTTGGACGACGGGCGGATGGTCGCGCAGCGGAGCGCAGCCGTTCATGAGTAACGACAGGCTCCCTCCGAAGTAATTCGCCACGACGAGATCCGTCCTCAGGTCATCGTCGAAGTCCCCGGCGGCGATGCCGTAGGGTCCGGAGGACGCGGGGATGTCGGTACGAGGCGCCAAAGCGCCGGCTCCGTCCCCGAGCAGAATCGAGACGTCGTTCGAATACAAGTTGGCCGATGCGACGTCCGGTATCGCGTCACCGTTCAGATCCGTAATCGCGAGCAAGGAAGGTCGGCGGTTCGTGGGGAAGTTCCGCCGCGCGCCGAGCGACCCGTCGCCGTTGCCAAGGAATACCGAGAGGTAGTCGGAATCGCCGCACGCGACCACGACATCTGCATTCCCATCGCCGTTCAGGTCGCCCGCGGCGAGGCCCACGGGTCCGAAGCCTACCGGGTAGTCCGTCCTGGAACCCAGCCCCCCGATCCCATTGTTTCGGAAGACGGAAATATCGTTGTCTCCGGCGTTGGTCACGATGAGATCAGGCGCGCCGTCTCGGTTCAAATCCGCCACCGCGAGCTGCCAGGCGGAGTAGCCTGCGGCGATCGATGTCGCCGCCCCGAACGCTCCACCGCCGACCCCGCGGAGGAGCGAAACGCTGTTGGACCCCGGATTGGTCACAAGGAGGTCGGGCTTTCCATCCCGATTCATGTCGGCGATCGCGATCGACCGAGGGCCGCTGCCCGCCGGAAAATCTTGCTTGGGTCCGAAGCCTCCAGACCCGTCCCCCAGGAACACCGAGACGTTGCTCGAGTATGAGTTGGCGATTGCCAGGTCCGGCACGTCGTCCCCGTCGAGATCGGCGATGGCGCCCGACGCAGGCCCAAATCCCGAGGTGAGGTCGATCGGGTTGGCGGCGAACGACCCATCACCAGCCCCCAGGAATACCGCAACTCGTTGCTGGTCGGGCAGCTCCGCGACGAGATCGAGAGCACCGTCGCCGTTCAAATCCGCGGTTTGCACCTCGATCAGGCCATATCCCACGGGCATCGTCATGGAACTGAACGAACCGGCCGGGCAGGCCGCCGGGAAGTCGCCGGCCTGAACGGTGACGGAGAACGATTTCGTGTCGGAAAGGCCGTTATAGTAGTCGTACGCGGTGATCGCGGCTGTCGCCATTCCCGCATCGCCCGTCCCGGGCGTCACGCGAATCGTCGCCGTCGCGGAGCCGTAGCTTCCGTATCCGATCACGGTCAGGTACGCGGGTCCTGACGCCTTGAATATTTCGATATAGTCGTTGTCAGGATCGGTCGCCGTGACCGTCTGCTCGCCGACCTCGCCGACCGTCACCGACATGTCCGCCGGCTGGATCAGCACAGGGGGTCTGTTGCCCCCTAGGACCGTAATGCCCAGATACCCATCGGCGAAGAGGATGCCGTCGGATACGCGCACCGTGCCGGACGTGTCCCCGACGTCTCCGGCCGCTGGAGCCAAATGCAGGTTCCCGTATGCGTACCCGCCGCCGGGATAGGGATTGGTAGTCGTCACCGTCATGTAGGCGGGCCCGGACACCTTCGAGAACGTGAGACTGTCACCGTCATCGTCGGTGGCGTAAAGCGTCTGGTCCGCGGTCGATCCGGCCTGGACGCTCATCGAGTAAGGCGGGTAGAGGTAGGGCGCCACCCCGACCCCCACGGCAATGCCGAACGTCTTCTGATCCGCAAGGGCGCCGTCCGTCACGCGAACCTCGCCGATGGCCGACCCCACGTCGGTACTGTCGGGCGCCAAGCGGATATTTCCGATTCCGTTCGCGGAGTCGACCGTGGTGACCGTCATGTATGCGGGGCCAGAAACCATGGAGAACGTGAGCGGGTCCCCGTTCGCGTCGCTCGCGTAGAGTTCTTGGGTTTGCGTCTCGCCGGCGTCAATCGTCATGTCCTGGGGCTGACTCAAGACTGGCGCCGCAGGAGAACCCTGCGCGTTGATACGAAACGTCCGGCTGCTGAAGAGTGTTCCGTCGGACGCCGTCACGATGGCGTTCACCACTCCCGCGTCCGCACTGTCGGGCGCCAGGTGGATGTTGCCCGTGGCGACTCCGGTACCCGGATCGGTCGTCGAGACCGTCATGTACTCGGGCCCCGCCGTCTTGACGAACGTGAGGGGTTCGCCGTCTCCGTCCGTGGCGTGAAGCGTCTGGTCCGCCGTCTCGCCGACTCCCAGCGTCATGTCGGAGGGCTGGGTGAGCACGGGCGACACGCCGCTCACGGCCTCGGCGCGTTCCGCCGGAGCGTCGGACAGCGAGACCGCGGCCAGTGCCCCAGAGGATAAGAAAGATAGAACGATCGGGAGAGCAAGAGCGACGGCGATCAGGTGATCGCGATTCGTACTGCGGTCTCGGGTCAGCATGGGGGGTCCTCCTCGGTTCGCCCCGCGACGGCGAAGCGTTCGGTGAAACGCGTGGACCGCGGCGGGGGAGTTCGCCCCGGGGGATGCATCTCAATTGGAAGAACGGGCAAAGGCCCTTCTGGTGCACGGTCCGATGGGGTGCCGCGTTTGGGGCGCGGCCCGGAAAGCTCCGGATCGACGTAAGAACCGTGTGACACGACGTAGCCCCCCGGCATCGCGCGTCCTCAATTGTGGGGAAACTCCGGCGGGACTATACCACATCGCGGCTAGAGCGGCACCGCCGACTCCCGGCAGATCGGACGGCAGGCGCAGATGGAGCAGGTCCGCTCGCTCGGCCGCGCGGTGAACTCCCCCCGGCGTATCGCATCCGCGATGGAGCGGATCCGCTCCCGCGTCTTCTCGAGCCGCGCCTCGTCCACCGCCGCACTGCCCACGGCTCCCGTCAGCACGTAGCGCAGCTCGAGCCGATCGGGAGCGCGGCCGGTCAGCTCCCGATGGGCGAGCGCGTAGACGAGGAGCTGGAGGCTTTCCTTCGCCTTCTCGTCGGCCTTCTCCGCGTCATCGATCTCCGAGGTCTTGTAGTCGATGAGCACGGTGCCTTCCGGCCCTTCGTCGACGCGATCGATGCTCCCCGTGACGATCACGTCGTCCAGCTTGACGCGGAAGTGACGCTCCACGTCGGTCGGCGGCGGGCCCGTCTCCACTTCGCGGTCTAGAAACGCGCGGAGCGCCTCGGTCCCCTGCTCGAACCGCCGCCGCTCGTGCTCTTCGGACCGATACCCCTCGCTCCTCCAGACGCGGCGGAAGACCTCCACGACCTGATCCGGAGCGGGCGTCTCGCCCAGCATTCGCCGGCCGAGCGCGAAAGCGACCGCCTGGTGAATCGCGTTTCCGAAGTTGACGCGGTGATCGCCGGTCAGGATCGGCTCGACGGAGATCTCGTGGAGGAAGCGGTACTTGAGCGGGCAGGTCTCGTAGTCCTCGAGGCGGCGGAAGCTGAGCTGGAGCGGATCCCGGAGCGAGGGCGCCTCGACAGGCGTGGCCTCCGCGTCCCGGCCGCGGTGATCCTCGATCTCCTCGAGGGCGCGCCGGCGGCGGCGGGCGGGCACCGGCTCCCCCAGGTCGAAGGCCTCGAGAAGAAAGAGGCTGGGCTTCCGCTCCCGATAGATCGTGCCGCCATAGTCGCGCGCAAAGGTCGTGACCAGCTCCTCGCGCGCGCGTGTGAGCGCGACGTAGCAGAGACGCCGCTCCTCTTCCAGGTGGGATTCGCTTTCGGAGAGCGCGCCCGGCGGCCGCTCCGTGGGAATCTGGAGGCTCTCGCTTCGGTACCGCGTGGGGAACCGATCGGCGGCGAGCTGCACCAGGAAGACCGCGGGAAATTCGAGCCCCTTCGCCTTGTGGATCGTGAGCACCTGGACGACGTCGGAGGCCGCGTCGATGTCGGCCACGGCGGGGTCCTCGCCGTACTCCTGGATGGCGTCGAGATGCCGCAGGAAGAGGGCGACGCGATCCGAGATCGCCACCTTCTCGAAGGAGCGGATGATCGCGAAGAACTTCACGATGTTCCGGGCGCGGGCCTCGTCCTCGAAACGCTCCGAGGCGACGAGTTGCTTCAAGACCCCGCGCCGCTCGAGGTAGTGGTAGAGGACCTCGCCGGTGCGGCGCCCGCGCGCGAATTCTTGAAGGACGCGGAGATCCTCCATCATGAGCGCGAGACGCTCCCGCCCCTCGTCGCTGACCGGGACCTCCGCGTGTCCGCGCGCCGCGCGCTCGAGCAGCGCGCGGAACCGGATCGGCTCGGCGCGGAGCCGGTGCATGAGCCGGGAGAGGTCGTCCTCGGGAACGCCGTACGCCTCCGAGGCGAGCAGGTAGAGGTATTCGGGCCGCGTCTCCTGATGGAGGGAATGGAGGAGCGCCACCAGCTCCTTCACCTCGGGACGCTGGAAGAGCCCGCGGCTTCCGGAGAAGTAGTACGGAGCGCCGCGCTCGTCGAGCGCCCGGAGAAACGGCTCCGCGTGCTTGTTCGTGCGAACGAGGATCGCGAATTCGCGCCAGCGCCTCCGGCCCGCTTCGACCGATGCGGCGATCTCGCCGGCGACCCACGCGGCCTCCTCCGCCTCGTGGGGGAATTCCCGATACCGCGGGGCCGGGCCGCTCTTCTCG
>Ga0184633_10000089_pt1 | contig 24858 bp, 27 predicted proteins | sample PLM31_170_b1_FD_133156 | JGI IMG/M metagenome (GOLD analysis project Ga0184633, IMG submission 133156) | Groundwater sediment microbial communities from an aquifer in East River, Colorado, USA - PLM3-1_170_b1 | ecosystem: Environmental > Terrestrial > Soil > Riparian zone | place: USA: East...
CCACTGACCACTAGTAAACCCTTTCCTTCGGCTCGAAGCGCGTGATCGTCACCGGCTTGTAGGTCAGGTGGACGACGCCGTCCTCCCGGTGGGCCAGGCTGTGCTTCATCCAGTTGACGTCATCTCGTTTCGGAAAGTCTTCGCGAGCGTGTGCGCCACGACTCTCGGTGCGGGCCAACGCCGCTACCGCCGTGACCTCGGCCACCTCCAACATGCACCCCAGTTCCCAGGCCTCGAGCAAGTCGGTGTTGAACACCCGGCCGGTATCGTCGACCCGCACTTGGGTGAAGCGATCCTGCAGCTGGCGCAGCCCGTCGACCGACCGCTGCATCCCGTCCGCCGTGCGGAACACGCCCACCTCCAGCGACATCAGCGTCTGCATCTCCCGCCGCAGGGCGCCCGCCCGTTCCTTCCCCGCGCCCGAGCGCAGGTTCTCCAGCCGCTGCCGGACATCACCCGTGGGATCGGCCGGCAACGCCGGCCGGGTTGCCCCGCGCGCGTACTCCGCCGCATGCTGGCCGGCTTCCTTGCCGAAGACGATGATGTCGAGCAGCGAATTCGTCCCCAGACGGTTCGCGCCGTGAACCGACACGCAGGCGCACTCGCCGGCGGCGTACAGCCCCGGCAGGACGGTGTTCCGTTCGTCCACCACGACCTCGGCCCCCCTATTGGTCGGGATGCCGCCCATCGCATAGTGCGCCGTAGGTTGCACCGGCATCGGCTGCTGGATCGGGTCGACCCCGAGGTAGGTGCGGCAGAAGTCGATGATGTCCGGGACCTTGGCCAGGATCTCCTCTCCCGTGACCCGATAGGGCGAGCCGTCCGGCCGGGTACGGCCGTCGACCTCGGCGTAACGGTTGACCGTCTCCGGCCGGACGTCGAGGTGCAGATAGTTTTCGCCGCGAATGCCCCGGCCATCGCGCATTTCGAGATACATCGCCCGGCTGATGATGTCGCGGGACGCCAGGTCCTTCACCGACGGAGCATAGTGTTCCATGAAGCGCTCGCCGCGGTCGTTGACCAGGACGCCGCCTTCGCCGCGCACGCCCTCGGTGATTAGGATACCGAGCTTGTAGATCCCGGTCGGATGGAATTGGAAGAACTCCATATCCTCGGCCGGCACGCCGCGGCGCAGGCAAATGGCGACTCCGTCGCCGGTGTAGGAGTGGGCGTTGGAGGTGATCTCCCAGGCGCGCCCGTGGCCGCCGGTGGCGAAGATGACCGCCGCCGCATGAAAGACATGCAGCTCGCCGGTCGCCAGCTCGGCCGCCACCACGCCGCACGCGACGCCGCCTTGGATGAGCACATCGAGCACCTGGAACTCATCGCAGAAGGTCACCCCCTGCTTAATGCACTGTTGGTAGAGCGTTTGCAGAATCATGTGACCGGTGCGGTCGGCGGCATAGCAGGCGCGCCGCACCGGCTTGCCGGTGTCGTTGTTGGTGTGACCGCCGAAGAAGCGCTGGGCGATGCGGCCGTCGGGCGTCCGGTTGAAGGGCAGCCCCATATGCTCGAGCTCGTAGATCGTCGTCACCGCTTCGCGGCAGAGGAACTCGATGGCGTCCTGGTCCCCCAGGTAATCGCTGCCCTTGACGGTGTCGTAGGTGTGCCACTCGGCGCTGTCAGCTTCTTCGTTGCCCAGGGCGGCGCACACTCCGCCCTGAGCCGCGCCGGTGTGCGAGCGGATCGGATGCAGCTTGGACAGGACGGCGGTGCGGGCGCCGCGGGTGGCGTGCAAGGCCGCCATCAGCCCGGCCCCGCCGCCGCCAACGATGATCACGTCGTAATCGTGGACGTTGCTCATAGTTCCCTTTGGAGAAAGTGGACAGTGGTGAGTGGTGAGTGGTTAGTGGTCATAGGTCTGGATTGTCCCTGACCACGGGCCACTGATCACGGGCGGCGCACGCCGCCGATGATGCCCACCGCCCCGATCGCGCTGATCACGAGCCAGGCCAGCAACAGGGCGATGTCCAGGGCGCGCCGCGTCCGTTGGCCGCGGACGTAGTCGTTGAGCACATTGCGCAGGCCGTTCATGCCATGGGCGAAGGCGAAGGCCAGCAGGGCGATGTCGTAGACGCGCCAACCCAGCGTCGCCCAGCGCAGGGCGACGTAGTCGAGGTCGATGGCGTGCACGCCCACCAGGACGTCCTGGATCAGGACGTGGATCCATACCAGCGGGATGAGCAGCACCCCGCTGTAGCGCATCCAGAGCCAGGCGGTCGTCTCGAAGTTGCGCGGCTTGGCGACGATGCGCGGGGCGGCCGGGCCCTGAGCCGAAGCCCCAAGGGAAGCGAGGGGGTGGTCGAAAGGCATGCCTCAGCCCCCCAGGAAGTTATGCTCGATGAGGCTGCGGCCCATCAGGAACGCGGCCGGGAGCCACAGCAGCAGGCTCAGGCCGATCACCCACCAGAAGGCGGAGCGCTGGCGATCAGCCTGCCACCAGGAGGGGAACAGGTCAAAGAGGGCAATGCGCAGCCCGTTCACGCCATGGTAGATGACGGCGAACACCAGGGCGATCTCGCCCAGCATGAAGGGTGTGGCGCGGTAGATGGCGATGGCGTGCTGGTAAAGGTTGGGGAAGAAGTAGACGGTGGAGGTATCGAGGATGTGGATCGTCAGGAAGAGCAAGGTGCCGAGGCCGGTAATGCGATGCAGCCAGTAGGCCCACTGGCCTTCGCGCCCGCGGTAGTACAGGCTGCCCTCGAGGGGGACCCTGAGGGTGGTCATGAGGCCTCCATTTCCGAACGCGGCTTGTGACGGGCAATTCTAGCACGGGGGGCCGCACCTTCCCGGAAGCTTGAAGCTTCCGGGAAGGTTGAGTTGAGGGCCCGCCTGGGAGGCGGGCCTTCACTGAGCCATCGCGGGACTGAGGGTGCACCAGAATGACCCAGACCGTCTCAGATCACACCAATTGTCTCCGCCAGGAGAACCCTCCGGCTTGGATGCCTCCACCGTGATCAGTTGGGGGCGAGCTCCGCTTCTTGACTTCGTCTCTTCGCGTGTGCTAGGCTCGATGCTGTAGTACCTGAGTAAGGCATACGCATAGCTTGTGCGGGACAGGGGGTGAAGCACGCCACTCCTGGGGCACACTTCTGCCGGCGGGCGGGAAGCAGGCAGGATCGGTCACCATGTCGACGTCTGCTCTCCGGACGGTTAATCCGAAATGGTTGAAGTGACGCACTCGGCCATCGTGCTTCGCCGGTCTCGTCCGCTGGACGCTACCCCCACGACGGACGCGCCATGCCCTGGGTAACGACCACCGTCCGCCGTGCGCGCACCTTCGTTCCGCCCGAGGCGGGAGCCCTAGCCGCTCGCTTCCGCAAGGCAGCCAGGCAGTTGAGAGGAGGCGGATCCGACCTTCGGGGCGTGTCTGGCGAGTTGGGTGGCTCCTGGGCGGGAGGGTCGCGGGAGAGATTCATGCTCGACTTCGGGTCCCGTCCGGGCCAGTTGGAATCCGTGGCCCAGTGGCTGGAAATGGCGGCGGGGCAACTCGAGAGGACCGAAGTGACGGTCTGGGAAACGGAGGGGCAGGTGGTGTGGGTGGCTGAGACGGCCGGTCGGTGAGGAGCCAGGATGCCCGAGAGGCAGGTTCCCTCCGAAGATCTGCGTCGAATGGCGGAAGAGTTCGCCAGGGCCGGACGTGCAAGCGAGGACACCTTGGCGCGGCTCGATCACGCCGTTGAGGTCCTGGAGAAGAAGTGGGGCGGAGCGACCCAGCAATCCTTCTATCGTCAGTTCCGCAGCCTGCGGCCTCAGATGGCCCGCCTGGGCGCGCACCTGGATCTGATTGCCCGGGAAGTGAATGCGTTGGTGGAGCGCTTCGAGTCGGTGGATCGAAGCTGACACGATGCAATGACCAACATTCTGGTTGACCCGGACAAACTGCGTTGGGGCGCTACTGAGATCGAGAGGGTGGCGGGCGAAGCCGACGCTGCGGTTCGGGAACTCAACATTCCCACCCTGGTCGAAGACATCAACCCGGAGTACGCCGTCCAGCTGGCGGCCAAGGTCCGCAGCTACGGCGCGCAATTGGTGGGGCAAACCGCGCCCATTGTCAACGGCCTGCGCGAGCATTCAACTTGGCTGCGGGAGCTCGCCCGGCGCTTCGAGGAGGCCGACCTGGCCTCAGCGCAAGGGATGGAGCGGCTGTGGGCGTCCACGCAGGCGTTGATCGCCAAATACGGCGAATCGCCATTCGTGCCGCTATGGATCCTGGACGGGACACGCCCACCGTGGATTGACGCGAACATATGGCGGCAGATGGATCCAGACGACCGGCTCGCCATGATGGCTTATCTGCGGCGGGAGTGGGCGAACTTCATGGCGGGGCGGACGGAGGGGAGTTTCCGCTCGCCGACTTACAGCTCGGCCTACTACGAAGTGATGTTCCAGATCTTCCTTTTCGGGCTTCCGGCGAGTCTGTTCCAGGAGCGTGAGGACGGCACCTTAGAGCAGGTCGAGCCGTACTACGATCTTGGACATGAGCTGTTCGACAAACCCGAGTTGCCAGACGGATCGGTCGTCTATCTCGATGCGAACGGACGTCCCCGGTTCAAGAAGTACCAGTATCAGGACTTGCCAGAGTATTACGAAACACTGGAGAAGAAGGAACTACTAGAACAACTAGGTCTGACCGATGGTCTCGCCGATCTCGAGGCGGGTAGGTGGAGCAGATCTCACTACAACCTTTGCGGGCTGGATTCCACGGGACACGCGGTCGGCGCCCAGAACATGTTCCAGATCTACGTGGCTTACGGCGCGACGGACGAGTTGATGTTGAAGACCGGCGGCACCATGTGGACCTACGAGGTTCGAGACCTATACCGAGACCTCGGATGGGAAGCGGACCAGATCGGACGATTCGCTGACACGGAACATGCTCATTGGCTGAACTGGGATGAGGAAGATCGTCTTGCCCAACCGACTTTCTCACAGGTAGAGGAGAAGCTTCGCGACGGTTATGTGATCACCCCCCTCGTTGGTGTCAACAGCGGGACAGGGCATCTATCTTCCGATCCAAGCAGCGTAGGTCACTTCGTGAATTTCCTGGAGACAATGACAACCAGGGACGGCACGGAACTTGTGCGCGTCTACAATCCTATGTTTCACCGCGAGGAGATCTACACGTGGCACGATTTCGACCGCATATGGCAACACGCGGGAGGGAACTCGGGTGGGCAGGGCGTCATTGCCCGGCCTCCAGGTGCGGGAGGATGAGCGCCGTCGATAGAATGCTGAAAGGTTCCCGCGGGTCGATCCTGGCCACATTGGCGCTCTCGCTCTCGGCCTGCTCCTTCCCAACGGCCCCATCCGGAGCCGGCTCTTCCCCCACTGCACTGGAGATTTCGACATCACCTGTCGTGCCATCGGAACTCCCGCAAGACACTCCCGGTCCACAGGTCTCCCCCTCGGCTCCTCCTCTTCCAGCCAATGCTTACCTGATACCGACGAGCGTCTGGCCCGAAACGGGTGACCTGTCGCAGCCGCTCGACGGCGCGGTCGCTTATGAGGTCTCCCCCGCGTCTCTATCCCAGGGGGTCTACTTTGTCGCACTGGACTCCTCAGACAACGCTGCTCGATACGTGTCGCTCGACGGAAAGGAAACCGGCGTGCTTCTGCGTCTGGGGGAAGGTCTGAAGCTCCCGGATAGACTCGCGGATCAACGCGGCCAGCTCCTCCTGGCTGACCTGAGGAGGACCTCACGCTTCTATGATTTGGCACAGCGGACCGCGTGGGAGGTCGGCCCAATATGCCTATGGAGAACCGCACTAAGCCTATCCCCGGCCGGCGACTGGATTGCCGCCGATTGCGAGGAGACCATTCAACTCGATGGAGTGCCGCAACCACATACTGTTGTTGAGATCCTCTCTACACAAGAGGGAGTTGGATATCGCATTGCGCTGCCCCGGATTCCCGGCAGCGACCCAAGCCGCTCTCCATTTGTATTCTGGATAGGCCCTAGAACCCTAATCGCCTCAAACGTCTGGCTCGAAGGGCATCTCAACACGTGTGGCTTCTCTTTGGACTCGGGCATCCTCTATTGCCCTCCGCTCACCCCCGGCGGGGACGCCCCTTCCTTTGGAGGAGTCGAGCCAGATGGAGAGTTCGTCACACTCATCTACAGGGATCGTGATCCTTGGGAGAGTGCCGTTGCTCAGAAGAGCTGTTTTGAGGTGAGCGGGGCTTGCACAATCATTGCCCTTGAAGAGCCGGATACCATCCCTGTGCTCACGCCGAACTCTGAGCTTGTATGGTGGATCACTCCCCTCGAGCCCACGCAAAGCACGCGGATTGGCTTCTACATCGCTCCCGGGTGGGGTTCTCAGGAGGTGGCCGTGCTGGAGGGAGATTACGTCGTAAGCGAAGTCTGCCCGGACGGAGGTTGTTTGTTTCTGGAGGACATCGAATCCGGGAGCGTCTATCGCCTCGACCTGGACGGGGCTCTGACGCCCTTCCCGCACGGCGAGATCATCGGCTCGTTCAGCGTGCCCTGACGCCCTGCCCGCTGCCAGTTGACATGCTCCCTCCGCGGCTGTAAATTACACATAACCAACGGGTCCAGGGGGAACGACCATGACCCAGTACCAGCTCTTCGCCCGCGCCGCACTTCTGGCCGGGTTGTTGCTCGCCGCTCCTCTCCTTTCGCTCCCAGCTTCGGCCTCTCTTTCCTTCGATGACGCCATCTCTTCGGCGACCTCCTCTGATCCCACAGAGGTGGCAGTCACCGACTCGCCAGTCAGCACAGTCGCCAGCACCATAGACCCCTCGCCGTCGCTGCCGCCTCCCGTGCCCACGGAGACCGATGCGGAGGGACCCACCGCCACGGCCACACCCGAGCCGAGCGAGAGCCCGACATTACCGGAGACATCAAGCGCAACGGTGACAGAGACGCCGAGCGCGACTGCCTCACCATCGGAGACCCCATCCGCCGCGCCTGATTCCGGGTCCGTACCGACGTCGACCGCCTCACCATCGGAGACCCCATCCGCCTCTCCTGATTCTGAGTCTCTGCCGACGGCCAGCACCTTGCCTCCGAGACCCCCTCGGCCAGCGCCGAATCGCCCACGCCGACGCCGACCACAACGCCCTCACTTGAAGCCACATCCGACTCCTCGGGGTCGTCCTTCGCTCCCGGCTCGGTCCTCATCAACGAAGTCGCCTGGGCCGGGACGCTCGCTTCCACCAGTGACGAGTGGATCGAGCTGTGGAATCCCGGCGCCGATCCCATCCCGCTCGACGGTTGGAGCCTGACCGACAGCGGCGATATCACCGTCGCCCTGGCCGGCGAGGTCGGCGCGTACAGCCTGTACCTGCTTGAGCGCACCAACGACCAGACGGTCTCCGACATCGCGGCAGATCGCATCTACACCGGCAGCCTCAACAATTCGGGTGAAACGCTCGAGCTGTCCGATCCGTCGGGCAATCTCATCGACACCGCTAACGTCGCCAGAGGCGCCTGGCCCGCCGGCGACGCGGCCGCCCGGGCGAGCATGGAACGCCACGGGCTGCTCGACGTCGCCGCCAACTGGGCCACGTTCCCGGGCGTCGGGGGCAACGGCGTCGACGCTAACGGCAACCCCATCGCCGGCACCCCGCGGCAACCCAACGCACCCTCGCTACCTGCCTCCGTCACGCCCACCGCCACGGCGAGCGCCCCGGCCGGGACGCCCTTCCCGATGGAGGCGGTCATCATCAACGAAGTTGCCTGGGCCGGGACGCTGGCCTCCACCAGCGACGAGTGGATCGAGCTCTTCAATCCGGGAGATCAGCCGATCGACCTCACCGATTGGACTCTCACCGACGACGGGGACATCGATATCGCGTTGAAGGGGATCGTCGACTCAGGGGACTACTACCTGCTTGAGCGCAGCGACGACGGAACCATCGCCGACATTGCGGCCGACCGAATCTACACCGGCGGTCTGTCCAACGGCGGCGAACGCCTGCGCCTGATCGACTCCAGCGGCCGGGAGATCGACATCGTCAATCCCAGCGCAGGTGCCTGGCCGGCGGGGGATGCCGGGCGGCGCTCGTCGATGGAACGCGCCAACGGCAAGTGGCGGACCTTCACCGGCTACTTCGGCCTCGGCCACGACGCCGGCGGCCACGCGGTGCGCGGCACGCCGGGCGGGCCCAACTCGATCTTGTTCCCCACGCCGACGCCCACCTGGATCCCCGGCCGTATCGTCATCAATGAGGTCCTCGTTCGGCCCCACTATGATTGGGAAGGTGCCGGGGGCGTAACCACCGATGACGAGTTCATCGAGCTCTACAACCGCGGCCCGGGCGCGGTCAACTTCGCCGGTTGGATCCTCGATGACATCGTCGCCGGCGGCTCATCGCCTTACGATCTGCCGTCGAAGACTCTCAAGGCGGGTGAGTTCGCCGTCTTCTTCCGCTCGCGTACTCACATCGCCCTCAACGACAGCGGCGACTCGATTCGACTCTCGTCGCCCAATGGAACGTCAGTGGACAAGATCCGCTACCTGCGGGGTCAGGCCTACAACCTGTCCTATGGCCGCCTGCCCGACGGGGATGACGTGTTGGTCTACGGGCTTTGGCCGACGCCGGGGAAGGAAAACCGCCTGTTCGTCCCGCCGACTTACCCGGCCGGCGCCGTGCTCATCAACGAAGTCGCCTGGGCCGGCACGCTCGCCTCGGCCAATGACGAGTGGATCGAACTGTGGAATCCTGGCTCCCGACCCATCCATCTCGACGGGTGGATGCTCACCGACGATAACGACATCCGCATCGACCTGGCTGGGAGCCTCCCTCCTGGAGGCTATGCCATCCTCGAACGCACCGACGAGGACACGATCTCGGACCTTCTCTCTCGCGCCATCTACCACGGAGCTCTCTCGGACGCCGGCGAAAGACTTCGCCTCATCGACCCGTCCGGCAAGGAAATCGACGTCGTCGATCCCGGCGGCGGAGGCTGGCCGGCCGGCGGCGGCGCGAGCCGCGCTTCGATGGAGCGGCTCAAGGACGGATGGCTCACTTTCATTGGAGGAATCGGCCGCGGTTTCGACGCCCATGGAAACCCACTGCACGGCACGCCGGGCGGTCCGAACTCAGCCCTCTTTCCCACTTCCGTCTTTCGCGTCCCCGGGATGCTCGGCCATCTGGCCGCTCTCGCCGAATGGGAGGAGACGAATTCTTGAAGAAGGGTTCCGGGGCCGCCCGTTATGAGCGCGATCTGGACCCGGCCTTTAGGCCGCTGGCCAGTGCTAGAGCCTGAGGCCCCGCCCGGAGATATACGGCATTCGGTGCCCCCTTGCGAGAGTCGCTTGGCATGGTAGAATTAACCAATCAAATTGGTTATATAACCAAATTTCTTGGTCATATAACCAACAAACTTGGTGCATCCGATGCTAGAACCTCTTTTTGGGTCGAGGAACAGCGAGAGGGTACTGATCTTCCTTTCCGCAAGAGAGGAAGGCTACGCTACAGAAATCGCCCGTTTCTTCCAGACCGACCTTTACGGCGTCCAGAGAAGGCTTGACGGGCTGGAGGCTGGAGGCATTGTTGTCAGTAAGAAGGTGGGCCGAACTCGCCTCTACTCATTCAATCCTAGGTACCCCCTCGTTTCACCGCTGAGAGCACTCCTAGAAAAGGCCATCACCTTCTATCCCGAGAAGGAACGGGAGACCCTCCTCCTCAACCGCCGAAGACCCAGGCGCAGAGGCAAGCCTCAGTGAAGCCAGTTGGCGCAATGAACCAGGCGGAACTCGCTGCCTATGTCCACAGCCAACTAAGGCAAGAAGGTATCGACGTTGTCCTCTCCGGCGGCGCCGCGGTCTCTATCTACACTTCTAACCGGTACATATCACACGATGTGGACTTCGTCCCCACGGGCCTCGCCAGCCGCTCCCAGATCAAGCGTGCAATGGGGCGACTCGGCTTCCGCGAGGTTGGCCGCCATTATGAGCATCCCGACGCCAAATGGTTCGTCGAATTCCCGGGTGGGCCGCCGTCTGTTGGAACAGAACCTATCGCCCACATCGATGAAATCCACTTCGCCACCGGAACACTCCGCGTGATTTCGGCTACGGATTGTGTCAAAGATAGGCTCAGTGCCTACTACCATTGGCATGATCGCCAGGCTCTCGACCAGGCTCACCTCGTAGCCGCCGACCACGACATCGACCTCGTGGAAGTCAAGAGATGGTCGGAAGTCGAGGGGAAGGTGGACGAGTTTGCGAAGATCGAACACGAACTATCGCGCAATCCCCCTCGGTAGGCGCCGCGTCTTAGCCCCAGGCCTCCCCCCGACCATCCGGTGGATCTGCGGAATCGGCGCCATGATCACCATCGTCCAGCTAACCATCATGAAGATCATCCGTGTGATCCATGTGATCGCCACCATGCACATGCTCAGCGTGATCATTGCGATCGGATCGCACATGCCCAGCGGCCCGCCCGCGCGATGTCAGGGGTCTTGATCTACGGGCACGACTATCCATAGACACCCCTGTTGTGGTCTCCCCTGCACGAGATCGAGTTGTGACGCGGTTCACACACTTCACAAAGAGATGATTGACACAGTCCCAGAATCCGTCCTACAATGAGGTCTGGTGGTAAGACCACAGGACCAGAGACGGTGGAGATCCCGCAGGTTTCGCACCAGACCCTTCACGAACAGGTTGCCGGCAGGCTGGCGGCGCTGATTCTCGACTCGCCGGTGCCTCCTGGCCACCAGATCCCGCCAGAGCGGGAGTTGATGGCCCGTCTCGGCGTCAGCCGCCCCACGCTCCGGGAGGCCCTGCAGGCCCTGGCCGAACTCGAGCTGGTGGGGGCCCGGCCTGGGGTGGGGTGGTTCGTCCGCAAGCCGTCTGATGCTCGCCTGCCTGCTCTGCGCAAATTGGCGCGCGGCCGCCTCCCTTCGTCGGAAGTGTCCATCAGGCCAGCTGCCACTCCTGCCTCCCCGCCTGAGGGCCCGCGCCGCCTAGCCGTTGTCGCCGAGAAACCTCTACGTATCCCCAACCTCCAGACCGACCGCTTGGGGACGTTCGACTTCATCTCCTGGTGGGAGCGCAAGCGGGTGCAGGCCGCCCGCGTCCTGGTCGTCGGCGCCGGAGCCCTGGGCAACGAGGTCGTCAAGAATCTGGTGCTGATGGGGATCGGCCAGCTGTATCTGGTCGATTTCGACAACGTCGAGGCGGCCAATCTCAGCCGCTCTGTTTTCTTTCGCGAGGCCGACACCGGACGATCCAAGGCCGAGGTCGTCGCGGCACGGGCCAAGACCCTCAACCCGCAGGTCGGGCTTCAATATCTCCACGGCGACGCGACGGCTGCGCTCGGGTTGGGAGTCGTCCGTCGCATGGACGTCGTCATCAGCTGTCTCGACAACCGCGAGGCGCGGCTGGCTCTCAACCGCTTCTGCTACTGGATGAACAAGCCGCTGGTCGATGGCGCCATCCAGGAGCTGCTCGGGCTGGTGCGCGTCTTCGTCCCCGGCCAGGGGGCGTGCTTCGAGTGCACCCTCACCGAGCAGGCGCGCCGCGAGATGTCGCTGCGCTACTCCTGTCCGCTCCTGGCGCGGGCGAACATTCTGCTTGGCAAAGTTCCCACGACCCCAACCATCGCCTCGATCATCGGCGCCCTGCAGGCCCAGGAAGCCCTCAAACTTCTCCACCGCCTGCCCGTCGAGGCGGGAAAGGTGTTGCACGTCAACGGCATGACCAACGAGATGCACGCCACGGCCTACACCCCTCGCGACGACTGCGAGAGTCATTGGACCTACGGCGAGGTCGTCGAGCTTCCGGCGCGCAGCGCCCACACGACGCTCGACGACATGTTGGGCATCGCCCGGGCCGATCTCGGGCCGGAGACAGTGGTCGAACTCGATCAGGAGCTGATCGTTTCCCTCACCTGCCCCAACTGCCACACCGTCGACGAGGTGTTGCGTCCGTTGGCCGAGGTCAGTTTCGAGGCCGGCCACTGCCCCAGCTGCGGACTGCTGCGCGAGACGGAGATGACGCATGTCATCACCGGTCAGGAGACGTTCCTTCATCGAACCCTGGCCAGCGTCGGCGTGCCGCCACTGCATATCCTGCGGGCGCACAACGGGCACGAGTACCGCTTCTATGAGCTGAGCGGCGACCTGCCGGAGGCGCTCCACTTCCGTCACTTCGAGCCCGGTGAAGGCGGGTCGACCCCGCCGGACGCCGGATCGCGCATCCGGCTGGGCGGCGAGGTGGACGCCGGCGACCTTGCCTCGAGGCCGGCCGAGGGACGAGTCGTCCTGCGGAGTTGATGCCGATGGCATGGTTGGCTTCGCCGACTCTGATTCATGGCCCTACCGGGGACTTCAGTCCGGGCCCCGCAAGAGCAAGTGGCCATCGCGCTTCGCATCCCGCAGGGGATTGGGCGCCAGGTCCCTGCCCGTCGCCGTGGATTCCAGTTTCTCGTTCGGGATGCGCCTTTGGTGCCCTGCAGGTGTGGGAGCGCGGTGCCCGGAATGCCCGTTCATTTGGTGTCACCCCGCGAAAGCGGGGGTCCAGCCAAGCTTGGCACGTCGTCCTGGATTCCCGCTTCCCCTTCGGGATCCCCTCCGGGATGCTAAGCGCGATGCGAAGCGCGATTCGCGGGAATGACATTCGCGTGCGGTGTTGACACCATGACCAACTCTGCCGACCTCCCGCCGCCACGGCCCAAACGCCTCATCCCGCGCTGGGTCGGCGTCGTATTCCCTGTGGCCTTCCTCGGTGCCGCAGGAATCCTCGTCCTGCACGACGTCAACCGCGTCTGGCTTCCTATCACCCTGACGATCGGCGCGGCTGCCGGCCTCGGATTGCTTGCCGGTTTCGCCGCGCGTTGGGCGGTGCCCAACCGCTCCACCACCGTCCGCTGGTTGGTCGCCCTGGGGGGTCTGACCGTCGGCTTGCTCGCCGCAAGTCTGTTCTCCTATGGAACCTTTGGCCTCGGCCCCTTGTTCCCATTGCGCCAGGAGGTCACCTGGAGCGATATCGCACAGCTTGCCATTGGCGCCCTGGCGGCCTGGCTCGCAGTCCGTGGCTTCTCAAGGCCAAAGTCTCCGCAGTCCAACGAGGCACGCCCCGAGTCCGCCAGCGAGCCGATTCTGACGACATGGACGCTGCCGGACCCGCGGGCGGTCCACGAGACGGGGCCCGTCCGAACCCGTCGACGCCCAGTCTCGGTTCCTCTGGCCGCGGCCGCCTCTGCTTCCGCGGTCCGCCCTCGCAGCCGCCTCGCCGTCGGCGGCCCGCTCCGCTCGCGCTACCACCGCCTGCGCGCCCGCCTTGCTCGGGCGGCGGCCTGGCGGCCCCGGCTGGGCTTGCTTTCGCGTCGGCGTGCGGACACGCCGATCCGTTTCACCGGCTCCGGCGAAGATCGCTGCCCGTACTGTCTCGACGTCGTCGACCCCAAGGATCCTCGCGGGGTGAAACTGTGCCCGGTCTGCCACACGCCCCACCACGCCGAATGCTGGTCCATCACCGGGATGTGCCAGATGCCGCATCTCTTTGGCGAGGGGCATGCCACGCGCTCAGGAGTCGCCCGATGACCGATCGCGCTTCGCATCCCGGAGGGGATCGCGCTTCGCATCCCGGAGGGGATCGCGCTTCGCATCCCGGAGGGGACATCACCGTGACCATCGTCCTGCCAAGCGGCGGCGCTCGAACCGCCGAGGTCCCGGACGACATTGCCGTGCGCGACTTGCTCGCCGAACTGACCTCGCTGCTCAAACTGCCGACGCTGGGACCGGACGGACGGGCGATGAGTTACCGCGTCGACAGCAAGGCGCTCGGGCGCGAGCTGCGCGAGGACGAAACGTTGGCCCAGGCCGGCGTGCCAGCCGACGATCGGCTCATCCTGACGGCCGACATCACCGCCGGCGGGAGCCCGGTTGAACAGAGCCCGCGCTTCCGACGCCTGCGCGGCGACCATGAGCGGATGGTCGAGCTCACCGCCCGCAGCGACATGATCCGCTTCAAGGCCACGCTCGAACGCCCCGGCTGGCCTCCTGAGCGCTACTTGGTGACTTTCACCTGCAAGGGCATCGTCGGCGTTGACTCGCGCGGCCGGCCCAAGTACGGCGAGCGACATCAGGTGGAGGCTTATCTGCACAGCCAGTATCCGCAGCGCTGGCCCGGGCTGAAATGGCTCACGCCGGTCTGGCATCCCAACATCAATCATCTCAACGGCACCGTGTGCATCGATGCCGCCTGGTGGACCGCCGGCCGCTCGCTCGATCGACTGGTGCTGATGCTCGGCGAGATGGTCCAGTACAAGAATTTCCACGACGACCCGACGGCGCCACCGTTTCCCTGGGATCCGGAGGCGGCGCGCTGGTGCCGCGCCTACCGCCTCAAGCATCCACAGGCCTTTCCCGTCGACCGGCGCGAATTGCTGCGACCGGAGCGCATCAGGCTAAGCCCCTCGACGGAGCCTGCCCCGAGCGAAGCCGAGGGGCTCGGGGCAAACTCCGTCAAAGGTTCAGCCCCAAGCGATGGCGAGGCAGTCAAGACCAAGGGCCGGCCTCGCCTTCGCCTGAAATAGCGAGCTCCCCGCGAGCGTAGGGGCACGGCGTGCCGTGCCCCTACCGGCGGGGAGCTAAAGCCGCATCAGGAGGAAATTGCCATGACTGAGCAGATGAAGACCGAGGCGACGACGGCCGAAATCCCGGTGACCATCGTCCTCCCGTCGGGCGGCAGCCGCAGCGCCGACGTGCCGCGCGATGTTCCGGTGCGCGAGCTGATCCCCGAGCTGACGACCTCGCTCCAGTTGCCGACGACCGGCCCGGACGGCCGGCCGACGAGTTACCGGCTCGACAGCAAGGCCCTCGGCCGCGAGCTGCGCGAGGACGAGACGCTGGCGTCAGCCGGCATCCCCGACGGTGATCGGTTGATGCTGACGGCCGACGTGACCGCCGGCGCGTGAGCCCCAATCGCGCTTCGCACACCTGTCCCGGTGTCTTTCGGGATCCCGGAGGGGACGGCTCATGAGCTCGATCCGCCCCACGCCTCGGCCGCCGACAGCGGCGGCCGAGGCCCCGCCAGGGGATACACCCCGCGAGGCCTCGCGCGTGCGCATCGCGCCGCCGCAGGAGCCGTCGCCGGCTCCGGGCCGCATCCCTTACGCGCACGCCCGGCGCTGGTGGTCTCCCTACGAGGGCCCCGGCAACGAGCCCTACCTGGCGATCTACATGACACCGCGGGCGTACGTCCGCGTCTGCGCTCACTCCGGCAGCGATCTCGAGAACGAGGTCGGCGGCGCCCTGGTGGGCCGCTGGCGGCGAGACACTTCCAGCGGGCGTCCGTTCATCGTCATCGAGGCCGCCTTGCCGGCGCGGCATACGCGCCACGGCCGTTCGTACCTCACGTTCACCCACGACAGCCTGGTCGACTTGCATGAGGAGCTGGAGGAACGATACCCGGGGAAAATCCTCGTCGGTTGGTACCACACCCATCCCGGGATGGATGTCTTCCTCTCCGGCTATGACCTGTGGCTCCACGAGCATTTCTTTCCTTATCCCTGGCAGGTGGCGCTGGTCGTCGAGCCGCACGCCTCGCACGGCGGATTTTTCGTCAGCCAGGCAGACGGCCGGCCCGATCCGCTGCGCTACGCCGGCTTCAGTGAGCTGATTCCTCCTTCGACGAAGCCTGCCCCGAGCGAAGCCGAGGGGCCCAGGACAGGTCCGGAACACGGCAGCGTCATGCGCTGGGGCAACCTCAGGCCGGACGGCAACTCGCTCCCGGCCGACGGAGAGTGACAACATGAGTCGACGAATGCGAACGTATTACTACACCGTGATCGGCGCCATCGGCGGGTTGCTCGCCTGGCGTGTCAGCGACATGCTCGGCTTGTCCTTCACCTCGAGTCTGGTTGTCTCCGAGCTTGTCGTCGGAGGTCTGATCGGCTTGTGTATCGGACTGCTGATCGGGGCCACGGAGGGGATCGTCAGCCGCAGTCCACAGCGGGCGGCTCGGTCCGCCATCGTCGCCGGGCCCCTGGGGTTGGCGGCCGGCGCCGTCGGGCTGCTCCTGGGAGAGGCGGCTTTCCAGCTGCTCGGAGGCGAGGCCTTCGGCCGCGTCCTCGGCTGGGCCGTCTTCGGCCTGCTGATCGGCCTGGCCGAGGGCGCCACCGGCCGAACGCAGATGTGGAAGGGCGCGCTCGGCGGCATGCTGGGTGGCGCCGTGGGTGGGGCCCTGATTGAAGTCGCTCGGCGCGGTTACGCGGATCCGGTGATGGGCAAGGCGGCCGGGCTCGTACTCCTTGGCGCCTCGGTCGGCGCGTTCATCGCCTTGATCACCGTGCTTCTTTCGCGCGCCTGGCTCGAAGTCACCTCCGGCAAGCTCAAGGGGGCCGAGTTCATGCTCGACAAGTTCATCCACGCCGGCGGTCCATCGGCCATCATTGGCAGCGACGCGCTGAAGGCCGATATCGCCCTACCCGATCCCGATATCTCGCCCCAGCACGCGTTGCTGTCGGGCGCCGGGACGCATGTCAACCTGAAGGATCTCAGTCTGGGCGGAACCTATGTCAACAACCGCCGCGTCGAGGTCGCCGCGCTCGCCGACCGACAGCGAATCCGGCTGGGCAATACCGAGCTCGTCTATCACGAAAGAAGGTAAAGCGATGCGCACATCCATCGGTTGGCTGCGCCGCAGCCTGTGGATCGGAACGCTGGCACTCATGCCGTGGTCGTTCCCGCCGCTGCAGGACACCCCGGGCGAAGGTCGCGTGCAGATCACACAGATCGACCGCTCGCGCTTTCCGGTGATCCGCGTCTACGTCTCGGCGACGGACAGCGCCGGGGAACCGGTGCCCGTAGCGCAGGAGGAGTTGCAGCTCTATGAAAACGGGCAGCCGATCAAAGCCGAGTCCGTCAGTGGGGCGGGCGAGATCGGCCCGTTGACGACGATGCTTGCCATCGACATCTCCGGCAGCATGGCCGTCGCCGGCAAGCTGCAGGCCGCCCAGGCGGCGGCCAAGGCCTACGTCGACCAGATGCAGCCCGGCGATCAGGCCGGCCTGATCGCGTTTGACGTCCAGACGCACTACGTGCAACCCCTGACGAGCGACCACCAGGCGCTGACCGAGGCCATCGACGGTTTGCAGACCGGCGGCGATACAGCGATGTTCGACGCGCTGGTCGAGGGCACGCGGCTGTTAGAGGCCATCCCCGGCCGCAAGGCGATCATCGTTTTGACCGATGGGATGGACAACTCCAGCACCGCCACACTCGACGCGACGATCGCCCGGATCGGCGAGAGCGGGCTCTCGATCTCCGCCATCGGATTGGGTGACAGGAGCAAGATTGGCACCTTCGCCGGTCTCAACGAGGCGCGCCTGGAGTCGTTGGCGGAGCAGGCGGGAGGCGTCTACAGCCGCACGGCCGACGCTGCCGAGCTGCGCCAGATCTACGAGCGCCTCGGCCGAGTGCTGCACAGCGAGTATGTGCTCACCTACACCACGGCGATGACCTTGCGAGATGGGGTCAACCGAACGCTCGACGTCCGTCTGGCCTCGAGCGCAGCCTCGGCCTCGCGGGCATACAACCCGGGCGGCGTTGTCCCCGAAGTGGCCCAGTCCGCGCCCTGGCCGCTCTTCGGGTTGGCCCTGGCGGGGTTGGCGGCGCTTCTGCTCCTGCCGGGCCTGTTGCGCCTGGGGGCCCATGCAGCGCGCAACCTGCCCGTCCGCGCGAGGGGCACGACGTCCCGCGGAAGGGTCCGGCTGAACGACGAAGCTCGGCCGGCCGAGCACGGAAGGATCCGCCTCCGCTGATCGGCCACGGCGGCTCCGTCCGGAGGATCCACCCGGAGGTGGATGATGCGCATCACGCGAGAACCGGCCCTATTGGCCCTGTCGGCCTGGTTGATCCTCACCGGCCTGATCGCCCTCTTCGACATCGGCTTCTCCGGTTTGTCGATCCTGATGGGGCTGCTGGCGATCGCCGCGGGCGTGCTCCTGCTTCTGGCGAGTTGGCCGTTCAGTCGAGCGGCGCTCGGGCGAATCCTGCTGGGGCTGTACATGGTCGCCGTCGGCCTGATGTCGTTCGCGGGCGGGGGTTCGTCCGGCCTCGGCGTGATCGCGGCGGTGGTGGCCGTCGCCGCTGGGATTCTGTTGCTCTGGCCAGGCTGGCGTTTCTTCCGAGCGGCTCTCGGCTGGTTCTTGCTCGCCCTCTACCTGATAACAATCGGCCTGATGACGCTGGTCGGCCTGAGTTTCTCCGGAATCGGGGTGATCGTGGCCGTGCTGGCGATCGCCGCCGGAGTCCTTCTCCTCTTGGGGAGATAGCTTCGGAGGCGATACCGGGACAGGCTCTATCCCAAAGGAGGGTTTCCTGCAATGAGCGTGCTGGAACTGGTCCTACTCTTGGTTATCGCGGCGGTTGTGGGACTGATCGCCCAGTCGCTGGCGGGCTATTGGCGGGGCGGTCTGCTGCTGGCGATCGTATTGGGCTTTGTCGGGGCTCTCGTCGGAACCTGGCTGGCTCGCAGTTTGGGCCTCCCCGAGGTGCTGACGGTCTCGGTGGGTGGCGTTTCCTTCCCCATCGTGTGGGCGATCATCGGAGCCGTCCTTCTGGTGGGCCTCGTCAGCCTGGCGGGCCGCGGCCGAGGACGATGGTGGGGGATCACGCCGCCGTCGCGGGTGACGCTGATCGTGGCGGTCGTTCTGGCCGCCCTGTCGCTTCTGGTTTCCGCCGGCATCCTCTCCATTTCTGTTTCGGCGTATGTGCTCATGGCGGTGGCCTTCCTGGTGCTGCTGCTTGGGAACCTGATCCGAGGGATGTGATCCGGGCCGCCGCGCCTCGAGGCGGTATCGTGCACTCTGCCGCAGCGCCATCGGCAGCAGGCTCCTGCTGACGTCTCGCCGGATGTCCTGCTGTGGATCGGGAGTCAGCTTCCGAGCTCCCCGCGAGGCCGGGCGAAGCTTCGCTTCGCCCCTACAGCTCGCGGGAGCTTGCGGTGATCGACGGAGGTAGATCATGAAACCGATACGTGGGAACGGAGAGCCGTGGCGCCCGAGACCGGACGCCTGCCGATGTGGCTGTTATGGCGAGAGCGGTTGACCGGAGCGGCTTGGTGGATCGTCGGGACGGTCGAGATCGTGCTAGGGCTGCGCATCCTGCTCCGCGCCATCGGCGCCAACCCCGAGAATCCTTTCGCCCGTCTCGTTTACCGTGTCACGTCCGGCATGCTGGAACCGTTCGTGGGACTGACGCGTAACCCACAGCTGGAGGGGATGGTCCTCGAAATCCATACCATGATCGCCCTGCTGGTGGTTGCGCTCCTTGGCTGGGTGATGGTCCAGGGTCTCGAACTGCTTCTTCCGCCTGCTGAGTAGTAGGCGGCCCTCGTAAGGCCAGGCTTCCCGGAAGCCAGCCCCGCGGCCCTCGATCGAGACCGCGGGGCTGAGGCTTCCGGGAAGTTTCTCTCGTCGCTGACCTCCAACCTTCAGCATCTCGGCCGCTTCCGTTATCATCCGGCTTGCAGCAATCCCGCCGAAGACGGGAGGCAGCATGGCGGCCATGATCGAGGTCACGGACCTGGTAAAGCAATATCCTGGCGCAGGCGCGCCGGCGGTCGACGGCGTCTCCTTCACCGTCGAGCCGGGGGAGGTCTTCAGCCTGCTCGGGCCCAACGGCGCCGGGAAGACCACAACGCTGTCGGTCCTCTCCTGCCTGCTTGTGCCGACGGCAGGCGATGCCCGGCTCGGCGGACACTCGGTCCGCGACGACCCAATGGCCGTGAAGCGGCTGCTGGGGGTCGTCCCGCAGGAGGTCGCCCTCTACCTTCCGCTCACCGCTCACGAGAACCTGACCTTCTGGGGGGAGATGTACGGCCTGGGGGGCGCCGAACTGAAGCGTCGCGTCGACCAGTCGCTTGAGCTGGTCGGCCTGCGCGAGCGCGCCCGGGAGCGGATCGAGACCTACTCCGGAGGCATGAAGCGGCGCATCAACATCGCCGTCGGCCTGTTGCATCAACCGACGATCGTCTTCCTGGACGAGCCCACGGTCGGCATCGACCCGCAGAGCCGGCGCAGCATCCTCGACACGGTCAAGTCGCTCAACCAACAGGGGATGACGGTGCTGTACACGACCCACTATATGGAAGAAGCGCAGGAGCTCAGCCACCGCATCGGAGTCATCGATCATGGCAGGCTGATCGCCTTGGGGACGCTGGAGGAGCTGACGCGCCTGGTCGGCCACGAGGACGCCATCGAACTGAGGATCGCCGGCGACCACGTGCCGGCGGAGCTGGTCGAAGCGCTGCGCCACGTGCCGGGGGTCACCCAGGCGTCGGCGGAGGACAGGACGATCCGCATTCTGGCGCCGGATGCCAATCGCGTACTGCCTGAAGTCATTGGCGCCACCGGCGCGCAGCACGTGAAAATCGCCAGCGTCGCCGTGCAGGAACCCAATCTGGAAGGGGTCTTCCTGCATCTCACCGGGCGCGCCTTGCGCGACTGAAGGGGTTCCATGCGTCGATTGTGGGCCATCGGTCGCAAAGACCTGGTCGTTTTGTTCCGCGACCGCGCCGCACTAATCCTGATGCTGGCGGCGCCCTTCGCGCTGACCATCGGCCTGGGCGTGGTCACCGGTTCGTTCTCGGGCAGGGACCAAGGCGAGCTCCGCGAAATCCCCGTCGTCATCGTCAACCACGATCAAGGGCCGTTGGGCGAGAACCTGGCCGACCTCTTGCGCGATCCTGATCTGCAAAGCCTGCTCCAGCCCATTGACCTCGAAGACCCGGCGGAGGCCCGTCGCCAGGTCGAGGCGGACAAGGCGGCGGCCGCCATCCTGATCCCGCAGGGTTTCAGCGCCGGCGTGCTGCCCGGCGCCGCGTCCGGCGCCGTCGGGCCGGCGCCGGCGATCGAGGTCGTCCAAAATCCCGGGCGTCCGACGAGCACGGCGGTCGTCACCTCGATCGTCAACGGATTCCTGCTGAGGTTGCAGGCGGGCGAAGTCGGTGCGCAGGTCGCTGTTTCGCAGCTGGTCGGCAGCGGTCGGATGTCCCGGCAGGATCTTCCCCTCGAAGCACCTGAGATCGGGCGCCGTGTCGCCGCCGATGCCTCGACGATCTCGCTCATCCGAGTCGAGAGTGATCTCCCCGGCACGACGCCGCGCGTCGCGTTCAACCCGCTGGCCTACACCGCTCCGGCGATGGCCTTGCTCTTTCTGATGTACACGGTGGGTTTGGGGGCGCGCAGCCTGCTGCTCGAGCGCGACCAGGGGACCCTGGCCCGGCTCAGGGCAACTCCGACGCGCGAGTCTCAGGTGTTGGGCGGGAAACTGTTCGGCACCTACCTGACCGGCGTGGCCCAGTTGACGATTCTGATCACGGCGACCACGCTGCTGTTCCGACTGGACTGGGGGACCCCGCTGGGACTCGCGGCCCTGATCCTGGCGGCCAGCGCCGGTGCCACCGGCTGGGGCGCGCTGATGGCGGCGGTCGCACACACCCCGTCGCAGGCCGGCAGCCTGGGCGCGGCGGTGATGCTGTCGTTCGGAATCCTGGGCGGTTCCTTCTTCCAGATCGACCTCGGGCCGCCGTTGCTCCAGGCCCTCGGCCGCTTGACGCCCAACTACTGGGGATTGCAGGGTTTCGCCATCCTCGCCAGCGGCGAAACCCTGGCGGACCTCGCCCGGCCGATCGCCGCGTTGTGGCTGATGGGGTTGGTCCTGTTCACCTTGGCCGTCTTCATCTTCCGCCGTGGCGGCTTGAGTCGCCGATGAGTCGGAAGCCATGAGGGCCCTGCTGGCGATTGCCCGTAAGGACACCCAGGTCCGGTTTTCCAGCCGATCCGAGTGGGTGTTCTTCCTCATCCTGCCGCTGGCCTTCACCGCCATCATCGGCAGCGCTTTTCGAGTCGGCGACGACGATCCCCGCCTTCCCCTTCTCGTGGTTGACGAGGACCGTTCGAGCCTCTCGGCCTCGCTCCTGGCCGACCTCGACTCCTCTTCGGTGCAGGTGCTCGTGGGCACGCGGGCCGAAATGCAGGCGGCGCTCGACGACGGGGAGGCCTCGGCGGCGCTCGTCATCCCTGCCGGCTTCGGGACGGCGCTGGCCGGCGGCCAACCGGGCGCGGTCAGACTGGTCGCCAATCCTGACAACATCGACGCCCTCGCCTTGGGCCAGGCCGTACGCGAGTCCGCCGCGCGGCTGGGGGTCACCCTGGCCGCCGCCCGCGCCAGCCTGGCCGAGGCCGAAGGGCGACGACCTTTCGGCGACGATGCGGAAAGGCGTGGCTACTTCGAGGAGGGCCTCCGTCTGGCACAAGAAGCGGCGGCGAAGGGCCCGTCACGGCTGACGATCGTTCGAGCAACGGAGGCGGAGGCCGGCCTAGGCGACTACAGCCAGCAGGCGCAAGCCTCGGCCGGCGGGATCATTACATGGGTCTTCATCCCCTTGCTGGGGATCTCGGCCTTGTTCGCTTACGAGCGCGGCAACGGGACGCTGCGCCGCCTGGTCACGACACCCCTGCCACGATCGACCTACTTGCTCGGGACGATCGGGGGGCAATCGGCGACGGCCCTGGTGCAGATCGCGCTGTTGGTCGTGTTCGGCATCGTGTTGTTCCAGGTTCCGTGGGGCCAGTCGCCGGCCGCCCTGGTGGTCGTGATGGTGACCTTCGTGCTGTCGTCGGCGGCTCTGGGTGCGACCCTGGGTACCTTCGTGCGCACCGAAGCGCAGGCCAGCGGTCTGAGCATCATGCTTGGCATGGTCCTCTCGCTGTTGGGTGGTTGCTGGTACCCGATCGAGCTCTTCCCACCGGCGGTGCAAACCGCCGTGCACATCTTCCCGACGACCTGGGCGATGCAGGCAATGACCGACATCACCATGCGTGGGCAGGGCCTGGGGCAGATCCTGCCAGAAGCGGGCGTCCTGCTCGGCTTCGCCATCGTCTTCTTCATCGTCGGCGTCGGACGATTTCGCTACGAATAACAAGCTTCCCACGAGCTCGAAGCTCGCGGGAAGCTTCCGCAGGGCAAAGATCTGGCGGTGGCTTCGCCCGAGTCTCCAAAATGTAGGGGGTCTGCAAGGGTCTCCGAGCCAGATTGATCCTACAATGAAACTGGTCTTCAGTGAACGCACAAGCTCCGGCCTCTCCCACCCTCGCCCCGAAACCTGCAAATCGAAGGCGACGTCTTCGCCACCGACGCTCCCGCCGATTGCGGGGTCAAACCGAAAATCGCTCTATCCCGATCGAGCCAGGCGGGATGGTCGATGTCGCTGTTCGCGAGCTGGGAGCCGTCATCGTGCGCGTCTTGCCCGCTGACGAAGACCTGAAATCTCCCCGCGAGCTGTAGGGGCGAAGCTGCGCTTCGCCCGGTTTCGCGGGGAGCTGACCCCCCTGCTATAATCCGCGCGCCATGCCCCTGAGCCTCGAAGAAGTCCGGCACATCGCGCGCCTGGCGCGCCTTCGACTGACGGCCGACGAGGAGCGCCGTTACGCCGAGCAGCTCTCGGCCATCCTCGACTACGCCGATCGGCTGAAACAGGTCGACACTTCCGACGTTCCTCCCACCGCCGGCGTTCAGAACCTCGAGACGCCACTGCGCCCTGACACGCCTCGGCCGGGGTTGACGCGCGAGCGCGCCCTGGCCAACGCTCCGGCCACGGCCGACGGCATGTTCCTGGTCCCGCCCGTCCTCGATACCTGAGACGATCGTGACCGATCCGACGGGCCTGTCGCTGCTCGAAGCGTCCGCCGCCTTGCGAGCCGGCGAATTTTCCTCACTCGACCTGACGCGCGCCTGCCTGGATCGGATCGCCGCGCTCGATCCATCGCTCCACGCCTTCCTCGCCGTCGCACCTTCGCAAGCGGAGGCACAGGCGGGCGCGGCCGATCGACGTCTTGCGGAAACACGCCGGTCTGGCGGAGTCTTGCCGCCGCTGCTGGGCATCCCGATCGCGGTCAAGGACGTGCTGGCGGTCCAGGCCCTTCCGGCGACGGCGGGCTCGCGCATCTTGGAGGGGTTCCGCCCGCCCTATACCGCGACCGCCGTCCAGCGCTTGATCGACGACGGTGTCGTCATCCTCGGCAAGACCAACACCGACGAATTCGCCATGGGCTCATCGACGGAAAACTCAGCCTATGGTGTGACTCACAATCCCTGGGCACTGCACCGCGTTCCCGGCGGGTCGTCCGGAGGTTCGGCCGCCGCCGTCGCCGCGCGGATGTGCTTCGCCGCCCTCGGTTCCGACACCGGCGGCTCGATTCGCCAACCGGCGGCGTTCTGCGGCGTGACCGGCCTGAAGCCGACCTACGGCCGGGTCTCGCGCTATGGCCTCATCGCCTACGGCTCTTCACTCGACAGCGTCGGCGCGCTGGCGCGCTCGTCCGCCGACCTGACCCCTGTCTTCGAAACGATGGCCGGCCACGACCCGTCTGATGCCACCAGCCTGCCCAGGCCGCTTCCGCCTATCGAGTTGAACGGTGAGGTGAAGGGCGTGCGCATCGGCGTCCCGGCAGAATACTTCATCGACGGTATGCAGCCGGAGGTCGAGCGCGCCGTGCGGCAGGCGGTCGAAGTCTTCCGCAGCCTGGGCGCGCAGGTCAGCGAAATCAGCCTGCCGCACACGGACCTGGCCCTTCCCGTCTACTACATCATCGCCCCGGCCGAAGCTTCGGCCAATTTGGCGCGGTACGACGGGATTCGATTCGGGCCGCGCCTGCCCGAGACCGTAGGGGCGAAGCAGGCTTCGCCCCTACCCGCGGGTAGCTCGACGCTGATGGACCAGTACCTGGCGACGCGGGGCGAGCTGTTCGGCCCCGAGGTCAAGCGGCGCATCATGCTCGGCACGTACGCCCTGTCGGCGGGCTACTACGAGGCCTACTACGGGCGCGCGCAGAAGGTGCGCACGAAGATCGCCGACGACTTCCGGG